>ENA-UEQK01000041-UEQK01000041.1-human-gut-metagenome-genome-assembly--contig:-NODE-41-length-82807-cov-12.205270_pt1 | contig 82807 bp, 91 predicted proteins | sample MGYA00242939_ERZ507942 | MGnify/ENA primary metagenome ERZ507942 (study PRJEB26167, sample SAMN06115485) | human gut metagenome | host: Homo sapiens | place: China:Chongqing | collected 2015-03-30... | reverse complement strand
CCAGCTTTATTGAGACAGCCTCCGATTGTCACCGAAGCGCCTTTTCCAGAGAGGGCAGAGAAATAAGTATGCCCATTTAACCACGCATCGCCTTCGGTTTGGTAATGATTCTCTCCATCATGTGCAATACCTGATGTCATCTCTGCATTATTCCAAAGTCCAGCCATTGCGCTATTCATACCAATAGCTAAACCGGCTCCAATCAGAACCTGAACGAGTTTTGTATAAGTTCTCATGTTGCTGCTCTCCAAAAATGACCTTATAGCTTTGTTAACCCATAAAGAGACTTGTCACGTTCATGATACCCCCCACGCAACTTCGTCTCTTTTTAGGAGAGAAAACAAAAGCATTGTTGTTCAGAAACAACAAACCGGTTTTACAGATTAATTTTTGTTTGAAACAGGGGTAGCTCAGGGAAATTTATCCTGACTTCCCGCCTCACTAGTTCTATGAGGACTTGATTCACGTCAAGTCCTCTGTCTTTTGTGCGCCCAGCATGGGCATGATCTAACGGGTGTAAGTCCCGAGCGCAGGAGGTAGCACCAAGCGCCTAGCCAAAGGCAAGGGTGTCCGTCGCGAGGCGGAATCTGAAGGAAGCCCGAGGCAAACCACTGACCTTACGAACAGGAATTGCATCAGGCATTCGAAGGTGGGTAAGTCTGCAAAGCAAGATGAAGCCCAAAGCAGCTTCGACGCCGGAATGTCAATTGACTGCCAATCAGGTTGATAAGGTGTTCTGGTTACTGAAAAGCGGCAACTACCACATCCACCAACTCTCCAAGCGATTCTTACTTTCAGACACACAGTGCAGTGACATTTGTAAGCGAATTCTCAGAGATCCTCAAGATAAAGGGATATGCTCCGCCGTAGAAGCAAGCTGAAAGCTTGTGAAGTGAATTCAAAAAAAACTCCCAGGTCGTGGTGACAGCTTTTTCGTCATCGAAGTATCTGTGGCTCTACCCTGAGTGCGATGACTTCAATGACTTGGGAAGACAAATAAACACAAGTTGACGTACTCCCCTGTCTGATCTCTGGACCACCTGCTCAAGTCAAGGCAAGAAAACCCTAACAAATCCGTACGATCGTTCTTTGATCCCATGAATTGGTTCCTTGCTTGCGTTGTCTTGAGCGCAAGAAGCTTCGTTTTTGACTTAGATCATCCGTCGCGTAGAGCTTTGAAAAGCGACTTATCCACATCCTCGGCCGCTCAGTTTACTAAATGGGCTGTAGGCCGAGATTGTTGATAAGTCGAGCTGTGCTGGATAAGACAGAAGATTCGGATTCAAAAGCCAGATGCCGGCAGTTGCAGGTCTAATACTTTCCAGCCCGTTGTTTGCTCATTAGCAAAACACAACGCTTCAGCTGTCACACGACAGATTGATGTACCCTGTCACGCCGCCGACTACAACTGTTTTACCTTCGGGGAGATTTTTGATCTGTGATACGAGCAATGGTGCGATTGTTCTGGGCATGAAGGTTGGATTGAAAAAAGGTCGAAAAATTCAACTTCGAGCCATTTTATCCATCATCCGAGCGCCGATAACAAACGCATAGTGGCGGATGACTCCGGATGGTCTGAACGCTTGGAATGCTTGCCAATCAAGGGAAAAGCGGTGATCGGAAATAAAAAAGAACGATTGCGAATCGTTCGGTTATGCATGGTGGCGGAAGCGGTGAGATTCGAACTCACGAACGGGGTTAACCGTCGCCGGTTTTCAAGACCGGTGCATTCAACCACTCTGCCACACTTCCGTTTTGAGAGAATGGCGATATTAGCAAATATCTGGCTCATAAGAAAATTTTGCGTTGCAAAAGTTTGTTTGCAAAAGTCGGCGATTGCCGCAAAATAAGCCGAGCGAATCATTGACATCCCCTTTGTTTGGTGTTGTGATTAACAAATCAGCCTAAAAACGGCAAGGAAAATGCCTTGCATCAGAAAAATTCAACCGGAGGGGAGCTCATGAGCGATAAAGATAAGAAGAAGGATCAAGCCGAAGGCGGCAAGAACGCCAAAGACAACAAGCAGGCTCCGACCTTAAATGACACTTTGGAGAAGGTGTTTCGCGACGTCGCGCTGATTGACCCTAAAGAAAACGTTGAGGGCGTTATCAAGGAGATCCTGCGCCAGGTGCGCGCGATGAAGACCGAGCTTACGGCCGAGGAGATGGCGCAACTCGTTTTTGAAAACATGCAGCCGAGCTCTCGTGATCATATGCTGGCGGGGTTACTCACCGACATCTTCGCGAAGTACGGCGAAATGAAGACGCGCCACTCCAGGAATATGGATGAGCTCTCGCCTGACATCAGCAAGGGCGTCTTTCCGTATCTTCATAACTACGATGACGCGCTTTATAAGGAAGAGCTGTACGCTCTGCAGGTTGAGTTGCTCAAGATGCAACGCTACGTCAAGGATGCAGGTCTAAAGATCGCCGTGATCTTTGAAGGCCGTGACGCTGCCGGTAAGGGAAGTACAATTTCTCGCTTTACGCAGAACATCAATCCTCGCGGCGCACGCGTGGTCGCTCTTCCCAAACCCACGGACGCTCAGGCCGGTCAGTGGTATTTCCAGCGGTACGTCGCGCAGCTTCCGAGTCCCGGTGAAGTGGTCTTCTTCGACCGCTCGTGGTACAACCGCGCCGTTGTGGAACCGGTGATGGGGTTCTGCCGTCCCGAACAGACGCAGCTTTTTTTGAACGAAGTGCCGGCCTTTGAGCGCAGCCTTGTTGAGCACGGCATTCATCTCACGAAGTTCTGGCTGGACGTGAGCCGCGATGAGCAAAAGCGCCGATTCAAGCAGCGCCGCGTTGATCCGGTTCGCCGCTGGAAGCTTTCTCCGGTGGATATTGCTTCGCTGGATCGCTGGGACGACTACACGGCTGCCATCGAAGAGATGTTCCGCAAAACCGAGTCGCCTGTTGCTCCTTGGACGATCATTCGCAGCGACGACAAGCGTCGAGCTCGCCTCAATGCGATTCGAGTGTTTCTGCACAGCATCGAATATGCCGAAAAAGACGAAGAACAGATTGGACCGGTGGATGGTCTGATCGTAAAGTCGGTGCCCGAATACTTGCGTGGTTATCGTATGGGGCCTGCCATCTGACAGCGCAATTGACGCGCAACGGCTGCCGGAAGGTAGGCTACACAAAGGTTCGTTAATGAAACTTTATTGGAGCCTGCTTTTTCTGCAGCCGTTTTTTATTGCTGTAAAGAAATTTGACCCAACATACTGATCTTAAAAGAAATTAAATTTTATAAAGGGTCATGTACAGATTGTTAGATTTTAGGATTTGATGTTACGAGAAAAGGCCTTTGATTTTGACGATGAAGCTTTCGGATTCGTACGGGCCGTACTCGTAGGACAGAAAATCGTAACCTTGCGAGACGATGGCCTGTTGCAGGGCGGCCTTGTCGATGACGCCTTCGGATACGATGACGACCTGACGGGTCTTGCGGTTTGCACGGATTGTTTTTGCATCAGGTACCACCGATCGAACAGCCTCGTTGATATGCGCTTCGCACATCTGACAGGACATGCCACCTACGCCGATAATGGTTTTGATCACGTTGAGTTCCTTTGGTTAATACTTCCAATGTAGAATGATAACCATTCTTATTACGTTTTTCCTGACAAGGCTCGATATTGTGTCAACTGAGGTGCACACATAGAATGTCCGCCGGTATTTCACTTCTCAGCAAAAGCATCGGCATGATTTCTTCCCGAGACTTCTTACGCGGTAAGTCCGCAGCCATTTTTGATTTTGACGGCACGCTAGGCGACACGATCGACCTCTGGAATAAGGTGGATGTGGAATTGGCGAAGGAACTCGGATATCCGGGACTTGATTCGCGCGAGTGTCACGCATTTCGTGAAGCTGCATTGAGGCGGTACAAGAACCAAGAGAATCCTTACCGTTGTTATTGCGGCGACTTTGCCAAGAGAATCGGCTGCTCACTTTCGGCTGAAGAGGTGCATGCGCGCCGCTATCGAATTTCGCGCCGCATGCTGCGGGAGGATGTGCGTTTGCGTGAGGGCGCAGCAGCTGCGCTAAAGCGCATCAAGAGTCTTGGTTTGAGAATGGCGGTAGCGACGACCACGCGCCGCGCCAACATCGAAATCTACTGCCGACAAAATCAGAACATCCTCGACGAAATTCATCTTGACGAAGTGTTCGAACACTTTGTATGCGCCGAGGACGTGCGCAACATCAAGCCTGATCCCGAGTGCTATCTCAAGGCGATTGACTATCTGGGACTGCCCGCTGAAGCGATCTTTGCTGTAGAGGACACGCTCTCCGGGGTGGAGGCGGCAGTACGAGCAGGCCTTGTCTGCATCGGCATCCGAGAGGAGAACTCGGTGCCGGATGCAGAAGAGATCAAAGCCCGGACGGCGATCTATTTTGACGATTACGCCGCGTTTCTCGCCTGGCTCGGTTAGGCGGAGTGCTTTTGCGGCTCAAAGCCTTCCTGATTGGTGCGGTTCGTGTTGGCGTCTTTAGGAACGACGTGAAGCTTCCCTGAGGCCTTGAGTTGATGCGCTCGCGTCATGAAGAGTTTTAGACGGTTGGAGACATTACTCTCGGCCGTGCCGCCTTCAAAGTCGATGCCGATCAGGTTGGCCTTGGGGTAGCGCGCTCGAAGAGCCGACATTACGCCTCGGCCGGTGATGTGATTGGGAAGACATCCGAACGGCTGCAGACAGACGACGTTGTCCGTACCGGTTGCTAGGAACTCAGCCATTTCAGCGGCCAGAAGCCATCCTTCACCGGCTTGCTGTCCCGGCGAAACCATGCCCTCGACGCGCTTGAGGTAAGCATTCAAGGGAGGCATATGACCGAGCGGGTTGCCTTCGCCCATAGCCGCTTGCGCTACGGAACGCAGTTTTTCCAGGTATCCCAACAGGAAGGAGCTTACGATGGCGCGCAGTTTGGAGCCTTCGGTATGCTGACTCTGCCAGATGGGGTCGGCCAAGCAGTATAGGAAGAATGTGGCCAGGTCGGGCAGCATGGGTTCGGCACCGGCTTCGCGCAGACGATCGACTGTCGCAAGATTGGCCTTGGGATGGTACTGCAGAAGAATTTCGCCGACGATGCCGACTTTTGGCCGTTGTTTGCCGTCAAGTTCAACGGCGTTAAAGACGTTAACGATTTCTCGGACAGCGTCGTCAAACTCCTCGAGCTTGCCTGTGGCTGCCGCTTTGGCAGCCGTAGGCGTAGCCAGTTTAAGCGCGATGTCTGCACTGCCTTTGACGATTTCTCCGGCCTGCGCATGCAGGTACAGGCGCTGCAATACGTCGCCGAGCACGATCGCCATGGAAAGACGCTTGAGCCCCTTGAGTCCCAGTTTGAGGTGAGCGTGGCCGGTAAGGGCTCGGCCCGAAAGTGTAAGCACCGGAAGATTCGGGAAGCCCTTGTCGCGTAAGGCCCAGTCAAGCAGCGTCGGATAATTGGTAGCGCGGCACGGTCCGCATGTTTGGCTAAAAAGAATCGCGCTTTTTTCAGGTACGAAATCTTCGGCTTCCGTGGCTTCGAGAAGCTGACCAATCGTGACGATGGCCGGGTAACAGGCATCGTTGTTGACGTAGCGCAGGCCCAGCGTGACAGCATGATCGGACACGGTCGGCAGAAGCTTCATCGTGTAGCCGAAGTCCTTGAGAACATGCACCAGAAGCGGAAAATGGATCGGTGCCATCTGAGGAACGTAAAGCGTACGTTCGCGCAATTGCTGCGCAGTGAGGGACTGTCCTCGTTGCTGAGCGGTCGCAAGCTGTTCGGCTTCGGTGGGAGCGGGTTTGAAGAAGCGCGAGAAGAATCTGATCGGAGACTCCTTGACATGAATCTTCGGTTCGACGAAGTCGGGCAGCTCGTCAATCGACTGGGGCGCAGCTTCGACGCCGTGCACGGCAAAGAGTGAGCGCAGACGGATGCGGGCAGCGCCCAGCGTATCTGTCTCGTCAATCTTTAGCATCGTGTAGAGCAGCTTATTCTTGTGCGCGATGCGCTTCATCTGTTCGCTTGTGATGGCATCGATGCCGCAACCGAAACTCACCAGCTGCACGAGTTCGGTGTCGGGGCGAGAGGCGATGGCTTCAAACGACCGATAGAGTCGGCCGTGGAAAGCCCATTGATTGACGACGTCGAGCGTGTCGCGCTTGCCGGGCAGATCTTGGGCGATGAAGCTCACGGCGTCTTCGGTGAGCACGTGTGCGCCCATCGATTCGATCAAAGTCGGGATGCCGTGGTGAATGTAGCTGTCGAGGTGATAGGGATGACCGGCGAGCACAACGACAAAGCCGGGCGCATTCCAGATTTCAAGCGCCTTGGCTTTGATGTCATGACGATAAGCTTTCAGCGCGGCAGAGGCTTTTTCGCAGGCCCTTACAACGTCCTTGTGCTTGAGCTGCGGGAACGCTTCACACAGAGCGCGCGCGACGGTTGAGAACTTTTCGATCGATACAAAGGGCGTCAGGATGCGAGTCTTGGGGGCCGCCGTTTCGAGTGCCAGACGCAGAGCCTCAGGGTAGCCGCCGACGACGGGGCAGGCATAAGAGTCTTCAGCTTCGGCAATGAGTTTTTCTTCCTTGGGAATGCAGGGGAACCAAATGTTCCGCACGCCTTTTTCGGCAAGCGACAGTGCATGACCGTGCGCGATCTTGGCGGGCAGGCACAGTGACTGGGAGGGCACGGTGTCCGAGCCCTTGGCCATGATGGCGGCGGTCGTCGGATCGGACAGAACGACGCGGAAACCGAGTTCGGTGAAAAGAGCGTGCCAATACGGATAGTGCTCCCAGGTATTGAGCACGCGCATAATGCCGATCTCGCCCATGGGGGCAGACTCAAAGGGAAGCACTTCGCCGCTAAAGAGACGCTCGATTTTCCAATCAACAAAGCCCTTATGCTTTTTCTTGCCGCTTCCGAGACTCTTCAGACCGAATTCGCATCGATTGCCGCTCACAAATTTGTTGCCTGACGCAAAGCGATGCAAGGTGAGGGCGCAGCTGTTTGAGCAGCCGCGGCAGCGAAACTCTCGCTTGACGATGTCTGAGGTGTCGAACAGTTCTGCCGAAGGTTCCCACACCGGTGTCTGTTCGTTTGTTCGCTCGCGGGCCAGAAGCGCTGCACCGTAGGCGCCCATAAGCCCCGAGAGCTGCGGACGAATCACCTGCAGACCGGTGTACTTTTCAAAGGCGCGCAGCACGCCATCGTTTAAAAACGTGCCGCCCTGAACAACAACCTTGTCTCCGAGGTCTTCGGGAGAGGAGATGCGTAGCACCTTTTCGAGCGCATTGCGAACGACCGAAATGCATAGGCCGGCGGCGATGTCTTCTGAGCTTGCACCGTCGCGCTGTGCCTCACGCACTTTGGAATTCATAAAGACGGTGCAACGAGACCCTAAATCGACCGGATGTTCGGAGCGAAGCGCCGCCTGAACGAATTCGGGCAAAGTAAGTCCCAGTTGCTTGGAAAAGCTCTCGAGGAAGGCGCCGCACCCAGATGAACAGGCTTCGTTGAGAGCCACGGACGTGATGAGACCGTTTTCGACCTGCAGGCACTTCATGTCCTGACCGCCGATGTCGATTACGAAGGTCACGTCGGGAATAAAGGAACTGGCCGCTTTTTGATGCGCAAGCGTTTCGACTTCTGTCATCGAAGAGCCCAAAGCGGCTGCTGCCAGATCGGCACCATACCCGGTGGTCAGGACCGAGCGGATGCGTGCAGCGGCAGGCAGCGACTCCGTGAGTTTCTTCACACGCGGCATGAGCTGCTGAAGTGGAGCGCCCTGATTGCCTTCATACCAGGTGCAGCAGATTTCTCCGTCCGAGGTGATCAGGACGCCCTTTGCAGTGGTGCTCCCAAGGTCGATGCCCAAGAAAAGGTCGCCGCTTGCCTGAGAAAGATCAATTGTGGGAATGCGGGCTTTTGCGTGACGGTAAAGAAACGCGCGGCGCTCGTCCTCGTTGTCAAAAAGCGGTTTTGGTCCGGTGCGTTTGTCCAGGTTGACGGCTTCTCGACCGACGGCATCGATCAGGTTTTCTAGCGTCCAGAGGCGTTCATCGGCGTAAGCGCCCCGAGTTGAACTTTCCAGTGCGGCACCGTGCGCAACGGCGTACTGTGCGTCGGCAAAAAGCTCCAGCTTCACGGAATTGCGGGCAAGGCGCCGGGCAAAGGCTGCGCGCAGTTCGCTCAAAAAGGAGAGCGGACCGCCCAAAAGCGCCACGCGTCCCCGCAGAGGACGACCGCATGACAAGCCGCCCACGGCTTGTTCGGCAACGGCGTCGAAAACGGAACGGGCGATTTCGGACTTGGGGATGCCCGAGTTCAGGAGACCGACCACGTCAGTTTTTGCAAACACGCCGCAGCGGGAGGCAATCGGGTGAGAGGTGGCGGCTTTGCCAGCCAGGCAGTTGAGCTCGTCCAGAGGCAGCCCCAAAGCGGCCGACATTTGATCCAAGAACGCGCCGGTTCCGCCCGCGCATGCTTCGTTCATGCGCAGTTCCTGACTGCCCGTCAAATAGAGAATCTTTGCGTCTTCTCCGCCAAGCTCAATGGCCGCGTCCACCGGATGGCCTTCAGTGTCTTCTGCGGCGGCATTCTGGAGGTATTGAGCGGCGGCAATCACTTCCTGCACGAAGCCGATGCCGAGACGTTCGCTCAGAGAAAGGGCGCCGGAGCCGGTCAGGCGAACCCGCGTGCTCAAATGCGGATAGGCGCGCACCAGATCCTGCAGAAGAGAAATAAGCGTGGGAGTCACGGCACTTGCGTGACGCTGGTAGGCGTGTGCCAGGACGGAGCCGTCGGGACTGAGCAGGACGTACTTGACGGTAGTACTGCCCAGGTCAATACCCAGGCTAAATGTTTCTGAAGAGCCTTCAGGAATATCCGTTGTCATTACAAAACCGATGCAGACAAAACGCTGTCAAAAAGCAGACAAATCCGAGCCTAACAGTTTCGAAAAGCAACGGGGGAACACCTAAAAACTAGGGGAATCCCGCAATGCAATCTCAGCGCTCGCACTTACCGCTTGTCAAAAAAAGGTTAACTCAAATCCAATGCGTTTGCTGCGAGAACAATTTAAATTACGGTTTAATTTTCGGATTTTGAAATTTGCACTTTTGTCGATACGGAGGAACTAAACAGCGGAAAAGAATTGGGAAAAGAAAAACGCACCCGAGGAGCGATCGGATGCGTTTTCTTGTCTAAATGGCTAAACCGCTGACCTGAGGGAATCAGGCGTTTTAGCGTAGGAGCCTTCCGGCTCAGTGCCTAGAGAATTAGGCGAGCGCCTTGATGGCAGCAGACAGGCGGCTCTTGTGACGAGCAGCAGCGTTCGTGTGAAGAACGCCCTTGCGGCACATGGAGTCGATCACGCTCTGGGCGTTCTTGAAAGCTTCCTGAGCAGCGGCCTTATCGCCGGCGAGGATGAACTTGCGAACGCGCTTGATAGCGGTACGGTACTGGCTGCGCTGAGCAGAGAGGTGCTGATTGCGGGCAAGGGCCTGACGGGCGCGCTTGCGGGCTTGGTTGGTATTGGCCATTTAGTTTTGAATTCCTGAAAGTGGATGCCGCGGTTTCCGGATTCACGTCAACGAGCGCAAGCCTGTGCTTTTGCTTTCCAGACGAGCCCGTTTGCAGCTCGGCATCTGGCCGAAATCGGCCGGGTCTAAGTTTTACTACAATGTTGCTTTCTGCGCTTCGAATGACTCGCCGCTGCAACTCTGCGTCGAATTCGCCCGAAAGCAGAAAACGCGGCATTGTATCAAATCAGAAAGACCGATACAAGCACTTGAGCATGGAAAAATTTCTTTTGCAAAGAAAGGCCTAGCCGCCGCGCAGTAATCTCAACTTTTTGTCTGACTCACCGCTTCTCATGTCTTTACTCAAGTCGGCGGCCACGGTTTCCGTCTTCACGCTGTTGTCGCGCATCACCGGTCTGGTCCGCGATATGCTGATCGCGCGTTATTTCGGCGTTTCGGCTGCAACCGACGCTTTTTACGTTGCTTTCCGGATCCCGAACATGCTACGCCGCCTGTTCGCAGAAGGAGCATTCAGTCAGGCGTTTGTACCGATGCTCTCGCAGGTAAAGGAGCAGCAGCCCGAAGATGAGCAGAAGACTTTCATCAGCGATGTGTTTTCGCTTTTGGGGTGCGCCGTTTTTCTCGCAAGTCTGCTTGGCATCGCTTTTGCTCCGGTGGTGGTTTGGCTCATCGCCTCTGGCTTCAAGAACACACCGGAAACGTTTGATCTGGCCGTCTTTCTGACCCGCTGCATGTTTCCCTACATCATTTTCATGAGTCTCGTGTCGTTTGCCGCGGCCGTGCTCAATACATGGAAACACTTCGCGATTCCGGCCTTTACGCCCGTGCTTCTGAACGTGAGCTTCATCTGCTGCACGCTCTTTTTGATCCAGTATTTTTCCGTTCCGATCTATACGCTCGCTTTCGCTGTGATATTGGGGGGCGTCCTGCAGCTGTCCATGCAGTTTTTCGCGTTAAAGCGCATCGGCTGCTTTCCGCGCCTTGCAAGCCCCCGAAAGGCGCTTAAAAACGCCAACGTGCGACAGGTTTTGAAACTGATGGTTCCCGCTGTGGTGGGCGTGAGCGTGGCTCCGATTTCGATTCTGATCAATACCAACATTGCCTCGCATCTGCAAAAGGGGGCCGTGACGTGGCTCAACTATGCCGACCGTCTGATGGAGTTTCCAACGGCGCTTCTCGGTGTGGCGCTCGGTAGCGTGTTGCTGCCGAGTCTTTCGGCCGCTTTTAACCGCGGGGAACTCGAGCGTTACAACCGGCTGCTCGATCGCGGCCTAAAACTTGTTTTTCTGCTGGCCATTCCTGCGGCCGCCGGCCTGGGCTTTCTTGCCGAAGGTCTCGCCGCGGTGCTGTTCCAGGGCAAAAACTTTTCAGCGGTCGACGTGTCGATGACCGCCATCGCCATCGAGGGCTACGCGGTAGGGCTGCTCGGTCTCATCTCGATCAAGATCCTGGCGCCGGCCTTCTATTCTCGCAAGGACATCAAGACGCCGGTCAAAGGCGCCATTGCTTCGCTCATCGTCGTGCAGTGCTGCAACTTTGTGACGGTCCCGGCGTTCGGGCACGCAGGCCTGGCGCTGTCTGTGGGGCTGGGGTCGGTTTTCAATGCGTTGGTGCTCTTTACACTTCTTAAAAAGCGCGGCTGGTACGCACCCGGCAGCGGTTGGCTTGTCTATGTGCTTCGTGTTTTGGCGGCGAGCGTTGCGATGACCGCTTTCCTTTTCTGGATTCAAACAGGTCTTGATTGGTCGGCCATGCAGGCTCAGTGGCTGCACCGACTAGTTCTAGTGGCGGGTGTCATTCTTGGCGCGGCTGTGACATACTTTGCAGTACTTGCCGTTTTGGGTTGGCGCGCGCGTGAGTTGCTCGGCGCCGACTAGTTATTTTCGCGAAAGAATACAACGACATGATTCCCATATCCGAGGCTTTGCGCAGCCGCTTGCGTGTCATAAAAGCGGACATCACGACGCTTACCGTTGATGCCATTGTCAATTCGGCCGACGCAGATCTCACCGGAGGCGGTGAAGTCGACAAGGCGATTCACAAGGCTGCCGGTCCCGAGCTCCGCAAAGCCTGCCGTACCTATGTGCTTGAGCAAGGCCGTTGCTTTGCCGGTGGCGCATCCCTCACCGAATCCTTCAATTTGCCGTGCCGTTTCGTCATTCATGCCGTGGGGCCCACCTGGGTCGGAGGCGGCGACGGCGAAGTGGCGCTTCTGGCTCGCGCCTATGCACGCAGCTTTGAATTGGCCCGTTTACACGGCGCTCACACCATCGCGTTCCCGGCCATTGCAACCGGCCAGTACGGTTTTCCTAAACCTACGGCCGCCGCTGTCGCCCTTACCGTGGCAGTTCAGGTGCTTGAGCTCGAACCCCAGTTTGAATCGGTGACGTTCTGCACGTATGACGACGATACGCGCCAGATCTACGAAGCGCTGATCGAAGAGGGGTACCAGAACTACCTTCATCAGGGCAAACAAAGACCGCCCGCTTAATAAACAAAGTCAAAAAAGGCTGCCGTTGCATAAAAAATCGGCAGCCTTTTTTTACACTCTATACGCTTTAGCAGATGCGCGGTAACGGATCGGAGTTGAGCCAGTCGACAAGACGTTTGCCGCCGATGGCCGTCCGCATGCTCACAAGCCCGGGCTGCTCGGCTGTCACATGACCGATCACTGCAGCGTTTTCACCGTACTTGCAGGCGCGAATGATGGAGAGTGCCTCTTGGGAGGCATTTTCTTCCACGATCACGATCAGCTTGCCTTCATTGGCGATGTATAAGGGATCAAGTCCCAGGAATTCGCAGGCCGAAGCGACAGCCGGATGAATCGGTACGGCTTCTTCGTCGATTTCAATGCTCACTTGACTTTGCGCGGCAATTTCATTGAGCGTGGTGGCAAGTCCCCCACGCGTCGGGTCGCGCAGGACATGCACGCGTTCGCCTAAGGCGCTCAAGAGCGCTTCGGTTATCCCGTTTAAGGGCGCTGTGTCGCTTTGTACCTGCGCTTCAAATCCGAGTCCTTCGCGTTGCGAAAGAATCGTGATGCCGTGGTCACCCATCGTGCCCGTCACGAGAACAATGTCGCCGGGCTTTGCCGCCCTACCGCTTACACAGGTGCCGGGAATTTTTTCGCCTAGGCCGGACGTCGAAATGAAGAGGCCGTCGCCGTGGCCTTTTTCTACGACTTTCGTGTCGCCCGTGACGATGCTCACGCCGGCTTCAAGAGCGGCTTGCGCCATGGAGTTGACGACGTCGACTAACGTTTTAACGGCCAGACCTTCCTCGATGATGAAGCTTGCGGACAAATACAGGGGTTTGGCGCCGCACACGGCCACGTCGTTGACCGTGCCGCAGACGGCGAGCCGTCCGATGTCGCCACCTGCAAAAAAGAGGGGATGCACGACGTGTGCGTCGCAGCTCATGACGGGCTCTCCCTTGAGCGCCGGCATTACAGCGCCGTCGTGGGCTTGCGCAAGATAGGTGTTGCGAAAGGCCTTGGCAAAGACTTCGTCGATGAGCTGTGCCGTGGCTCTGCCGCCTGCGCCGTGTGTCATGTCGATGATGCCGTGCTTGATGTCGATCGGACGGATGTAGTTTTCCTTGGCCATGACTTTGGTGTTCCTTGAAATTTGTTCCGTTATGAAATGCGCCGAGATTCGTAGGAGAAGTAGGCGGCGCAGGCGCCCTCGCTTGAGACCATACAGGCGCCGATCGGATGAATGGGCGTGCAGACGGTGCCGAAGGCCTTGCAGTCGCGCGGCTCTTTTTCGCCGCGTAGAATGGCGCCGCATTCGCAAGCCTTGTTGTCGGGGACGTCGTGTTCAATGAGCCCGAACCGTTTTTCGGCGTCAAAAGCTGCGTAAGCCGGAGAGAGCGCGAGCGCACTTGCGGGTAATCGCCCCAAGCCGCGCCAAGCAAAACTGTCGCGCAGCACAAACGTTTCGGAAATGAGAGAGAGCGCGATTCGGTTGCCTTCCGTGGGTACGGCGCGCGAAAACTCGTTTTCCACCTGGGATTTGCCGGCATTGGTTTGCCGTACGAGCATCAGGATGGACAACAGCATATCCAAAGGCTCAAAGCCGCAGATGACAACCGGAATCTTCCACTCGTCGACAAATTTCCGGTAGGGCTCTTCGCCGATGACGGCAGAAACGTGAGCCGGTCCGACGATGCCGTCGATGAAGGGCTTGGCGTCCTTTCCGTGCGAGAGCATGATGTGGCGCATGGCCGCCGGCGTGATGACGTGAGAACAGACAACCGAGAAGTTTCCGACGTTTTGCGCCCTGGCCGCTTTAAGCACCAATGCCGTGGGCGGTGTGGTGGTTTCAAATCCGATCGCAAAAAAGACCACCTGACGGTCGGGATTTTCTTGCGCAAGCTTGAGTGCGTCCGAGGGCGAATAGACCATGCGCACATCGGCCCCCTGCGCCTTGGCCTTAAATAGCGTTTTACCGCCCGAGCCCGGTACGCGCATCATGTCGGCGTAAGTGCAAAGCGTCACGCCCTTGTTTAACGCGAGGTCAAGGGCCATGTCGACACGGCCGATCGGCAGCACGCACACCGGACAGCCAGGTCCGTGAATCATGCGGATATTGGCAGGCAGAAGATCGGTGAGTCCCCAACGCGCCAGCACATGCGTATGGCCACCGCAAAACTCCATGTAGCGGTATTGACGCGCGGAATTGACTTCGGCTCGAATGCGATCGGCCAGTGCAAGGGCTTCATCCTTGTTGCGAAATTCGGCGGTGTACTGCATTGCATAGCCTCCCGAGATCAAGACGCCGCCATGGCGTCGGAACCCAGATTGCCGGCGGTGCGCATCGCCGCAAGCGTTTCCTGTGCTTTTTCCGGATCGATACGCTGCAGGGCATAGCCTACGTGCACAACCACCCAGTCTCCGGGAACGACTTCGGGCGTGAGCGTGACGTCAATTTGTTTTTTGACGCCCGACATTTCAGCGACGGCGAGCGTGCCGTCAAGCGAGATGATTTGTGCGGGTACTGCTAGGCACATGACATTGCTTCCTTTCATTCAATGGGTAGCGGCATCGAGTCGTTGGCGCGTTACGGCGCACTGGCCGAAGCTGATGGCTCCGTCTCCGGGCGGCAATAGGCTCGGCAAGTATGTTCGATACCCCATCTGCCGCAGACGTCGACTGAGGTCCGCGGCGACAAATCGATTGAGAAACGTTCCGCCTGAAAGACACACGGTAGCTCCGGCAGGGAAACATTCGGCTGCGAGCTTCGCCATCCCGGCGCTGAATGCGGCATGAAAGCGCACCGAAATCGCCTGGGGCGTTCGGCCCTCAAGACGCATGGCAAAGAGGCGCTGTAGGAGAGCGGAGACCTGAAGCACATTCAAGCCTGACTCTTGCGTCACAACAAAATCGTCCTCTTCGTAGGAGGCGTCTGCAAAATCGCCGCCTGCGGCTTCCAAGAGCATCGCGGCCTGAGCTTCATCGCTTTGTTCGTCGCAGAGGCCGGCAATAGCGCTTACGGCGTCAAAAAGGCGACCTGCCGAACTCGTTGTCGAGGTCAGACGCGGATTGGAGGCAAGCGACAACATTGCAGCGACGGGGCGCTGCGGCCAAAGAGCGATCGCGGCACGGCGGCACTCGGCAGTGAGGGCAGCGGCAACGGCCATGCGCCATGGTTCCCGAGCGGCGGCGTCGCCTCCGGGAAGGGGTAGGTTTTGCAGGTGCCCCAAACGCTCAAAGGTGCCGTTGCTTCGGCAAAACAGTGCTTCGCATCCCCAGGCACGACCGTCAGTACCGAGTCCTACGCCGTCGAGCGACAAGCCGTAGACGTCGCCTTCGAGTCCATACTCAAAGGCAACCGCCATCGTGTGGGCGTGGTGATGCTGGACTTCGAACAAGGCAATTTTTCGCTCGGCGGCGATTTCTCTAGCCAGACGCGAAGCGTAAAAATCCGGGTGCAGATCGCAGGCTACGGCTTGTGTCGGGTGTGTTTCCAGAATGTCTTCAAAGTGCAGAAGAGCATCCTTGAGCGCATTGCAGGAGGCGACATTTTTGGTGTCGCCGATGTGGGCTGTGACGAACACTTCCTGTCCGCGTCCGAGCGCGGCGGTTGCTTTAAGTGAGGCTCCGGTGGCGGCGATGCCCGTCATGTCGCAATGTGTTTTGACGGCTAGCGGCGTATAGCCGCGTGCGCGGCGAACGAGTCGAGCGGCACCGTCAACGACGCGCACCACGGAGTCGTCGCAACGGCAGACGATCTCGCGATCGTGTGTGAGAATGGCGTCGGCGATGCCGTTGAGGCGCTCGCAAGCTTCTTTCGTGTGAATCACCAAAGGTTCGCCCGAAGGGTTGGCTGAGGTCATCACGAGAGCGTCTTCGGAAGCTGCGTCAAGCCAACGAGGATCCGAGGGAAGTCCCGCCAACGCATGAAAAAGCAACAGATGAACCGGCGTGTAGGCGGTCATGAGCCCGATCTCATTTAGGTCGTCGGCGACATGGATAAACGCATTTCGGCAGCGTTCGGTCTTGCGCGCCAGAACAATGGGCCGAGCAGGCGAGTTCAGAAGTTCGATTTCAATGTCGTTGAAATCACCCCAGAGCCGCGCGCTGGCTGCATTGGGTGTCATCACCGCCAGAGGTTTGGCCTCACGGGCTTTGCGTTGACGCAAGCGGAAGACGGCATTCGCGTTGTGCGCATCGACAGCCAGATGAAATCCGCCCAGACCCTTGACGGCAACGATCTTTCCCTCCTTGATCATCTTTGCGGCGGCTACAACGGGATCGTTGCAGTCAATGAGGGAGCCCTTCGTGTCGATGAGTCTCAATTGCGGACCGCAGACGGGGCAGGCGTTGGGCTGCGCGTGAAAGCGCCGATCGGCAGGATCGTCGTATTCGTGTCGGCAGTCTGAGCACATGGCAAAAGAGGCCATGGAAGTCATGGGACGGTCGTAGGGGATGCTGCGCGTGATCGTAAAGCGAGGACCGCAGTGCGTGCAATTGGTAAAGGCGTAGCGCCAGCGTCGGTTGCCAGGCGTAAACATTTCAATCGCGCAGGCACGGCAGGTGGCGGCGTCGGGTGTCACCATTGTGTGTGCCGTGCCTTGACGGCTTGCCGTGATCACGAAGTCTGTGGACCCCAGCGCAGGGTTCGTTTGTACGAGTTCCACGGAGTCAATCCGTGCGAGCGGCGCCTCGTCGCGTACGGTCTTGCGAAGTTCTTCTTCGAAACGATCGAGAACATCAACGTCGCCTTCGAGTATGGTGCCGACCCCTTCGGCATCGTTCCAGACCTCACCGGTGAGTTTGAGGGCGTGCGCCACGCGCCAGAGCGTCGGCCGAAAGCCCACGCCCTGCACAAGGCCCGTGATCCGGTAGGTGCGCCGCTCCATGGTCATACCATCTTGTATTAAAGCTGAGCGATCATCAGGTTGGCCTTAAGCCATGCCCACCACTTTTCCAGCCCTTCACCCGTCGTTGCCGAGACTCGAAGCGAACGGATCGAGGGGTTGACACGACGTGCGTACTCTTCGCACTTGTCCATGTCGAAGTTGACGTAGGGGACGAGGTCAACCTTGTTGATGATCATCAGGTCTGCTGCAGCAAACATGTCCGGGTACTTGAGCGGCTTGTCGGCGCCTTCGGTCACTGAAATTACCACCACCTTGTGCGCTTCGCCCAAATCAAATTCCGCCGGGCACACCAGATTGCCGACGTTTTCGATCAAGACGAGGCTGTATTCGACAGGTTCGTGCACGCTCAAAGCCATCTTGACCTGTTCAGCGTCGAGGTGGCAGCCCTTGCCGGTGTTGATCTGAATGGCCGCAGCACCCGTAGCGCGGATGCGGTTGGCGTCATTGTCGGTTTGCTGATCGCCTTCAATGACGAGAATTTCGGGGGAGTCGGCTGGTTTGGCACGTACTGTGGCGCACAGAAGTTCCGTTTTGCCCGAGCCCGGTGAACTCACGAAATTGAGCGCGAGGATCTTTTTGGCGGCAAACAGAGCGCGGTTTTCATCGGCAATCGCGTTGTTGCGGGCAAGAATGTCCTGCTCAACGCTGACGGTGCGGCTGTGCGTATGTCCGTGAGCGTGATTGTGGTCATGGTCGCCGTGGTCGTGCGTATGTGTCACGACATTGCCGTTTTCATCGATATGCGTATGGCTGTGAGGATTGCCGCAGCCGCAGGTGGTGCACATGGAAAACTCCTTAAAACGATTAAATGGCGTTGCCTATTTAGGTCTCGTCAAAGCCCAGTTCCAGACTGTCGACCTTGAGTTCATGCCCTTTGACGGGCATGAGCTGATAGCCGCCGCACGAGGGACAGGGATCGCCGTGTCGGTGCAGAGCCACGTTTTTGGCACATTTCATGCACCAGGCTTCACCTGCAACCCGGTTGATCACGAGTTTGGACTCGTCGGCGAGCGTGCCTCGGGTCACTGAATCCCACGCAAAGAGAAGCGCTTGGATTTCAATGCCCGCGAGCTCGCCGATGCTCACTGTGACGGAAGTCACTTTGGCTTGCGGTTCGTTAACGAGGGTTGACTTAACGGCCGAGAGAATGCCTTCTGCAATGGAGACCTCGTGCATGGCTTTACTCCGTGTCGCTTGTATCGTTGTGGAAGCGAATTTGATAGGGAACGCACGGGTCGATGGCAGTCACGATCCAGGCTGCATCGCGCCGCCACTGATCCTGCGTACTGAACTCGATCATCGAAAGTGCCTGCTCGGCGCAACTGCCGGATGCGAAGTTCCATTCGGTCGGAGCAATAGTCTTGACGCCGGCAATCATGCCGTTTTCAACGATGACACGAACGATTAGGGAGCCGCGGGCGGTTTGTACATGCGCGAGCCCTGTGTGGGGCGCCGTTTGTGCGGCCAGCACGGTCCATTGCGGGGCGCGGCGCACTTTCCAGTAGTTCATGAGATCGATGAGACGCGCGACGAACTGAGCACGAATGCCGCAGCTGTATTGCTCCGCGATTTCATCAAGCAACGGCTGATTTTCGCAGCGACCGAGAGCGCCTGTCTGATGTGCTGTTCCGTTGATGAGTGGACAACTGACAGAAATGTCGCCCGAAACCCATGCCTCAATCGTTTCAAGAGAACAGCGAGGGTTGAGCATGGCAACCGAGGTATGCCGGCGGCAAGGCACGGTTTCCCATAGTTGAGCGTACAGGCGGCTAGCGGCCGTGGCGCCGTGCATCATCCAGGCTTCGAAGTCGGGCAGGGACTGCAGGGCTTCAAACTGATCGGGCGAAGACCCCGTCACAAAAGTCTGAATGGCCGGACCGATGGCTTCATCGAGACGATCGAAATCAGGTTCTTCTTTGGAGAGTTCCACAGTGGCCAGAGCGCGCAACTGACCGAGGCGGCGCACTTCCTCTGCCGGTTTGATGCCTACGGAAACGCAGGCGTCAAACGCGAGAAAGCGCAAGTGCTCGTTGATGATTTCATAGACCACCTTGCGGGACCGCTGCGGGATTCCCTTTTGCTGTGCCGCGGCCATTGCGCATTCGAAGGCGGCCAGATGCGCCTGAGGGCACAGGGCGTATAGAGACTCGATGAGCGTTTTGGGCAGCGGCGAGTCGGCCGACTGTCCCGTGATGGCGCGGCTGATCTCGCCTTGGCGCGTCGAGCGCGTTGTGACTTTGGGGCGGGCCGGCGACGTAACGTCAACATCAATGAGGACGGAACCTTCTGTGAAACTCATGCTTTTTCCCCGGAAGTGCCGGGCTCAGGAGCGGTTGCATCCTGCGGCGGTTTGTCGGAAGCGCTCTGTCGGCGCTGTTGGTCCAAATCTACAGCAAGCGGCTGTGTGTATCGTCCGAGAAGTTCTCTTCGGGTGAGCTTTTCTTTGATCGGTTCGGGCTGGGGCTCCTGTGGCGAGAGGATGGGGTTTTCGGGCTCAGCTTGCTCTCGGAGCTCTTCGCGGCCGATCAACAGATTCAGACACGTTTGAGCAAAGGCTTTGGCGCTTGCCATATCCTGGAATTCAAAGACCGGGCTTTTCAGAGAAAGACTGCGGTAATGTCCGAGGATACTGTCGGCGCAGGCAACAAAACGGAAGGTTCCGGCGGCAAGTTCAATTTCTTCGATGCCTCCGGCCGGAACAAAACGCCAGCCCTCTCGCAGGGCGGGGGCAAGAATTGCCATGACAGCCCAGGGCGTGACGACAACGCCAATCCAGGCTTGCGTTTGATCAATGTGGATGCGCACGAACGGTGTGGCGGCAACGGAGAGCTTGGCGTTGACGATCGGAAGCCCCGCCATGCGGGTAGCCAGAATTTCCGTAAAGCCCGCTTCAAAGAAGCGTTGCGGGTCGGATGAGAAAATTTTGAGGTTCGTGCCGGCGTGGCGATTCTTCAGAGCCTGCATGCGCGCTTCAAGCGCTTCGGGATGCTCTTTTTCATAGGCACGCATAGCCGCTTCGCGGTCAAAAGGCTTGGGCCGGCGCAGAAAAGAGACTGGAGCCGGGGCGATGTGCTCGAGTCGCGAGCGGTTCTGTTCGGCGCCGTTGGCATCGTTGCGATTCATACACTACTCCGATGCGTCGTCAACGTCCAAAAACGGAATGAAGACATGCTTTCCGTTGCCGCAGTCCGGGCAGGTCCACCAATCGGGCAGATCCTTGAAGGCGGTTCCGGCAGGAGTCTGATTTTCCGGACAGCCTTCCTGAGGATCGTAGACGTACCAGCAGATCTTGCATTGCATCTTGGTGCTGTCGGCGATGCGCGCGTTGCGCTCGGCGTTGAGGCGATCAATGATGTCGAGTCCTGTTGCGATGTCGCTCATGACGCAAAAATCCTTTTCGTTTGCTTTCTAGCCCAGGGCGCCGCGTGCGAGGTCGCGCTCGATCCACTCGATCGTTTCGCGCACGAGCTTGGCGCTGCGCCCCATGTCATCGAGAGAGGCGGGAACTTCGGGCGGAACGTGCGTCACGCACAGACTGTCGAGAAGTACTTTGTGATTGTTGTTGATGATGACCGAGCGCCACAGGCCGCGCACTTTCGTTGAAAAGATGCGGCTTTCGGCAAAGCCCGAAAGCTCGATCGAAACGGGACCTTCGCCGATGCACGTCAAAATGAAGGTGCGGTCGGTGGGCGTGAGCGGCTGGCGCACCATGTCAATCTGGCGCGGCACCGTGTCGGGATCGGTCTTGGAAATGTCGGTTTGCGAGAGTGCGTCGTTGATTTCTCCGAGAATGGCCGGAGCGGCAAAAAGACCGGCCGGAAGCTTTTCCGGGATTTCGATGCGGTCGGCCCCGTTCGAGATGGCCGCTTCAATCGAACGCGGAAGCAGAGCGGCAACGAGACTCTTGACTTGTCCGATTTCAAGAAGCCACAGACCGGGGATGGCCGTCTCGCATACTTTGACTTCAGCGTTGTGAAGCGAAATGCGCACTTCGCCCTTGCCGAGAGAATGCAGCAGAAAAGCGGCGCTCTGAGGATCGATTCCGCCAAGGTCGTAGATCCAGTCGGGAGACTTCTGCGTTTCGAAGGCCTGCAGGAATACCTGTTCGAGTTCCTTGAGAACTTTCAGCGACAGATCGGCGGCGCGCCGTTCGGCTCCTCGATCCAGGTCCGGGCCGTCCCAGCCGGTCTTGCGTTTGAACTTTAATTCGATCATGAAGTGATCCTCTCAGAATTAACCTTGGCGGTTCGGCTTCGTGGTCGTTACCGCCCTCGGTACGATCAGTTTTGAACCGGTGCGATGACGAGCGTCTTCTTATGAGGTTTGGCGCGGGCGGTCAGAATCGCGATGAGTTCGCTCTGGTATTCGCCCCAGGGGCGCAGACCCTCGATGGCGCCCAGCATTTCGCCGCAGCAGTAGACCGCGACGGCCGGCAGTCTGCGGATGCCCAGATGTGTGGCAAGTTCTCTGCCGATGGCGGGCGACGTAAACCAGGCCGCGGCGAGCGTTCCTTCAAAGAGTTTTTTGATTTCGGGGGCAAGCACCGCCATATCGAGCGTTTCCTTGAACATGTTGGGATCGTCAACGATGCATAACAGTCCGAGACCGTTCAAGGATTTCAACAAGTTGACGTCGGCTTTCTCAAGCCACACAAAGTCGCCGGACTTCTTGAGCCGGATAAAGAGCGGATGCTTGTCAGGGTCGATGTGCACGAGCGCTTGCGTGACGGCATTGAGTTTGGTTTTTCCCATAAGAAGCGAAACCCCGACGGTAGAAACAAAGAGCGAAGCGCAACCAGCATAACACGCGATATGAGCTTCGACGGCTACGAACTATTCTCAACGCATTTGGACTCCGATTCAATAATTCAGAAGAATGGTCGGAATTACTTCCCACCTGTTCGAAAGAATTAGTCCTCAAATCAAAAGTGACGTTTTCAAAATAAGTGTCCCGTACATAAGGGTAAACGCTTATAGCGTGCCTCAGGTCGATTTTTGATCCTCAAGGCGGTGTGCCTAATTTTTAGGCACTGTAAAAAGCTACTGATTTTTATGAAAAAAATGACTTTCGTTCACAGTAATTCACAAAACGCGTGAATAAGTGAGCAGGGGTGCGGAAAGACTGATGGCTAGGTGTTAATCGCTTGAATTTAAAAGGAAAAATATAAAGGATCAAAATTTCGCTTGACAAGCTCAATCCGGTTTGCTTGACGGAGGACAGGAAAAAATGCCTGAAAAACGGCCCAAACGCGTCGGAAAGCCGACGGCATCTGCATTGTGGATAACTTAACCTGTTAAAGGCTCCAAATCCCTGAAAATTCAGCGGAAATGTCGCGCTTTTGTTAAGACAGGCTTCAGCCGGCGGCAACGATGTAATGCAACGCTAAAAGCGAGGAAAATGACAGACCTCAATGCCGTCGGATTCGCTTTGGAGGAACTTTTTGCGCTACGCTTGCAAGCACTGAGCGGCCGATGGCCGCGGATGTGCGCACACAGAGGTTTGAAAGGAAAATGACGCAACGAGATCAGGAAATTGCAGAACGACTGGCACTGGTCAAGGGGACGTTGTCGCAGGTTTGTACACGAACGCAAAGTTCGGTTGAACTTGTGGCTGTTTCCAAGACGTTTCCTGCCGAGGCCGTATTGGCGGCAGCTCTGGCTGGACAAAGCATTTTCGGCGAAAACTATGCCCAGGAAGGATGTGCCAAGGTCGACTGGTTCAAAGAAAACCATCCGGAATGCAAGCTTGTGTGGCACTTCATCGGACCGCTTCAGGCCAATAAAACCCGCCCAGTGGCCGAACGTTTCGATTGGGTCGACAGCGTTGATCGTATGCGTATCGCTAAACGGCTTAACGATCAGCGGCCCGAAGGTTTGCCGCCCCTTAATGTTCTCATTGAAGTCAACATCAGTGGCCAGCAGAGCAAAAGCGGCGTCATGCCCGAGGAACTCCAAGCCGTGGCAAGGGAAATCGCCAAGCTGCCTCGACTCAAGCTGCGCGGGTTGATGGCCATTCCGGAGCCTGCTGAGGAAGATGAAGCGGTTCGTAGTCCTTTGCGTGCCATGAAGGCTCTGTTTGACGCTTATAAGGACGAATTCGGCTGGGATACGCTCTCGATGGGCATGAGCGCCGATATGGTGCAGGCCGTGGAAGAGGGGGCCACGATGGTTCGCGTTGGAAGCGCCATTTTCGGCGCACGACACTATCCGGCAAAGGCCTAACGAAAAGCGTTTTCTATGCTCAAAGTCAGTTCGCTTACGAGCACACAAGCAACGTTGGTCGGGCTTTTTGCGCCGATTTGCTGGGGAATGTCCGTGAGCCTTGTGCGAGGCATTGCCGAAGGTTTCGGAATGGCCCAAGGACAGTTTTTCCTCTACTGTGTGGCAACAACCTGCGTTTTTTTTATCGTGGGCTTGCCCGACTTTCATCGCATCGACAAGCGATATCTCTATTTCGGCATACCGACGGCCAATCTGAGCTCTCTGACTTTCTGTCTGGCCATCTTTACTTCGAGCGGCGGCGCGCAGACGATGGAAGTAGGTATGGTCAACTATTTGTGGCCGTCACTCACAATTCTCTTTGCCGTGCTCTTTAACGGCGTGCGTACGCGCTGGTGGCTCTATCCGGGACTTCTCGTCGCTTTCGGTGGCATCATCGTGATTCTGAGTGGCGACAAAGGGTTTTCGGTAACTGAATTCGTAGCGCGTTTTGCTGAAAATCCCGTCTCCTATTTGCTTGCACTCGTTGCGGCCGTCACCTGGGCCGGGTACTCGAGTATGACGCGCGCCTGGGGTAAAGGAATAAATCCGTCGACGATTATTTTTGCCGTTGACACGCTTGTGTTTCTCGTTTTGTGGCTTCTTGACATCGGAGCGCAGCCGGTTGCCGCAAGTGCGCATGGCCTCATGAGCGTGATTTTTGGCGGCATCGCTGTCGGCATGGCATATGTCGTCTGGACGCTCGGCATGAGCAAAGGAAACATCACCGTGCTTGCTGCGGCGTCCTACTTCACGCCGGTGCTGTCTTGCGTTTTTGCGACCTTTTGGATAGGTGCCGAGCTGAATTCAAGTTTTTGGATGGGAGTGGTTTTGGTCGTGGTGGGCTCACTTCTGTGTTGGGACGCTACGGGGCGCGGCATGAAGAAGTTTCGTAAGGCCACCTGAACGAAAAGGCCTCCCGTCGAGAGGAGGACGGAAGGCCTTGCCTAATCAAGCGCGAGCTGACTTTAGCTCAGCACGGCGCCCTTCATGCCGGAACTCACCTGCTTGGCGTATCGCGACAGATAACCCGTCGTTACGCGCGGCTGTCGCGGCTGCCACTGTGCGCGGCGGCGTGCGAGTTCTTCATCGGACACATCAACGCTGATCGCGTTGTTCGGAATGTCGATCGTGATGATGTCGCCTTCTTTGATCAGAGCGATCGGACCGCCCACGGCGGCTTCCGGAGAAACGTGGCCGATGGCTGCACCGCGGGTGGCACCCGAGAAGCGACCGTCGGTGATGAGTGCCACGCAGTGACCCAAACCGGAGCCCATGATGGCCGAGGTCGGGTTGAGCATTTCGCGCATGCCCGGACCACCTTTGGGACCTTCGTAGCGGATCACGACCACTTCGCCTGCGTTGATCTGACCGCCGTAGATGGCGTTCAAAGCGTCTTCTTCACAGTCGAAAACGCGGGCTTTGCCGCTGTGGGTCATCATTTCGGGAGCAACGGCAGCGCGTTTGACCACAGAGCCTTCGGGAGCGAGGTTGCCCTTTAGAACAGCGATGCCGCCTTCCTTGGCGATCGGATTTTCAACCGTATGAATGATTTCCGGGTCGAGAATCTTGGCTCCGGCAATGTTTTCGCCCACTGTCTTCCCGGTTACCGTCAGACAATCAAGATGCAACACGCCGAGTTTGGATACTTCGTTCATCACGGCGCGGATGCCGCCGGCTTCATCGAGCTCTTCGATGTAGTGGTTGCCCGCCGGTGCGAGGTGACAAAGATTAGGCGTCTTCTTGCTGATTTCGTTGGCAACCGACAGATCAAGATCGATACCACATTCATGCGCGATGGCAGGCAGATGCAGCATGGAGTTGGTGGAGCACCCCAGAGCCATGTCGACGGCCAGAGCGTTTAGGAACGCATCCTTTGTCATGATCTGGCGCGGCAACACGTTGTTCTTGACGAGCTTCATGATCTTCATGCCGCTTTCCTTGGCCAGACGCAGGCGAGCCGAGTGCACGGCCGGAATCGTGCCGTTGCCGGGCAGTGCCATACCGAGCACTTCCGAGAGGCAATTCATCGAATTGGCCGTGAACATGCCAGAGCATGAACCACAGGACGGGCAGGCCTTGTTTTCCAGGTCTTCGAACTGGATCGGCGTGATCTTGCCAGTGCGGAACTGGCTCACCGCTTCGCTGATGTTGGAGTAGGAAACTTTGCGACCTTCGAAGTGACCGGCAAGCATGGCACCGCCCGAAATCACGATGGAAGGGATATTGAGGCGCGCAGCAGCCATCAGGAGACCCGGCACGTTCTTGTCGCAGGCGGCGACGAGCACCAGACCGTCAAAGGGGTGGGCTGTTGCCATGGCTTCCGTGCTGTCGCAGATGAGTTCACGGGAAACGAGGGAATACTTCATGCCGACGTGGCCCATGGCCAGACCGTCGCAGACGGCAATGGCGGGGAACACGATGGGAACGCCTCCGCCGAGCGCCACGCCTTGCTTGACGGCGTTGACGATTTTGTCGAGGTTCATGTGCCCGGGCACGATGTCGTTTTGCGAGCTGACGACGCCGATCAGGGGTTTGCCGATTTCAGCATCGCAAAGACCGAGTGCTTTCAAAAGGCTGCGTTGAGGGGCGGCATTGATGCCTTTGGTAAGCGGATCACTTCTCATGGCTATCCTTTCTTTTTTTTGAGTACGGCTGCCTGTGGTGGACGAGGCAGAAGTGCAATGACCATCAATTGCGCAGGCGGTGCAAACGAGTCCGCAGGCTCGAGTACACCGCGATTTTTTGATTTTATTGCCGAGTCATTGATTTTCGAAATAAGCAAGATTGCCTAGAAAACGGTCAATGGCGCAGTAAAGCTCGAAAAATCGAGTTTCTTACGTGCCCGGCGCTTAATCCTAAGACTGCGTTAATCGGCCGAAATTAAACTCGCCAAAGACTAAAAAAGACGTATTCCCGAGCCTGTAGCCGCTCTGAATGCAAGGTGCGGACGGAAACGATCCGCAGCCCGACGCCCGATCAGCGTCAGGGTTTTGTTTCGGAGGTAAGGTTCGGCGGATGACTTCCAATTGGACAGATAAATCAAACCCATGACCCAAACAACCGAGGCCGTGTGCCTGAAAGCCGACGCACTCGAATTGGAGCGCGGCGAAAGGCTGCTTTTTACCGGGCTTACCTTTGAAGCTCCCGCCGGTACGCTGGTGCGACTGGCCGGTGCCAACGGCACGGGTAAAACTTCCCTGCTACGTCTTCTCACCGGTCTCATGCAGCCCGACGCGGGCGAAATTCTTTACAAGGGCGAGCCGATCCGCACGCTCAAAGAGGACTACTACAAGGACCTCGTTTACATCGGGCACTTGAACGGAGTAAAAGACGACCTTTCAGCCATCGAAAACGTGCGCATTGCCGCTCGCATGGGCAACATCATTGCCAAAAACGAAGAGCTCGTTGATGCGCTGGAAAAGGTGGGTTTGGGTGACTTTATTGAGCACACGACCGGAGAACTCTCTCAGGGCCAGCGCCGTCGCGTTGCGCTTGCGCGTCTGTTCGTGAGTCTCAGCAAGCCTGTCTGGGTTCTGGATGAGCCCTTCACGGCGCTTGATGTGGCTAGTGTCGCAAACCTTGCCGCGGCTGTAGCCGAACACGTGAAGGCGGGCGGCATCGTGATCTATACGACGCACCAGGAAGTGGAAATGAACCTGCCGCCCGAACGGATGAAGACCGTTGACGTTTCGTCCTTTGCACCGGGCAAGCGTGTTCGCGGGGAGGGGCAACATGCTTAATCTGTTTCTTGCCGTCGTTCGCCGCGATCTGATGCTCGCGCTGCGTCAGAAAAGTGACATCATTCAGACGCTCTTTTTCTTTGCCGTGGTGATCACGCTTGTGCCGCTAGGCGTCGGCGCTGAACAAAACTTGCTTCGTACCATGGCTCCCGGCGTGGTTTGGGTGGCCGCGCTTCTGGCCGCTCTCCTGTCGTTGCCGCGAATCTTTGCATTGGATCACGCCGACGGCACGCTCGAGCAGATGGTGATTTCGGCCGAGCCACTCACGATCATCGTCCTGGCAAAGGTTTTTGCGCATTGGCTCACCACCGGCGTTCCGATTACGGTCTTTACGGCGCTCTTCGGCGTGATGTTCGATCTGCCGCTCGACCAGTGCGTGGTGCTGATGGTTTCGCTGCTGCTGGGCACGCCCGTGCTCAGTCTGGTGGGGGCGATCGGCGCGGCTCTGACCTTGGGGCTTCGCGCGGGCAGCGTGCTCACGAGCCTTTTGGTTTTGCCGCTTTACATTCCGGTGCTCATTTTCGGTGCCGGCGCGACGGTGCAGGTGGCCATCAGCGTTTCGCCCACGGCCTACCTCATGGTGACGGCGGCTCTGTCGCTTTTGGCATTGGCGGCGGCGCCCTTTGCCATCGCCGCAAGTCTTCGCATTTCGATTCAATAACAGGAAACGGGAGAACACATGCGTTCGCTCTTTGATCCCCAGGGCTTTTACTTCTTCGCCGGAAAGACGATCAAGCCGCTGTTTGCGCTTGCGGCCGTGATTGCTGCCGTCGCACTTTATCTGGGCTTTTTTGTCTGTCCGATTGATGCCACGCAGGGTAACTCTTACCGCATCATCTTCATTCATGTTTCCTCGGCCTGGATGAGTATGCTCATCTACGTGCTGATGGCGGTGTTTTCCGCTTTCGCGCTGGCGACCAACAACCGCATGTGCTCGATCTTTGCCGCGGCCATGGCGCCCACGGGTGCCTTCATGTGCTTCCTTGCGCTTTTCTCGGGCGCCGTCTGGGGCCGTCCGACCTGGGGGGCATACTGGGTCTGGGATGCTCGTCTTACGAGTGAACTGATTCTGCTCTTCCTTTATCTTGGCTTTTTGGCTCTTCAGAGTTCCATTGCCGACATCAAGCGCGCCGATAAGGCTTGCGCACTGATCGCTCTCGTGGGTGTGGTCAACGTGCCTATCATCTACTTCTCCGTGCGCTGGTGGAACACGCTGCATCAGGGCGCTTCCATCACTTCACGCGGCAGCTCCATCGCGACCATCATGCTCGTGACGCTGTTGCTGATGGTTGCTGCGTTCTGGCTCTACAGTCTGGCGGCAACCTTTGCCCGCACCCGCACCATTATTCTTGAGCGCGAACGCCGTGAAGCTTGGGCACAGGAAGCGGCCATCAAGGGTGAAATTTAATTCGAGCAACCGACACAAGGAATACGAAAATGGATTGGTCTTCTTTCTCGCATTTTCTTCACATGGACGGTCACGGCGCCTACGTCTGGGCTGCCTACGGTATGTGCGCGCTCTTGCTCGTAATCGAACTTTTCGGACTGCGCAACCGCCGCGCGAAAGCCGCTCAGCGTCTGACGCGCGAAGCCCGTGCTCTTCGCAGTACGCGTGAAATCTGATTTTTGACTAACAAACATTGAACAACAGCGCCGGCCTGACTCAAAGCAAAACCGGCCGCTTTAGGAGGGAACGGATATGGCTAATGCCGCAACTAAACGACTCGCACTGATTGGCGGAGCCGTTGCCGTGGTCGGCGTCGGCGTCTACCTGATGCTCTCGGCATTCAACGACAACCTGGTGTTCTTCTACTCGCCCATGCAGGTCGCCGCCAAGGAAGCTCCGCAGGGACGTACGTTCCGCATGGGCGGCATGGTTGAAGAAGGGTCCGTGAAGCGCCTGCCCGACGGCGTAACCGTCACGTTCGGCATCACCGACACGGCTGCCGTGATCCCGACGGAATACAAGGGCATCCTTCCCGACCTCTTCAAGGAAGGCAAGGGCGTGGTGGCCCAGGGAAAGCTCGATGAGCGCGGAGTGTTCGTCGCAAGCGAAGTGCTTGCCAAGCACGATGAAAACTACATGCCTCCCGAAGCTCAGGAAGCTGTGGACAAGGCTCACGCTGCCATGAAGACCTTCGACGAAAAGGGCAGCAAGGAAGCGGCTGCCCAGGCTGCGAAAAAGTAAATGTTCGGTTGATCCGAACGAATGGATTTCGGCGTCTCGAGTCTGCTTAACGCGGGCTTGAGACGTCTTCAACAAATCAAAGAAGTTTTTTCAACCTTAAGGGAGATAGCTCCGTGATTGCTGAAATCGGTCACTTTGCGCTGATTCTTGCGCTGGTGCTCTCGGTCGTGCAGTGCGTGCTGCCGCTCGTGGGTGCCGCGCGCGGCATCGGTTCGTGGATGGCGCTTGCGCGTACCGCGGCCTACGCCAATGCGCTTTTTCTGACAATTTCCTTCGGCACTCTGGCGTATTCGTTTTACATCAGCGACTTTACGCTTTTGAATGTGGCGAGCAACTCTAACTCGCTGTTGCCGTGGTTCTACAAGGTCGCCGCTACCTGGGGCAGCCATGAAGGCTCCATTTTGTTCTGGGCCTTGATGCTGACCTGGTGGGGATTCCTCGTCGCCTTGACGAGCCGCAAACTGCCGCAGGAAACGGTGGCGCGTGTGCTCGGCGTCATGGGGTTCATCACGGCGGGTTTCGTGGCATTCATGCTCTTCACCTCGAACCCGTTCCTACGTCTGTTCCCGGCTGCTCCGGAAGGCGCCGACCTCAATCCGTTGCTGCAGGACCCGGGCATGGTCTTTCACCCGCCGCTGCTCTACATGGGCTACGTGGGCTTTACCGTTCCCTTCGCCTTTGCCATTGCTGCGCTGATCGCAGGACGTCTTGACGCCGTTTGGGCCCGCTGGATGCGTCCCTGGACGACGATGGCCTGGATTCTGCTCACTTTGGGCATTTCGCTCGGCTCGTACTGGTCCTACTACGAATTGGGCTGGGGCGGCTGGTGGTTCTGGGATCCGGTCGAAAACTCGTCCTTCATGCCCTGGCTCACCGGTACGGCGTTGCTGCACAGCCTGGCCGTGACGGAAAAGCGCGGCTGCTTCAAGATCTGGACGGTGCTTCTGGCAATCATCACCTTTAGCCTCTCGCTACTGGGCACGTTCCTCGTTCGTTCGGGCATTCTCACTTCCGTGCACGCCTTTGCGACCGACCCGGAACGCGGCATCTTCATTCTGGCCTTCCTGATCGTCGTGATCGGTCTGTCGTTCCTGCTCTTTGCCTGGCGCGCACCGACCGTGGGGCTGGGCGGCAACTTCTCGATGGTGAGCCGCGAATCGTTGCTGCTTGTCAACAACGTGCTGCTCGTTGTGGCGATGGGTGCAGTTCTTCTCGGTACGCTTTATCCGCTCTTTTTGGATGCGCTCAATGCCGGCAAGATCTCTGTTGGTCCCCCGTACTTTGACGCTGTGTTCGGTCCTCTGATGCTGCCGATGCTCTTCCTGCTCGGCGTGGCACCTTTTGCCCGCTGGAAGGAGGCAGACCTTTCGCAGCTTACCAAGCGTCTGTGGATCATCCTTGTGGTGGCTGTTGCCATCGGCGTTGCCGTGCCGCTTCTGATGGGCCGCTGGAGCACCTGGGTCTTCGTGGGCATCACGCTTGCCGCCTGGGTTGCCGTGAGTGCTATTGACAACATCCGCGAACGCGGCCGCAACATGAAGGTGGGCTTTTTCAAGAAGCTCGCTAGCCACCCGCGTGCATTCTGGGGCATGCACCTGGCGCACCTTGGCGTGGCCATGTTCGTCGTGGGCGTTGCGCTCGTGAAGGGTTATCCGGCCGAACGTGACGTGCGCATGATGCCGGGCGAACACGTGTCTGTTTCCGGTTACACATTCACCTTCAACGGCACAGAAGAAGTGCGCGGCCCGAACTACACGGCTACCCGCGGTGACTTCATCGTGACCAAGGACGGCAAGGAAATCGCCAAGCTGCATCCCGAAAAGCGCAATTACTACAGCTCGCGCTCTATGCCGATGACCGAAGCGGCTATCAAGCACTCGATCGACGGCGATATTTACGTGAGCCTTGGTGAACCCGTGGGCGACGGCGCCTGGATTGTTCGAGCCTACCGCAAACCCTTCGTGACTTGGATTTGGTGGGGCACGATCCTGATGTCGCTGGGCGGCTTCATCGCCATTCTCGACCGTCGTTACCGTACTTCCCGTAAGAAGAATAACCGCGCGACGCAAGGCGCGACTGTGGGAGCTTGATCATGCTGCGACTGAAGTATCTCATTCCGCTTTTGATTTTCCTTTTCGTGTGCGTGTTCCTGTTCGTGGGTCTGTATCTGGATCCCCGCAAGGTTCCGTCTGCTCTCATTGACAAACCCGCGCCCGAATTTTCGCTTCCTACGATGAGCGGCGAGACCGTTACCAAGAAGGACCTTCTCGGCAAGGTCTACCTGCTCAACGTCTGGGCTTCTTGGTGCGAAGCCTGCCGCTACGAGCATCCGTATTTCATTCAGCTCAAGAATGAAGGCGTCAAGACCACGATGGTTGGCTACAACTACCGCGATAAGCCGGCTCAGGCGGCTCGCTGGCTGCAGGTTTTGGGCAATCCCTACGATGTCATTCTCGTTGACGCCAGTGGCAAGGCTGCCATTGATTTTGGCGTTTACGGCGCTCCGGAAACCTTTGTGATCGACAAGAAGGGCGTGATCCGCTACAAGGTGATCGGTCCGATGACCGAAGAGGTCTGGAAGAAGGACGTCAAGCCCATTGTTGACATGCTCGAAAAGCAGTAAGAAGGAGAGTGCGAAATGATTTTCAAAAAACTCTGTCTTACGGCCGCCTGCGCAGCGCTGATCTCGGTTGCTGGCGTAGCGGCGGCTCAGTCGGCTCCTTCGATTGCTCAGGTCGCCGAAAACTCCAAGGAAGCGGTTCCGACGGCGTTTGACCCGGTTGCTCACAAGCGCGTGCTGGGCATTTCCGAGCAGCTGCGCTGCTTGGTGTGCCAGAACCAGTCGATTGCAGACTCCAACGCCGAGCTTGCCGTTGACCTGCGCAATCAGGTGATCGAGCAGATCAATGCGGGGCGTACTGACGAAGAAATCATCAAGTACATGGTCGACCGCTACGGCGACTTCGTGCTCTACAACCCGCCCTTTAAGGCGAGCACGGTGATTCTTTGGGTCGGTCCGGCAGTTCTCTTTTTCGGCGCTGTGATTGCCTTCTACATCAACCTGCGCCGGCGCAAGAGCCAGGTTGCCAAGACGGAGCGTGCGTTGACGCCCGATGAAAAGCGTCGTGCGGAAGCACTGCTGCGCGGTGACAAATAACGAGCGGAGAGTAACAAGTGCTGTCTATTTTTATCGCTATTGCCATTGCGCTCGTCGTTATTGCGTTGGCTCTCGTGGTTTGGCCGCTCGTCAAGAAGGATTACGACGATGGCCTGTCGCGTCGCAAGGCCGACAATTTGGCCATTTTGCGCCAGCAGTACGAAGAGCTTGAGGCCGACCACAAGGCCGGTCGCGTGAGCGACGACGAATACGAGGAAACGCGTGCCGAAATTGAGACTCGCGTGCTGGAAGAGTCCAAGGACCCGGAAGATGCCGTGCCGATGAAGCAGGGCAAGCAGGGCGTTTATGCCGCTTTTGCTCTGGTGGTGCTCATTCCGGTGACTTCGTTCTTGATCTACCTGCAGATCGGCTCTCCGATTGCCATGGATCCTGACTTCACGCGTCAGCAGGAACAGATGCAGAAGATGTCCGGTCAGCACAGTGATGCCGAACTGGCCGAACAGGTAAGGTTCCTCGAAGAACGCTTGAAGGAGCATCCGGACAATGCCGACGGCTGGATGATGCTCGCTCGTACGAGCGCCGCAGTAAAGGACTGGGCCAAGAGCTCGCAGGCCTTTGAACAGGTCAACCGTCTCGTGCCCGATAATGCCGACGTTCTGGCCGACTGGGCCGACGTGATGGCTGCGGCCCAGCAGGGAGACCTCGAAGGCCGTCCGAAGGAGCTGATCGAAAAGGCGCTTGCCGTTGATCCTCAGCACTGGAAGGCGCTTGCTCTGATGGGAACGCTCTGCTACAACAAGGGTGACTACGAAGGTGCCGTGAAGTACTGGAGCCGCATGCTTGCCGGTGTCGAACAGGGCAGCGAAGAGTGGCGCCAGATCATGGAAAACATCGAACAGGCCCGCCGCGCCGGCGGTCTGCCGCCCGATCCCTCGATCGGTTCCATTGAACCTCAGTCCGATGCCTCGGCTGCGGCACAGCCTGCAGCCGCGTCCAACGCCGTGATCACCGGAGAAGTGGACGTCTCGCCCGAAATGAAGAGCAAGATTCGTCCCGACGATACGGTGTTCGTGTACGCTCGTCCGATCGAAGGTAGCAAGATGCCGGTGGCTTTTGCTAGCTACAAGGGCAAGGATCTGCCCATCAAGTTCCGTCTGGACGCTCAGAGCCAGATGGGCATGGGCATGAAGACTCTGGCCGATGTCAAGGAAGCCTATGTTGAAGCCCGTGTGTCGCGCTCGGGTAACTTTATGCCGGCTTCCGGAGACCTCGAAGGTGCGGCCGACGGCAAGGTTGCCGTGGGCACCCAGGGCGTTCGTGTGGTGATCAACAGAACACTTCCGTAAAGATTGGTTGACAATTTCCACTGAACGTTGCCGTGGATAGGCACTACAAACCGCCGCAGATGCATGAGATTTCCCAGCGCTGCGGCGGTTTCTTTTCCTTGTTCCGGCCGCTCAATGCGGGTGGCGAGTTGCTTGCAACAACTTCTGCCTTTTGCCGTAGCAGTTTGAAACGTTTCCAAACGCTCGCTGTTGGGACTTTTTTGCCATGATTGCACTCATCGAACGCGGGATTGCAAAACCGCGGATCTTTTAAAACAACAAAAAGGATGAGCCATGATGCGAGCTAAATCTTTCCTTATCGCTTCCGTATGTGCAGCACTTTTTGCGGCCGCCGGCGTTCAGGCCGCCGCACCGAAACCGCCCCGTGCTACGCAGGGCACGACGGTAACCTTGCCGGTAACGGCCAGTGTGGAAGTGGCTAACGATCAGGCTGTGATTGAACTCTATGTGCTCGAACAGAGCAAGGACATCGCTCAAGCCACGACCAAGGCGATTGAACGCGCCGCCGAAGGTCTCAAGCAGCTCAAGGCTTTGTATCCGCAGGCCGAACTGAAGAACCAGACGCTCACCTCAACGCCGCGCTACAGCAAGGCCAAGGAAGGTGAGGCCCCTGAAATCGTTGGTTGGGAAGTGCGTCAGTCTGTTTCTGCCAAGCTCAAGAATGTCGAGCAGGCTGCTCCGTTCGTGCAGAGCGCACAGAAATACTTTGCCTTCAGTTCCGTCGGCTTCCAGCTGAGCCCAGAGTCACGTGCTGCTGTGCAGGATCAGTTGGTTCGCGAGGCCATTAAGAACATGAAGGCTCAGGCAAGGGTCATTGCCGAAGCGATGGTCGGCCAAAACGCTCGAGTTACCTACGAGACGGTCGACTTCCACAACGCGGCCTACGATCGTCCGGTCACGTACCGCATGAACGCCGACATGGTGATGGCCAAGGCAATGGCCGCCGAAGCTGCGCCCGCGCTTCCTGTTTTTGAGCCGGGTATGACGACGCTTAGCCGTAATCTCACGGCCAAGGTCCGTATCCTTCCGAAGGCAAAGGCCCGCGTGAAGGCTCCGAAGCCGGATAACGACAGACCGCGACCGATGCATCCGATCGCCAATGTCAACTGAGATTATTGACTGATTCAACTTAAGCAAAGCGCGAAGACCGGACGTACGATCTTCGCGCTTAAACTTTGTTTGGCTCGTACCGCATCGGCACGGTGTTTTCCCATGATCAGAACATGAGCTTGACGGCTTCTAACGCCTCAAGATGAGCTCGGTCGCCGGCATCCATGAAAGGCTTGAGAGTTTCCGGATTACCGGCCGGGATGATGCCCGAGGGCGTGATGTAGCTCGTGACCCATTCGTTGGGGATGATGTCTACGAAGGGGTGACGGGAAACCGGAACTGTACCGATGTCGAAGTCCTGACCAGCAAACTCTTCGTAGGGTGCTTCTTGGGCCGAGGTAAAGTTGGAGTCAAACACGTGACGGTAGGCAACGATGTAGACAGGAATGCCAAGGTGCTTGGCGATAGCTGCAGGTCCTGTCGCGCCGGCCGGAACCTGAACATCACCGTTGGCGCAGATGCGCACGCCGATGACGTATAGAGCGCGCGCATTTTCGCGCATCATCAAATGTGGAATACCTGCATCGGTTACAAGATCCGCAGGGCACCCCGCCGCTCGTAGTTCCTTCACCGTGTAGTGTGTTTCGGCAAGCGGCGGCGACACCGGACAGTACACGCGCGGGATGCGTTTGCCAGCGTTCTTGCGATCAATCAGGACGGGAACCAGCGTGCCGCGCGCGACTGAATGTTGTGAACCGAAACCTCCCACCGCCGTAATCATGCCGTCCTGAGGAAGCGTGCTTTCGATGTGAGCGCGCATCTGTGCTTCAATCTTGTCGATGCTGTTGCAAATGATCGAATGCATACAGTTGAGCGCCGTGCAACATTCCTGAGGCGAAGCGTTGTGACTCATGAGGGCGGAGACCAGTCGAGACACAGCGTTGGCAGTGCGGCTCAGCGGGAAGCTGTAGGGACGGGCGGCTTTGAGAACTAATACCGCTTCCTGCAAGGTGTAATAGAAAGAGGCGGGAGTCGGGGTGTTGGCGTGAATCTGGGCCTGCAGACAGACGCTGGCAGCCGAAATGCCGGGAATCAGACCGGGGCCGGTCACGATGTAATCTCGCAATGCCTGAGCCAGAGGGTTGATGGACTCAAAACGTACATACTCTTCAGTTTCAAAGTTGCGGCTGTTGCGAATTTGCAGGCCGTCTTCCGTAAGACGATAGCTTTGTGACATGGATGAAATATTCAGAGTGCTCGGTATGGAAGATAGTCGAATTCTAGAGTCGGACAATCGGCATAGGCTTGTTTCAGCATAGTGTTTTGTCCATATCCAGTTGCGGACAAAGAAAAATCGGTGCCTCTGTTTGATCCGATAGGCACCGTTTTGCCGGGATTTTGCCTGCAAAAGAGCACTTTGACCATGCAAGATCGCATAGTGGCAGATTTTGTTGCAAAAAACGTTTGCCAAAAATGTAAAAAAAAGAGCCTCATTCGAATACCGAATGAGGCCTTGTGGAAATGTCAATGATTGGATGGAAAGCGAAAACTAGATGTCAAAGATTTTTTCCAGAGCATCACGATCGGTCGCAAGTTCCGGATGTTCGGAAAGGACGATCATGAGCTTCAGGCGAGCCTTGGCTGCCGAGATTTCGCCGCCCATGGCAAGACCGGCACGGCGGGTGTCCGTCACACTGCCTGGGTAACCGTAGACGTCAAGTACGCGGCCGCCCGGCGTACGCGTGGTGAGAACGACAGCAACGCCGGCTTTGACTGCGTCTTCAATGCCGGGAACCATGGGTGGGGGAACATTGCCGCGGCCGAAGCCCTCAATGACAATGCCTTTGCAGCCCTGAGAAACGGCAAAGTCAATGTAGTCGCGGGTCGAACCGGTCATGCACTTGATGAGGTCGACGCGAGCGGTCAGAGATTTGGGTGCGAAACGCAGTACATTAAGCGGCTTGCGACGAATAATGATCTTGTCAAGATCCACATAGCCGATCGGACCCCACCAAGGAGACTGGAAGGTTGCCGGGTTGGCCGAATGCGTCTTCATCACTTCGCCGGGAGCATGCAGAGTTTCATTTAGACACACGAGCACTCCCATGCCGACAGCTTCCTGACTGGCAGCGGTTTTGACCGCGCAGTAGATGTTCATGGGACCGTCCGGGCTGGTGTCGCCCGCGCCGCGCATGGCGGCGGTTGTGACGATAGGCTTGGGACTGGTGTGAAGTAGATCCAGGAAGTAGCTGGTTTCCTCGAGCGTATCGGTACCGTGCGTGACAATCGCCCCGGCCACGTCGTCCCGAGCCAGAACTTCTTCGAGCTTGAGATGCAGATCCCACATGTTCTGAGGCGTCATGCCGGGCGAAGCAATGTTGGAGAACTGAATGAATTCCAACGGAGCAACCTCGCCGAGGCCGGGAACGGCAGCAGCAAGATCTTCACCGGTGCAAGCCGGCACCAGACCGTCTTTTTCCGGGTCGTACTTCATGGCGATCGTGCCGCCGGTGGCTACAACGACAACTTTTTTATCAATCATTTCCAATGCTCCTTGCGGGATAAAGTAGAAAAAAGTTAGGATGCAAACACTTTGTCGTGCAGTGCCGAGTATCGTGCTGTTGCTGACTTGTACTCGGCCAGAGCTTCATCGATGCGTGCCGCCACTTTGCCGACACCAGTGAGAATCAGCTCTGCAAACTGATCGGCATCATCCATGGTGAGCGAAGGATAGACGACCTGCTCCAATTCTTTTCGTGAGATGAAAAGCGACAGACAACCGGTCGTGCCCGGAATGGAGCCGACGCCGCCCATGAGCTCGTGAATGTCATCGCTCATGAACGTCACGCCACCCAATTCTTCACTTGCATAGCGGTTGATTTCAGCGGCAATTTTGACCTTTTCAGCTGACGTAACGGCTTGCGCCAGTTTTTGTCCGAGATCGGCGATGTGCATGCCCATCTCATAGGTCAATGCGCGCATGGCTCCGGCTCTACGGGCCAGCAATTCACGCGGGTAAACGATTGGATAATCCAGTTCGTTTGCTGCTTCTACCAGACACTCGCTGACGACAAAGTTGTCGTCGCCGGGATAGGCTCGCGTGACGAAGGTCGGACAGTCTATTTTCGAACTCACCGGTTCGGCGCAAACCTTGCCTTCAACGAGAATGGTGGGCAGTTCGTCCAGGCGAAGCTGTTTCATCAGCTCCTTTTTTCCTGCAAGGTTCACGTTACCTTCGATGTCTTCATTGGGGCCGAGGCCGCCGCGTGTTGCGTTAGCCAGTGCCAAGAGAGAAACAGTGAGTCCGTCGACGTTTAAGACACAACCGAGCAGACGGCCGAAGTTGTCGTCGATATTTTCGTCGCCGACAATAAAGTAATTCGGCATGCTCTTGGCAAAGGAGTTCAAGGCCGCATTGGCTATTGCTGCCTGCAGTGCAACAGGAACCTCCATTGCACCTTGTCCCAATGTTCTTCCGAAGCATTTCATAGCAAGAGACTGCGTGCAGACTGCTTGCTCACCGACACAACGCTGTGCGAGCTCGGCTTCAAAAGGCGTAATACCTCGGCGCGGACTGGCCGTGCCGATGCCGCCTGAAGCGGTGAGAACCCTGAATTCGCCGTGTTGGCCGACCGTGACTTCGACCTTTTGAATGGTCAAGTCGAGATCGGTGGCAAGTTGCAGAATGCGAAGCGTTGCACAGAGTCCGCCGGAGTCATCCTGAATAAATCCGCAGTGACTGTTGGAGTGACCGCAGCCGGCGTGACCCACGATGCCCACGATGCTGTTGCGGGCATGATCCAATGGCAAAAGGCTTAAATGCATGACGGATCTCAGAAAAAGAGCGCTAAAACATTCGGAGAAGGCTCCGGACGCCATCGTTTGATGGGCGTCCGGATAGTCGGTAATCAGATTAGACGAGTGTCAGGATAACCGTGATCAGGAATGCCATTGCACAGCCGGCCAGAATCGACGGACGCTGGAAGGCATTGGCAGTCTTGAGGTCGCTACCCGGGATCACAGGAATAACCGTAGCCAGTGCGGCAACCGGACCGCCCGTCAGGAAGTACTGAATGAGCGAAGCGCCGGAAGCGGCGGCGAAGCAGGCAGCGAACGGATCCGCACCGGTCTGCAGAACAACCTGCAGGAACGGAACGAGAACGGAAACGCTGGCTGCGTAGGACTGAGTCAGGAAGCCTGTCAGGAAGGCAACGCCGAAAAGAATCAGCACAGGTGCCACGGAGAGCACGGGACCGACAGCGTCGCTCATGGTCTGAACCAGACCGACCTGTTTGATAACGGTGCTCATGAACAGGAAGCCGATGGTGGCAACGATCGGGGTGGCGATAAGGCTCACGCCCTTGAGCATTGCGGCTTCGGCTTCGCGCATCGGCTTGCCGCTCAGAAGCATGCAGACGATGGCGGAAGCAAGACCAACCAGGAAGACCGGGAAGCCGGCTACGAACCCGATGAAGAGAACGAGGAACGGCAGGAAAGCGCGCAGGGAGGTCGTGGAGTATTCACGGTTTTCGATCTCAGCCATGATTCGCGCTTGTTCTTCCTTGGTGATGACCACGCCGCGGCGACGCATGTCGGCGTTGCAACGGATGGCGGAAACCAGGAAGATCGTCAAGCAGGCGATCAAGCCGAGAACATTGAACAGACCGAAGCTGATGCCTGCCGTTGCGACCAGGGCGACCTGCGTCGGGTGCGTGAAACCGGCCAAGTTGCCGATGTGACCGGCGTGAGCCTGAATACCGGCGCACTTGTTGGGGTCAACACCAAGGCGAACAGCAGCAGGACCCGTAATGACAGCCGTGATAACGGGCTGCGTGAAACCGGTCAGAGCGCCGATCACACCTGCAGCGATACCGCCAGCGGAGCAAACGCCGGTGCCGCCGCCGAGCTTGTTGCCGACGCGCACGATGTCGCGAATGATAACGTCAAGGAAGCCGGTGGCCTGCATGATGCCGATGAAGAGCAAGATGCCCGTCATGTCGGCGATCACAGGGTTCAGACCGGTGTTAACCATCTTGGCAATGGTCATTTCGGCGCTTCCCATAATGGGGAAACCGGCAATCAAAGCCGAGAGCGTTGCGCCGACGATTGCGGTCATGTAGATCGGCGTTTTGCCCGTAATCATCAGGAGCAACGTCAATACCATAACCACTTGCGCAATTACGGAAGCTGTCATTTTTCATTCCTTTGGTTTGTCGCGCACGCCTTTTGATGGAGTGCGTGTGTTGATGAAACACTCGTGTCGCAGTGAGTACACTCCGACACTTATCGTTCAGTCTGAAAGAAAAAAATTTCTTTACCGTAAACCAAAGAGTGAAAAACGTTGCAAAAAGATTGCATCAGCGTTATGCGCCGAACGACTTTTGTCCGGAAACTCAAAGCAGAGGATCGCGGACCAGATCGCGTAGCAGGTAACCCACGCCGGAATAGGCGGAGATGACTCCGCCTTGTAGTCCGTTTTCCTCCAGCTTGCGACGGATGCGGGAGAAGGCTACGCGAAGGTTCTGAACGTCACCTATTGAGTGGCCGCCCCAGACTCTTTGCAACAGATGTTCGTGAGAAATAACGCTGCCGGGATGCTTCATCAGGGCAAGCATCAGATGGTATTCGCTGTCAGCGAGCTTGACTTCACGATCATTAATCCAAAGAGAACGGCTCGATTCACTCAATCGCATCGGTCCGTTACGGTACTCACGTTGTGCATTGTGTTCTTCGCTGGTATGCGCACGACGCATGACGGCTCGGATGCGGGCGATCAGTTCCTCAGTAAGAAATGGCTTGGTGATGTAATCGTCGGCTCCGCTGTCAAATCCGCGCAGCTTGAAGGAAGGCTCGTTTCGAGCCGAGAGAAAGATAATCGGAACGTTAGCCGACTTAGAAAGTCGCTCTGCACATTCAAAGCCGTCCATCCCCGGCATCATGACATCCATCAAAACCAGGTCGGGAGTCGGATCGGATTGCGCAAAGACTTCGAGTGCTTGCTCTCCGTCTCCGGCACAAACGACGTCAAAGCCGTTGGCTTCCAATTCCTTAGTGAGCAAGCGACGAATTTTGCTTTCATCGTCAACAACAAGAATCAAAGGCAAACTGCGGGTCGACATGGTTGTTGTGATCTGGATATTGTTGTTCCAATTCGGTTCAAATGAGTTCGGGTGGCATGCTCAGGGGCAGTCTGAGCGTAAATCGCGTACCGAATTCAGGGTTGCTGAAATGAACCGCGATGGTGCCGCCGTGCGCATGAATAATACCGCGTACGATAGTCAAACCGAGACCGCTGCCGCTGTGGCTTCGGCTGGCGGTCATGTCGGCTTGATAAAACTGATCAAAGATGTGCTTGGCTTTGCCCGGCGCAATGCCGATACCCTGATCGGTAATATCGATGACGATTTGCTGTCCGTCGATTCGGGTGCTGACGTCAATGAGAGCAACCTCTTGGGTCGGCTTTTTATATCGAGCTGCGTTGTTGAACAGATTGACGAAGACTTGCGTCAATCGATCCGGATCCACACAGAAAAGCTCGGCATCCATGTCGATATGTCTTGAAACCTTCATGGGATAGCGTGCTGCAGCGAGCTTTTCTGCCCGGTCAATAAGGCTGGCCACGTGCACGACTCGAACATTGAGCTTCATGGCTCCTGCGCGGATTCTTGAAACATCAAGAAGGTCGTCGACGAGTTGGCCCAAATGAATCGTTTCATCGGAGAGATCGCGGACATCGTTGATGGACGGCATTTGACCGTGTTCAATGGTTCGAGTCAGATCGCGCACTTGAAGCTGAAGCAAAGTGAGCGGAGTTTTGAGTTCGTGAGCCACCACGCCGACAATATTTTCCTTGACGGCTTCGAGACTGACTTCTTGGGTGATGTCGCGCAGAATCCATCCGGTTCGCTCGCCGGCAAGTCCCGGCATGTCGGAAACGGTAAACGGCAAGAGTTCCAGCACGCGATTGCCGCCGATGCGAGAACGGACGCGGGTTTTGGTTTTGTTTTGCAGATCATCTGTGATGCGGTTTCCCGTTATGCTCTCCCAGTTGGAGGTCATGATGTCGGAGAACATCAGCATCAATACGCTGTCCCCTTCGTTCAGAAGTTTGCCAGCGTATTCGTTCGCATAACGAATGAGACCGGATTTGCCGATGATCACCACCCCGTCGGTCATGGATTCAAAGACGGTCTGCAAGGCTGCTTGTTCCTGACTGAGGTGTTCGACAAGTTTGGCATTGGCAGAGACAATGGCCAGCGCATAAGCCAGACGCTCCAGCGAATTCCTCTTGTCTGCGGTGAGAATGGCTTCCTGCGGAAGAAGCAGACGGCCGTAGACGGTGCTGCCCAACCGAACATCAATGGAATTGTGCGGTGCTGGAGTCGAGATTTCGGTTTCGAAAACCAGAGAAGAAAGTTCCAGCAAAACTCTGAAGCGCTCAATGCAGTAGAAGATGACCGATGTTTTTGGCATGAAATGACCGGTGGAGGACAGCGGTGCGAGCAAAGTCTGCAATGTTTTTAGTTCTTCGTTTCTTGCAACCAGGTCGCTGGTGCGAGCCTGAACCTCGTCTTCAAGCCTTAGATTGGCTTTTTGCAGCTCTTCTTTGCCTTTGTCGACAGATTGCGCCATGCGGGCGAATGTCTCCTCAAGTTTGACAAGTTCGGTTGTTCCTTCAATCGCAAGCATCTTGTCGATACGAGTGAAATGACCGGTTTTACCGTAGTTTTCGACGCTGGCAACGAGCGAGTCGAAAGAACGGGTAATTGGAACCGCCATGAATGAGCCCAGGAAAAAAGTGCCGGCCAGTGCGGCAAAAAAACCGAGTGCCCAGATCACGGCTGTTTCCTTCATGGCTTCATCACGGGTTTGCTGAGCTTGCGAGATGACCAGTGTCCATCCCATGGGGCCGATGGGTACGAAGGCTTTTATGTGAGAAGAAAATCGGTCGCCTTCAGTCCGAAGCAAAAATGGTTCACCCTTGGATTCATGAAGCTGAGTAAGCTCAATGGGTGTCAGTGGATCGTAGGCGGCGTTGTGATAATGCGAATTGCTTGAGATGGCGTAGATGAGCTGACGATCGGCATTAAAGATAGCCCCGGAGTAGCTTTGCCCGTACAACAGATTGGCGAAGTCTTTGGCAAGCATCGAAATATCTACGGATGCCGTCAGTGTTCGATGAAGAATTCCGTTGGTCCCCGGCTGATCGATATTCAGGGTGAATACACGCGTTGCCAACGAATGCTGGGGAGTTTCGAGTGGCTGATTGTTTCGCAGAGATGTGGTAAAGCCTGTTTCATCGGTGTACGAGAGACTGCGGATGCTTGAATTTTGTGTGAGCAGGTTTTCGAATGTCCTGCTCTTCTGGGAAAGCGGAGCCTCGGGGCTGTAGGTGCTGAGTGCCAACGAGAGTTGGCTTCGGATATTGGATATGCCAGATTCAACATAAAGAGCGGCTTCTCGCGCAACGCCGAGCTGAAGGTTGTTTTGAACTTCAGTGGCGGTTTCGAAGTTTTTCTGCAGAAAGAACAGGAGCAGGATCAGAGGCAGAAGCGTTGTCCAGATCAGGACGTTGATCAGACGATTGCGGAATGACTTCGGCTCAACGATTTCTTCGAAATAGGGAGGTAATTCGCTGTCGCCGTAGAGATTGACCAATGGCTTGGGTGGAACGTTTGCAGTAGACATTGGATCAGTTGTCGTCGGACTCAATTTGATCGAAACATTTCATTTTAGTGAGGTTGACAACACATTCTGTTCGACGGAGAGGCAAATGCTCAAGTCGACAGCGAGCACTTTCTTTTCGTAGAACGCGAGGAAAACTGCGGCGTCAGTCGCGGGTTGCGATACCTGCAATTGACAACTGAGGACCTAAAAAAGCCCAGGCCGAGCAAAAACAGTGAGCCGAATCTGCCGTACCGAGTCAATGATGCCGAATACAGGCGGTACAAGAGCAAGGAAGCGCCCAACAGACAGGCCTTGGCAAAGCTGAAACATTCCTGCTATCAGTCTGGGTGCACGGCAACTCAAATGGAACATGCTTAACGGGAGAGTTCAGCGAAAAACGAAGGGTTGAGTATTGATAATTTCTTTTCCAATCAATATAATGGCGCGTTCGACGTGCGTATTGACGGCGGCATCCCCTGTTGTCAGTGCGCTTATGTCGCTGAATTTAAAGCATTTGTGTGCCTCATTTCGATGCAAGATGTGGCGTACGGAAGCTTCAAACACTAAAAGTTAACTTTTAACCCACGTGGGGTATTAAGAAAATGGCTGTTCAGCAAAATAAGAAATCCACCAGCAAGCGCGGCAATCACCGTGCTCACGACTTCCTGTCCAACCCGGCTACCGCCGTTGAACCCGGTACCGGTGAAGTGCACCGCCGTCACCACATCAGCCCGAACGGTTTCTACCGCGGCAAGAAGGTTGTGACGACCAAGCAGGACGCTGCTGAAGAATAATCTCGGTTCCGGAACATTCTGACGGTTGAAACGCGAGGAACCGGCTCAGGGGAGATCGGTAACGGGTGAAACACCGCGCCTAACCCCATGTCTCGGTCAATGTCGGAGGCATCCGGCAGCCCGGCAAAGCCGCCCCGGCCTTGAGAGTCGCTGCAGCACTTGATAGGCGCCGCCGCTTCGAAGCACGGCCGACAGAAAAACTGAAACCAAGTGAAAAAGGAGATCGTCTGTACGGACGAATCTCCTTTTTTGATGTCTGTCGTTTGCTAATATCGCTTCGCTAATGCTTTTTGACGACCGGCAGCCAAAACGTGAATCAGCGGTGAGGCGAATCGGTACGTCGTGTTTTTTTAGATGGAACGAATGACAGATTGCACCAACCGCATCTACACCCGAGTGCTGACAACGGGTTCTAAGTTAGCTGATCGTGCTGTGACCAACGGTGATCTCGCTAAAGAGCTTGCCGAGCGCGGCATTGAGACGAGCGACGAATGGATTCGCACGCGCACCGGCATCGGTTGCCGTCACATCGCCGTGGATGGGCAGACGACGCTTTCTCTGGCTGTGGATGCGACCCGCGACGCTTTGACGCGCGGCAATATCGATCCTCAGACAATTGACCTCATCATCGTGGCGACAACCACTCCCGACGGCTTGTTTCCGTCGATGGCCTGCCGATTGCAGAATGCCTTGGGCATCAAGGGGTGCGCAGCGTTTGACGTGCAGGCGGTTTGCGCCGGCTTTGTTTATGCCATGAGCGTTGCCGACGGTCTGATTCGCACCGGAGGTTACAAACGGGCCCTCGTCGTGGGCGCTGAAGTGCTGAGCCGACTGCTTGACTGGAATGACAGAACGACATGCGTGCTTTTTGGCGACGGCGCGGGCGCTGTTGTGATCGAAGCCTGTGAGCGTGAAGGTATTCTTGCGCACCGCATGCATGCGGACGGCTCCTTCGGCGTTGATACGCTTGCATGCGACGCGCGCATTGAAAACGGCAAAATTGCGGGCTCTCCCTTTATTCAGATGAATGGCCGCCAGGTTTTCAAGCTTGCCGTGAGCTCTCTGTCGGAAAGTTTCGTGGAAGTTTGCGGCATGGCCGGAATCGCGCCGGGCGAAGTCGACGTGTGGGTGCCGCATCAGGCCAACATCCGCATCATCGAAATGATTGCCGATAAGCTCGGCATTCCGAAGGACAAGACAGTGGAAACGGTTCAGATGCACGGCAACACGTCTGCTGCGAGCGTTCCTCTGGCGCTGGACTGGGCTGTCAAAAACGGACGAATTCATGAAGGCGACACCGTGATGCTGCAAGGTGTGGGTGCCGGCATGACCTGGGGCAGCGTGCTCCTGAAGTGGTAACAGATACAAAAACCGGAGAACGGAATTGAAATTAGCGTTTGTATTCCCCGGACAGGGGTCGCAGAAGGTCGGCATGGCCGACTGGGCTAAGGAGTCGGAAGCGGCTGCGGCCGTGATGCAGGCGGCCGATCGAGCGCTCGGAGAACCGCTTGGCGAACTGATTGCCAATGGCCCCGACACGGAATTGAATTTGACAGTCAACACGCAGCCCGCATTGCTTGCTACAAGCTACGCCGTTTTTGCGGCCTGGAAGGAAGCGGGCGGACCGATGCCTGAAGTGATGGCAGGACACAGCCTTGGCGAGTACACGGCTCTGACGGCTGCGGGAGTTTTCTCGATCGAGGATGCCGTGCGTCTTGTGCGTTTCCGCGCCAGCGCCATGCAGTCTGCAGTGCCGGTCGGCGTGGGAGGCATGGCTGCCATTTTGGGCTTGAGCGACGACGTTGTGATTGATCTTTGCGCCAAGGCCGCTCAGGATGAAGCGGTCGAAGCCGTGAACTTCAACTGCCCCGGTCAGGTTGTGATTGCCGGTCACAAGGCGGCCGTCGAACGTGCTTGTGCGCTTGCTCTGCAAGCCGGCGCCAAGCGTGCCGTGGTGCTTGCCGTGTCGGCACCCTTCCACAGCACGCTGCTGCAGCCTGCAGCCGACCGTCTGGCCGAAGAACTTGCCCGCACGCCGATGCAGGAACCGATGGTTGACGTCGTTGCTAATGTAGACGTCGTATGCCACAACACGGTCGAGGAAATCCGCGCCGCATTGGCCAAGCAGGCCGCCAGCGCTGTGCTCTGGACCGGCTGCGTGCAGAAGATGCAGGAAATGGGCGTGACCCATATAGTCGAGTGCGGCCCGGGCCGCGTGCTTGCCGGTCTGGTTCGCCGCATCGCTCCCGAAATCGCGGTTGCGAACGTGAGCGATCTGGCAAGCGTCAAGAATGTGATTGCGCAACTCAACGCATAAATCGAGAAGAAGGAAAAGAACATGCAGAACTTTTTTACCGCTGAAAGCTTTGCCGGACGCGTGGCGCTCGTGACGGGGGCAACGCGCGGCATCGGACGTGCCGTTGCCATGGCTCTGGCCGAGTGCGGCGCCAAGGTGATCGGTACGGCCACGTCCGAAGCCGGTGCGGCTCAGATCAGCGAGGTTTTGGGTGACAAGGGTCGCGGCATAGTCCTCAACGTGACTGATGCTGAAGCGAGCAAGGCTGCCGTGGATGTGATCGTCGCCGAATTCGGCCGCATCGACATTCTCGTCAACAACGCCGGCATCACCCGCGATATGCTTGCCATGCGTTTGTCCGACGAAGCCTGGGACGCCGTGATCGAAACCAATCTTACGGCCGTCTTCCGCCTGACTCGCGCCGTGCTGCGTCCGATGATGAAGCAGCGCTTCGGCCGCATCATCAACATGAGTTCTGTGGTGGGTGCCATGGGAAACGCCGGTCAGGCCAACTATGCTGCCGCCAAAGCCGGCATGATCGGTATGAGCAAGTCGGTGGCCCGTGAAGTGGCCTCCCGCGGCGTGACCGTCAACTGCGTGGCCCCGGGTTTTATCGAAACGGACATGACCGCCGCATTGCCCGAAGACGTCAAAACGCACCTCATGGCACAAATTCCGGCGGCTCGCCTCGGCAAAACGGATGATATCGCTGCAGCCGTGCTCTATTTGGCTTCTGAGCCCGCCGGCTACGTCACCGGGACCGTTTTGCACGTCAACGGCGGCATGTTCATGGGATGATGTAATTAGGCCTCAAGCCTGATAAAATCCCCCGATTAGAAAATTTTCTTCGGCAAACGGATGACCGTTTGCTCAACACAGACTAATTCCGCGGAGTAGGAAATGGAAGATTTGGAACAGAAAGTCAAGCAGATCATCGCTGAACAGCTTGGCAAGAACGAAGCCGACATCAAGAATGAAGCCTCCTTCATCGAAGATCTCGGTGCCGACAGCCTTGACACGGTTGAACTCGTGATGGCTCTTGAAGACGCTTTCAAGATCGAAATCCCGGATGAACAGCAGGAAAACCTGCGCACCGTTCAGCAGGCTATCGACTTCATTCAGGCCAACGTTAAGGCCTAATGCCTCTTGAGGCGCTGTCCGAGAGAGGGTAAATGACCTTGTGTCGGGTAGCATGAAGCAAAAGGGGGGCGTGAGCCCCCTTTTTTTAGCGGATTTGTATTGCACAGAACAACAGGAAGGAAAACAAAAAGATGCGCCGTGTGGTTGTGACCGGTTTGGGCATGGTATCGCCGCTTGGTCTCGATGTGGAATCGAGTTGGAAGGCTTTGTTGGCCGGCGAATGCGGTATCGGACCGATTACTGAATTTGACGCTTCCGAATTCGGTTGCCGTATTGCCGGTGAAGTCAAGAATTTTGATCCTGCGGCCGGCGGTCTGCAGGCCAAGGAAGCTCGCCGTTATGACCGCTATGTGCAATTTGCCGCTGCGGCTGCGACCGAAGCTCTCAAAGATGCCGGTCTCGATTTCGTCGGCAAAAACGAAGAGGGTGATCGCGCCGGCTGCATTATCGGCTCGGGCATCGGCGGTCTGGAAACCATTTGCGTCAACCACAAGGCGATGCTCGAACGCGGTCCGCGCCGCATCTCGCCCTTCATGATCCCCGGTTGCATCATCAACATGGCTTCGGGTCTGGTTGGCATCATGAAAAACCTGCGCGGTCCCAACCTTGCTACCGTGACGGCTTGCGCCACCGGTTTGCATGCAATCGGTGAAGCGGCTTGGATCATTCGCCGCGGTGACGCCGACGTGATGCTTGCGGGCGGTACCGAAGGCACGGTCTGCGAAGTCGGCATTGGTGGCTTTGACAGCATGCATGCTCTTTCGCGCCGCAACGACGACCCGGCTCACGCTTCCCGTCCGTTCGACGTTGATCGTGACGGCTTTGTGATGGGTGAAGGCTGCGGCCTGCTTGTTCTCGAAGACTACGACCACGCCGTTGCCCGCGGCGCCAAGATCTACTGCGAACTCGCCGGTTATGGTCTTTCGGGTGACGCCTATCACATCACGACGCCTGCTACGGACGGCCCCGTTCGCTCCATGAAGATGGCGCTCAACCACGCCGGTCTGAAGCCCGAGGACATTGACTACCTCAATGCACACGGCACGTCGACCTCCGTGGGCGACATCAACGAATCCCGCGCTGTGCGCGAACTCTTCGGCGAACACACCAACAAGCTTGTGGTGAGCTCCACCAAGGGCGCTACGGGTCACTTGCTCGGCGGTGCCGGCGGTATCGAAAGCGTCTTTACGGTTCTTGCGATTCGCGACCAGGTGGCGCCTCCGACGATCAACATCGTCAACCAGGATCCGGAATGCTGCATCAATGTCTGCAAGGACAAGCCGCAGCAGATGGAAATCCGCGCTGCCGTCAAGAACAACTTCGGCTTCGGCGGCACTAATGCCACGTTGGTGTTCAAGCGCGTCTAATGTTTCAGCGGTGTTGTAACGCATAGAGAAAAAACGGCCTTCGGGCCGTTTTTTCGTACTTGCGGACACAAAAAAGCCCGGAGCGGTTCGCGGCGAACTCCCCCGGGCCTTCGGTCTTTCCTGGAAACGAACAGACATCTCGTCATTGATGCCTGCTCAGGATCAGGTTAACCGATTGTCTGTCAAAAAGTCATTGCTTAGTTGTTTCGACTGTTGCAGACTGTTCGGCAGACTTCTCCGCAGCGGCTTTTTCAGCCGCCTCCTGTTCGGCCTTGGCTTCGGCTTCTTCTTCGGCCTTTTCACGCGCAATGCGCGCGGCTTCAGCGCGAGCGGCGTCCGCTTCGGGCGAATTGTCAATGAATTCCTTCTCCGGTCCCTTCATGATTCCGACGCAGCGGAACACCACGATCGCCTTGACGCCTTCGCCCTTGGGATTCTTGCCGGAAACTCCGTCGATAAGCTGGGCGCCCTGGCCGTTTCTCATGCAGAAGTCATGGGCACGCTGGTAGAGGAATTCGCGCAACTGCAACTGCTGGTTGATGTTCTGACGCGTACCGGAAATGCGGTAGAGGTTGTAGTCGATCTTTTCTATGTCCGTGTAATTGGCGCTTTTTTCGATCGCATCTATCATGCCGCTGCATCCGGTCAGAAAGCCTGCACTAAGAGCCAGAAGCGTCGCGCCCGCCAAAATCTTTCGCATGTTTGTCCTTTCTAAGTGTTTTCTTCAGCGCTTCTGAGAAGCAGCTGAAATTTCTTCGTATGTTATCAGCGCTGGGGCTGTCAGTCCTCCGTACTCGATCAATGCCGCCAACGGATGAAAACGGCCGGTCTTGACGAGAGACTTGTGGTGGCGTAGCGAAAGCTCCCGCTGAACATCGTTCTCGCAGATGTAAAAGGCTCGATATTGTCCGTCGACTTCAACAACCAACGGGCATGTTACGTGATTCGTGTCGGCAAAGTGAGCAAAAGTTGCTTGAGGGTAGATGTCCGTGAGCACCAAATACACCGCATTTTCAAAGAGGGAGCGGCGCAGTCCTTCAGGACATCCGGTCATTTGACCAGAGAGCCAGAGGCAGAGCCCCGGATGCCGCCAGTAGATCTTGGGACGATCCAACGTGCGACGCATCGGTTTGAGATTGATGGCAGGTACGACTTCAAGAAGCGCGAAATTTTCCAGAAGTCTGACCCATTCGAGAACCGTCACGCTCGGAATGTGCGCCAAGCGACCGATTTCGCTCCAGTTGGCGGCCGAAGCGGTGGTGCGCGCAAGCAGTCGGGCCACCGAATAAAAGGCGTCAGGCTTTCTCAGTCCGCAGCGCATGGCCGGGAGGGACGCTTCGGTTTTCCACAATTGCGTCCAATGCACAGCGCCTCGAACGCCCAGGCCGGGCGCCAGACACGCGGCTAAAGCTTCCGATTCACTTGCAAAGCCGGCGCTCGGTTCAAAAGCAGCGGGAGTGCCGTCAATCACCTCTGCGGTAAAAAGGCGAGGTTCCGGCGTTTCAAAGATTTCAAGTGCTACGCCCAAGTTTTGGGCAGATTCTCGGACAGCTCGAAGCGCACCTTTGGAGAAGCGGCCGGCGAGTACGAGATCCGTGAGAGGCCGACGGGACAGGAACTGAAGGGCGTTGTCCGTCACTGCTTTGCAGGCATGAGCGTTGACGATCGTTGTTCCGTTGCAGTAAAGCGCAAAAAACTCATCGCTCGAAGCTAGATACAACATTCGGTTGCCGTCGTCGGTGATATCGGCAACGGGATTGTCTCTGAGCGCATCGATTTCACGGTGATCCGTTCCGGCGGGCAGCGCAAAAAGGCGCAGGCGCGATTTGAGTTCTGTCTTATCGATCATCGGTCTAAGAGCTTAACTCGGCGGTTTGGATTTTCTTTGCGGTGCGTTTCCAAAGGACGAACGCTAACACACCGTAGGCGACGGCCAAAACAAGCAAATGCGCAAGCTGAGGCATGACGGCGTAGAGCGGCGCTGCGTTTTGGGAGACGGCAACAAGACCGTTGATGCCCGAGGTCGAGGGTAAGAACAAGCGCAAGGCCAAAGCGGGCGGCGTCATATCAAAGAGCGGGTGTACGACGCCCGAAAGAAAGAGCGCCGGAGCCGATATGACCACGAAGAACTGTGCGCCGTATGCGTTCGTGCCCATGGCAAACGTAAAGGCCAGACCGAAACTCACCACGGCAGCGCCGAAAATTGAGGCCAAAAGCAGTGTTGCGCCGGGGTTTTGCATGGAGGCAAAATCAAAGAGCACGAAGTCCGGGCCCAGAGCGTAGGCAAGCCACACGAGACTGAAAAGCCAGAAGGCGGTGTAGAGCGCCGCAAAGCCACGCGTGTTGCGGCAGACGGCACGCAGCACGGATGGAGGTTGGGAACTCGCAAGCCAACCGCCTAAACTCATTACGATGCTTACGAACATCACGGCTTGGATGATGACAGGCATTACGGCGGCAACGATATAGCTTGCGTAGCCCGAAAGCGGGTTGTAGAGGTTGACGTCGGCAAAGGCGACGGGGGCCATTTGAAGCTTTTTCAGGGTTTCGAGTGGAGCTCCGGCGCGAACGAGATTGAGCGCCATGCTCGCGGCCGTCGTTTCTCCGACGACGCCCATGAGGCCTGCCATGACCGCGCGCGACTTCACGGGGAAGGCACCGTTGGCGGTAAGTGCAACGGAGGTGTGTTTGCCGGCAAGCAGGTTTTCTTCGAAATTTTCCGGAATCGTGATCACAGCCGCCGCTTGTTCGGTTTTATAGAGTGTTTCGCCTTTGGCTCGATCCGTTTCGATGGCAACGACATTGATCATAGCCACTGATTTGATGCGTTCGATCATGGCGCGGCTCGCGGCGCTGCGGTCAAGGTCAACTACGGCCGTCTGAACGCTGGTGACGTTTTGCGCCGCATAGGGCCATGCGTAAAAGAGCAGGTAGAAAGCAACGGCGATCACGAAAATCACGAAAGTGTCTTTCGTAAAGGCGCCGCGTGCGAGAACCGTGCGAACTGTTTCCCAGAACCCGACGGGTTCAGGCAAACCGACAACGGGGTGTGGCTTAAGCTCTTTTTGAGCCCATTTGCGCATTCTCATTGGCAGCAGAGCCAGACCGACGGCGGCCGGGATGATGACGAATAGAGAAAGCATCGAGAGCAGATGGATCGTGTGCGAAAGGTCGCTGCCGAGCACCCACTGCGACGAGTGAAGTCTCAGGTACCACGTCAACGGCAGGAATTGTGCAAGGAGCTGCGCAACCGAGTCCATCGAATCCAAAGGAAAGGAAAAGCCCGTGAAGGGGAAGATGGGAGCGGTGGTGCCGATTGCAACCGACATGGCAATAATCCACGACGGCGAAAGGCTTGTGTAGAGCATGGCTAGGGCGGGCATGCTCGCGAAAAAGAGCACGATGCCCAGCGCCCAGGCGACGAGACTGCCCTGTACGCCCCAGCCCTCCCAGCCGGTGAACCAGGCAAGGTATGCCAGTCCCATGAGCGAGTAGAGGACCAACCAAAAGATCATGCGACCAAGCAGAAATCCCGTGAGGTGAGAGTAGGTTCCCACGACTTGATGCACGGTCTTGAGTCTCCATTCTCGGGTAAGCGATCCTACACAAGTCAGAATGGCCCCTAAGGCGAGCACGCCGGGCAGAATGGTGGTGAGCAAATATGCTTTGAAATTGAGAGCCGGGTTGCCCGCAATCAAAATGTCGGCGTCGAGCACTGCCAGACGTTCCTTGTTTCCGGCAAAGCCTCCGCCCACGACGGAGGCGGCTTCGAGCATCTGTCCGACTTGGATTTGAGACAGCGCAAGCTTGAGGTCGGTTTCCACCGTGGTCGCGATGGCGTAGTAGCTCTTGTTTAGAAAGAGCTCAAGAGCTGAGTCGGAGCGGCTGCCGGACGTTTTTTCGCTCCAGTTGTGGCCGATGACAAAGAGGGCGTATATGTTGCCTGTGGCAAGATCAGCCGTTGCCGCCTGAGGATTTTCGTAGTTGATGAAATCGACCGAGGCAACTGCATCCAGCGATCGAATCAGATCCCGGCTTTCTGCGGAGTTGTCGTAGTCGACAAGCCCGACGGGGATGTCGCGCATCAGCCCGGTGGCAAAGACGGCGACGACGGCCAGACACCAGAAAACGGGCACCACGATGCCGGTAAGCCATAAAAGCGGCGTATCGGCGGTGGTGCGTGCTTCCTGCACAAAAGCGCGCTTAAAGTCGGAAAGAAACGACGACATAACCGGGAGAAACGTCAGGAGCCTTGGGTAACGCGGTCAACAATCACGCTCATGCCGGGACGCAGATCGCGCATCGGCTCAACCGGTCGGGCGCGAACTTCGAAGGTGCGCACGTCGTAGCCCGTCGACTGACGGGTGGAACGCCAGGTGGCGTAGTCGGCCCGCGGATTGATCCAATAAACGGTAAAGGCGACGTTGTCGGCACCCAAAGCCGGCACCTTGGCTTTGAGTTCGGTGCCCACTTTGATGTTGGCAAGCTCGTCTTCGCGGATGTTGAAGACCACCCATTTGTCGGAGTGATCCAGCAATGTGACGAGCGGGAAACCCGCGGGCGTGACTTCGCCTTCATGCAATACCACACGCGTGACTTCACCTTGGCGTGGAGCGCGGACCAGACTTTCAGAAGCCAGACTCTGCACTTCGGCGACGCCCGAGGCGGCTTGACGCGCCAGTGCTTCTGCGGCTCGCTTTTCGTCTTCGCGCGACCCCGTGAGCGCCATGTCATAGACGCTTTGCGCGGCGCGGGTCAGCCCGCGGGCAGTATCAAGCGCCGCTTTGGCTTCATCGAACTTTTGAGCCGACACAAGTCCTTCCTTGTAGAGGGCATTGACACGGGAAAAGGTTTTCTCGGCAAGCTGAAGCGCACCCTTGGCACTTTCAAACATTGACTTGGCTTCACGAATCTTCTCTTTGCGGGCTCCTTCTTCCACAAGGCGAGCTTTGGCTTGAGCGGCCTGTTCCTGCGCCGTGACTTGGCCGAGTTTTGCGGAGATTTCCGGAATGTCGATTTTGACCATCACGGCGCCGGCTTCGACCGTGTCGCCTTCCTTGACGAGCACTTTCTCGATGCGGCCCGGAATTTTGGGCGCCACTTCAATGGTGCGGGCGTCGACTTGTCCCTGAAGCGGCGCCGGAGCAGGGGTGGCCGCTTTCCACAGACCGATGCCGATAAAGGCAAGAAGTCCTGCGCCGACCAGGGCAACGGCGATTGTTTTAACGGAGACGTTTTTGGATTCGGTCATAGTGGACACATCAATATTCAAAAATGTTTGTCTGACGCGTGACAGATTGCTCGAAGGCGTTCATGTCGCCGCTTACGGCGTTGAGCATGGCCCAGGCGACGACAAAGCGATAGGCAGCCACACGTCGCGCGATTTCAGCGGCCAGAAGCTTGGTGCGCGCATCGTTGACTTCATCGGCCGTCGAGAGCCCCTCGGAAAAGCTCTTTTCACGCAGCCGCAGGTTTTCCTTGGCAAGCGAAAGTGTCGAGTCGGTGAGGCGATAGGCTTCTCGGGCCTCGTTGCTTTTTAGGTACGCTGTCTGAACGGCCGTCTGAATGCGGTTGCTTGCCTCGTCGTGCGCAGCCTGTGCTTTGGTGACGAGCGAATTGGCCGCTGCAATCGACGCGTTGCGATCTTTGTTGTCCCAGAGCGTGAACTTCAAACCAATGCCGGCGATCCAGTCGGGTTCGGGAATCGTCAGATAGTGCTTAATCAGGTTGTAGTTGGCAAAAGCGTATACCTGAGGGTGCCAGGCGGCCTTGGCAGCCGTCACGCCTTGTTCGGCCTGCCGGCGTTGCGCCACTACGCTCTTTAGGACGGGACTTGAGCCCATCGCCTTGTCTTGCCAGCTCTTTAATGAACCGATGTCTTCCGTGACAACAAAGAGGGGGTTTTTGAGTTCGCCCACGCTCTCTTCACGCAAAAGTCCGGCCAATTCGCTTTCGGCCACGCGGCGGTTTGTCTGAGCGGTCAAAAGCTCTCGCTTGGCCGCGTCTCGGTTGACTTCGACGGCCATGCGTTCGAGTTTGCTGATCGTGCCGGTCTTTTCAAACCGAAGCGCTTTGCGAACTTCCAACTCCTGCTGATGAAGCATTTCGTTTTGCAGTCGTTCGATGCTGCGCGCAAGCTGTACGGCAAAGTATTTCTGCGCGAGCTCGGTGTCAACGGTGTCGCGCTGCGCCTGCGTGCGAGCCTGCGATTCGTAGACGGCTTCGTCGGCTGCGCGTACTTTGGCATTGATGGCGCCGCCCATGTAAATCGGCAGCTGAGCGTTGATGGCCGCACGCGGCCCCCCGATGTCTTCTTCGTGATAGAGGTCGATAGGTGGCAAGATGGGAATGATCGATCCAAGATTGATCGTGCCGTAATCGAGCGTTTTGCGTCCCCAGATCTGCTTGGAGTCAAGCTCGATCTTTGGTCCGTGCAGGCTGCGCGCGCTCTTGGCTTCGCTTTCGCGCTTGGCCGTTTCGGCGGCTTCGACCTTGATGGCGTCCACCCGGTCGTGAGCAAGCTGCCTTGCCTGTGAGAAATCAAGCGCTGGCGTCTGGGCGTAGCTTGAGCTGAAAGCCCAACACAGCGAAGCGAAGACGAAGAGAGATTTAACGGCCATCTGAGACTTTTCGTGAAGAAAGAATTTCTATAAAATCGCAATTTTAGTGCTGAGAATCCTTCAGCACACCAACTTAATACCGAATGTCGCCCGAATGGCGAAATCGGTAGACGCAAAGGACTTAAAATCCTTGGCCTTTGGCATGCGGGTTCGAGTCCCGCTTCGGGCACCATCTACATTCGGTATAGGTTGGCATGACCTGGTTTTGTTGACTGTTTTGTTTTTCTGATCGGCATATTTCGGCATAATCTGATGTAAATGGTGGCCTTTTGGTGGCCCTCGTGGTGGCTCTCACTACGATGATCAAAGGTGAACTATGGCATCAGTATCTAAAACCCGAAATGGCTACTGGCGAGTGCTGTGGCGTGACGATCAAAAAGTTAAGCGGCAGAAAAATTTCAGAACAGCTGCGGAAGCTAGAAAATTCGCAGCCGCTCTGGAGCTCTCGCCGGAAAGACGGTCTAACACGATAACGGTGAGTGACTGGCTTGTCTCTTACCGTGACAATGAGTCACAAAAGAAGCGCGGCGCGAAGCAAGAGGTTTTGCGCATCAATCGCTTTCTGCAGAGGCCTTTTGCCGCTATGAAGCTGGGAGAACTCTCCTTCAGAGATTTGCAAAAGTATTTTGATGATCGTCTGAAAGAGCCTTCCCAAAAGTACATCGGGACGCTGGCCCCGGCAACGGCACACAAAGAACTCAAGACCCTGTCAGCGGCTTTCAACGCCGCGGTCAAATCCGGCCTCATCCCCAAAAATCCTTGTGTCGGCGTTGTGCTCCCAAAGCCGGCAGAACATCGCGAGCGGACGGCTTCAGCTGAAGACATCGAGGCTCTGCTCGTCGCCAGTGGATGGGATGGGAAGTCTGTGCCTTTAGACAAGCTGCAGCTGACGATGGCAGCCTTCTTGCTGGCTTGCAAAACTGGGATGCGCTCGGGGGAGATTCTGCGCATCGAAGAGGCGTGGATCGATGGGGCGGTGATCCATCTGCCGCATGAGGTGACTAAAACTGATAGCCGTCGAGATGTTGCCTTGAGCTCAGAGGCTCTGAGAATCCTGAATCTCGTACGCGAACTGGGAGACAAGCCACAAATCTTCGGGGCTTTGAGCGATGCCACGAGAGACGCGCTCTGGCGCAAGATTCGCGACAGGGCAGGGCTTGGTCCCGAACTTGACTCGCAGGGCCGAGTCATCCGAGAAGGTCTTAACTTCCACGACAGTCGTGCGACGTTTGCGACGTGGGCGGCGAGTCCTGATCCGAAGACGGGGGCGCCTCGCCTTGATCTTTTGTCCCTCGCTCGCCAGACCGGGCACAAAAATCTGAAGATGCTGCAGCGTTACTACCGTCCGAAGTCGGAGGACATTGCTAAGCGCCTCGATAGCGTGGTGGAAGGGTAGGGGCCTGCGTGCGTCTGAGGACAAAAAAATACCCCCGGATTGCTCCGGGGGTTCTGTTCAGGCCTGGTGGGTTTGATTGTCTGCCTCGATCATCGCGTCATTGATGGCGGCCTGAAGTGCTAGCGCTTCCTGGTCAGTCATGTCGGACAGCCAGATCGTCTTGGACGAGGTGTGCCAAGTGATCCGTATGCAGCCGTTTAGAAGGGGACGGACCTTGACTAGCATCCTTGGGTTTTTAATTGGGATGATCTTGGTTTTGGCTTCGGATGGTGTTTGCATAGCTGGGTTTCTCTTCAAGGAAAAACATCAATGTGGGCTCTGTGATGCGAACGAATGTCTCGCGTTCTGGAATCATCCAAAAGTTCTGACCATCCTCCCGCACGAGATAGCCGGGCTCGCAACGGCCATGGACGTAGGCAACGCCCTGAACTCCGCAGCGGCTTACCTCCTCGTCAGTTTCATCGGGAGCGACAACAGCGACGCCTCCGCGAGCTACGTCCTGGAGCGCCTTGGTCAGATTCAGGTTGTCAGCCTCACGTCTGGCGAACTCGTGCTCGCTTCGGTACAGCTCGCGCATCATCTTGAAGTACGTCGCAATGGCGTGCTCTAGCGGCTTGAGCATAGCGGCCTCGACAGCAGGGCGCCGTGGTTTGCCTGCCTCGACTTCGTCTGCGAGGTTCTTCAGGCCATGAATAGCTGCCGTACCCATCGTGGCAAGCAGCTGATACTCGGCGTCCTGCGAGAACTTCTCGGAGAAAGCGAAGAGTTGCTTCATGGCAAAGATCAGGTCGCCGTAGCGGCATTGCTCTTGCGTCCCCATGCGTATCAGGCCGAGATCGATCTTGACGGCGTCCTCGAAAATCTCGAAGTCCTTTTCGGTCAGTTGTCCCCAGCTGTCGTACGCCCAAGTGGGAATCTTCGGTCGTCCAGGTTGGTACTTCTTGGTGCGTTTCTTTTTGGGTTTGCTCATGGCATGAAAAAGCCGCCCGGAGGCGGCTTCAATTGATGGCTACAAATTTATCCGTGAAGATGTCTTTCCCAGTATTGAGTTTGCACCCCAATCTGGTTTCTAATTCGACATCGAAAATGTCGTAATAAAAATCCATTTCATCGCCGTAGACACGAACTTCTAAATCTCCATGTTCTTTTTGTAGCTCTTCGAGTTTTGCAATTACTTCGGAAATTTTCATACAGGGTTCTCATTGATTTTTGGTTTTGAAGAAGACCATCCAGAAGGTCTCGCCCTTCTTTCCGCCAGGCTTGCGGTTGCCAAAGAGTGGGCGCTGTCCGAAAACGGAAAGAACGACATGAAGAGGTACCTGATTGTCATTCCACTTGAAGATCAGTGTGCCTTCAGGTCTCAGAACGCGCCAGCACTCTTTGAAAGAGCGTTGCAGGAAGGAGAGCGGGTCTCCTTCCGGAAGAACTCCGTAGCTTTGGCGCATGTATGAGCGCGCTCCAGCGTACTTGAGGTGTGGCGGGTCGAAAACGACGAGCGCGAAGCTTTCGTCTTCAAACGGGAGGTTGGTTACATCCATCTGCACATCCGGACGCACCTCAAGAATGCGCCCGTCGCATTGGATGTAACTTTCATCCCGAATGTCACCGTAGAGCACATAGGGGGCTGCTTTGTCGAAGTAAAACTTCCTGCTGCCACAACAAGGATCAAGGACTGCTTTCATTGTCATACCCTGGCGAAGGATTCGGGTGTTTTGGTCATGGCAACCCACTTGAGTCCATCTTTGAAGTGAACTACGTCGCAGGTGTCGGTTTCTTCGTTTCCCTGATCCACACGTACGAAGAGGTTCCCCATAAAGATAGGGAAGAATCGCCACAGGCCGCCCTTGCCGTACTCAAAGCGAAGGGCTGTTCCGTCGGAGCATGTGATGATGCCCCCTTCAAAATCGTCGTTCCATCCAGGCGCGGTGAACTCTTCGGTGATGTCGCCTTCGATTTCGATCAGGTCGTCAGAAAGTCCAGTAATTGTTGTTGTCATTCGGTTTCTCCAATAAAAAAGCCGCCCGGGTGGGGCGGCCGAAGTGTTATTTGGATTTGTCAGGCTCGAACTCGCCGCAACCTATTGCTTTGTCCAAAACGTCAACGCCGTGAAGTATTGGAAAAGTTTCTAAGGAGACGACTCTGGTATCAATGGTGCGCGGAATTACTGGCGCGTGACGCATACAGTGCCATTGCCAGTCAGCTAAGTCTGAACCGTTATTTTCTTTCAAAGCCTGTTTAACGGTCTGACCGTAGCATCTGCAATACGTGCAGTCTCTGCAAAATCCAAAAGGCATTTTTGTCTCCAATAAGTAGCCACCGTCCGCGCAGTACCCTTCGCTTGCACACATCACGGGCGGCGGACGAAGAGGTTAATCGTTAGCTCGGGTCTCTACGACTCGAGCCCAGTGCCAGAGACGCTCCGCGAACTTCGATAGGAAGTCAGGGTTGAGATCGGAGCGGGCGCCGCTAGCTGCGGTTGAACAGATGAATCCATCGTCTTCAGAGATGCGAAGGATGAGATTGAAATCTGCGTCGTAAATCTCGAAGGCGAAATCTGTGACCTGAGCGACCATGCCGTCGCCGAGCGGGATGATTTCGGGAGGCGGTATGGCGGGTGGTTTCTTGGCGTTTTTCATGGTGTTGGTTTGTAAGGTTCTGGGAGCTCGGCCCAGGCAATCACGTTTTCTTCAAAGGGACATTCATCTCGCGCACACTCATCATCGAAATACGATATAGCCACAAAGCGTTTACCTGCTGTCTCCATTGTGACAAGGTAATCGTCACCTTTATCCGGAAACTCTCCTTCTAAAACTAGCTCCGGCGCGTCTTCTTCATCAAAAAGACCGGCGTGCTTTACTGGGTCATACGGCACAGTCTTTAGTGGATGCCACACGGTTTTGGTCTCGCTCATTTGCTGAGCTCCTCCTCAGCGATGCGCTTCAGTTGCCTCTCGATCTTGAATTCGATTTCGGGTTCTGTTTTCAGGTCGCAATCGTCCGGCATGTCCTTGTCATTCAAATAGCAAAGCTGGTCGATCATGATTTTCACGTCTGCCAGTTCTTCTACGAAATAAACAAGGTAGTCCGCCTCGTTGCCGTCAAGCTTTTTAAGGTGCTTAATCGCAACGATCAATTCGGCCATCTCTTCAATTGTCTTTTCGGCTTGAGCGTCGAAGCCGTAGTGATCCGCTATCTTCTTGAGGCGGGGATCAATCTCGAATCTTTTTGTCATGAATGAAAAAGGCCGCATTGCTGCGGCCGCTCCTTATGCTCGAAAGGTCTGCAGGGCAAGCCTGCTTTCGTCTTGGAACTTTCTCTCGATCCATCTTTCCACGTCCTTGCGAAGGTAGCGGCGGGTGCCGCCTTCGACCAGTGAGACGCATGGAGGGAAAGTCGGGTCTGCGAGCATGTCGCGCACGGGCTTGCTGTCGGGCGCATAGGCGCACATGAGCGCGATGTCCGAGGCTGTGACCACTATGGACTGCCCGCGTTTGAGTTCCTTGACGACTTCTTTGGCGATTGCTTTGACGTCTGTCATGGTGTGTCAGTTCCTTGTGCGTATGCCTTGAGCCAGGAATCGTCCGGGATGTCCGGCTGTGCCGGAGCAGGTTCGGGTTGCGGAGTTTCGGATTCAGCGGGTTCTGCAACCGGAAGGGGTTCCGGCTCTGCTTTGGTCTTGCGTTCCTTGAGCTTGTCCTTGAGGCTCTTCTTGCCAGAGGTATCGGTTTCGAGTGCAGGCTTCTCTTCGGGCTCGAACCAGTCATCGGCCGTGCTCATACCGTCCTTGATCGACGCGTACACGTTGCGCAGACGGATGATCTGCGCCGGCTTGATCGCTTCGGCGCGGCACTGGCAGAACTTCTCGATGCGCGCCTTGGAAACACCGATCGCCTCGAAGGCGCCTACAAGCTTTTGGATGCCTTCCGGAGTGACGTCGCAGTGAGCCTTGAGCGTCAGCATGCACTGACTGACGGCGGCCTCGATCACGTCACCGGGGATGACGGACAGGATGCAAGCGCGCAGTCGGCGGGCGCCCTGATTTGCGACGATTTCGTAGATGTCGCGCGGGTCTTCAAGCTTGTAACTGCCCTTTTTGGTGTGGCGAATATGCGGCACACTGAAGGTCACTTCGCGGCGCGTGTTGGTTTCTACGTCCCATGCAAACGCCTGAACTTCTGACTTGCCGCCGTGGTTACTCAGCTCGCGGATACCGAACTGCATATTGCCCCATTGCTGTGCGATTGCCTCAGCAAGGCGGATGCTCGGCCCCTGGATGTCTGAGCCGCCGCGTGAGTAGGCGTAGATCGCAGTCTCCGCCAGTTGCGGACGGCAGCAGGCGTTAAGGATTCGATCCATCGACTGGCGCTGATCGCGCGGATTCATGCGGGCAATCACAAGTGCGGCTTGAACTTCTGCCACGGCGCGAGCGCTGTCAGTGGTTTGCGTGGCCGGTGTCACGGCATTGCCGGTTGCGGGCGTGCCGAATGGGTTGAGGCTTGCAACAACTTCGTTTGTCATTTCTTATTTACTCCGATTTCATCTTGAGCAGGAAGCGGCGGGATGGTTTGCCTTCCTTGCAATACTGCGTGTAAAGGTCAGGGTGCTTGGCTTTGAACGTGGCGCTGTCGAAGGTGACGCGCGGCTTACTCGTCCGCCAAGTGGCGATGGTTCTGCCTGCAATGGCCAGAGTGTCCGACTCGCCCATGAATGCGGTGATATGGCCCTGCAGCTCTTCCTTGCGCTCCTTGAGCTCTTCGATCTGCCGATTGACGGCTTCGAGCTCGGCGGCGTCGTGAAGGATTTCGTCTGACGCTTCGACCGTGTGCATCTTGGAGCGCGGGAATGCAGCGCTTGCCTCGGCGTATGTGCGTGGTGCCGGAGGATCGCGGTCGATCACTCGCTGCCAGAACGCCTTTTCTTCTTCGATCAGCATCGCGGCAATTTCCGGATCGAAATCGATGTGGTAGATGCGGAAGTCGCTAGCTCCGATCAGCACGGCCACGTCGCACATCTTGGCGCCGGTCACGGCCATGTAGTGCTGCACCTGCGTGAGGTAATACTCAGGTATTTCGTCGGTACCTTCTTCTCCCCAGTCGGCGCCGGAGCGTGCGGTTTTGATCTCGAGCACACTACCGTCAGGAAGCAAGCCGTCCACGTTGGCAATCATGAACGGATGCTCGGGGTGGCGGAAGGTTTCGGTCGGGACGGTGACGGGAACACCGGTCACGTCTGCGTACTTCTGGCGGATGACGGGTTCCAGGCGATTGCCCCATTCGATGGAAGCGTTCGATTCCTCGATTGGATTCTCGGCAATCTTGTCGTTGTACACGTCAAGCGGAGTCTTCCATTTGGAGAGCCCGAGGATTGCGGCGACGTCGCTGCCGCCTATGCCGGTCTGACGGTTCTTAAGCCATTCAAGGCGTTCAGAGGTTGTCATCTTTTTTCTCCTGTTTGAGAAGAATTTCTTCGAAGTCGTTTTTCAAAGACTGCAGTTGATCGATGAATGAGTTAAGCGCGTAGGTGCTGATCTCTGTCCCGTTTGCTTGGAGGACCTCCAAGATGCCAACGAAGACGCCGAGCGATCGGAGGTCGTTTTCGGCTATAAACCAGGCATATCGTTCGAGCTGTTTGTTCATGGTTAGAAAAGCGGTGAGAGTTTCCAAAAAAGAAGCGCAGCCACTCCGGCGAAGGAGACTGCGCTGCTGGCGATTAGCACGCGGTACTTTTTGAAGAGCGCCCGGCGCGCCTGCCATTTGTGGATCAGTGCTTGTCGCTCGCGGTGCTTTTGAAGTGCCGGGTCGAAGTAAGCCTCTTTCATGTCGGCTCCTGGTTGTGATGTTTCTGGCAGGGGTAGCAGGAGTCGAACCTGCATACTTCGGGTCAAAGCCGAATGCTCTGCCGTTGAGCTATACCCCTGAATGACCACGTCAACCCGTTCAGTTATTCGGAATTTCCGAAAGACTGAGCGGCCTCACGTGGCTCCTCTCTTGCGAAAGGAGCTTGGCCTGACGGGGCGGCTGCACCCCCGCTAACGGTCTACGGTTGACTACGTAGCCGTGCCGCGCTCGGCTCCACTCTTGCCAAAGAGCTTCAAAGCGTCCGGGGACTCACACCCCTAGTCGTCTCTTTTCGTGAGTTGCGTCCTTTTGTCTGCCGCCCCGGGGTCTTTGTATCGAGCAGGAGATAACTCGATCAGGGCGGCAGGCAGAAGGGCGCGCCTTCTGTGCTGTTTCAGTAGCCGGGCATTCCTCCGATTCCGAACAGGATCAAAAGAAGGAAGCCGCCGAACACTGCGAACAGCAGCGCGAAACTTTCTTCAGGCTTCTTCATGGAGCAGCTCCTTCACTCTGTCGATGAATGCTTCGGCTTCCCGGATGAACTTCTTGACGAACAGTTCGGTAGCAACAACAGACAAGCCGGATCCTTTGCTGAAAAACTGGAGATGCTCGCGGTTGTATTCGATTGCAAAGCTGCGACCGTAAACGCAGCGCGCTTCTCGCAAGTTGCTGATGGCCTCGCAGAACTGATCAAACGGAATGCAAGTGAGGAACACCGTTGTTTCGTCCGGCAGATAGATGGTGAGACCTATCTCTTTGTCGGGCTGACTCAAACGCCAGGCGATGTCTATGTAGTTCTTTTCCATGTGAGTTCTCCTCACCACGGGTGGCGGCGGACCGCCTCGCGCTCTTCTTCATCGGTGATCGCGTCCTGGTAGGCAACGCGCTCTTCGCTGCGAATCGTGTCGGCGTCGTTGTAGGCTCCGAAGGCGTCTTCCAGGAAGTCCGCAAAGTAGCTGGCAACCCTGTACCGGACGGTGCTGTCGCTGATGCTTTCGAGGTGATGGCAGATCAAGTCGTCAACGTCCTCTCTGAACTGCGCCAGGATTGCGTCGCAACCTTCCTGAATGCGTTTTTCCTCGGCGAGGCCGAAGGTGTCGATGGTTGGAGTGAGCATTTGCTTATTCCTTTGTCCTGGCCTCCGTGGGATGATTAGAGTGTCGGAAGTAGACGAAAACCGACTTTCTCTAATCACCCCTGGAGGTAACTTGTATGTCTGAAGAAAAAACTCTTTCGAAGTTCGATCGCTACTTTCTGGCTTTGGTCGGAAGTGGTGCCATTCCCTTAGAAAGGGTTGAGCCTGAACACAAGAGTGAAGATGGCGTTGGCATCTACTACGTTCCAGAGCAGCGTGTTATTGCTCGCAACTTGCGCCAGCTTCAGGAGCTTGAGCCGTACGTTCGTCGCATGGTTGAGCAAATTGAGAACGGCGAAGATCCCGAAGAATTTCTAGACAAATAAGCCGCTTCTCTTCCCAGTAGCAGAATTCGGTCAGATAGCCAGTCAGCTCGGTGCGAATGCGATCAACTCGCTTGATTCCTTCATTGCGGTCAATGCCAAGATTGATGTCTTTGAGCTGGTTGGCTAACGCTTTTGCTACCCGCCTGGCCTTGATCGTCGCAACGCGGAATTTGTCCTCCGCCCGATAGACGTTTCGTTCGGCGTTGCTGATGCGCTTTTCCAGCTCTTCATTCTTTGTGGTGGTCATGGTGTTTTCTTTGTGGGTTGAGTTGCCTGTAGCGACATAAACGTGTCGTTTATCTCTACAACGGGAAGTTTACACTTATCGTGAAGTTTGTCCACGAATTGCGAATAGGGATAACCCCTATTCTTAAACGAGAGACGAAAAAAAGCCGCCCGAAGGCGGCGGTTGATGAGAGCTTACGATAGCAGACGATCAGATGGCCGTTACAACACACGTTGTGACAACGCGACCTATCACCTTGAATCCGTGTTCCATATCTTCAGGTGTCAATACAAACGGAGGATAGAGAGGGTTGTCGCTTCGGATCGTGAGATTTCTGCCGGTACGCTGAAAGCGTTTGACGAAAAGGTCGTCGTCAAGCATGTAGGCAAACATGGCATCTGTATACGCGTGCTTTGCACTTGTATCGACCACGATAAAGTCACCGTCCTTCAACGTGGGGACCATGCTGTCACCCGAGATGCTGATGATGTTCAGCGCGCGCAGGTTAGCTGTACCGCAGAATCGGTGAATCCAAGTCTTATTTACTTCGATCAACCTCACGATTGTGGCAGTTTCGACTACGTTCCCGTTGCCGCAGGAAGCCTGAGCAGAGAATATGGGAATAGCCACAAAGTCATCGGTCACGATTGACTGGTGATTTACAGAATCTTCATGTCCTGTGATGAGCCAAGAAGGCGAAACTCCCAAGACTGCACACATCTTTACGACGGCGTCTACGCTGGGAGAGTTGCGGCCTGAGAACCAGGCAGAAAGAGTTTGCGGGCTGACACCAATTTCGCGCGCAAAGGCCGACTGACTCGTTTGCCGCTGTTCCAACAGCATCTTCACGCGATTCATCATTGCACTAGTGGACATCATTCATCCTCCTTACGTTGATGCGAGGATAAACGACACGTTACATAACTTGCAATTTTGCTATATACTTTTCGTGTACGCAAAACATGGAGAGTATTGTGAGTACGTTGAAAGAGAAAATTTCTGACTACGGAGGGTGCACTAAGCTGAGCCGTGCCATGACGGCTATAGGCACAAAAGTGACTCCACAGATGGTCAGTGGGTGGATTGCTCGTAACCGCGTCCCCGATGAAAAGTTGTGGGCTTTCTGCGAAGTGGTCGGATTACCGCCTGCAGAGGTACGCCCTGATATTTTCCCGACGCCAGAAGAGTACTGGTCGCGCACGCGCCGCATTGCCGAAAAGCGAATGGCCGAATAGGTGATGGCCATGTCGTTTCAGTTAGTTCAAGCTTGCATTGACATGCGCGGGGGGTTATTGACGCCTGCACAAAAGGCTTCCTTGCTTGTTATCTGCCGATTCGCGGATGACAAAGGCATGAACTCGTTCCCGAAGCTTGAGACGATAGCCGAGAGAACTGAGTTTAATCGCAGAACGATTCTGGAGGCTGTCAAGGGACTGATTGAAAACGGATGGATTACCGCCGTGCGCACACAGTACGGACGGAACTTCTCGGTCTCGGTTAACAAGATTATGGCCAACAAGGCTGACACAGCAGACGTGCAGGAACCTGCACGTGTGCATGAAGTTACACATGTGAAAGAACCTGCACATGTGCAGGAAACTACATCCAGATGTGCAGGATCATGCACAGCAAACGTGCAGGAACCTGCACATAGAAGAGAACAACTAAAAGAACAAGAAAAAACCAATCTACAGACAGTAGACGACTCGCCATTTTCGCTTGAGCCAGATCAGCCTCAGGCGGCGAACGAGTTACCCGCCGAAAACACCACTTCAAACACGGAGGCTACAGCGGTCTGCACGGTAAAGCACCCTGCCGAGACCAAAAAGCCTGCCAAGCGCAAAGCCATCACGCACTTGTTCGAACTGGACGCCATCCCTGACGAATGGCGGGAACTGTGCGAGCAGATACGCCCGGACCTCGATTCACAGAGAGTCTTCGTGGAATTCCGCTTCTATTGGACGCAAGGAAAAGGGATGGGAACTCGTCGAAGCGACAAGGGTTGGACTTCCACATGGATGAACTGGATCAAACGCCAGAAAGAGCAAAGAGTGGCGCAGACAAACGGCAAAGCGCCATTGCCTCCGCACAAAGATCCGGCATTCCACTTTGGCAAAGAGTATTACGACAAGTCCGTGAACCCTGACGGGACCACGAACTGGGGAGTTTGATGATGCAAACAGGTTTTCAATCGCTTGCCGAAATTGTCGGCGGTAAAGGTTTCGGCGGCATGAAGTGGCACGACGAAGAGCGGTGCTGTGAGTTACATGGCCGCTACTTGGCGCGTGTGGTCTTTCTCGGCGAGCGCAAAGTGTCGGACGGGTATTGCCCTGTTTGCCACCGTCTGCGGGAAGAAGAAGCTGCCAGAGGTCGCGCTGCTGTTCACGCACAGATCGAGGCTGAGCGCGAGCGGCAGCGTCTCGAAGAGGCTCTTGGCCGCGCATGCATCCCTGCCGATTTCAGAGATAAGACTTTCGACACGTTCATTGCCGATACGCCTGAGTTGCAGGCGGCTCTCAGTCTTGCCAAGCGTTTCGTGTCTGGGTGGCAAAAGGCTCGAGAAGGCGGCTATGGGCTGCTCTTTTACGGCAACCCTGGCACCGGCAAATCGCACTTGGCCATTTCGATCATCAAAGCTTTGCTTCCGCAGGCGGCCGGTCTATACACGCGAGTTCCCGACATGATCGGCTACATCCGTGCGCAGTGGCATCCGGATAGCGAGACGAGTTCTTATGCAGCGATTCGACGCTATGTCGATCTTGATCTTCTGGTGCTCGACGAGCTGGGCGTTCAGTCCGGATCGATCAATGAGCAGACGTTGCTCTTTGAGGTGATTGACGCTCGTCTGTCCGAAAACCGACCGACGATCTTCCTGTCGAATTTGGCGCCGGTTGATCTGGTGCCGATCATCGGCGAGCGTCTCGTCGATCGTATCAAGGGCAAATGCGTAGCACAGCGATTCTCTGGCGAGTCTCGTCGCAAGTCGTTGACCGCTGACATCTTTGGGGAGGCGGTATGAGGTTACTTCTTCTTGAACGATTCCTGCAGTTTCTTCTGCACGACGAACGGGGAAATCAACATTTGCACGAGAGCGTTAACCAGTTGAGCCGAGTTCAGCGCAACCTCAACAGAATCGCGCCCGCTGAAATCAATTTCAACTTTGTGCGTGTTCCCGTGAACTCCGCTGTCGCCAACGTCCTTGACAGTCATGAAGATGTCTTCAAGTTCCTGCGGAAGATGCAGGGATTTGATTTTGTTTTTGAGCCAAGTCGATTTGTCGTACTGGTCGGCTTTGTACAGCTCGGCAACCACATTGCAAAGGCGCTCAATGCTTCCTCGCAACAAAGCGCAGGCGGATCTTGGCGAAAGGTAAGCAATCCGCATCGCTTCAACAAAGAGCTCCTTCACCGGCTCCGGCATGTCTTCGCACGGCTCGATACCTATGGGTGTCGGATAGATGATGTCGCTTCCCTTCCAAATCGTCACCCGGCGGCAGGTAGAGCAGTGACTTATGTGGAAGATTTCAGTGAAGTAGTCGCGAGGAACTTCGTATGAGGAGGCTGTTTGGAAACCATACGAAAAATCCACATCCAGCTTTCTTTTAGTGGACATCAACGTAGACCAACGCATTTGACTGGCGATATGGCAATGCGGGCAAGTGAAGTGTGAAGCCCCACGGGAAGGAGCGATAAATGATGACATACGCAACCTTTGTACGAAACAGAAATCAAAAAACCGAACAGGCCTTTCAGGCTATTGAGGACGCTAAACGAATTTTGGCAGACCTTGAGCAAATCACTGTTCGAGCTGCAGACGGAAAGCTCCCGGACATCGGTGAGACCGCGCACCTGACTCACGGATTGCGAGAGGCTGTCGACCGAATCTTGGTCGGGATTGTGGAATCGGCGACGTTGCCGTGCGGACAGGAGGCGGCATGAGCAACGAGTTTTTGGCCGTGATGCTCCTCATCCAGTCGGTCACTCTTGGAGTGGTAGTGCTTCAACTGCGGTTGCTGACGAGCGTCTTTCGTGAGCTTGTCGAGAAAATCGACAAGTGGGACGAGGTAATGCGAGCCAGGACGTGGATTTTCAAGCAAGTGAAAAAAGATGAGACGACTCAACGGGGGAATGCATGAAGGTACTTGACAGAGACAAAGACGCTTACGACGAGGGCAGGAGGGCCGCTATTCGCGGCGAAGCGCTCAACCAATACCAGCCTAGCTACAAGCGCCGTCCAGAGCTCTGGACGCGTTTTCAGCTCGGTTATCTCGATGCAATTCGAGATATGCGCCGGGCAAAGATGCGGGAGCCGAAAAATGTTCGCTGAAGGATATGCCGCAGCCGCGGCAAAAGCTCGGCTCTACGCCAAGGGCCGCATGAAGTCCGGGCAGATGAACCGCACAGAAAAGGCCTACGCTGCTTGGCTTGAGGCAGAGAAGCACGCCGGCCGTGTTGTGTCCTGGTGGTTCGAATCGATCAAAGTGAAGATTGCCGAAGACGTCTGTTGGTACTCTCCGGATTTCTTAATCCTGCGCCCGGACGGCACGCTAGAGCTTCACGAAGTCAAGGGCTCGCCGGCCATTTTCGCAGACGACGCGAAGGTGAAGGTCAAGGCTTGCGCCACGCAGTACCCATTCCCCGTTTTCGTCGTTTTCCCAAACAAAAAGAGTTCAGGAGGTGGCTGGGATGTCCAAGCGTACTAAAGAGGTGCTAAATGGCCCGCACGAAAAAATCGGCGTCTCAACTCTGCTGCCAGAAGATGCTGCAGCTGTGCTTGTTCGCGCCGCCGACAAAGCAAGAACTTTGCCAATTGGCAGCCTCGCAAGGGCGAAGTGCCTCGCCGACGCTACTTCAAAAGTGCGTTTCGTCTACCCCAGATTCTTCAAATTCGATGACGAAGAGGAGGCACCTTCGGGTGGCCGAAAGGCAGAGTTTGGGCTTTTCTGCAGTCAAAGTGAAGATCGCAGTGAATGACGGAGGACGGGCAATTGGTGAAGATCATGCCGGCGCAAAGTACCTCGACTCCGACGTCGATCATGCGCGTGAGCTCAGAGCGCAGGGGTACACATTGCGTGAGATTTCAAAGATGCTGGATATGCCGATCAGAACCGTCAGGGGCTATCTCGATGGGTCGAGGCGGTCTCAATCAGTGGCTGATTGGAAGGTGGTGAAGAGATGGAGAAAAAGCTAACACCGAAGCAGCAGCTCTTCGTCTCGGAGTTTCTGAAGACGGGGAATGCGACAGAGGCAGCGCGCAAAGCTGGGTACAAGGGAAACGAAGAGACCTTGAGAAGTATCGGAAAAGAGAACCTCACAAAACCTCCCATTAAACGCGCGATAGACGAAAAGAACCAAAAGCGAAATGAACGTCTGGAGCTTGAGGAGGATTTCGAACTCAAAAAGGCTCTGAAGCTTCTTGAAATGTGCATGGAGCCGGAGAAGGTTTACAACCCATTTTCTGGTGAACCTGTCAAGGATGTTGACGGAAACTACGTGATGAAGTTCGACTCCAAGGGCGCCAACACGGCACTGCAGACAATCGCCAAACTGCGCGGAAAGTTCGTCCAGAAGCTTGAGGTCGGCATGGCTGACAGCCTCTTTGAAGACGTTGCGGGGGTGAAGGATGTCTGACGCCGCAATAACCCGCGAGGAAGTCAAGGCCAAACTAGTCCGGTTGGCGCGCAAGTGGAAGACTGATCCTCTGGCTTTTGCGCAGAACGCTTTCCCGTGGGGCAAGCGCAGTCTCGAAGGTATGACTGGCCCCGACGTGTGGCAAACCAAGGTATTGACGGAGTTGCGCGACCACATTCAAAGCGGGATGTCTCTCGATGAGGCTTTCCGCCTTGCTGTTGCATCAGGGCACGGCGTCGGTAAGTCTGCGCTCGTCTCTTGGCTAGTGCTGTGGGCAATGTCCACAGCGGCCGACACGCGCGGCGTGGTGACGGCCAACACCGAAACGCAGTTGCGCACGAAGACCTTTGCAGAATTGGCCAAGTGGTACAACCTCTGCATCTTTCGGCCGTGGTTTGACATGTCCGCGCTGTCGCTCACGTGTCGCCAGCCTGGCCACGAAAAGACGTGGCGCATCGATGCCATTCCGTGGAGTGAGTCGAATCCGGAAGCCTTCCAAGGCTTGCACAACAACGGCAAGCGCTTGATCGTCATCTTTGACGAGGCTTCGGGCATTCCGCAGGTGATTAACGACGTTATCGAAGGCGCCATGTCAGACCGAGACACGCAGCTGATGTGGTTCCAGTTCGGCAACCCGAACAATTCTTCGGGGCCGTTCTACGAGTGCTTCCATCGCAACCGACACCGCTGGCGTCACATGCACGTCGATAGCCGAGACGCGGCAGTGGCCAACCGTGAAGAGCTGCAAAAGCTTGTCGACATGTATGGCGAGGACTCCGACTTTGTCCGAGTTCGTATTCGCGGCGTGTTCCCGAACTCGAGCTCGCTTCAATTCATCAGTCGGAAGGTGGCGGATGAGGCGGCAACTCGCGCCCTTCCGCATATCGAGTTCACACGTTTGGTGGCAATCCTGGGCGTTGACGTGGCGCGCTTCGGTGACGACCAGAGCGTCATCACGTGCCGCATCGGACAGGACGCCCGCAGCTTCCCGCAGCGCAAGTTCCGTGGGCTTGATGGTTTTGAGCTCGGGGCAAAGATTGCCGAGTGGTACAACGAGCTCAAGGACCTTGGCATCCGAAAGATTCTGATCAATTTGGACGTCGGTGGTGTCGGCGCCAGTCCGGCAGACTGGCTGCGGCACAACTCTTACCCTGTCAATGAGATCAATTTCGGCTCTGCTCCGACGAATCCGCGCTACAAAAACCTGCGCGCGGAAATGTGGGGCCGTGGTCTCGAATGGATGAAGGTTGGCGGATGTATCGCAAACGACGAGGACTTGATCTCCGACCTGACTCAGGTCGAGTACGGCTACACGATTGGCAAGAACGAGCTGATCCTCGAGCGAAAGGAGGACATGAAGAAGCGCGGCCTGCAGTCGCCTGACTGTGCCGACAGCCTCATGCTCACGTTTGCTGTGCCGACGAACGAGTATTTGGATGACTTGCCCAGCCCGCATCGAACGTCTCGACACGTCTCAGCTCGCAGACCGCGTGACCCTTATGCCGCCTAGTGCGTGCGCGTGAGCCGAAAAGCAAGGGGCATCATCGCTCCCATGGAAGTGAAAGATGTACCTGCCCGCGTGATCTACTCGAGCCCCGAGTTCGACCAGATCGTGCGCGACTACTGCGAAGAGAGCGGCAACCCCGATCTTGGGGAGGCCGTTCCCGCGCTCGAGTTCTACGAACGTATGGAGCAGGCCGACGCCGTGCGATGTGCGGCCGCATACGAAGGTGAGCGCATCGTGGGGATAGTGGTTGTCGTGACGACGCTCTATCCGCATTTCGGCAAGCGCGTGGCCTCGGTCGAGTCCCTGTGGCTTGATCGCAAGCATCGCGCCGGTGGTGCCGGGCTTCGTCTGATCCGCAAGGCTCAGGCTATGGCCCGCGAAATGGGTGCCGTGGGCGTTTACTTCGGTGCTCGTTCCGGAAGCCGATTAGCTGAACTCTACGGCAGGCTCTTCACTCCTATGAACTCTTTGTATTGGAAGAAGCTATGAGCGACCTGTGTATCTCGGCGCCCTTGCCGCCGTCGTCTCCAAGTGACCTGCAGGCGCTCTGCAGCGTGACGTCGTATCTTCTTCGGCAAAAGCCTGTTGAGGTTCCGGTTGAGCATTTCCTGCACGCCGGCACCTACATCCGGACGTGCTTCGTGCCGAAGGGTGCGGCTATTGTCGGGGCGCTTATCAAGGTGCCAACGGTCGTCATTGTCTCGGGTCGCTGTCAGGTGACTGCCGGGCCAGCAATCAAGGCGATTGACGGTTACGCAGTTCTGCGAGCTGAAGCCGGACGCCGGCAGTGCTTTGCGGCTCTTGAGGATACGTACATCACGATGCTGTTCGCATCAGATGCGAAGACCGTGGCTGACGCCGAGAAAGAGTTCACAGACGAATGGGATCTTTTGACAACCAATTCCGAAGGTGGAATCAGGGGGAAAGTATGAGTGGTGCAATCATTGCGGGCGCAATCGTGGCCGGTGCCAGTGCCCTGACGGGTATGTATAGCGCAAACAAGCAGGCTTCTGCGCAGCGTGACGCGGCTCGTAAGGCTGAACAACAGCAGCAGGCAGTAGCCGAGCAGCAGCGTCAGCAGCAGCGTCGCCAGAACGGCGGCAATTCGGCTGACATCAGCGGCATTCTGCAGCAGAACTCTCAGGGCGGTGGTGGCGGCACGCTTCTGACCGGTGCCGGTGGCGTGTCCGGTGATCGTCTGAATCTTGGTGGTGGTTCCACTCTGGGGTAAGTCATGGACCGCAAGGAGCTTCACGACTCGATCCTGAGGCGCTGGACACAGCTAAAGACCGAGCGCGCGCCGTACATCGATCAGTGGTACGAGATCAGCCGCTTCATCACGCCGGCGTCGGGGCGCTTCTTGGCGGCCGATTCGCCGCAGAACTTGTCGCGGAGTCGCTGGAATCGCATCTACAACAACACCGCGACCAGGGCAGCGAATATCTTGGCCGCAGGGCTCATGTCAGGTATGACCGACCCCGCAAGTCAATGGTTTGCGCTCACGACTGGCGACCCGAACTTGGACAGCTCGCACGCCGTGAAGCAGTGGCTTGACATGGTGCAGCGCATCCTCGAAATGGCCTTCACGCGCACGAACACGTATCAGGCTTTGCACCACGGCTGGCGCGAGGTCGGAACGATGGGCGTGATGGCCATTGTCGTGCTCGAAGACCCGACTAACGGGTTCTATTGCGTTCCTTTGGTCGCTGGCGAGTACGCAATCGGCGTGAACTTTCGCGGTGAGCCCGATACGCTTTACCGCCGTTTCTCGATGACCGCAGGGCAACTTGTTGCGAAGTACGGCCGCAAGGCTGTCGGTCGTAACGTCCTCATGTGCTACGACGATCAGAAGGCTGTCGATAAGCGCTTCCGCGTGATCCACGCGATTGAGCCCCGATTTGAGCGTGATCCGTCCAAGATCGACGGTCGAAATATGCCGTGGCGCAGCGTCGTCATGTTGTTGGACGGTGATGACGAAGGCGACGGCATCCTAGAGGAAAGCGGCTACAACGAGTTCCCTGCGGTGGTGGGCCGTTGGGGTGCTTCGGGCTCAGATATCTACTCCGAAGAAGCGCCGGGCATGGTAGCTCTTGGCGACGTCAAACAGCTGCAACACCAAGAGCTGCAGAAGGGCAACGCGATTGACTTCCAAGTCGATCCGCCGAAGATTCTTCCGACTACGGCAAAGGACAAGGAAATCGACTTCCTGCCGGGTGGCATTAGCTACGTCGATATGCCGAACTCTGCGCATCAGGTGCAGTCGGCATTCAATGTGGCGCTCAACCTGCAGCATTTGACGGCCGATATGCAGGAGGTGATGCAGCGCATCAATCAGGCTTTCAATGTGGACCTTTTCCTCATGTTGTCCGGTTCAACCAAGAACATGACGGCCACGGAGGTCGCGGAAAGGCATGAGGAGAAGCTCATGATGCTCGGTCCCGTGCTCTCTCGACTGAATCACGAGGTTTTGCGACCGCTCATTGAGCGCGCGTACAACATTCTGGCTCGTGCCGGGCAGATTCCTCCGCCTCCGCCGGAGCTCGTCGGGCAACAGCTCAACATCGAATACACGTCGATGCTGGCACGCTCTCAGCGCGCAATCCGCGCTAATGGCCTAACGAACTTCCTTGGCATGGTTGGTCAGATTGCGCAGTTCAAGCCAGAGGCGCTGATGAAGATCAATGCCCTCAACGTTGTGAACGAATACGCGGACTACTACTCGGTTGCTCCGAGTGTCGTGGTCCCGGACGACGAGGCTCAGGCTCAGCTTCAGGCTCAACAGCAGGCTCAGCAACAGCAAGCGCAGGCCGAGCAGATGCAGCAGGGCGCCGATGCTTTGAGCAAGCTTGGTCGCGTGCCGACTGGTGATTCCACCATGGCCGGTCAAGCGGTTAACGCTCTTGGCGCTTTGGCGGGTCAGGCATAACGAATACTCCCGAGGACCGTCAATGGACGGCTTTTGGCGGGGCTCCGGCGAGAGGCTCCGCCTTTTTTTTGTGCGCGTGAGCCGATTTGCTCATGTGAACATTTGCCGCATGAAGAAAAGAGACCCTTTTGATCTGCAGGCTTTGGCCGAAACACGCGAAGAAATCGAGTTCCAGCGCGAGCAGCGAATGGCTCGTTTCCGTGACCAGGTCAAGGCCGCAATGAGCACGAAGGACGGTCGGGAAATGATCTTCTCGATTCTCGATCTTTGTCAGCTCCAAGTGTCGAGCTTCAACACGAATGCCTTGTCTATGGCTTTTGCCGAAGGGCGCCGCAGCGTTGGGCTCGATCTGCAGGGTTCTCTTGATCCTGATCTCTACCTTTTGATGTTGAGAGAACAGCATGACAGACGAAAACATTGATACCGGCGCGACCGAAACAGCAACTCAGGCCACCGGTATGGAAGGCGGAAACGAGCAGGCTGCATCCGCCGGAGCTGAAGGCTCGGCTTCTTCTGCTGCTACCACGCAACCTGAAGGCAATTTGCTGACGGGCGCGACTGTAGATGCGAAGGAAGGCGATGGCGAAGGCTCCAAGCCTGAAGGTGATCAGAAACCTGCTGACGAGAAGAAGGAGCAGCCGGAAGGCGCTCCCGAGTCTTATGAGGACTTCAAGGCTCCTGAAGGTCTGAAGTACGACGGCCAGGTGATGGACGCTTTCAAGGAAGTGGCCAAGGAGACAAATCTGTCGCAGACGCAGGCGCAGCACCTTTTAGACAAGGTCGCTCCCGTCCTGGCGCAGCGCCAGATGGCTCAGATTGCCGAGGTGTCGAAACGGTGGGCTGAACGCAGTCAGGCGGACAAGGAATTGTCGGCCGACTGGAACCGCTCGATGGCAGACATTGCGCGTGTGCGTGATCGTTTTGCCAAGAACGAAGATGGTTCTGTTGATCCGGATATCCAAGAGTTCATGAGCACGCCCATTGGTAATCATCCGGGCTTGTTGAAGCTCCTAGCTCGAGCAGGACGCGCTATCGGCGAAGGCTCTTTCCCGCGCGGCTCTGAAGCCGGTGACGGAAAGGTCTCTCCGGGCGATTTCTACAAATCCGCTAAACGAGGTTAAGAAAAATGGCAGGTTTGATTGCTGACGGCCAGGCTCTCACTTTGGCCGACTACGAAAGCATGGTGACGGACAAGGATGTGAGCCGTAAGGTTCTCATTCACACGATCCGTGACTACATGCCGTTCTTTGATCAGGGCGTCATTCTCCCCGCAAACAACGGCGACACGGATAAGGGACAGATCATCACGAAGTATCCGGAAGGTCAGCTTCGCGCCTACAACGAAGGTTGGGATGCTGAAGAGGTTCTGGGTGCGGCGGCTCGCTACACGGCAAGCATGGTTCGCACGCGCTCCGTGGTGGACGTGTCTTTGTACAACACCCGTAAGCCTGGCGAACGCGAAGCATGGCGTCTGCGCAAGGATGAAGGCTTCATGAAGGGCTTGGCTCGCCAGGCGGTGCGCCGCGTCTTCTACGGTGATCCTTCGGTTGATGCCCGAGATTGCCTTGGCTTGTCTCAGATTGTCGTGCCGACTTCCGAAGCCTTTGGCGCCCGCTGCATCAATGCGGGCGGTACGACGGCAGGCAAGCTGACTGACATCTGGCTGATCAACTGGAAGCCTGATGGCATGTACATGTTCTACCCGCAGGGCGGCGAAGGCCCCGGTCTCACGGTAGACGACATGGGTGAACAGTACATCAACGACAAGAACCAAAAGGCGTTCCGTGCGCTTGTGACTGAATTCGGTTGGGACATCGGCGTGGCAGCGTATGACCCTGAAGCTGTCGTTCGCATCTGCAATGTGGATACGTCCAAGCTCTCCAAGAAGAACACGACTTCCGGCACGCCTGATCTGATCGACCTGATGACGCAGGCTCTTGAAATGCTGCCCGACGATGCTTCCGGCCGTATCGCGTTCTACATGAACGATACGATCCGCTCGGTTCTCCGCCGTCAGATGCAGAACAAGGACAACGCTTTCCTGACGTGGGCCGAAATCGCAGGCCGTAAGGTTCTTTCCTACGGCGACACTCCGATCCACAAACTTGGTTCCGACGTGATCGGCAACACTGGCAATGCCCTTACGTTCTCTTAAAGGAGGTGATCCAAATGGCCTGTTTTGATCTTGAAATGCAGCTCTGCGCTGCGAAGAGCATCGCCACCGCCATCACGTCGGACGCCTATGACTTCGGTCAGGAGCATCCGAACTCCGGCGCCTGGGCTGGTCCGATCTATCTCGTGATTCATCCGACAAAGGCAGGGACCGGCGACGTTGCGGCCACAAACGGCGTGACGTTCTCGATTGATGACTCTGCCGATGGATCGGCCTTCACGTCGATTCTGACTCTGCCCGCAATGGCTGGCTCTGACGTCAAGGAAGACATCGTGATTCCGCTGCCGGTTAAGCATCGCCAGCACGTGCGCTTGTCTTCGACCGTCAAGGGCACGATTACCGGCACGATCGACGCCTACTTGTCGAATTCGTTCGGCTTGCCGAACCAGTACAAGAAGGTCGGCATCGACATCGTTCCGACTGCTGACTAAGGCCTCCGGCTAGAGTCGTTCATCATGGAAAGGGGGTGGAAACATCCCCTTTTTTGATATGGCAACAGAAGTAGATATTTGCAATCTGGCGCTCTCGCTTTTGGGCGAAGAGGCGAACGTCGTTTCGATCGATCCGAGTGACGGCTCAGAAAACGCGGGCTTGTGCGGCCGCTGGCTGCCGATGGCCAAGCGCCGACTCTTTGAAGAAGCGGACTGGAGCTTTGCGCAGAAGCGTGCCCGGCTCTCGGAGCTGTCAGGCGTGGATGCGACGCTCTACGGCTCGGACAAGGCTTATGCCTATCCCTCAGACGCCGTGCGCATCATTGATCTGTACGAGCAGAAGAGCGCAACGACAAACGATTATGTGTTCTCGATCGACCCGGATGATGCCCGTCCTTTTGATGACGAACCAATCCCGCGAGATCGATGGCGCGTTGAGTACAACCCTGCGAACTCCAACCGTCAGATCGTCACAAACGTAGAGAGAGCTGTGGCGCACTACACGGCGTTCATTGACTCGGTCGCACTCTATCCCGCGTACTTCACGGAGCCGCTCGTGGTGCTGCTGGCGTCCTATCTCGTCGGCCCGATTAAGCGTCAGAGTTCCGCCTCAACCGAAGCCACGAACTTGATGAAGCAGTATCAGCAGTCCTTGTCGCAGGCCAAGACGATCGATGCGCAGGCGACTCGCCAAAAGACGCTGTTTGTTCCGACCAAAATCTCCAGCCGATGGGTGTAATCATGGCGCAGGTTCGTCTTTATCAGCAGTCCTTTAACGGGGGCGAAATTGCCGACTCGATGTTCTCGCGCGTGACTGACTCCAAGTATCAGTCCGGCTTGGCCAAGTGCCGAAATTTTCTGGTCGAGCCACAAGGCCCGATCGTCTCGCGTCCGGGTTTTCAGCACGTCAATTCGGTCAAGGATTCGACAAAGCCTCCGCGCCTGATTCCCTTCACTTTTGCTGCAGATCAAACGCTCGTGCTCGAGTTCGGCGAGAAGTACATTCGCTTCCACACGATGGGGCAGACTGTGCTTGGCGACGACGGTCAACCCTACGAGGTTGTGACGCCTTACCTGCATGAGGATGTGGCCGACATTCACTACGTTCAGTCTGCCGACGTGGTGACGCTTGTGCATCCGTCCTATGCGCCCAGAGAATTGCGCCGCTACGGTGCAACGAACTGGCGACTTACTGAGATTTCCTTTGCCTCCGAACTGTCGGCGCCGACCAACGTGACGGCGGTCCAAACGATCAACAGCAGCGTCTCCGCAAAAGAGGACTACACACGCGAATACGCTGTGACATCTCTGAAAAAGGACGGCACGCAGGAGTCTGAGCGCAGTACGTCTGCGACGGTCAAGTGCAATCCGTTCGGTGACGGTGCCTTCAATACAATCTCTTGGGACGCCGTTGACGGGGCGGAGCTCTACCGTATCTACCGCAGTCAGGGCGGCATTTGGGCGTACATCGGGCAAACCGAAGGCACCTCGATTCGAGACGAAAACATCTCTCCGGACGCATCGATCACGCCTCCGATCTACGACGATCCATTCAACCAGTCCGGCGGCATCCAAAGCGTGACCGTGACGAATGGCGGATCGGGGTACGTCTACCATGATCGCGGCGTGGTTGTGCCGCAGGGGTTCAGCCCCAGCCAACCGACGAGTCGCGATTCGTGCTCACTGGGAAATGCGAGCAGTCCCTCTGCTGAGGAATTCCGAAAGCTCAATTACACGGCAAGCAGCGCAACATCGGGGAAGCCGGTCTGGCAGCGCGGAGCCCATAGCTCTTCGAACTACCCAAGTTATCCGGATGCCGAATCGTTGAAGTCGGCTGCGCTTGCGCAAATTGATCTTGTAGACCTTGACGGTGCCGGGACGGGCGCGGAATTTACCGTCGAGTTCAATGTTTCGTACTCGAGAGACAAGGTCGAAAGCAGCAGCGATTCGGGTGGTGTTGACTATTACGCCTACACAACCGTGACGATCAAGTCGATCACGATCACGAATCCAGGTTCGCGGTACAGCAGCCCTGCTATCCGGGCGTATTGGTCCTCGGCCATGTTGGTGTTTATCACGGCCTATCGGTACACATACAAGCTGCAATCCGAAACATCCGGCGTGACTTTAACCGTTTCGGATGAGACGGGTACGGGTGCCGAGCTTGCCCCTATTGTTACCAACGGAGTGATCACGGGCGTCACGGTGAAGGTGCCCGGACAGAACTACAAAAATCCGACAGTCACGATTACTTCGTCAACGGGTTCCGGCGCCACGGCAACGGCTTCTGTCGGGCAAACTGGCGACTTCCCCGGCGCCGTGTCCTACTTTGAAGGCCGCCGTTGGTTCGGCGGTACGTACAACCGTCCGAACTGGTTGTGGGCTACAAAGAGCGGCACCGAATCCAACATGGGCTATTCGCTACCAAGTCAGGATGACGACCGCATCAGCGCGTCCGTGGTGGCCCGCAATGCGGACCGCGTCGAGCACATCATTCCTTTGGCGCGCATGATCTTCCTGACGGCGTCGGCTGAATGGCTTGCGACGACAAAGAACTCCGACGTCATTACGCAAAAGTCGCTGTCTGTGAATACGCAGAGCTACTTCGGGGCATCTAATGTCCAGCCTGTGATCGTTGGCTCCACGCTGATCTATGCAGCTTCCCGTGGCGGCCATATGCGCGAGTGCGGCTATTCTTATGAAGCGGGCGGCTACATCACAAACGACGTCTGCCTGCGAGCTCCGCACCTTTTCGACAACAAGCAGATCAAGGACCTGAGCTTCGGCAAGGCGCCCTTCCCGACGGTGTGGGCTGTGTCGTCGGACGGCAAGCTCATCGCGCTTACCTACGTTCCGGAACAGCAGGTCGGGGCTTTCAGCGCGGTCGAGACACAAGGCGAATTCCTAAGCTGTACGGTTGTGGCCGAGGGCGAAGAGGACATTCTTTATGCCGTGGTGCGTCGCATCATCAACGGGCAAACGAAGGTCTTCGTCGAGCGCATGCACGAGCGCCAGTACACCAAGCTCGAGGACTGCGTCTATTTGGACTGCTCAGGCACTTACCGCGGTGAGTCGAAGACGGAAATCTCGGGGCTCACGTGGCTCGAGGGCATGGAGGTGTCGATCTTGGCGGACGGTTCTGTGGAGCCGTCGCAGGTTGTGACGAACGGCAAGATCGTGCTTGATGAGCCCGCAAGCGTCGTACACGTGGGACTGCCATACACGTGCGACGCTCAGACTCTGCCGCTGGCAATGGCTTTGCAGGATGGATCGTTTGGTACGAGTCACAAAAAGAACGTCATCTCAATGGTTTTCCGTGTGGTGAACTCGAGCGGGTTGAAGGCTGGTCCGACCTTTGATTCCCTGACAGAGTATCCGCCTCGAGGAATGGAGTCTGCAGGATCGCCGCCCGAACCGCTCACGACTGAAATCGAAGTCCGAGTGAATGCGAAGTGGCAGGCGACTGGACAGTGCTGCATCCGCCAGGACAACCCGCTGCCGGCCAAGATCATAGGCATGACGACAAAGGCCGAGCTCGTCTAAAGGCAAGTGCGCGTGAGCCGCCCGCGCGCACCCACAATACCTCCCAAAATGGGAGGTTTTATGCCTTGGAATTCAGGTCAGACATTCGGATATGGGAGCCTCGCCGGTATGGGCGTGGCGACCATTATCAATGCCTTTGGCTCTATCGGAATCACAAACAAATCGAATGCGATTTTGCAGTCGCAGGCCAACATCGCGCGCTTGAATGCGCAGATGATGGAGTTCAATGCACAGCAACGACTTCGCTCGGCTGAAAAAGATCAGGTCCGTCTCACAATGCAGGCCGGCCAGGTCAAGGGCAGTCAGAAGGCCGCCATTGCTGCGAACGGTTTGGCGACTAATGAAGGCAGCGCGGTTGAGGTTTTGGCCTCGACCGACATCATCAAAGAGATCGACTCCAACCAGATCAAAGAAAACGCGCAGCGCGACTACTGGGGCATGCGTATGCAGGCCGCAGGTTACGAAGGCCAGGCTCTGCAGCTCGAGGCCGGACAGCAGTCTGCCGGATTGAATTTTGGTACGACGCTTCTGCAGGGAGCGTCTCAAATCGCCAACCGTTACATGCTCTATGACGCGATGGGGCTTTTCGACTCCGGTCCCAATCTTCCGCAGGCGACCGGTATCGGGTCGGATGCGTATGCGATGACGCCGCGCCCGACTTGGGGCGTTCGCAACGGCATGTTGTCTTTTGGCTAGAGGTGAAGGATGCCTATTGTTCCTACTTTCCAAGGTGGCGTGCCGCAGGTTCGTGATAACGGCGGCTCCGGCTTTGTCCCGGCTCGTGCGCCGGCTGTGAACGTCGATGCCTACGGACGCATGATGCAACAGGCGATGAAGCCTGTCGAAGAGTGGTCGAACTCGCTCACGGAAGCTTTGCGCATTGAGCACCAGCGCACGGTCAAGGCCGAGTCTGACGATGCCGAGCGTCAGGTGATCGACGCCATTAACGCCCGCATGAGTGGCGAGAACGGATACATGACGCAACAGGGTAAGAACGCCATGGATGCGTTCCAGCCCACGGTCGAAGGCATGACGGCGGACGTTGACAAGATCGTCGGCAGCCTTCAGCCGCAGGTGCGCGAAGTCATCGGTAGCCGAATCCGAGATCGCTTGAGCACTGCCGTTGAGCAGGCTCGACGTTGGAATGGTCAGCAGACCCGTGCCTACCACCTGCAAAGTTCCGAGGCGCGCGTGCAGTCTTTGATGACGGACGCCGACAACCACTATGCCGAAACAGCCTATCTGCAGAAGACGTGGGGCTCGATCACGCAAGAGATCGATTATCAGGCCGCGATGATGGGCTTGCCGGCCGAACAGGTAAAGCGCCTCAAGGATCAGTCTTACGATCTCTTCACAGCTCGACGCTTTGAAGCGTGGGGATCGGACAACCCTGTCTTGGCGCTCCAGGTCTTCAAGTCTCAGCGCCCGAAGGTAAGTGCCGACATTGCGGCCAGGATTGAATCGGGTCTTTTCAGCAAAAGCCGCGACACTTTGGCTTTGGGGCTTGCGCAACGTCCTGTGCGGTACAGCACCACGGAGGAATTTGAAGAGCAGGACTTTACTGACCAATACAACACGCAGTTAACTCCAGAAGAGGAACGAGAGTTCCAAGCCTGGGCGAAGGCAGAGGGGCGGCAAGGCGACGTATTCAACTACGACTTGCGAGGGGCTTGGAAGGAGCTTCAGTCTGGCACCATGTCCGAAGATGCTCGCGGACATCTGGGCGATAAGTACAAAAAGCCGAATCATCCGACCTTCTCGGATCAGTCCATTTACAGCACTGAAGAAAACCGAGGCGGCCATTGGTCTGTCGAAAACGGGCAGGACGTTTTTGTGCCCGGGCGCGAACTGTCTGCAGCCGAGGCGAATTACCTGCAACAGTATTTCGCGGAGCGTGAGCCGGGCGTGCAGCTCAAGGCTCGCGTAAAAGACTCGGGTGGAGCGGTTGTTGATGATTGGTACACCAATCCGTCGTCGCTGACAGGTGATCCATTTATCGACTCGCTCAAAAACGATCAGCGGCTTTCGGTCGTTCTTCGTGCTCGCCAGTTGCGCAGTCAGATGATCCAGATGCGCGGTGACGAGTTCAATACGCAGATTAAAAACAACCTCGCAGAAGCCCTTCTTGGCAACAATCCCGAGAAGATGGCGCTCGATCAATTTACCGAAGCGTACGG
>ENA-UEQK01000032-UEQK01000032.1-human-gut-metagenome-genome-assembly--contig:-NODE-32-length-88282-cov-10.710334_pt1 | contig 88282 bp, 72 predicted proteins | sample MGYA00242939_ERZ507942 | MGnify/ENA primary metagenome ERZ507942 (study PRJEB26167, sample SAMN06115485) | human gut metagenome | host: Homo sapiens | place: China:Chongqing | collected 2015-03-30... | reverse complement strand
TCCCGTTGGTCATCGCGTTCCTGTGCCTGCAGAAGTACTGGCAGTCCGGCCTTGCCGCAGGCGCCGTCAAGGAATGAATTTGTTAGGATAGTTGACAAAAAAACAAAGGAGTGGATATGACTCAACGTAGAGCCTATCGTTGGCCGCAGCCGTTGGCTGGACAGCAGGAACGCATCTGGTACGGAGGTGACTACAACCCGGACCAGTGGCCCGAGGAAGTGTGGGACGATGACGTTCGTCTGATGAAGAAGGCTGGCGTGAACCTCGTGTCCGTGGGCATCTTCTCGTGGGCGAAGATCGAGACGAGCGAGGGCGTGTACGATTTCGACTGGCTCGACCGCATCATCGACAAGCTGGGCGAGGCCGGTATCGCAGTGGACTTGGCGTCCGCCACCGCGTCGCCGCCGATGTGGCTCACCCAGGCGCATCCCGAGGTGCTGTGGAAGGACTACCGCGGCGACGTGTGCCAGCCGGGCGCCCGCCAGCATTGGAGGCCGACCAGTCCGGTGTTCCGCGAGTACGCGCTGAAGCTGTGCCGTGCGATGGCCGAGCATTACAAGGGCAACCCGTATGTGGTCGCATGGCATGTGAGCAACGAGTACGGCTGCCACAACCGTTTCGACTATTCCGAGGACGCCGAACATGCGTTCCAGCAGTGGTGCGAGGAACGCTACGGCACCATCGACGCGGTGAACGACGCGTGGGGCACGGCGTTCTGGGCGCAGCGCATGAACGACTTCAGTGAGATCGTGCCTCCGCGCTTCATCGGCGACGGCAACTTCATGAACCCGGGCAAGCTGCTCGACTTCAAGCGGTTCAGCTCGGACGCGTTGAAGGCGTTCTACATCGCCGAGCGCGACACGCTTGCCGAGATCACGCCGGATCTGCCCCTGACCACGAACTTCATGGTGTCCGCGTCCGGTTCGGTGTTGGACTACGACGATTGGGGCGACGAGGTCGATTTCGTGTCGAACGACCATTACTTCATTCCGGGCGAGGCCCACTTGGACGAGCTCGCGTTCTCCGCGAGCCTGGTCGACGGCATCGCACGCAAGGATCCGTGGTTCCTGATGGAGCATTCCACCAGCGCGGTCAACTGGCGTGAGATCAACTACCGCAAGGAGCCCGGCCAGCTGGTGCGCGACTCTTTGGCTCATGTGGCCATGGGTGCGGACGCGGTGTGCTACTTCCAGTGGAGGCAGTCCAAGGCAGGCGCGGAGAAGTTCCATTCCGCGATGGTGCCCCACGCGGGCGAGGATTCCGCCGTGTTCCGCGACGTGTGCGAGCTGGGCGCCGATCTGAACAAACTGTCCGACGAGGGCATTCTGGGATCGAGGCTCGCGAAGTCCCGTGTGGCCGTGGTATTCGACTACGAGTCCGAATGGGCCACCGAACACACCGCCACGCCGACCCAGCACGTGCATCACGTGGACGAGCCATTGGCGTGGTTCCGCGCTTTGGCCGATCAGGGTGTGACCGCCGACGTGGTGCCGGTGCGCGGCGCCTGGGATGACTATGAGATGGTCGTATTGCCGAGCGTATACCTGCTTTCCGAGGAAACGACCCGCAGGGTGCGCGATTACGTCGTGGGCGGCGGTCGACTGGTCGTGACCTACTACACGGGCATCTCGGACGAGAAGGACCACGTGTGGCTCGGCGGGTATCCGGGCTCGATCCGTGACGTGGTCGGCGTGCGCGTGGAGGAATTCATGCCCATGGGCGACGATTTCACGGGCGTGCCGGATCGCCTCGAGTTGTCGAACGGCGCGGTCGCGCACGATATCGCCGACGTGATCGGCTCGGTCGACGGGACGGCCACCGTGCTGGAAACGTTCAAGGACGATCCGTGGACCGGCATGGACGGCGCTCCGGCGATCGTCGCGCACACGTTCGGCGAAGGTCGCAGCGTGTACGTGGGCGCGCGCCTCGGGCGGGACGGCATCGCGTTGAGCCTGCCGGAAATTCTTGATTCGCTCGGCATGGCCGAAGCGGGCGGAAACGACGGCCGAGTGCTGCACGTCGAACGTGAGGGCGCGGACGGTTCGAGGTTCGTGTTCTCGTTCAACCGCACGCATGAGACGGTCCGGGTTCCGGTGGAAGGCGAAGTCGTGGTCTCCTCGTTCGCGGACGTGGACGGCGAAACGGCCTCGATTAAACCGAACGGCGTGATCGTCACTAAGCAGTAAGCGGACAGCAAGCAAATAATCGCAACATTATGGGTGTCGGCAGGTTGATGATTGTCAATCTGCCGACACCCATTTAATTTATACTATTCGAATAAAAACTAGGCGTGGAATTCCACTGCAGCCCAACTGATTGCTGGCAAAGTGCAGTGAACTGATCCATTGTCGATTGTTGCATGAAGCTCTTGGGGTGTCACTGCGGTTGGGTCGTCTGCGGAATTACGCTGATATGGATTGTCGTCATGCAGAATAATGGCCTTGTCTATATGGAAGTCGGATATGTCGAAATACGGCAGTTGAGACAGAGAAGCCGTAACCTTATGTGCGTCGGATGCGTCGCGATTCACCATAAGCAGAAGACCGGAATGATTCGTTTCGTCCCAAGTGATTACTGAATCAAGGGCATTGACCAAGCCGAAAGATTCAGTCTCTACGTTGGGAGAGTCGATGACTGGACTGTAGGCAATGCCATGGGCGTGTTGTGCGGCTTCGGCAAACGGATAGAAGACAGTTTGACGCCATGCGGGACCGTTCTTTTCGGCCATGATTGGCGCAATCACATTGACCAACTGCGCGCGCGAGGCAGAACGCACTCGGTCGCAGTGCTTAAGCAGAGTGATCATCAGCGACCCTTCTACCACTGCATCGGCTGCATTGTAGATATCTTCGAGCAGACGCGGTGCTTTCGGCCATGACTCATGATGAAGATCCTTGCCTGATTGGGCTTTCCATTCAGCTTCCTGCTGATTCCAGACGTCGGAATACCAGACGCCCCACTCATCAAATGACAGTGCTATATCATGATCGCCTGTGTGGGCATTTTTGGCTTCGTCTGCACATGCCGCCACGGTGGAGATGAACGTTTGCATGTCTTGTGAACTTGCCAGATAATCTTGCAACGATTTTGCCCCACGTTCGTAGTAGTAGGCATGGCAGGAGACGAAATCGAGATTGTCGTACGCTTTGGTAAGCACGCTGCGTTCCCAGGATCCAAACGTTGGCATATGGGCGCTGGAGGAGCCGCAGGCCACGAGTTCCAAGCCTGATTCCGCGAGTTTCATGGCGTGTGCGACTCGGTCCACGGCTGCGGCATACTCGTCAGGGCTCATATGTCCCACCTGCCAAGGGCCATCCATTTCATTGCCGATGCACCACATTTTGATGTCCATTGGTTCGGTGATTCCGTTACGTACGCGGCGATCGGCAAGCTCGGTGCCGGGCGCTCCGTTGACGTATTCCAACTCTTCCAGTGCGGCCTTCAATCCTCGGGTGCCCATATTGACGGCAAGCATGATTTCGGTACCGGTCTTCTTGCTCCATCGGTAGAAATCGTCGATACCGACTTCATTGGTTTCGGTGCTGTGCCATGCGAGATCTCGTCGTATTGGGCGTTGCCCCCGTGGCCCTGTGCCATCCTCCCAATTGTAGGCAGAGACGAAATTGCCGCCGGGGTAACGCACGCAGGTCACACCAAGTTCTTTGACTAGATTGATGACGTCTTGGCGGAATCCGTTTTCGTCGGCTGTGGGGTGACTTGGCTCATAAATGCCTCCGTAGACACAACGTCCAAGATGTTCTACAAATGATCCGAAAATGCGGGGTGGTATATCGGCAATTGCGCTGTTTTTTTGCACTGTGATTGTGCTGGTTCCGGAAGTCATGCCGTTCCTTTCGATGAGTGGTCTGATGAAATGTCTGCGTTGCGCGAGCTTCGACGGATATGCATACGTCTAGTATGCAATCATATCGTGTTTGCGTAGCTAAACAAAATATGCTAGGTAACTAAAGAAATACTGTAAAATCAACGATTTGCCTATTTGTTTGCGTAAACATAACTTTTGTGTTATCCTCATGACTGTCGGAAGGGTCAATGAATGATTCATAGCCGATAATGTTGGTCGATGTAGGAGGTCGGCCATATTTAAAGGAAGGAAGAACGATGAAGTTCACTGCATCCAAGAAAACAATCGCTCTGGTTGCTGCTGCTGCGATGCTGACTAGTGTCGCAGCCTGCGGGAGTTCCTCGAATTCGAGTTCTTCGGGGGTGACAGAGGGTGGTAAGACTGAAATTACGGTATGGTCTTGGGATTCCACTTTGCCGCGTACCGTGAAGGATTTTGAAAAGGCCAATCCGGACATCACTGTTAAGGTGACCAATGCCGGCACGAACAGCACCGAATACACGGCTTTGAACAATGCGCTTTCTGCAGGTAAAGGTGCGCCAGATTTGGTGCAGATTGAGTATTATGCACTTCCCGAATATCAGGTTCGTGGAGAGATTGAAGACCTGAGTCAGTTTGGTGCGGACAAGTTCTCGGATTTCTATACGCCGGGCACGTGGGCTTCTGTGAAACTTAATGGCGGTGTGTATGCACTGCCGATGGATTCCGGACCGATGGCATGGTTCTATAACAAGGATGTGTTTGATAAGGCCGGGGTCGATCCGACTCGGGTGAGGACGTGGGATGAGTTCTACGATGCTGCCAAGAAGGTTCGCGCAACAGGGTCCTACATTACGTCCGATTCTGGTGATGCTGGCTTCTTCGATTCCATGACATGGCTGGCGGGCGCGACGCCGTTCTCCACTGGTTCCGATGGACAGTCCGTCACCATCAACCTCAGCAATGATTCCAAGGTCAAGACTTTTGTTGATTTCTGGCAGAAGATGATTGATGATGATCTTATCGATACCAAGACCGCAGGCTGGAGTGATGATTGGAACAAGAGTTTGAATGACGGCTCTATCGCTTCGCTGCTGACCGGTGCTTGGATGCCGTACAACTTGCTTTCCGGTGCTCCTGACGGTGAGGGGAAGTGGCGTGTTGCTCAGATGCCGACTCCGGATGGATCTGAAACCAATTCCGAGAACGGTGGTTCTTCGCTGGCGATGGTCAAGACGGATGACAAGGCCAAGGCCGAAGCTGCATACAAGTTCGCTGAATATGCGTGCCACAATGCCGAAGGCATCAAGACTCGCGTCGCTGGCGGCGCATTCCCTGCCGATAACGACACTCTCGCTTCTGATGACTTCCTGAACATGACCTCTCTGACTGATTCCGATGGCAATGCGCACGAATACTTCGGTGGTCAGAAGTTCAATGAGGAGCTCGCCAAGGCTGCGGCCAATGTTTCGACTGGCTACAAGTTCCTGCCGTTCGAGGTTTATGCGCGTGGCGTATATAGCGATGATGCCGGTGGTGCATATACCGACAAGTCCGTCACCCTTGCTGAAGGTGTTCAGGCTTGGGAAAAGAATATCAAGGATTATGCATCTCAGCAGGGCTACACCGTGAAGTAGCTGCATGATTCCATAGTGGAATCGGTAAATATGAGCGTCTGTGGATTGAGGGATTGTCAATCGGCGGACGCTTTTTTGAGCTATCAGTGGATTGCGTGGCTGAATCGAAGAGATTGGAGGATTGTACGCTGGCTTTCGGGTGACTGACGTACACTCGAATGCGTATGTCTACGTACGTTTTCGTACGAAAACGTCAAACGGAAGGAATCGGCTTGAAACTGGTGAAACGACTCATCGCCATCTGCTGTGCGGCCATTATGGCAGTCAGTGCGGCCGCTTGCGGAGCCAACGTCGATTCCCGCACCGAAATCACCGTGTGGTCGTGGGAGCCGAGCATGAAACAGGTCATTGCCAGCTTCGAAAAGGAAAACCCCGACATCCACGTTATTTGGAAGAACACAAGCGGTTACGACAATCTCAACAACGCCATTCAAGACGGTTACGGCATTCCCGACGTGGTGCAATTGGAATACTATGCGTTGCGCCAGTACGCGGTAAGCGGCCAGCTGGTGGCGATCACCGGGCGTACGGAAGGCTACGGCGATTTCTACACGCCCGGTACGTGGGCTTCGGTGCAGCTGAACGGCCGCGTGTACGGCCTTCCCATGGATTCCGGTCCAATGGCGTTCTTCTACAACGACAGCGTGTTCGAGCAGGTAGGCATCGATGCTTCCAAGATTCGCACGTGGGACGACTATTACGAGGCGGCCAAAAAGCTGAAAAGCATCGGCGTGTACATCGCAGCCGATTCGGGTGACGCCAGCTTCTACGACACGATGATCTGGCTTGCCGGAGGCCGTCCGTTCTCCACCTCCAACGACGGCAAAAACGTGACGATCAACCTCACCGACGATGAGGGTACGAGAACCTTCACCGAATTCTGGCAGAAAATGATCGACGAAGGTTTGGTCGCCACCAATCTGACCACATGGTCCGATGGGTGGAAGGAAGCCGTGGGGGAGGGGAAGATCGCCTCCATGTTCTCCGGTGCTTGGCTGCCGTCGCTGCTCATGTCGAACCTTCCCGGAACCGCGGGTTTGTGGCGTGTGGCACAGATGCCCACGCCGGATGGCAGTTATACCACGTCGGAAAACGGCGGTTCGGCGCTGGCTGTGTTGCAGCGTTCGCGCAAGCCCGAAGCGTCATATCGTTTCATCGAATACGCATGCCATAACGCGGAAGGCATCAAAGCCCGTGTGGACGGCGGTGCGTTCCCCGCCGATAACATCACGTTGTCTGATCGGGAATTCCTGCGCAAAACCACCGTGACCGACGAACGTGGCATTGAAATCCCGTATTTCGGCGGTCAGGAATACAATCGCGTGCTTTCCCAAGCCGCGGAAAACGTGTCGACCGGTTACCAGTATCTGCCGTTTGAAGTGTATGCGCGAAGCGACTTCCGCACTACCGTAGGCAAGGCCTACAAATGGTCGAGCCGGTTGCGCAAAGAGCAGGACAGGCTGAATATCATCGCGGCCGGTGGCAAAGTGTCCGACAAATCCGCCATCGGCGACGCGTTGAAGGAAACTGATTCCGCTGATCGTCTCAAATTGAAAAGCGGTATTGCGCTGTGGCAGAAGGATTTGAAGGAATATGGAGCCAATCAGGGCTTTACTATTCAGTAAATAGTTAATTATTTGCTATAGTTGTAAAAATAATGATGGCTGTCTTGTTTTTCTTTTGAATTCAAGACAGCCATTATTTTTATATATTGAGATTGTATGTTGACGAAAAGTTATTGTCGAATATTGCGTTCGTAAATATGCAGCATGCCTTTGAAAATCAGATCAGGGTCATAAATGTCGATCATGTCGGTATCGTCGGCGAACACGCGGCTTAATCCGCCCGTCGCAACCACGCGGAAATCCTCGTCGATTTCACGATGGAATTGCGCGATCGTACGTTCGATGCCGCCAAGGAAGTTGTAATACAGGCCGGCCTGCATGGCTGGTTTGGTGCTTTTCGCCAGAATCGATGCGGGACGGGTGATTTCCACTTCCGGCAACTGGGCCGTGGCATCCCACAAGGCGGCCGCGCCTGTGCGAATGCCGGTGGTGATGAGCCCGCAAATCACTGAAGCGTCAGCTGTTACGTAATTGAATGTGGTGGCCGTGCCGAAATCCGCCACCAGAATCGGCCCGCCATACTCGTAGTAGGCTCCCGCACAGTCGGCAATGCAGTCCGCGCCCATATTCTGCGGATTGTCCATGCGAATATTGATGCCGGTTTTGACTCCCGGTCCAACAATCATCGGATCGATATTGAGGAATTTCACAATGCTGGCACGGAACGAATGCATGACCTTCGGCACCACCGACGTGATGATCACATCGTCCACATCGCCCGGCGCATAGCCGCTCAGCCGCAGGAATTGCGTGATCATCAGGCCATATTCATCCGACGTGTGGTTCGCCTTCGTGGTGATGCGATACGTGCCGGCGATATGCCCGTCATCGAGAAAGCCGATCACCACATTGGTGTTGCCGATGTCGACTGCGACCAGAAGCATGTCGAATTCTCCTTACGATTGCTGTATTGACGCTATTTCCTGTGATGTTGGTTGATGGTTACGATGCTTGCGATTCAGCGGATTCGGTATTGCGCAACGCTGCCAATTCGGTGAGGATGCGTTCCGCCAATTCCTGCTTGCTCATCTTGTTCCAATGCTCGATGATCGGTTCGTCGGTGGTTTCGCTGGGTTTCAGCACGGTCACCACATTCGTATCCACCGCGAATCCGGCGCCGGGAGTGTTGAGATTGTTGGCCACCAGCATGGAACAATGCTTGGATGTGAGTTTTTTCGCTGCGTTCGATTCAAGATCCTGCGTTTCCATGGCGAAACCGCACAAGGTTTGACCGGCGGTTTTATGCGCGCCTGCCCATGCGAGAATATCGGGATTCGAAGTGAGCCGCAGATCGATATTGACGCGCCCGTTCTTCTTGATTTTCTCCGAAGACTGCTCAATCGGGCGGAAATCGCCGACGGCAGCGGCCATAATCGTCAAATCGGCCTGCGTGAAATGCTCTTGCACCGCGTTGAACATTTGCTGCGCGGTGGTGACGTGAACCGTATCAATGCCGCGGGGAGCGCTCAATGTGACAGGGCCGGATACCAGCGTCACATCCGCGCCCATATCGCGTGCCTGCTCGGCGATCGCATAGCCCATTTTTCCAGTGGAATGATTGGTGAGGTAGCGCACGGGATCAAGCGGCTCCTGTGTGGGGCCGGCGGTGACGAGCACATGCAATCCGTGCAATGGCAACGTTTCTGCGGGCTGGTTCGCACGCAGCAGATCAGCTACGGCAGCTTCGATCGCAGCAGGCTCCTCCATGCGCCCCTTGCCAACATCCTGACAGGCAAGCATACCGGATCCCGGCTCCACAATGGTCCATCCAAGTTCACGGCAGGCATTGAGATTGCGTTGCGTCACGGCATTCTCATACATGTGCACGTTCATGGCAGGGCATAGGATTTTCGGTCCCTCGCTATAGGCAAGCACGGTACTTGTCAGCTGGTCGTCGGCAATGCCGCATGCGATTTTCGCAATGATATCGGCGCTCGCAGGAGCGATGACGAGCATGTCCGCCCATTTCGCATCATCCACGTGATTGATATGCAGCGGATCGGATGGCGTATGCGCAACATCGCCGTCATTGCGCTGTGCTGCGAACATGGACGTGCGCGTCTGCGTATGCGTGAGCGAGCTGAACGTCAACGGGGTGACGAACTCCTGCGCGGCCGCGGTCATGGCCACGCGAACCTCATGTCCCTGCTTGCTCCAGTCGGAGGCGAGATGGCAGGCCTTGAATGCGGCGATGCTGCCGGTCACGCCGAGAAGAATATGCGCCATAGCCGATATTGTCCTTCCCTTGACGTTGGCAAGACTTACGAAAACTGCGTCAAGTATATATCGAACCGGCTGAAGCATGCGGCATTGCGGCATTGCCGTCAGATGAATCCTGCGGGCATGGCGGATTGTAGAATCAGACTTTGGTGATCGACCCGTACAGGCGGTCAACCAGAACAAACACATAATCAAACAGGAGCAATCATGTCGCAATCTTCAGGTGCGTACGGCGAAGCCGACGCAACCGAACAGAAGAACGAACAACACAACAATCAGCCCGCAAACTCGGCAAGCACCGACGCAACTTTGAACGCGCGTGCCAAATCGCCGAAATCCAAGGGGCCCAACAAGTGGATCATCGCCATCATTGCAGTGATCGCAGTGGTCGCCATCATTGTGGGCGTCGTCGTATTCCGTAACAACAACGCATCCAGCGATACCGCGGAAAATGGCACCTCCAACACTGTGACCATTGGACTGAAACTCGCCCCCGTAAGTCTCGACATTCGCCACCAGTCCGGATCGGCGATCGAACAGGTGCTGGTCGGCAATGTGTACGAAGGGCTGCTGTCGCGCGATTCCGACAACAAAGTGCAGCCGGGACTGGCGAAAAGCTGGGATATTTCCAACGACGGCACAACGTATACGTTCCATCTCAACGAGAACATGAACTTCTCCAACGGAGACACGTTGGACGCCGAAGATGTGGCCTGGTCCATTAACCAGCTCAAAGAACAGCAGTATTACAACGCCAATCAGGTCGAAAGCCTCGAAAAAGCCGAAGCGGTCGATAGCGACACCGTGAAGCTCACGCTCAGCGCCCCCGATTCCAACCTGCTGTGGTACCTGACCGGACGCCCCGGCCTGGTGTTCGATAAGGACGCCGAATACAACGCGAAAACCGAAGCCGTCGGATCGGGCCCGTACACGGTGGAATCCTTCGATTCCGCCAGCAAAATGGCGCTCAAAGCCAACCCGAAGTATTGGGGAAGCGCACACAAGGCCGCAACCGAAAACGTGATCATCAAATTCCTCACCGACGATAACGCAGCCGTCAACGCGCTGAAAAGCGGCGAAGTCGACGTGCTTTCCCCGGTGAACGCCACGCTCGCCAAATCGCTTGACACCAACACGTATCAGGTGTCCGCGGCGGACGGCAGCGACAAATACGTGCTCGCCTTCAACTGCGCGAACAGCAAGCTTGCCGACAAGCGCGTGCGTCAGGCAATCCGTTACGGCATCAACCATGAGGAAATCATCGCTTCGCGCGGTAACGTCGACTATGCGCTCGGCGGGCCGATCCCATCCGTGGACCCGGGCTATGAGGACTTGACCGACCTGTACCCGTACGATGTGAACAAAGCCAAGGAACTCATGGCTGAAGCCGGCTATTCCACCGATAATCCGCTGAAACTCACCCTCACCTACGCCAACACGTACGGCACGGAACTCGGCGACCAACTGCGTAGCCAGCTCGCCAAAATCGGCATTGATCTCAGCATCAACTACGTGGAATTCTCCACATGGCTGCAAGACGTGCACGCCAACGGCGACTATGAACTTTCGTTGGTGGACCACGCCGAAAGCCACGACTTCTACAAGTGGACCACGCCCGACTACTACTTCCACTACGACGGCAAGCAAGCCCAAGAACTGTATGCCAAGGCGCTCGCCGCCACCGATGAGGAATCCAGCGCAAACTATTTGAAGCAGGCTGCGAAAGCAGTAAGCGAGGATGCCCCCGCCGACTGGCTGTTCGGCTATCGTGTGACGGTGGCATACCACAAGAACGTGCAGGGATTCCCCAGCAAGCTGAGCCAGACGGTGCTGCCATTGTGGCAGATCACCAAGGCGCGGTGAATCGACGAAAAACGATGGAAAATCGGCGGAAAACAAGTGATGAAAACTGATGTGTGGCGGTGTTTGCAGCGGCATCGTTGCGGCACCGCCACACGTTGGCGCGATATTGTTGGATAGGGTAATGACGGTGAATAGGTGCGTATCGCTGCAAACGCACGGATCGAGCGATAGACCAATGGTGGTTCAACTATGAGATTTGTAGTCAAACGGCTGGGACTGTTCGTCGTGGCCCTGTTCGGTCTGTCGCTTCTGGTGTTCGTGCTGTTGCGCATGCTGCCGGGCGATGTGGCTGCGGTGATCGCAGGAACGAACGCAGCCCCTGAACGTATCGCGTCGCTTCGTACCGAACTTGGCTTGGACAAATCGTACGTGGCGCAATACGGCGATTGGATGCTGGGATTGCTGCATGGCGATCTTGGTGTGTCCACCATCGGAGGCAAAGCGGTGTCGGCACAGGTTGCGTCTCGTGCTTCGGTAACGTTTCCACTGATCATCGTGAGTTTGCTGATCGCATTGGCGATTGGCCTGCCGCTTGGTTGCGCTGCTGTGCTGACCCGTAATGCCCGCTTGCGTGGGCTTTGTCACGGTATTGCGATTGTTGCCGGCGCCATTCCCGCATTATGGGGCGGATTGCTGTTGATTCTGCTGTTCTCACGCGGTTCAGGACTGTTGGGATTGCTGCCTGCTCAAGGTTTTCCCGATAATGGCTGGGGCGCGCCCTTGCAGGCGTTGGCTTCTTTGATACTTCCGGCGCTCGCCACCGGCGTTACCGCAGGCGCGTCCATTATGCGTTACACGCGTGCCGCCGTGGGGGACAAGGCCTCGTCTCAGGCGGTCGACATGGCCATGGCATGCGGCATGACCCGCAAACAGGCGGTATTGCGCGTCGCTTTGCGTCTTGCCACACCGCAATTGGTGTCGGTGATCGGTTTGACGTTCGCCCAGATGGTCACCGGTGTAATGGTGGTTGAGAATCTGTTCGCGCTTCCGGGGCTTGGCACCATGCTGGTCACCGATGTTGGCAATCGAGATCTGATTGCAGTGCAGAGCGAATTGTTCCTGTTGGCTGCGTTCTTCCTCTTGCTTGGATTAGTGGTTGATGTGGTGCATCGTGCGCTTGATCCGCGTCTGAAAGATGCCGGATTGGTGTCGGGGGAGGTGCTTGCATGATGAAACAGTCTGCTGAGAAAACTACTTCGAAAAACGCTGTGAAAACCGTGATTCCCTCCATATGGCGTACCGCTGGTGGCAAGTATTCGCTGACCATGCTTGCGATATGGCTGGTTGTGTCGGCTATTTCGCTGGTGTGGACGCCATATTCGCTGCTTGATACTGACGGATTCAACACGTGGGCTTCGCCGTCCGGCGCTCACATGTTGGGTACTGATGGTGTTGGCGCTGATGTGTTGAGCTGGCTGATGGCCGGTTCCCGTACGAATCTTGCGATCGTGCTGCTTACCGTGGTGGTTGCCGCGGCCATCGGCCTGCTGCTGGTGGCGGCCATGGTGTCTCGCCATGGCGCATTGGCTTCCACGTCGGTGGTTGTGGTGGATGCGTTGATTTCCATTCCAACAGTGCTGATCGCCTTGATGCTTTCCGTGCCGTTCGGCGCGTCGGCAGCGGTGATCATCGCCGCATGCGGACTTGCATACGGGCTGAATTTGGCGCGTATTCTACGCCCCGCGGCCATGCTCGCCGCACGTTCTGACTATGTGGAATCGGCTTTGTGGTCGGGTGCGAGTTCGTTACGCGTGTTTTTCACGCATATTGTGCCGAATACGGTTCCGGTGTTATGCGTTCAGCTGTCGATGAGTGCGGGCACGTCGCTCTTGGCGGAGGCTGGATTGACGTATCTGGGTGTTGGCGTCGGTGCGGGAGTGCCCAGTTGGGGGCATTCGCTTGCCACGTCCGTGAAATTCATCAGCATTTATCCGATGGCTGTGGTGTGGCCGGGATTGGTGGTCACCTTGATGGTGATAGCGCTGAATCTGTTTGGCGATGCGTTGCGTGACGCCATCGATCCGCTGACGAATCCGGCATTGCGGCAAGGTGAAGCCACCCATGTTGAATCGGAGGAACGCGCATGAGCGTCAGCATCCGTAATCTCAATATCGTCATCAATGGAATGCCGATTGTGCATGATGTCGATATGGACATCGCCGACGGTGAACGTGTCGGTTTGATCGGTTCGTCCGGTTCCGGCAAATCCATGATCGCCAAATCCATCATGGGCTTGCTGCCGCTTTCCGCACAGGTTTCCGGCAGTATTGACATGGGTGGTACTGAAATCGTCGGAGCGTCGGATCAAGCGATCGCCGATCTGCGTGGCCGTTATGTGGGCATGGTGTTCCAGAATCCTTCCGCCGCATTGAATCCGGTGATGACCGTGGCGCAGCAGGTCGCGCTGCCACTGCGTTTGCATTACGATCTGACCCGTGACGAACGGTTGGACCGTGTCAAAGCAATGTTCGCCAAAGTCAGGCTGCCGGAAGATGTGCTGAACAAATATCCGCATGAACTTTCCGGCGGACAACAGCAGCGCGTCGGCATCGCGGCCGCATTGGTCACGTCGCCGCGCCTGATTATCGCCGACGAGCCAACCACCGCGCTGGATTCGATCACGCAACGGCAGATCGTCGATCTGCTGGCATCGTTGGTGGACGATTCCGGCGCATCCATGCTCTTCATCACCCACGATTTCGCGGTACTCAATCATGCAACCACACGCTGTTATGTACTTGCTGATGGACGTGTTGCCGAATCAGGACAAACCGCCGATATCCTGCAGTCGCCGCACACTAAAGTCGCTTCGCAATTGGTGACTTCGGCACGTGCGCTGTCGTTGCGGATCGATGCCGAAACCAAATAAGGAGAACGGTTGTGACGGGCGAAAACGAAAAAACCACAATGCTGCAAGGTCGCGGCATCAGCAAATACTACGGTGCGAAACAACAGCGTCGTCAGGTGCTGCACGATGTTGATATCGACGTACGTTCGGGGGAGTGCCTTGCGGTGATCGGCGGATCCGGATCCGGCAAAACCACCCTTACACGAGTATTGCTGGGGCTCGAACACGCTGAAACGGGCGAGATTACGTATTTCGGCAAGCCTGTGCAAGGCGAAGTCGCCGGCGAACTGCGGCGTAGCTGCGGATTGGTGTTCCAAAGCCCATTCGGCTCGTTGGATCCGCGTTGGAGGGTCGGCAGATCCGTTGCCGAACCATTGCGGTTGCATCACCCTGATTGGTCGCAGGAACGGATTGCGGAACGCGTGTCGGAAGCCTTCCGCATGGTGAGTCTCGACCCTGCCGCATATGAAAATCGGTTCCCCGTGGACCTCTCTGGCGGTCAGGCGCAACGCGTGGCCATCGCACGTGCCATTGCGGATCATCCGAAAGTATTGCTTGCCGACGAGCCGATGAGCGCCGTCGACGTGGCCGCACGAACGCAGATTCTCGCATCGTTCGCTGCGATTCGTAGCGGCGAACCTGATATGGCGCTGATCATGGTGTCACACGATTTGGGAGTGGTGCAGCATATCGCAGATCGCATTATGGTGTTGCACGACGGTTGCGTTGAGGAATGCGGACTTACGGAAACCGTGTTGCACCATCCGACCAGCGATTACACCAAACGATTGCTGGACGCGGCTTCGCTCTGATTTGTGACACTGCGCAAAAAGCCTGCGATCATGTTGAAATCCGCATGATTGCAGGCTTTTTTGCCGCTATATGAACAGGTAAGACACGCCGATGTCGTTACGTGTGCTATTGTGTGAGCCATGTTCAATTTCTCTTGTTGTTGCTGTCGCTGACCAACCGCCCGAGGGGCGCGTGGTTCATCGAAGCATAACTTGAGACAGGGCATTCTTTTTCGGCATACGCAACTTGCGTTGCATGCCAGAGTATCGTAGAAATCATCCCATAACCAGTGCCTTACGCGGTTGGTATTACGCGGCATATGTGGATGAACCGCAGCGAAAACACCATCACAGGTCCCGTTTCAAATCATTGCAAGTGATAAACGCGAGCTTCTCGAAATCAAAACAACGAAATCATTCATCGGAAGCCAACGGAAATCACTCTTCGCAAGGAAACGACATGACCATCCACAACTCCCTTTCCGAGCTCATCGGCAACACTCCGCTCGTCAAACTCAACCATGTGACCGACGGCATCAAAGCCACCATCGCAGTCAAAGTCGAATATTTCAATCCTGGCGGCTCCTCCAAAGACCGCATTGCGGAACGCATCATCGACGCGGCCGAACGCAGCGGCGAACTCAAGCCGGGCGGTGTGATTGTGGAACCGACCTCCGGCAACACCGGCGTAGGACTTGCCCTCGTGGCCCAGCAGCGCGGATACCGCACCATCTTCACCCTGCCAGACAAGGTTTCCGAAGCCAAGCGTGCGGTACTCCGCGCATACGGTGCAGAAGTGGTGGTAACCCCTACCGATGCTGGTCCGGATGATCCGCGCTCCTACTACCAGGTGGCGGAACGCCTCGCCAAAGCGATTCCCGGCGGATACCGCCCGAACCAATACGACAACCCGAACGGACCGGAAAGCCACTACCACACCACCGGTCCGGAAATCTGGGAAGCCAGCGACCATCAGGTCACGCATTTCGTGGCTGGCATCGGCACTGGCGGCACCATTTCCGGCACCGGACGCTACCTGAAGGAAGCTTCCGACGGCGCAGTACAAGTGATCGGCGCCGACCCGGACGGATCCATCTATTCCAATCCGAACGACGTGCATCAGTACAGCATCGAAGGCGTGGGCGAGGATTTCTATCCGAAAGCGTTCGACCGTGAACTTCCCGACGAAATCGTGCAGGTCAACGATGCCGAAGCATTCGAAATGACCCGCCGTTTGGCTGCGGAGGAGGGACTGCTGGTCGGAGGCTCGTCCGGCATGGCCGTTACGGCAGCGCTTAAATACGCACGCGAGCACGATTTGGACGAAGACCAGCTGGTCGTGGTGTTGCTGCCGGATTCCGGTCGCAGCTATATGGAAAAGATCTTCAACGACGATTGGATGCGTGCCAACGGATTCGCCGACGTTGTGGAACGCACGTCCAAGCCAAGTCTTGCGGAGCGGTATCTGTAGACCACCGATCAGCTGTTTCACGATCATGCCCATCATTCGTTCAACCCAAACCATTCGATATTTTCAAGGAGTTCCCATCATGACCATCTCGACCAACACCGAAGCCCTGAACGCCACTGCACTCGCCACCCGCGCCATTCACGCAGGTCAGGAGCCCGATCCGACCACCGGAGCCGTGGTCACTCCTATTTATATGACGTCCACGTTCAAGCAGGATGGTGTCGGCGGCCTGCGCAACGGTTATGATTACAGCCGTTCCATCAATCCGACCCGCAACTCTTTCGACGAACAGCTCGCCGCGGTCGAAGGCGCGAACTACGCGCTGAGTTTCGCTTCCGGACTGGCCGCCATCGACGTGCTGTTGCGTGCCACCCTCAAGCCGGGCGACAATATTCTGCTGGGCAATGACGTATATGGTGGCACCTACCGTTTGCTTTCCAAGGTGTTCGTGCCGTGGGGCGTCGGCCTCGACGTGGTGGACATCACCGACACGGCGGCCGTTTCCGTGGCGCTCAGCCAGAAGCAGTACCGGTACATTTGGGTGGAAACCCCGTCGAATCCGCTGCTCAACATCACTGATATCGCGGCCACGTCAGCGGTCGCTCATGCGCATGGCACCAAAGTGGTGGTGGACAACACCTTCGCATCCCCGGTATTGCAGCATCCGTTGTCGGATGGCGCCGACGTGGTCGTATATTCCACCACCAAATACATCGGCGGCCATTCCGACGTGGTCGGCGGAGCGGTGGTGCTCAACGACAGGGAAATCCGCGATGAAGTGGCGTTCCTGCAGAACGCGGCCGGAGCTGTGCCATCTCCGTTCGACTCCTGGCTTGACATTCGTGGCCTCAAAACGTTGGATCTGCGCGTCAAGCAGCACAGTCGTAACGCCATGAAGGTGGCGCAATGGTTGGAAACCCGCCCTGAAGTGGAACGCGTATGGTACCCGGGACTGGAATCCCATCCAGGCCACGAGATTGCCGCACGACAGATGCATGGCGGCTTCGGAGGCATGATCTCCGTGCAGATCGCAGCCGGATTCGAAGCGGCAAAGAAGTTCGCCGGTGCCACGGAAGTGTTCACCCTGGCCGAGTCGTTGGGCGGCGTGGAATCCCTGATTGAGCATCCGGGCGCCATGACCCATGCTTCCGTCGCCGGTACCACGCTGGAAGTGCCCGCCAATCTTGTGCGACTTTCCGTCGGTCTTGAAGATGCTGACGATTTGATCGCGGATTTGGAACAGGCTTTTCGCCAGATCTAACAAAAATCAGCTTGTGATAAAGCCATCATGAGAATGTGACAATTTTGTGTAATCTGTCACATTGTTGCGACACGTATAAATCCTCGCCATCGAATGAGCTGGAAGCGTATCTTTTCCTTTCCCACTCAGGTGATGGTGAGGGTTTTACCATGTGAACGATCCGGACATCGTGCTCGCCGATGAACCGACCGGTGCGCTTGATTCTTACACTTCCGTGCAGATTATGGTTGGTGCCGCCGTGCTGCCGGTCGGTAACGCCACCGCCCTCCGCACCGAGTAGAAGCGGTTTGATACTAGACTGCTGCGTATGACAGAGTTTACGTCGGCGCGTGACGCCCTCCGCACCTACTTCGGATATGACGCCTTCCGTCCTGGTCAAGAAGGCATAGTCAATGCGATTATCCAAGGCCGTGATGCGCTCGGCGTCATGCCCACCGGTGCTGGCAAGTCGATCTGCTACCAGATTCCCGCCACGCTTCTTCCGGGCATGACCATCGTCATTTCCCCGTTGATCTCGTTGATGCGCGATCAGGTCGACGCGCTCAACGACGTGGGCATTCCAGCCGCGTTCATCAATACCACGCAAAGTCCCGACGAACAGGATCTGGTGTTCGCGCAGGCGTTGTCGGGACGGATCAGACTGCTGTATGTGGCTCCGGAACGTTTGGAAACCGAACGTTTCCGCACGTTCGCCAGTCGTGTGCCGATTTCTCTGGTCGCCGTTGACGAAGCGCATTGCGTGTCGCAATGGGGTCAGGATTTCCGTTCGTCATATCTTGGTATCGGCGATTTTCTGAAGGCATTGCCGACCCGTCCGACGGTTGCCGCATTCACTGCGACCGCGACGGAACGGGTGCGTCGCGATATTATCGGAATTCTCGGATTGCGCGATCCGTCCGTCACCGTCACCGGCTTCGACAGGGCCAACCTGTATTTCGATGTGATCAGGATGGAAAGGAAACGTAAGGCCTCATGGGTGGCTTCATATATTGCGGATCATCCTGACGAATCCGGCATCGTGTATTGCGCGACCCGCAAGGAAGTGGAGTCGCTTGCCGAATCGTTGAATATCGCCGTGTGCGAGCTGCGTGCTACGAAAGGTGAGGATGCGACGCGACTTGGCATGGTCGCAGTCGCCTATCATGGCGGTATGCCGGCCGAAACGAGGGAACGGGCACAACGTGATTTCGTAACCGACCGTGTGCCTGTGGTGGTTGCCACGAATGCGTTCGGCATGGGCATCGACAAGTCGAACGTGCGTTATGTGATCCACCATAATATGCCGGAATCGATCGAAGCGTACTATCAGGAGGCCGGTCGTGCGGGGCGCGACGGCGAGCCGAGCCGGTGCACGTTGCTGTGGAACGAATCTGATATTGCTACGAGGCGAAGGCTGCTTGATTCGGATTATGAGAACGAGCGTTTGACCGCCGAAGAGCAGGAGGTCGTGCGTGCGTCGAAACGGCGTCTGCTCAACGCCATGATCGGTTATTGCCGTACCACGGATTGTCTGCACGAGTATATGACCAGGTATTTCGGTGAGGCCGGGGGAGCGGCCGTCCGTGATGACGGCACATGCGTGGGAGGATGCGCGAACTGCGGGAACACGTTTGAAACCGTTGACGTCACGGATATCGCGCGGGCCATCAGCCGCTGCGTGCATGACGTGAACCAGAAGGTCGGTTCGGGGAAGATCGTCAAAGTGCTGCGAGGATCGAAAGCGCAGGATTTGAACTATCTTCATCCTGCCGATCTGCCGACGTACGGCATGTTGAGCGCGACTTCGGAGGCGCAGATTCGTGACGTGCTCAGCCAGATGGCGACGGATGGTTTTCTTTCCATTTCGGAAGGTTCCATGCCGATCGTTCGCTTCGGTGAACGTGCGGCGGAAACGGTCGCGCCGAATTTTCATTATGAAATCAAAAAGATCGAACGGAAGCACGCTGCGAAACGTGCAGAATCGCCGTCCGCAGGCTCTCAGACTATGGGATCGTATGTGCCGGGCGACGGAGACGAGGAATTGTTCGCCAAACTGCGTGCGTTGCGGCTTGACATCGCCCGCGAACTCGGTAAACCCCCGTATATCGTCTTTTCCGATAAAACGCTGCGCGATATGGTGCGTATCAGGCCGGTCACCGGCGAGCAATTCTCGCAAGTCAATGGCGTTGGTGCGCTCAAATTGGAGGCGTATGGCGAACGGTTCATGGAAGTGATCCGCGATTTCGTTGCATGAATCAGGTGACGTGTCAGCTTGAGGAATAAGCGTATCGATTATTGCAAGATCATACGTTTTATATGATACGTAACACGTTATCGGCAACATGTATGGCGGTGAGGTTGACGTATGCCGGCAAAACGGCGACAGTAGAGACGAACAGTTGTTGAAGAAAGGATTGATGATGGCAGAAGACAAGCCGGTTGTGGAAAGCTTCCAGCTCGACCACACCAAGGTGAAGGCTCCGTATGTGCGTTATATCGACACGCAGACCGGTCCGAATGGCGATGTGATTTCCAATTATGATTTGCGTTTGGTTCAGCCGAATGAGAATGCGATTCCGACCGGTGGCCTGCACACCATCGAACATACGATTGCGGTGCTGTTGCGTGAACGCATCGACGGTTATATCGATTGTTCCCCGTTCGGCTGCCGTACCGGTTTCCACCTGCTGACGTGGGGTGAGCATTCCACGGAAGAAGTGGCGCGCGCGTTGAAGGAGGCGCTGGAATTCATCGCATATGAGGCCACATGGGATGACGTTCCTGCCACCACCATTGAAAGCTGCGGCAATTACCGCGACCATAGCTTGTTCACGGCGAAGGAATGGTGCAAGGATATTCTCGCCAAGGGCATCAGCTCTGACGCGTTTGAGCGCCGCCTGGTCTGATTCGCGTGCGATTGCACGTCTTTTTTCGGGCATGTTGCGAATACTGTGCCGTGGGCATGGTATTTTTGACGCTCGGAAGAAGACAAGGTGATGCAAAGGTGAACGAGATGGGTGAGGAGAGCGTCATTACCTCTGAACGGCGGTTCCGTCGCGCCACTATGGCCGATTTGCCGACCATGCTGAAGATTTATGAGCATGCCCGCAAGTTGATGGCCTCCAATGGCAATCCCACGCAGTGGGGTGATAAGTTCCCGCGTGAGGAAGTGGTTCGTGACGATGTCGAATCGCAACGCACCGTGCTGCTGGTCGATACGGTTGATGGCAAGGAGCGTGTGCTCGCCCAGTTCGCATTGTGTCCGGGCGTTGACCCGACATATGTGAATATCGATGGTGCCTGGCTGGATGACGATCCGTATGTGACCATCCACCGTATCGCCTCGTCGGGGCTCGCCAAGGGTGCGGCGAAGGACTGCATCAACTGGTGCATCGAGCATTACGGCAATGTGCGCGCGGATACGCATCCCAACAACAAGGCCATGCAGCATGTGCTCGAATCGAATGGTTTCGCGCGCTGTGGCCTGATTCAGTTGCTTGACAGGCCGTCCGACACCACGCGTATCGCTTATCAGCGGCATGAATGGTGAGATTTGCGGATTTATATGGATTGGTATCAATCAATATAAATTCATCGCAAACAATCGCAAACAATCTTCGATATTGAGAAACAAAAATCCCGTTGAATATCGTATTTCAGATGTTCAACGGGATTTTTATATCCGATTGCGTTGTTTTTGATATATCTTACGAAAGATATATCAAAAACAACAGTATTGCCGGTTTTTAGAACAGTCCTGGCTCGTTCAATGCGGAATGCTTGCGGCTGTACACGAAATACACAATCAAACCAAGGGCGAACCAGATTGCGAAACGCACCCAAGTCTCCCAATTCAAACCGCAAATCAGAATGAAGCAGAAAATGATTGCGCAGATCGGCGTGAACGGTACGCCCGGAGCGCGGAAGCCGCGGTGTGCGTCCGGCTGGGTCTTACGCATCCACAGAATGCCTGCGGACACGATGATGAATGCCGACAGCGTACCGATGTTCACCAATTCGAACAGCACGTTGATGTTGATGAAACCGCCGGCGATGGCCGTTAGAATACCGAAGAACCATGTACCTTTGAACGGGGTGCGGTACTTCGGGTGCACTTCGCCGAAGAACTTCGGGAACAGGCCGTCGCGGCTCATGGCGTAGCAGATGCGGGACTGGCCGTACAGCTGCACCAGCATCACCGTGGTCATGCCGATCAGAGCGCCAAGATTGACAACGAACGCCAGCCAGTTGAGACCGGTTTCGAGAATCACGCCGGCCACCGGAGCATCAATGAAGTTTGCGAACTCCTTGTATGGCACCACACCGGTCATGATCAGCGTCATGACGATGTAGAGCACGGTGGACACGGCCAGCGAGATCAGAATGCCGCGCGGCAGTGTCTTGTTCGGATTGATGGTCTCCTCGGCGGAAGAGGACACCGCGTCAAAGCCGATGAAGCTGAAGAACACGATCGACGCGGCCGGCACGATGCCGTACGGCTGCGTCGAGCCCGGCTGGAACGTGTAAATGCCGTACGGGGAGAACGGCTTCCAATTGGCGGGATTGATGTACCAGACGGTGCACACGATGAACAGCACGATGATGGCCAGTTTGATCATCACCATAATATCGTTGGTTTTCTTCGTCTGGTTGATGCCGATGGACAGCACCCAAGTGATGATGAGCACGATCACGAAACCAGGCAGATTGAAGTATGTGGTCACGCCTGGTGTGGTGCCGTATGCCGCGGTCAGCTCAACTGGCAGATGCAAGCCGAAACCTTCCAACAGTTTGTTGAAATAACCGGACCATCCGGCGGACACGGTGGCCGCCTGCAATGCGTATTCCAAAATCAAATCCCAGCCGATCACAAATGCGATCAGCTCGCCGAACGCCAAATACGCGTACGAATATGCGGAACCGGACACTGGTGCCATTGCTGCGAACTCTGCATAGCACAATCCTGCGAAACCGCAGCAGATCGCGGCCAGGAGGAAGGAGACGCACAATGCCGGACCTGCGGTGAGGGCGCCCTTGCCGGTGAGCACGAAAATGCCGGTGCCGATGATGGCGCCGATTCCCAGCATGGTAAGGTCAAACGTTTTCAATGTGCGTTTCAGTGGAGTTGACTCGGATACGAGCTGGTCCACTGACTTTTTGCGAAAAAGATCCATGGTCTTAATTCCCTAAAAGTGGTTTTATATGGGCTGGACCGGACGGATTTCCGGGACTCTGGCACGCCTCAAACGCCAGAAATCAAAGAAGGGCTGAACGCCTCATGTATGGGAGGTATACGCGCCTTATGTAAAGAGAGTGTAAAAACCTGGCGCGGACAAAACCGTGAAAACCCCGTGAATCGTCTCACCATGTGTGCGCGTCTTTTCGAAGCCGTCATATGGGAGCGCAACAATAGAGCCATGACTTTCAATGCTGCCCGTGAATGGAAATTCTCATCCGAACAAGGCAAGGCCAATTATGAGGCCGCCCAAAAGCAATACCCGGCGCAGGCCATCGTCGATATGGCCGCATTGCGAAACAACATGCGTCATTTGGTGAGCGTGGTTGGCGGTCCGAATTCCGGCACTGCCGTGATGGGTGTGGTCAAAGCCGACGCGTACGGGCATGGTCTTATTCCGGCCGCGCTCGCGGCACTTGCGGGAGGTGCGACCTGGCTGGGTACGGCGCAGTCGCATGAGGCGCTGCTGCTGCGCAAGGCGGGCATCGGGCCGGACCGCTGCCACATTCTGACATGGGTATATAACGGCATGGCGGTGCCTTTTGACGAGCTGATCGACAATGATATCGATATTTCCGTAGGCTCATTGCCGGGCATTGACGGCGTTGCGGCCGCGGCGCGTCGTCTTGGGAAAACCGCGCGTGTGCATGTGAAGGTCGATTCCGGTTTCGGACGTAATGGATTCACTCCGGCCACGTTTGACGCGGCGCTCGCCAAGCTGGTGCCTCTCGCTAAGGAGGGTGTGCTGCATATCGTCGGCCAGTGGAGCCACTTGGCGGTGGCCGACGCTCCGGACGTGCCTGAATTCGTGGCGTCCACTGATAGGCAGATCGAGAATTTCAAGGATTTTACCCGTCGTATGGAAGTTGCCGGCATTGCGCCGGAGATTCGTCATCTTGCCAATACGGCGGCCACGCTTTCGCGCCCGGAGATTCATTTTGAGCTTACCCGCCCGGGTATTGGCTTGTATGGTTATGAGGCTGATCCGGCTATGGGCACGCCTGGCACGTATGATTTGACTCCGGCCATGACATTGCAGGCGCAGCTTGGCACGGTCAAGGATGTGGAGGCGGGACATGGCATTTCCTATGGCCGCACGTACCTGACTCCGTCCGATACGTCCACCGCGATCGTGCCTGTCGGCTATGCGGACGGCATTCACCGTTCCGCTTCCGGTTTTGATATGGAAGGCGCGAAGCATGTGGTCAAGCCAGGAGGCCCGGTGCGTGTGATGACCACGGAGGGTCCGCGCCTCTACCGTGTGTCCGGTCGCGTGTGCATGGATCAGTTTATGCTTGACCTGCACGGTTCCGCGGAAAAGCTTGGCGTGCATGAGGGCGACACCGTGCAGCTGTTCGGACCGGGTCGCGGAGAGGATTATGCCGAGCCGACCGCCGACGATTGGGGCCGTGCCGCAGGAACCATCAGCTATGAGATCTTCACCTGCCTGTGCAACCGTATCCCGCGCCTGTACGAGCATGCCTCTGACGTGCTGTCGGTCGAAGATCTCGCCAAACTCGATCCCGCAACCCTCCTATAAAGAATCAGGCGTGCGATGGGAGGCACGCCGTGAAAGTCGATATGGTGGGCGCGGTACGTTCGGCGGTTGGTCAACGTGCCGCGCTTGCTGTTAAGGTGGTGAGCTATGCCAGGAATGATTCTGAAGGAAGATATCGAAAAAGTTCGTGCCACCGCCGATCTGTACGACATTGTGTCCGCAACGGTTACGCTCAAACCTTCAGGAACTGGCACATACGTGGGGCTGTGCCCGTTTCATGACGAGAAAACGCCAAGCTTTTCCGTGCGTCCGGCGCTCGGTGTGTGGCATTGCTTCGGCTGCGGTCTTGGCGGAGACGTGTTCGGTTATGTGGAGCATCAGGAGAACGTCGACTTTCGTGATGCCGTCGAGCTTTTGGCCGACCGATACCATATCGAATTGCGTTATGACCAGTCGAACGCCAAGAAGGAGCATACCGGTTCGAAACGTGCCCGCCTGTTGGAAGCCAACGAGGCCGCGCAGGAGTTTTTCGTCTCGCAGCTGATGACCAAAGACGCGCTCGCCGCGCGCAAACTGCTTGATGGCCGTAATTTCAGCCAGGCCGATTGCCAACGATTCGGTTGCGGATATGCTCCGCAAGGCTGGGATAATCTGGTGCGGTACTTGGCAGGCAAGGGCTTCACACAGCAGGAAATGTTGGACGCAGGTTTGGCCCGTCAAGGCCAGCATGGGGTGTATGACTATTTCCGTGGCCGCGTAACATGGCCGATTCGCGATTCAACCGGACGCACGCTTGGTTTCGGCGCTCGCAAGTTGTATGAGGATGATTCGATTAGCGCGAAATACATTAATACTCCCGACACGCAGTTGTATCGGAAAAACCAGGTGCTGTATGGCATTGATATGGCGAAGTCGGCGATTGTGAAGAAACGTCAGGCGGTGATCGTCGAAGGGTATACGGATGTGATGGCCATGCATTTGGCCGGCATTGATACCGCGATCGCGACATGCGGCACCGCGTTCGGTGCCGAGCATGCCAAGATCGTGCGTCGTCTGATCGCCGACGATTCGTTGGGTGCGGTACAGCTGGTTGGTCCGTTGAAGGTTGAAGGACAGGCGTTGAGTTCGCGTATCGTGTTCACCTTCGATGGCGATGCGGCCGGTCAGAAGGCTGCGATTCATGCGTTCGGCTTGGATTCCGCTTTTTCGACGCAGGCGTTCGTTGCTGTGGCCGACGACAATCTCGACCCGTGCGATTTGCGTATCAAGCGAGGTAATGAGGCGGTTCGCGCGTTGATCGATCATGCCGAACCACTGTATGATTTCGTGATCAAAACCGCGATCGGGCGTTTCGACACCACTTATACCACTGGGCAGATGGGCGCAGTCAAGGCGGTGGCGCCGTTGATCGCACAGATTCGTGACCGTTCCCTGTTGGATTTGTATTCACGCAAGGCGGTGCGCCAGATCGGCGTCGACTTGGATATCATGCAGCGTGAAGTGCGTGACGCACGACGCAAACTGCGGGTGCGGGACGAAGATGCGTACGCTCCGAAACGTCGTTTTGCAGGCAATGCCGGAGCTGCGGTGGAACCGCGTATGGAACAAGGCACGAATCCGTATGCGAATCCTTCCGCGCGGAAGGCGTTGGAACATCGTGATGCGGCGGAGCAATCCTACTATCGCATTGATGATGCCGTGTTCATTTGCGAACAGCAGTTCATGGCAACCCTGATTCAAGTGCCGCTTGCCGTTGATCCGACACTGTTCGCCAGTCTTACGCTGTCGAGCTTCATGACCCCCGTATTCCGCACGTTATTCCAAGCGGTCGCGGCGGCCGGGGGACTGCCGTCTGCTGATACCCCGCAAGGATTGTGGATGCACAATCTCACCAAAGCGGGTGGTCCGATGTTGGAATCCGTCATCAACGAGCTTGCCGTCATGCCATTGCCGCTTCCTCCGAGCGATACTGACGCAGAACGTGCGTCGCAACAATCGCAGGAAGGCAACGTGCAATTGCGCAAGCCGACCGACGACGAACGCAGATACGCGTCTGAACTCATCATTCGACTGCTTGACACGGGTATCATGCGCAAAATCGGCGCGGACCAGCGTCGCATGGCGCAACTGCCGGACGGTGCCGAGAAAATCGAGCTGCTTGGCCAGATTACCAAGCTGGAAACGTTGCGCAAGGATCTGCAGACGAGGGTGTTCGGCAATAACGTCGCCTGAATATTTGGTGTGCCGGAGCGTCAACCCCCGAACGTCTTTGTCGTTCACCTGAATTTGCCACATGCCTGAGTGCGGTATGAACAGCCGGCGAACGTGTGGTGAACGCAGGAAGAATACTTAACGAATTCTTGGCTGGTGCACGGTATCCTTCGGCGTGTTTTGCAATTGCAAAACAGTTTTGCCGGTTTGCAAAGTCAGGGAACAGTAAGGCGCATGGGCTGAAAAACGTTGGAATGGTCGGAAAAATAGTATGCCAAGGGTATGTGGTACGCGATTTTTCGGGTAAAGTGAATACGGCGTTTCTTGAGTAAATCGCCCGGGTCTGCAAACGGTTTGCAAACTGGATTCACGGAGGAATGAATGCGACGATTGGTCGTCAAAATCCTGAAAAACGAGACCATTCTCGTAGTTGCTTCCATACTTGCTCTTATTTCATGCTTTATCGTGCCTCCTGACAAGGAGTATGCCGGATATATTCATGCCAGCACCATTTCGCAGCTGATCTGCCTGATGCTGGTGGTGTGCGGTTTCCAGCGCATCGGTGTGTTCCGCATCATCGGTTCGCGGTTGCTGCATCATGTGAGCACCGCTCGCGGATTGGTGATCACGCTGATTTCGCTCACCTATTTTTCTGGCATGCTGATTACCAATGATGTGGCGCTGGTCACGTTCATTCCATTCGCGATCGCGGTGCTCACCATGGCTCACATGGAGGAGCATGCGGTGCTGGTCGGCACGTTGATGACCGTCGGTGCGAACGTGGGCAGTATGTTGACGCCGATCGGCAATGCGCACAATCTGTATTTGAAAGCGTTGACGGGCATGCCGTCCGCTGAAATGATCGGCATTATGGCACCGTATTCCGTTGCTGCGGCGGTATTGCTGGTGGTCATCGTCTGTGTGGTGTTCGGTAAGAAACCTGTTTCCGAATTTTCCTCTATCGACGGCAGCGGCATCGAACAGAATGTGCTCGCTCCGAATTCCGATCAGCCGCAGCCGGATGAGATTCGTGTGACCGGCTACGGCGCAGGTTACGGTGGTTGGCGCACGATCGTATATTGCGCGCTGTTCATCGTGTGTTTGCTGGCTGTGAGCGATTTCATTCCGCTATGGGCCATGTGCGTGATCGTGGTGGTGGCGTTCCTGTTCTGCGATCGCCGCGTGTTCCGCAATATCGACTGGGGATTGCCGCTCACGTTCTGCATGTTCTTCATTTTCATCGGCAATATGAAACGCGTGCCGGAATTCTACGAGCTGGCCGCCTCCTTGGTGGGGGCGCATCCGCTGGAAGTGTCCGTGGTGTCCAGCCAGTTCATTTCCAACGTGCCGACCACGTTGCTGCTGTCGGGCTTCTGCGACCAGTGGCGTGCACTGATTATTGGCACCAACCTTGGTGGCATGGGTACGCTGATCGCATCCATGGCCTCGCTGATCGGATACAAGAACGTGACGCGTAAGTACCCCGATAAGAAGGGGCGCTATCTGGCCGTCTATTCGGCGGTGAATGTGCTGTTCCTTATCGTGCTGGTCGGTTTGAGCTGGATTATCGAGTAGCGTTTGGCCGTCGACCGGTTTCCCTGACCGCTAATCTCAAGGTCGCCGGTTCGCACCTTTTGCTGGGATTGCATGAGAACCCTTGGAATCATTGGATTTCAAGGGTTTATTGTTACGTCGGCTGATGGTCTGGTGCTGTGATAATCTGTGCCGGGAAGCGTGTGCCGAGAAACGTAGGAAGGCTGAACATGCTGCAAGGATTGCTGGGAATTTTCTCCGGACTGATCACGCCGGTGCAGACCGCGGTGAACACGCGGCTCGGCCGTTCCATCGGCTCGCCGTTGCGCGCCTCGCTGGTGTCGTTCAGCGTCGGCCTCATTGCGATGCTGACTTTGACGCTGCTGCTTGGCCCGTATCCGCTGATTCCCGCCACCGCGGCGAACGGCCCATGGTGGATGTGGTTCGCGGGCGTGTTCGGTGTCACTTTCCTGACCGGCAATGTGCTGCTGCTGCCGAAACTGGGCAGTCTCAAAACCGTGATCATGCCAGTCACCGGGCAGATCGTCATGGGCCTGCTGATCGACGCTTTCGGCTGGTTCGGCACTACCGCGCAGCCGATTTCCCCGCTGCGTATCGCAGGCGCGGCGATCACGCTGGTCGGCTTCCTGCTTGCCGTCGCCGGACCGAATCTGCGATTGAGGCCTGCCATCGATCGCCCGGCTGGCGGTTCGGAAAATTCCGGCGATTCCGAAAAATCCGAAACTGACGGGAAAGCCGTACATGTGCCAGGTTCCGCGACCGTGCTGTGGAGTTGCGCAGGCATCGCGTTCGGCATGTGTTCGGCCGTGCAGACGGCGTTGTTGGGCAAGCTGGGCGTCGCGTTGGGATCGCCGGTGAAGGCATCGCTCGCCTCGTTCGTGGTCGGTCTGATCTCGCTTGCGATCGTCGTCGCATTCGTCGACCGCACCTACAGCCTCGGCGACGCGCTGAAGAAAGGCAATCCGTGGTGGATGTGGGTAGGCGGATTGCTGGGTGCGACGCTGGTGATGTGCAACGCGTACCTGTCCGCGCATATCGGCACCGGCATGACGGTGATGCTGGTATTGCTCGGTCAGGTCGGCGGAGGATTGCTGGTCGACCGTTTCGGCCTGCTTGGCGTGCCACGCAAGCCCGTGGCCGGCATCCAATACGTCGGCGTGCTCGTAGCCATCGTCGGCATTGTGCTCAAGGCGATGTGATTGCCGTGTCGAGTTGGCAACCGTGTGCGAACTGACTATACTGTGTTTAGTTTGGCCCTGTAGCTCAGCTGGATAGAGCATGTGACTTCTAATCTCAAGGTCGGGAGTTCGAGTCTCCCCGGGGTCACCATCAAGCCCTTACGTCAGTAGGCGTAAGGGCTTTCGTATATCGATAGGCGGCTGCTTCGGCTGTCGCTTGGGCAGCGGGAGGAACCCATGAAACGAATCGTCGCGGGCATTCTGGCGCATGTGGACGCGGGCAAGACCACGTTGTCGGAGGCGCTGCTGTACGCTACCGGCCAAGTACGCAAACTCGGCCGCGTCGACCACGGCGACGCCTTCCTCGACACGGACGCCATGGAACGGCAGCGCGGCATCACCATCTTCACCGAGCCGGCCGTCATCGCCACGCCCGACCTCACCATCACCCTGCTCGACACTCCTGGACACGTCGACTTCTCCGCCGAAACGGAACGTACGCTCGCCGTGCTCGACTACGCCATCCTCGTCATCTCCGGCGCGGACGGCATCCAAGGCCATACCGAAACGCTGTGGCGACTGCTCAATCGCTATCAGGTGCCCACATTCGTCTTCGTCAACAAAATGGACTCGCCCGGCGCCGACAAAACGCAACTGCTCGCCCAACTCAAGAAACGCTTCTCGGACGGCTGCGTCGACTTCACCGAGCCGATTGACGGCGAACGCATGGAGGAGATCGCCATGCAAAACGAAACGGCCATGGACGCGTATCTCGACACCGAAACCGTGCCGGACGAAACCATTCGCGCCATGATCGCCCGCCGTGAGCTGTTTCCCTGTTATTTCGGATCAGCGCTGAAAATGGACGGTATAGAACAGTTCGTCGCAGGTTTCGAACGGTTCGCGCAAGAGCCGCAATACAATGGCGAATTCGGCGCACGCATATATAAGGTGTCTCATGACGCGCAAGGCAACCGTCTGACCTGGCTCAAGGTGACCGGCGGCGAACTGAAGGCCAAGATGATGCTAAGCGGCACCGCGCACGCCGGCGACGCGGATGTGGTTGCCGAAGACGGCCAATGGCATGAGAAAGCCGACCAGGTGCGCGTCTATTCCGGCGCGAAATCCACCACCGTCGACACGGTCCCCGCAGGCACCATCTGCGCCGTCACGGGTCTGACGCAGACATTTCCCGGCGAAGGCCTCGGCATGGAGCGGGACGCCGGCAGTCCGGTCCTCCAGCCGGTGCTCACGTACACGCTGGAACCGGGGGAGTGCGACATTCACAAATGTCTCGTCGCCCTACGCGAACTGGAGGACGAGGATCCGCTGCTGCACGTCGTCTGGCAGTCTCGCCTAGAGGAAGTGCACCTGCAGTTGATGGGCGCGGTGCAGCTGGAGATCATCCAGCAGATCATGCACGACCGTTTCGGCCTGGACGTCACGTTCGGACCGGGCAGCATCCTGTACAAGGAGACGATCGCCGCGCCGGTCGAAGGCATCGGCCATTTCGAGCCGTTGCGTCACTACGCCGAAACGCATGTGCTGCTCGAACCGCTGCCGCAGGGCTCGGGCATGGCATACGCCACCGTGTGCAGCGAGGACGTGCTCGACCGCAACTGGCAGCGCCTCATCATGCAGCATTTCCAGGAACGCGAGCATCTGGGCGTGCTCACCGGCTCGCCGATCACCGATATGAGAATCACGCTGCTGACGGGCCGTGCGCATCTGAAGCACACGGAAGGCGGCGATTTCCGCCAAGCCACCTACCGCGCGATACGCCAGGGCCTGATGGAAGCGAAGAAGAAGGGCGATTGCCGTCTGCTTGAACCTTGGTACGGCTTCCGTCTGGAAGTGCCGCAGGACATGGTCGGACATGCGATGGCCGACATCCAGCGCATGTCGGGCACGTTCGACACGCCTACCGGCGACGGCGAATATATGGCGTTGAACGGCACGGCGCCGGTATCCGAAATGCGTGACTATGCGATGGACGTGAACGCGTACACGCACGGCCGTGGCCATTTAAGCTGCGTGTTCGCCGGCTACCAGCCGTGCCACAATGCCGACGAGGTGATCGAGAACATGGCTTACGATCCGGAATCCGACCTGGAGAACACGCCGGATTCGGTGTTCTGCGCGCATGGCGCCGGCTATCCGGTCAAATGGTACAAGGTCCCCGAATTCATGCACCTCGACTACGCCTGGCACGGCGAAGAGGCGTAAACATGTAGATAGGCTGCCGACGCCGGACTGTGCAAAGTTCCGCGTGTCGGCAGTTTTTTTTTAAAAAAAACGCGAGTGGAGTAGATGTGTGAGAAAAAGAAAACCCCACACGAGGTGGGGCTTGGTGGAGCGGACAACGGGACTCGAACCCGCGGTCTCAACCTTGGCAAGGTTGCGCTTTACCAACTAAGCTATGTCCGCAAAGAACTTCCGCCGTGAGAAGCGGAAATTCAGTGGGTGATATAGGAATCGAACCTATGACCCCTTCCGTGTGAAGGAAGTGCGCTAGCCGCTGCGCCAATCACCCGTGGGATAATTCCACCGGTTTCCCGGCTTCGTTACCCGCTTCGCGTGGGCGATACAAGATTCGAACTTGTGACCCCTTCCGTGTCAGGGAAGTGCGCTACCTCTGCGCCAACCGCCCGAAGCGAGTGCTAACTTACGTGGATTCTCGGCGGAATGCAAATCGTCGGCGTGTCGCGATGGTGTTGCGAGGGGTGACTCGCCGTCAATTAGCGATCGAAACCATTGGAATTTCCATGGTTTTTGCGTCTGGATCGGACTCGACGAACGATTCTTCAGAAGGGGATTGCGTCAACGGCAAGCGCATCTGATGCCATGCCACATTGCCGTGCGTCGAAGCAGACATGCCTTCGTCCACGAATCCCAGGCGGGCGTAAAATCCGACAAGACGTTCTTTGCATGTCAGCACAATGCCTTTGCGTCCGGCAATCGTCGAATCAAGGATCACACGACGCAGCAGATAGCTGGCGCAACCGCGATGCTGGTAGACGGGAGCCACATCCACGCCGAAAATCATCTGCCAATCACCCTGCTCGTCATGCATGGAAACATCCTCATACATGACATCAGCCAAATCTTTCTCATTGGTCGTCATGCCATTGACGAAACCAACCAACGTGCCATCTTCCACGGAAGCGGGGAAGCAGGCGTCGTCATCGGCGTCAGTGTTGATCAAAAGCCAGAAATGTTCCGGATATGTGGCGACGCGTGCGGTCAGGCTCTCGTTCGTTGCGGCCTCCGCAGGCGGGAAGCAGGCAGCCTCCACAGCCTCAATCGCGTCCAAATCCTCCATCGTTGCATGTCGAATGAGCATGTGCATACTCTCTCGCAAGGCATACCCAATCTTCACATTTCGATATGAGCTGACGGCGGAAAGCGCCGACGTGCAATACTGTGGCAAGGATTACCGGGAAGCATTTCTTGAAGGTTGATAAACGCTTATACGAAAAACCGATAACGACGTGGCCTGTTCCGTGATTATCGCGCGGTACGATGGGGCGCGTTCAAGGCTAAAGCTTGGAAACAGCCTGAGAAGGCTTCAAACGATCCGCAGAACATTCGAAAACCTAGCGAGGAAGAGGGGAGGCGCGTGTGTTCGACTGGACATTCGTGACGCACTACGCGCCGTTCTTCGTCAACGGTGCGGCGATGACGTTGTTCATTTCCGTATTCGGCATCGTGCTTTCGATTGTGGTCGGTCTCATCTGCGCGGGCATTGAAATCGCACGCATCCCAGTGTTGAAGCAGATTGTGCGCGTCTACATCGAACTCAGCCGCAACACGCCGTTGCTGGTACAACTGTATTTCCTGTATTTCGGTCTGCCGAAGCTTGGCGTTGTCTGGTCCGCGGAACAATGCGCGATCGTGGGACTCGGCTTTCTCGGCGGCTCCTACATGGCCGAAGCGATGCGTGGCGGCCTCGAAACCATTCCGAACGTGCAGCGCGAATCCGCATACGTGCTGGGCCTGAGCCAATGGCAGACCTTGAGCCGCGTGGTGATTCCGCAGGCCATCGGCACGTCCATCCCAGGCATTGTGGCCAACGTGATCTTCCTGATCAAGGAATCATCCGTCGTGTCGGCCATCGCGCTCGCCGACGTGATGTACATGGCCAAGGATCTGATCGGCATGTACTACAGCACGTACGAATCGTTGCTGATGCTGGTCGTCGCGTACTTGGTGATTCTGCTGCCGATCTCATTGTTCGGCACTTGGCTGGAACGGAGGTTCGACTATGAGCGGCGCTGAGATTCTGCTCGAGCCGGGCGTGTTCCCGCGCCTGCTGCAGGGCCTGTGGGTTACGGTGTGGATCGCCGGTGTTTCGGTGGGTCTTTCCATTCCTGTGGGATTGGTCGTCGGCTGGCTGATGACGATGAAAAATCCCGTCATCCGTGTGCTGACCAGGATTTATTTGGATTTCATTCGCATCATGCCGCAATTGGCGTTGCTGTTCATCGCGTTTTACGGTTTCGCCCGTGCGTGGAATTGGAATTTGGATGCGACCGGCGCATGCGTGTTCGTGTTCGTGCTGTGGGGCGGCGCGGAATTGGGCGATTTGGTGCGTGGCGCGCTTGAGTCGATTCCGAAAGCCCAGTATGAGTCCGCGTATGTGCTTGGGTTGAGTGGCTGGCAGACGTTCGTCACAGTGATTCTGCCGCAAGCGTTGCGTAGGCTTCTGCCGGCTTCGGTGAATCTGGCGACACGAATCGTGAAAACGACGTCGTTGGCCGTGCTTCTCGGCGTGGTCGAGGTCATCAAAGTGGGTCAACAGATCATCGACGCGAACCGTTTCCAATACCCGACCGGAACCCTGTGGATCTACGGGGTGATTTTCTTCATGTACTTCATCGTGTGCTGGCCGCTGTCCATCGTGGCCCGCCGACTGGAAAAGAGGTGGTCGCATGACTGACGCAGCGGGCAAGCAGACTCAGGCAGGCCAAGCAAGTCTTGGGATTGCGCATTTGGTCAAGCAGTACGCCAATGCCGACAGGCCAGTGCTGAACGATATTTCGTTCGACGTGCCGCATGGCAAGGTGTTTGTGATCGTTGGGCCTTCCGGTTCCGGCAAATCGACGTTGTTGCGCACCATCGCAGGCCTTGAGCCGATTCAGGGCGGCACCATTTCGCTCAACGGCGAAGTGATCGAAACGGGCAAGCCGGGCACTGAGTCCGCTGGACGCAGCAAGCGCAGCAGCGAACTACGCACCCGCGTTGGCATGGTGTTCCAAAGCTACGACCTGTTTCCCAACAAAACCGTGCTTGGCAACATCACACTGGCGCCGACCTTGGTGCAGAAGCGAGATAAGGGCGAAGTCGAGCAGGAGGCGATCAGGCTTCTGGAACGCGTCGGCCTTGCCGACCGCAAGGATTCCTGGCCGCACGAGCTTTCCGGCGGTCAGCGTCAACGCGTGGCCATCTGCCGTGCGCTGATCCTGCATCCGGAAGTGCTGCTGTTCGACGAAGTCACCGCCGCGCTCGATCCGGAAATGGTGCGCGAAGTGCTCGACGTGATGCTCGAACTCGCCGATTCCGGCCAGACCATGCTCATCGTGACGCACGAAATGCAATTCGCGCGAGCCATCGCCGACCAGGTGATCCTGCTTGAAGATGGCGGCATTGTGGAACGGTCCGACGATGCCGAACGATTCTTCACCAATCCGACCACCGAACGTGCCAAGCAGTTCCTGCATACGTTTGAATTCGACCGGCACCGCAAGTCCGCCGATCAATCCGAATAATCAAGACAAATGGCGAGAATCGGCGAAACCCAAGATTTTGATAGCAGTCATCTTTGCAAGAGAGGAGAAACCATGACCGCATCAATCATCAACAAAACATTCAAGAGCATCGTGGCCGCATCGGCCGCGTTGATCATGGCAGCCTCCGTGGCTGCTTGCGGTCCGTCCGCGGCCACTCCGAGCGACGAAGGCTCCACGGGTAGCGATTCCAGTTCCAGCAGCAGCGCCACCGCCCGCACTCTGGATGAGATCAAGAAGTCCGGCAAGCTCAAGGTCGCCGTGTTCTCCGACAAGGCCCCGTTCGGCTACGTCGACAAGGACGGCAACTATGCCGGCTACGACGTCTACTTCGCCGAGCGCTTGGGCAAGGATCTTGGCGTAGACGTTGAATACACCTCCGTTGACGCCGCCGCCCGAGTCGACGTGCTCACCTCCAACAAGGTCGACATCACGCTGGCCAACTTCACCGTCACCGACGAGCGCAAGGAGAAGGTCGACTTCGCCAAGCCGTACATGAAGGTGGCGTTGGGCGTCGTTTCCCCGGAAAACGCCGAAATCACCGACGTTGACCAGCTCAAGGGCAAGACCCTGATCGTGACCAAGGGCACCACCGCCGAAACCTTCTTCGAGAAAAACTACCCCGACATCAAGCTGCAGAAGTACGACCAGTACGCCGATGCCTACAACGCGCTGCTCGACGGCCGTGGCGACGCCTTCTCCACCGACAACACCGAGGTGCTCGCATGGGCCAAGTCCAACAAGGGCTTCAAGGTCGGTATCACCGAACTGGGCGATAAGGACACCATCGCTGCCGCAGTGCAGAAGGGCAATAAGGAATTGCTTGACTGGATCAACGACGAAATCGACAAGCTTGGCGATGAAAACTTCTTCCACAAGGATTATGAGGAGACACTGAAGCCGGTGTATGGCGACGAAGTCGATCCTGATGAAATCGTGGTCGAAAAAGGTGTGGTCGACTGATAACTAGTTAATCAAACTAAATATTTTGAACCTTCCGTCGCTTTAGGCGGAAGGTTTTTCTATATTCAGATAATCATATTTACATACAAATATATGATTGCTGATAACGCTATATAAAAAACAATTATTACGATTCGCGCCTTCCATAAAAAGCGTATATAGCCACGCCGATGTTGCCATGTTGTTTTTCCGATATCTTGTGATTGTCTGCTTGAAAAACAAGCGAGATGTTTTACGAGAGAGGAGCACGGAACGTGAAGTACGCAGTGATCGGTGCCGGCGGAATGGGCATCCAGTACGGTGTGCTGCTGCAGGAATTCGCGCACAAAGACGTCGACTTCGTCGATACATGGAAGCCGAATGTCGAGAAGATCCGCGAGCTGGGCGGTGCCTACGTGTCGCAAGACGGTGAAGACCGTCATCTCGTGCCGATCAACGTGTACTATCCGGAGGAATACGCCGGCCAGCCGGACGTGTGGATCGTGTTCCTCAAGCAGATGCAGCTTGACGGCGTGCTCAAGCGCTGCGCCCATCTGTTCAATGAGAAGCAGATCGTGTTCTCCGCCATGAACGGCTATGGACACTTCGAAAAGCTCAACGAATACTTCTCCACAGACCGCATTTACGGCGGCACCGCACTGATCGGTGCCTACGTGTACGGCCCCGGCGATTTCAACTTCACCGGCGGAGTACATGCCAAGGCCATGAACCTGTGTGCCTACGCGGATGATGTGACTGACGAGGTGCGCAAACACGAGCAGGCGCTGTACGAGGATTTCGCAACGGCCACGCTCAACCCGACCATCGTGGACAACTTCATCGGCATGTGCATGGCGAAAATCGTATTCAACTCGGTGCTGAACACGCTGTGTACCATGTACCAGATTCGTTTCGGCGAATTCCATGCGCATCCCGACGCGCGTTGGCTCACCGAACAGCTGGTCGATGAAGCCTACAGTGCGGCCGAAGCAGCCGGATACCAACTGTTGGGCACGCGCGAAACGGAAGTCGAAACCATTCTGCACACCGCGGGCGTGGCACATCCGCTGCACTATCCGTCCATGTATCAAGACCTGACCAAGGGACGTCCAACGGAAGTCGACTACATCAACGGCTATATCGCCAAAGTCGGACGCGAGCATGGCTACGAATGCAAGCTGCACGAATTCCTAACCCGCGAAGTGCATCTCGCCGAACAAGCCTTCGCCATCCACAATCCAGACATCGTCGCACAGGCCAAAGCCGACGTCGAAGCCAGTAAGCCGGTAACGGAATAATCGTATTTTTTCAAAACAAGTAGGAGAGGGAAAACAACCATGACCATCGCTATTTTCAAGAAGCCGAACGGCATCAAACGAATCGTTGCAGCAGTACTTGCCGCTGCAACACTTATTTCCGTTGCGGCATGCGGTTCCGGCAACAGCGCATCCAAGGAAAGCCTGAACACCACGAAGGGCAAAACCACCACAATCACCGTCGGCGTGTGCGCAGGACCATACGGCGACATGGTCGACAAGGTCATCGCGCCGCTGCTGAAAGATGACGGTTTCAAACTGAAAACCAAGCTGTTCAACGATTATGTGCAGCCCAATAAGGCACTTGCATCTGGTTCCATTCAGGCGAATCTTTTCCAGCATGGCAATTATCTGAAGAAGTTCACCGCCGACAACAATCTCGACCTGACCTCCCTTGGACAGACCCCAACCCTTGGCCTGGGCATCTATTCCAACAAGTACAAGTCCATCGATGACATCGAAGACGGAGATACGGTCGCAATCGCGAACGATGGCTCTAACCTGGCACGTTCTCTCGGCGTGCTCCAGCAGCGGGGTCTGGTGACGCTCAAGGGCGAAGTCGATGCCACCAAGGCCACGGTCAACGATATCGCATCCAATCCGAAGAACCTCAAAATCAAAACGATCGATGCTGCACAGCTGGCCCGTTCCTTGGACACCGTTGATGTGGCTCTGGTGCCGGGCAACTACTCTTGGGCTGCTGATCTGAAGCCTGCCGACGCGCTCGCCATGGAAAAGCAGGATGGTGGCGTGATCGAAGTGTTCGTGGTCCGTACCCAGGACGTCGATTCCGACTTCGGCAAGGCCGTCAAGAAACTGCTCGTCAGTCAGAAATTCAAGGACGCCATCGCCAAGAGCGAGTTCAAGGATTTCGGCAAGCCGACCACTTGGTGACCGCTGCAGCGCGGCGATAGGTAATATGCAAAGGCCCGTATGAATTGGAAAACTCATACGGGCTTTATGCAAACGAGATTCATCAAACGAAACGTATCGAACGAACGTAAACACGTACTTGAACGGAATGAGGAACGAACCATGAGCGTTATTGAACTCAACGACGTGTCCGTGACCTTTCATGAAGGCGGACGAACCGTCGAAGCGGTCAAACATGTGAACATCAGCGTGGAAAAAGGCGAAATCTTCGGCATCGTGGGCTTCTCCGGAGCAGGCAAATCCACGTTGGTGCGCACCATCAACCTGCTGGAACGACCGACGGGCGGTCATGTGGTGATCGACGGCAGCGACATCACCGCGCTCAAAGGCGGTCAGCTGCGCGACCTGCGCAAGAAAATCGGCTTTATTTTCCAAGGATTCAACCTGATCACCAATGTCACGGTCGGCAAGAACATCGAATTCGCGCTGAAAGCCGGCGGATATCCGAAAGCGCAATGGTCGGCACGCATCCGCGAACTGCTGGCACTGGTCGGTTTGGAAAACAAAATCGACAGCTACCCGTCAAGCCTGTCGGGCGGGCAAAAACAGCGTGTATCCATCGCACGTGCGCTCGCCAACAAGCCGGAAATCCTGCTGTGCGATGAAGCTACCAGCGCACTTGACCTGGAAACCACGGAAGGCATTCTGGCGCTTCTGCAACGCATCAACCGCGAACTGGGCATTACCATCGTGTTCATCACGCATCAGCTTGACGTGGCGAAGCAGATTTTCGACCGAGTGGCCGTTATGGAAAACGGTGTGGTAGTGGAGCAAGGCAACACCTTCGACGTGTTCAGCACGCCGAAGCATCCGACCACCAAAGCGTTGGTGGAACGCTATCTGGGCATTGCGGTGCCGCCGCAGCTGGTGCCGTCGCTGCCGGCCGGCACCATCGTGGAACTGCGATACAAGGGGGATGCGGCACTCGAACCGCTCATCAGCCGGGTCGCGCAGGATTACGGCGTGAGCATCGACGTGCTGCATGCGAATGTGGAATATTTCGGTTCGCAGGCCATCGGCATTCTGATTGTGCTCGTTTCTGGCGCGGGGGAGCCGCTGGTGCAGGCGTTGAATACGTTGAGAACGCATGTGTTCAGCTATCGGGAACTTGATCGTGGGCAGCTGGTTGTGGCCGCCGAAGCTGCGGATAATCAGGAGGCGTGAGAACAATGGAAGAAACTCTGGAAATCCTTCAAGACAATCTCGGTCAGGCGTTGATCGACACGGCATACATGGTTGTGGTGTCGGCGATTATCGGCGTGGTGTTGGGCACGTTGGTGGCGTTGCTGCTGTATTTGACCGAAAATCGTTTGTTCACGCCGAATCATGCGTTGAACGTTATTGTCGGTTTCATCGTCAACGCGATTCGTTCGCTGCCGTTCCTGATTCTCATGGTGGTGCTTATTCCGGTTGCGCAATTGATTCTGGGTGATCCTTACACGCCGACAGGTGGCGCAATTTCCCTGTCGATCGCCGCGGTGCCGTTCTTTGCGCGAATCGCGGAAAGCGCGTTTTCCGAAGTTGATCCGGGCTTGCTTGAAGCTGCCATCTCCACTGGTGCCACCACACGCCAAATCATTGTGGATGCGGTATTCCCTCAGGCCTTGCCGTCGTTCATTCGTGGTGTGGTGCTCACCATTATTTCACTGATTGGCTATTCCGCAATGGTCGGAACGATCGGCGCTGGCGGCATCGGCGATATGGCCATTCAATACGGCTATAACCGTTACGAAACCGGCGTGCTCGTCGTGATTGTTATTATTCTGATCGTCATTGTGCAGATCATTCAATGGATCGGCGATTGGTTCGCACGCAAGGTGACGCACTGATGGTTGCGTATATGCGTGAATGTGCGCATATACAGTCGCACGATGATAGGGAGGGTTGATGAATGACTTCGTATGTTTCTCCTGTTGCGTTCACTACGGTGGCGCAGTCGATTCCGCCGAATGTGTTCGCCGATATGGATCGCAAAGTGGCTGCCGCGGTTGCGGACGGGGCCGACGTGATCGACCTGGCCAAAGGCAATCCGGATGCGTTCCCCGCTGACTTCATTCGAGAAGTGGCCAAAAAGGCGGTTGACGATCCGGCCAATGCCCGTTATTCGCCGTTCGACGGCAAACCGAGTTTTCTGCAGGCTGCCGAACAGTGGTATCGCAACACGTATGGTGTTGAGGTTGATTGGAAAACACAGCTTTTTGCCGTGGAGGGCGCGGTTGATGGTCTCGCGGCGCTGTTCGCCGTGCTTGTTTCGCCGGGCGACGCTGTGGCATATGCGGATCCATATTACCCCTCATACCATTGCATGACGGTGATGAGCCAAGCTGAGGAGGTGCTGCTGCCGTCACTGCCGGAACGTGGCTTCCTGCCGGACTTGGATGCGGTGCCTGCGCAAGTGTGGAATCGTGTGAAAGTACTGGTGCTCAACTATCCGAACAATCCGACGGGTGCGCAGGCTCCGCGCGAGTTTCTGCAACGTGCCATCGATTTGGCTCATGAGCATCATGTCGCGATCGTACAGGATTTCGCATATGCGGGATTGGGGGTCGATGCGCAGCAAATCAGCATACTATCGCTGCCGGGTGCCTTCGAAGTTGCGGTGGAAGTGTGTTCGCTGTCGAAAATGTATGCGATGGCCGGCTGGCGTGCCGGTTTCATCGCGGGCAACGACGACATTGTTTCTCATGTGAAGCAGTACCACTATCAAATGGGTTCCATGGTTACGTCCAGCATTCAAGACGCGGGCACTGCGGCGCTGCTGTCGGATCAGAGCTGTGTGGCCGAACTTGCGGAACGGTATGCGTCTCGTCGCGAAATCGTGGCAGGTGGATTGCGTGAAGCCGGACTTGATGTCTTCGATTCAGACGGTGGCATCTACGCTTGGGTGCACGCTCCTGAAGATCAGACGGGTGAACAGTTTGCCGACACGCTGCTGGAACGTGCGGCCGTCGCCGCGCTGCCGGGCACGTGTTTTGGCAAAGTAGGCAAGGATTACGTACGATTCAGCCTGCTCAAATCCGAGGACCAGTTGCGTGAGGCTGTGCGCCGGGTGGCTGCTGTGCTAGCGTAATTTTTCCTACGTAGCCTTTTTGCATGGATGAGCGATTGTGTGCTTGCACAATCGCTTTTTCTATTTTCCTCCGATTGTTTGCGATCGTCTTTCGATCGGTTGTGGACGTCCCATCCTCCAATTGCCATCGAAACGTCTTTCCCTTAGGAAACCGACACACGCTCCTTATGCAGGCGACGTTTTTGCGATTGCGGTGCGGTGTCTTGCATCTCCGCCGTTTGATAGCTGCTTACAGGAAAATGTTATGGCGATTCGCGCGTTCTATAGCCAACGTTGATAAGGTGCGGCGCGCGTTGAAATGCAGGATGCGGTTTAGTGGGTACCAGCGACCGCGTGAATGGCACGCGGCAATGAACCACAACCCAAGGGGGCGCACATCATGACCAGATTCAACACTCAGTTTGTCCACGGACTGCCGGTCAACGATAACAACACCGGAGCCGTGAACCCGCCGACTACGAAGCGCTTGATGCCGCTGTTTCCAGGCACTCCGCCAAGGGACCCGCGCATGGTTGTCCGGCGAAGGCCGTGTATTTCGAAGTTCTTACCAATCCGTTGCTGCAGGTCAACAATGTGACGAAGATTGCTGAAATCGCTCATCGCTATGGTGCGATTTCCATTGTCGACAACACATTCGTTACCCCGTATCTGCAGCTGCCGCTCGACCAAGGTGCCGACATCGTCATCCATTCCGCTACCAAGTATCTGGCCGGCCATTCCGAAGTCAACGCCGGTCTTGTGGTGGTCAAGGACGACGGGTTGGGCAAACGTGTCTACTTCGCGCAGAATCGTTTGGGTGGCGTGCTTGCGCCGAACGAATGCGATTCGGTGCGTCGTGGTATTCAGACGCTCGCCCTGCGCATGGACCGCCAGCAGGAGAACGCGCGTGCGATCTCCAGCTATCTGTTGCTGCATCCGCTGGTAAAATCCGTGCATTATCCGGGATTGTCGGGGCATGAGTATGAGATTTGGACATTGTTCAGGAAGTTGCGGATGGGGTGACGGTAATGAAAGACGGCCATCTTGTCGAATATGGAGCTGTCGGTTCCGTGTTACGACACCCTAAAGATGCGTATACGAAGATGTTGCTTGAGGCATCGCCTAAATTTGATGAGATTAATGCCTCGTAAGGAGTGATTTTATGATTGACAATGCGGCAATTGATTTCTATGGAGCCGACTGGTGCGGCGACTGCCATCGAGCCAAGGCAGCATTAGACCGTTTCGGGGTCGCCTACAGCCTTCATGATATCGAGCATGAGGATGGTGCTGCAGAGAAGGCCATTGCGATCAGCAGACAACAGCACATTCCCGTGATTCGGTTCGCCGATGGCTCATGGCTGGTGGAGCCTTCGGCCACGCAGTTGCAAGCCAAATGCAAGGAACTCGGCCTGATCTGATTCAACATTGCGTATGCCATCTCACGAGTCGGACAAGGAGAATTGTCTCCTGTTCGGCTCGTAGACGTATGTGGGTCGGCTTCCGGACGGTCGATGTCCGGCTTCCGAATGGACTTTGCCCAACTCGCGGACATTGTCTGCACGTGATTGCATTCTTTGGTAAGTTTTTGCTTGGGTTCGGCAATGGTTGCAGAACCTACGGAAAGCCGTCAATCAACAGGCTTTCGAGAGAAAACCAAAGAAGGGAGTAATGTCATGCCGTTCCTTATTACGCTCCTTGTCATTGCACTTATCGTCGCGTTCCTGTTCCTGTCCACGTTGTTTATCGTGCCGCAGCAGCAGGCCTATATTATTGAGCGTTTCGGCAAATTCAACAAGGTGCAGTTCGCCGGCATTCATATTCGAATCCCGTTCGTGGACCGTATCGCCATGAAAACCAACATGCGCGTCAATCAGCTTAATGTGCAGTTGGAGACCAAGACGCTTGACAATGTGTTCGTCACGGTGGTGGCGTCCACTCAGTTCCGTGTTGACCCGAGCAATGTGGCCACCGCATACTATGAGCTGCGTGATCCGGCTGGTCAGCTGCGTTCCTACATGGAGGATGCGCTGCGTTCCGCCATTCCTGCATTGTCTTTGGACGATGCCTTCTCCCGTAAGGACGATGTGGCCTTTGACGTACAGAAGACCGTCGGCAACGAAATGTCCCGCTTCGGTTTCACTGTGGTCAAGACGCTGATCACTGCCATCGATCCGAGTCCGCAGGTCAAGAACGCCATGGATTCCATCAACGCTGCCCAGCGCGAGAAGGAGGCCACCCGTCAGCGCGCCGAAGCCCAGCGTATTCAGATCGAGACCCAGGCGGCAGCCGAGGCTGAGAAGACCCGTCTTCAGGGTGAAGGCCAGGCCAACTATCGTCGTGAGATCGCCAATGGTATCGTCGACCAGATCAAGAGTCTGCAGGCAGTCGGCATGAACGTGAACGACGTGAACAATGTGGTGTTGTTCAACCAGTATCTCGACACCATGCGTAATCTCGCCTCGTCGCAGAATGCGAAGACGGTGGTGTTGCCGGCTTCGACGCCTGGCGGTTTCAACGAGATGCGCGACCAGATCACCCAGGCCATGATGTCCGCGGACGAAGCTGCGAAATAGTCGCAAAATAGCCGTGCCGATGCTCTGCATCGATGACAAGATGACCTTCGTATTCGTGTTGTGCGAATTCTTGCGCCAAAGTGCTTTTTCCAACACGTCGTGCTCCCTCAATAAGCATGGCGCGCTTGCCATTCGACGGGCTTTTCCAAGCTATGAGTGTTTGATATGCCTTGCGCCTGAAGAGCATGGTGTACTCCTTGAAAATTATAAGGCATTTACACGAAATGCAGAGTAAGGACAGCGCGTTTTATACACGAAATGCAGAGTGTCGATACGGGGCGAGGATGTTTCGCTGACGTTCCAGAGGCATGAAGAATCCCTCCTTTCGAGACGGCCGCTTATATGTGACGGAGAGCGCGGCGGTGAAAGGAGGGATTATTGTTTGGCGCGTTGCCGTACCGCAACGCACGTCTATGTGATTGGCCTGTCGGCAATGACCGTGTTTTGCGCACGCATGTCATACGTTTCGGCGTATGTCACGCCATGCTGACAAGACCTTCCTTGGAGTTTGAATTCGGCAGTGAGCAGTTCATCGCATGTGATTCAAGCAGGTGAAGCTGTTTCTGCAGGTCCATGACTTTCTTTTCCAGCCATTTGATGGTCATGGCTTGGGTGATCACCAGCAGATCGCGCTGCCCGGAATCGGATTTGTTTGCCAACGTCTGTGCTTCAAGCATGATTTTCGGATCGGCTTTCCAACGGGCGATCGCGCGTTCGATGCGCTTGCCTCCCATGATTTTCGGATCAAGACCTGCGCTGGCGAAAATACTGGTAGGACCGTTGCCGCGCAGATATTGCGCCATGCAACGCACCTGAAATTCCTTCGAGTACGTGATGCGGTCCATGGAAGCTCGCTCCACCGCGGGCAGGGTGTTCAGGTAATACACCTCGGTTTGAGTAAAACGACGACGCATGATGGTTCCCCTTGTGTGATATGCGGATGACGCTTCCGACAACGTCATCCGAATGTCTGCCTCGTTGTTTTCATTCTATTTTTGCGAGATTCGGGGATTTTGCCGTCTGGCACGAAACGAAGTGTTTTTGGCACGAAACGAGAAAACCACCCTAGTTAGGGTTGTTTTAGGAGGATGTGAGACGGGGGTCTGTGCTTCTCGGGGTATTCCCCTAAGGGATGCAGGGAACTGGAAAACGGTATAAACTCGGTTGTGGGACAGACGTATTGACGCCGTGTGGGGGAGGGCAATGAAGACTATGACAGATCATGAAGGGCAAGAGTCGATGGCGGGGACGCGCAGACCCATCATCGAAGTCAAGAATCTGCGTAAGGAATATCCGGTGCTCGATGAAACCGTCGTGGCGCTGGAACGCATCAATCTCACCATTCCGCAAGGGCAGATCTGCTGTATCTACGGCGAATCCGGTTCTGGCAAATCCACTCTGCTGAACCAGCTAGCAGGTATGGAAAAACCAACCAAAGGCGGCGTGCGCATCGGGGGAGTGCCCATTTCTCGGTTGAATGAACGGCAATTGGCGGAATTTCGGCAAAAACATCTTGGTTTCGTATTCCAGTCATACAACCTGCTTCCCAATCTGACTGCCGTGGAAAACGTGGCAATGCCGCTGATGTTCCAAGGCATGCCGAAAAACAAGCGTGAGGCAATCGCCAAGAAAATGCTGAAACGAGTAGGGCTCGGCAAACGCATGAACCACTACCCGACGCAAATGTCGGGCGGACAGCAACAGCGTGTCGGCATCGCGCGAGCGTTCGCAGCCAGACCGCAAGTCGTATTCGCCGACGAACCGACCGGCAACCTCGACTCCAAAACCAAAACCGACGTGATGAACATGATCTGCGCGTTCGCTCGCGACCTCGACCAAACCATCGTGCTCGTCACCCACGATGACAATATGGCGCAATATGCCGACCGTATCGTAACGCTACTTGACGGACGCATCATCGATGACCGTCTGATGAACAACGCGTGACGGCAGAGAAGAGAAGGAAATTCCATGAGTAACAGCAACCATTCCGCAAAATTCATCAACATGCTCATCGCATTGATGGCGTCCATCGCCATCGCGCTGACCTGCATTGTGCCGACGGCGCTCGCCGAAGACGGTGATGGCACTGACGACAACAACGGCGGCTCCACCGTGCAGCCGGCCGGTCCGGTGCCGAACATCATCATCACCAACTTCACCTATGGCGACGGTTCCGTGGCGGTCGGCACGAATTTCGATCTTGGCTTCACCTTCCAGAATATGGGCAAGGTCGCGGTCGGCAATATGGTCGTGACCGTTGACGGCGGCGAGAATTTCGCCATTTCCGGCGGTACGAACACGTTCTACTACGATTCGCTGTGGGCGGGCTATTCCCTGACCCAGACCGTGCCCATGCAGGTGCTGTCGAGTGCGAAGAACGGCGCGCAGGGCATCGATATCAACTTCAAATACGAGTATGTCGATGGCGGCACCCGCAATTCCAACACTTCGGATATCAAGATTTCCGTACCTGTTTCGCAGCCCGACCGTTTCGAACTGGGCGATCCCGTGCTTCCAGACGCCATCAATGCGGGCGAGGAATCCACCATTTCCATGGAATACGTGAACAAGGGCAAGGGGGATGTATCCAATGTCGAAGCTTCCATCGAGGGTGACGGCATCACCGCCACGCAAGCCACGCAGTATATCGGCAATGTGGCGTCCGGCGCTTCTGGTTCCATCGGATTCGCTTTCACTGCGGATGCGGCCGGCGAATATGATGCCAAACTGAAGGTGACGTACGAGGATGCCGACGGTCAGCAGCAGACCAAGGAATCGCCGGTGAAGATTACGGTGTCTGAGGTTCCGGCTCCCGCCGATCCCGGTATGGATGTTGACCCGCAGGAAAATCAAGGCATTCCGACTTGGGTGTGGATTGTCGTTGCCGTGGCTGTCGTTGCCGTGATCGCCATTGTGGTTGTGGTGGTTGTGCGTCGCCGCAAGAAGGCGAAGAAGGCTGCCGAGGATGACGATTGGGATTGGGATCCCTCCGATTCGCATGCAGGTGCTGATGATGGTGCGGCTAATATGGCTGGTGCCATTGACGCGCCGACCCAGGTGATTGATTCCGTGCCCTCCGCCAAGGAGTGAGCATGCGATTTTCGGATATTGCACGTTCATGCACGCAGAATCTGCTGCGTCGCAAATCGCGTACGATTCTTACGGTACTTGGCGTGATCGTCGGCTGCTGTTCGATCGTGCTCATGATTTCCATTGGCCAAGGCATCAACGAACAGAACGAGCAGATGCTCAAAAACATGGGCAACCTGAACGACATCACCGTATATGCGGACGGCGGAGGTTCACATTCCACGGCAACGTCATCCAGTGTGAGCGGTGCCGACGGCGAACAGGCGAAACTCGACGATGACGCCGTGCAGAATTTCCGCAGCATTGCCGGTGTGGCCGGAGTGCTTCCTCAGAAAACGATGTCATACAGTGTGGATGCCACGCAAGGAGCTGGCTCCCGGTACGTGTCGCAATATGTCAACGTGGTGGGAGTCGACGCCACGCAATTGGAAGAATCCGGCTATAAATTGGCCAGCGGACGTCTTCCGATGCGTGCCGGCGAAGTGTTGGCGGGCAAATCCTTCGTGTATTCGTTCTACGACAAGTATGCGTCAGATCCGAGCAATCATCGTATAGAAGCGGGCGGTTATTACTGCGATGAGCACGGTTGCGCCCAATCCGAAGGCGAAGACCCGTTCTTCGATATGCTGAACTCCAAAATCACGTTGATTACCGGAGCCAACTATCAAAGTCCCGACGACTACCGCAAGGTGGGCGGCGGATCCGTGGCGCCATCCGATTCCGGCAGTGGTGAGAGTCCCACCATTACCATGCCATACACGGTGGTGGGTGTCATTGATTCCTCCGCCAACAACTATGATGCGTTCACTTCCGGCATTGTGATGAGCATCGACGATATGAAAACGTTGAACGCCAAAATATCGGGGGACACCAAGGACAACACGTCGAGCAAGGTCGTTTACGATCAGGTACTGGTGCACACCCAAGACATCAAAGACGTTGCCGACGTTGAAGCGCAAATCAAGGGCGCCGGTTATCAGACTTCCTCGTTTGAGCAAACGCGTAAGGAGATCGAAAAGCAGTCGCGGGGCATCCAGTTGGCTTTGGGCGGCATCGGCGCGGTGTCGTTCTTCGTTGCCGCGATTGGTATTGCCAACACCATGATTATGTCGGTGTCGGAACGTACGCGCGAAATCGGCATTATGAAGGCTCTTGGCTGCTATGTGCGCGATATTCGCATGATGTTCCTGTGCGAGGCTGGTGCGATCGGCCTTGTCGGCGGTGTGATCGCTTGCTTGATTTCCGCGATTGGTTCGATAGGCATCAATATGGCGTCTTTGGGTGGATTTAGCATTGAGAATATCGGCAAAGCGATTATGGGCGGCGACGATGTGACTCGCATTTCGGTGATTCCGTGGTGGCTTTTTGTGGTGGCCATGCTGTTTTCGATCGCCGTTGGTGTGGTAGCAGGTTTCGGCCCGGCCAATAAGGCTGTGAAGATTCCCGCTTTGGATGCCATCAAGAATGATCAGTGATTGCTGATTACAGATCGCTGATTTATAGATTGGCGGGGAATGGTCCACAGATATACCGATCATTCCCGCCAATTCGCTTATGTATCGATTATTCGCTGAGAATACTGCGGATTCGAGAGACGATGGTTTCTGAAGTCAATCCGTAACGTTCGTTAAGCTCGCCAAGAGGCACTCGGTCGGTGAACTCTTTGGCTGCGCCGAAATTCAGCACACGAACGTGAGAAGCCTTGGTATTACTGGAATTGGCATAAAATGCGGTGACTTTCTCACCCCATCCGCCTTCTAGCTGGCCATCTTCCAACGTAACAACCAAACGATGCCCATCGGCAAGCATCGCCAGTAATTCGGCATCCATCGTGGAATATTGCAATGCGTCAACAAGCGTCGCGGTAATCGCAGCATGTTCTTCATCATTTTCGGCCAGTGCCGACGTAATTTCGGCAGCCAACGGCATGGTGTTGCCGAGTCCAAGAATCGCCACATCCCTGCCGGGCTGAACGATCTGATAGCGGGCGAACGGGCATGCTCCGGCAATATTGACGGCTGGATCATGCTCTTCGGCACGCTGCAACGGGTCGAACGCCATATCGGCGGCACGTTCAAGTGCGAGAATCTGCTCGCCGGGCATACGAATCGCCACCACGCCATGTTCGGACGGGCCGGTAGCCCAAGCCAACATGTCAAGCATCTGTTCGCCGCTCGCGGGAGCCAAACAGGTCACGTCGGGAACATTGGCGAACATCGTCATATCGAATGTGCCCGAATGCGTATTGTCCGCGCCGGAAATTCCCGCGCCGAAAATCAGCAGCGTGGCGGGAACATGATTCAATGCCAACTCTTGCTGCAGCTGGTCGAACGTGCGTTGGAAGAACGTGGCGGAAGTCGCAAGCACCGGGCGTCCGCCAGCCCTGGCGATACCCGCGGCGAACGCGGCGGCATGTTCTTCCGTGATACCGGTATCGACGTAGTGGGCGCCGGCACGTTCACGAAAATCTCGGGTGATGCCATTCGATCCGGGGGTTGCGGGGGAGATGACCACCAATCCCGGCTCATTGTCGAAACGACGTTCCAGCGATGCCATGGCCATTTCGCCATAATATTTGCGTGCGTCGAGCGGTTTGCCGAGCGAGGCCTCCGGATCCTGCCAATGGTTGGCCTCGCATTGGCCCGCATGAGGTTGAGGATTGGTCTGATTGCAGCCATCCGAACCATTGTCGGCTTCCGTTTCGTCATTGAAGCCCAAGCCTTTGGTGGTGTGGATATGCACTACGATCGGGTGGTCAATGTCTTTGACCTCGTTCAGTACTTCCACCAGCGCGTCAACGTCATTACCCTGCTCCACATAGCGGTAGTCCAAGCCGAATGCTTTGAACAGATTCAGTTCGGCCATGCCATTCGACGTACGCAACTTGGCAAGCTGCCCGTACATACCGCCGAAATCCTCAGCGATCGACATTTCGTTGTCGTTGACGATGATGATGAGATTACCGCCCTGTTCGGCCGCATTGTTCAGCCCCTCGAACGCAATGGCCGAACTCAGGGATCCATCGCCGATAATGGCGATAACATTGCCGATAGTGCTTTCGCCGGCGGCGCCGCGCTGCATATCGCGGGTTTTGGCAAGACCGCAGGCCAGAGAAATCGAAGTGCCGGTATGGCCGAGCACAAAGGAATCATGTTCGCTTTCCAGCGGATTCGTGAAACCGGTCACCTCATCAAAACGAGATTGGTCCAAGTATGCTTCGGCGCGGCCGGTAAGCATTTTGTGCACGTAGCTTTGGTGCGACACGTCGAAAATGAAACGGTCGCGGGGCGAGTCGAACACGCGGTGCAATGCCACAGTGAGCTCCACCACGCCAAGATTCGAGCCGATATGCCCGCCATGTTTTTTGCCGTAGTCGAGCAGCGTGGCGCGGATTTCGAGGCATAGATCGCGTAATTGCTGGGCTGAAAGGGCATGTACGTCCGCCGGAGTGTGAATCGAACTCAAAATGCCAGCGGTCATCGTGCGCAATCACCCTTCCCTACGATCAGTGCAACCAAGTGCGAAATCATATCCCACTGTATGCCCCGACGAGGGTGTTTGCGGGCAAAGGAGCGCAAAGTCTTCTCAACTTGAGGCACAATAGAGGTGTTTGCAATCGTGAAAAGCCGTTATTCGCAAAGGAGCGCGAACATGAAAGCCGTATATGCCACCGGAACGAATTATGATGATCCGCTGTCCGTGCTTGAAGTGGGCACTATGCCTGAGCCTGAAACCAAGCCATTCTGGTCCACCATTCGTGTGAACTCGGCGAGCGTGAACCATCATGACGTGTGGAGTCTGCAAGGTGTGGGGCTTTCCGACGAGCAGACGCCGATGATCCTCGGCACGGACGCGGCTGGCGTGTTGGAAGAAGACATTCCCGTACGAAAGGGACTTAAGGCCGGTTCCGAAGTGGTCTTGTATACCTTCGTTGGTACCGATGGCGCCGGTGTGATGCCGGGGGAGAGACGCTCGATCCTGTCCGAACGGTATGCGGGAACCATGGCCGAATACACACAGGTGCCCAGCGCCAACGTGTTCGCCAAGCCCGCGAATCTGAATCTTGATGAGGCTGCCGCATTGGGTACCAGCTGGCTTACCGCATATTCCCTGCTGTTCGCATCGGCGAATGTGAAGCCGGGAGACACGGTGCTTATTCAAGGCGCCGGAGGCGGCGTGTCGACCGCGGCGATTCAGCTTGCTCACGCGGCCGGATTGGAAGTGTTCGTCACGTCACGAAGCGAAGACAAGCGTGCGCGAGTGTTGCAGCTCGGTGCCGATGCGGCTTTTGAAACGGGTGCGCGACTGCCACGCAAGGCGGATGCCGTCATTGAATCCGTCGGCGCGGCCACATGGAGTCATTCCGTCAAATCCGTACGTCCGGGAGGAACTATCGCCATTTGCGGCGCGACTACTGGCGACCAGCCGGGTGCAGAGCTTACGAGAATCTTCTTCCAGGATATTCGAGTGCAGGGCAATACCATGGGCTCCCGTGAGGATTTCGCACGTTTGCTGAAATTCGTGGAACATGCCGATCTGCATCCGGTCATCGATTCCGCATATGCGATCGACGACGCGCATCTTGCGTTCTCCAAGATCGTGAATGGCGACGTTTTCGGAAAAATCGTGCTGCACATCTAGCCGATTGCGTAAAGTAAACGGTGTTCAAGAACATGTTCTTTTGGATTCTTTCGGAGGTCCTTGATGGCAGACAACAAGCCTGAAGTCGCAGTGATTATGGGGTCGGCGAGCGATTGGGAAACCATGAAGCATGCCTGCGAGATGCTTGACCAGTTCGAAGTGCCGTACATGAAGCAGGTGATTTCCGCGCACCGCACCCCGGAATTGATGGGCGAGTTCGCGCATAGTGCCCGTGCCAACGGTCTGAAGGTCATCATCGCCGGAGCCGGCGGCGCGGCACATCTGCCGGGCATGGTCGCGGCCCAGACCACCCTGCCGGTCATCGGCGTGCCGGTGCGTTCCCATGCGCTGTCCGGTTGGGATTCGCTGCTGTCCATCGTGCAGATGCCAGGCGGCATCCCGGTCGCCACCACCGCAGTCGGCAACTCCGGTGCCACAAACGCAGGTCTTTTGGCTGTGAGCATTCTGAGCACCACCGATGAGCGTTTGGCCAATGCTTTGCAGGAATATCGTGACTCTCTGAAGGAAAAGGTGGCTGAATCCAATGCCCAGCTTGTCTGAGGAAACCAATGGCCGTGTTGAACGTCTGATGCCAGGGGCCACCATCGGCATTATCGGTGGCGGTCAGCTTGGCCGCATGATGGCGTTGTCCGCCCGCTACATGGGCTTCCGCATCGGCGTGCTCGACCCGACTCCGGATTGCCCGACCGCACAGGTGGCCGACTTCCAAGTCACTGCCGAATACGACGACATCACCGCGATCCGAGAACTGGCTGAAAAGTCCGACGTGCTCACGTACGAGTTCGAAAACGTGAACGCCGACGCCATCGACGAAGTGCGTTCCTTGTCTGCAGCCCCGCAAGGCACCGATTTGCTGCGTGTCACGCAGGATCGCGTCAATGAGAAGCAGTTCATCAACGATCATGGCACGCCGACCGCACCATGGAAGGCCGTCAACAGCGTTGAGGAGCTTGATGCGGCGCTCGATGAAATCCATTACCCGGCCGTGCTGAAAACCCGTTCCGGCGGGTACGACGGCCACGGCCAGACCGTGCTGAAATCCGATGCCGATCTCGAAAAGATACGCGCCCGTGCCGATCGCGGTGGCGGATTCCCGCCGAGCATTCTCGAAGGATTCGTCGATTTCGCATTCGAAGCGAGCATTCTCGTTGCCGGTAACGGCAAGGATTATGTGACCTTCCCGATCGTGCGCAACGAGCATCGTAACAATATTCTGCACATGACCATCGCTCCGGCCGAAGTCAGCGAAGACGTGGCGAAGGAAGCGCACGAACTCGCTTTGCGTTTGGCGCAAGGCTTCGAACTGGCCGGCATCCTCGCTATCGAACTCTTCGTTACCAAGGATGAGCGGGTTATCGTCAACGAGCTTGCCCCTCGCCCGCATAACTCCGGTCATTACACCATCGAAGCGTGCTCGTTCGACCAGTTCGACGCGCATATTCGAGGCATCGCCGGGTGGCCGCTCGAACAGCCCGAACTGCTCAAGCCGGCTGTTATGGTCAATGTGCTCGGGCAGCATGTGGCACCGACCCGCGCGCTGATCGCCGAGCATCCCGAATGGAATATGCACGACTATTGCAAGGCTGAAGTGCGTCATGATCGCAAGATGGGGCATATCACCGTGCTGACCGACGACACCAGGCAAACTGTGGCGGATCTTGAATGGACCGGCTGCTGGGATGATTTGAAATAAAACCGATGACGGCATGTTTCGCGCGTCAGCCTTTCCCTGAGGGGAGGACGGCGCGCGAAGCCATCAAGAACGGACATAGATTGACGGACGGACGCGTGGAGCGCAACACCAAACAAAAAGAACTGATTCATGATGCGTTGAAGGCAAACGATGAATTCATTTCCGCACAGGATTTGCATCGCAAGCTGGAAGACGAAGGCGTGAAGGTCGGCCTTGCCACTGTATATCGTCAATTGAATGCCTTGGCTGAGGCAGGCGAGGCTGATACCGTGCGTTTGGAAGGCCAACAGCTGTTCCGTCTGTGTGGTGATGACGGGCATCACCATCATCTCGTATGCACGAATTGCGGCAAAACCGTGGAAATCGAATCGCCATCCGAAACTTGGCTGCGTGGCATCAGCGAGAAATACGGATTCACCATCGAACGGCATACGCTTGAGGTGTTCGGACTATGCCCCGACTGCCGGAATGAGGCACGACGGTAATTCCGTCGATCTCAACAATTTCGCCGATTTCAGCAACAACGGTTATGCGGACGGCGGAATCCTTGACGACAACTAGATACTGCCATCCGAACTGTCTATACCCCCTCCTCATCGTTCTTTTGCGATTTCATCGACATATGCGTAAGAAAATCAGAAGAAACTGTGGATGAAATCGATCATTACAGCTTTTTGTCAGATATGGTCGCGAGAATGGTGCCTTGGCGTCGCCGTAAGGCGGGAAACGAAGCGAACTGACACGTTACGAGTGGAGATAAACACTTGACGAACGAATCCGTGAATACAGAGACGATTGAGGAACTGAAGATCTCGACGATTGATCCAAACGCACCCGCCAAGGAACGTAAGGAATTCCCAGGGTGGTTGTACGGCATACTGTTTGTGGTGTTCGACGCCATCGGTGTGGCAGCGCTACAGATTGGCGTCAGTCAATCCGCTACACGCGTCAAGCTTTCGAACAACATGTGGCTGACCGGTTGGGGCTTCGTCACCAAAATGTTCACCAACCTCAACTTTGTGGCGGTGCTCAACCTGATTTTGTGGGGCGTGCTGTATGTGATACTGCTCATGCTCATCAACCGCTTCTGGATCGCCACGCCAATATTTCTGGCGGTGACATTCATTATCGCGGTGATCGAACATTTCAAAGTATCCATCCGATATGAGGCGATTCTTCCCAGCGATCTGAACTTCCTCAAAGCCGATGCGGGCAATCTTATGAGCTTCATGCCGGCAGGCGCACAGTGGACCATTCTGCTCGCCGTCGTCATATTCGTTGCTTTCATTGCGCTTTTCGTATTCCTGAATCATCGTGACGGCCGTCACGGCAAGCTTTTCCGTGGCGACGACAAGCAGTCGCGCTCGCTGAATGCCATCGTGCGACTACTGCTGATCATCGTGCCGGGAACGTTCTTCACGCTGTATTCCATGCAGGTGAGCACTGTCGGATCTTGGGCGAAAACCTTCTCTTCGGCAATGGGGGACATGCCGTCCATGTGGGATTCCGTCTACGATGCGCAGCGCAACGGACCGATGGTCGCCTTCACCAGGCAGCTGAATCCGAAAGTCATGGTGAAGCCTGACGACTATTCCGAAGAAACCATGAAGGAAGTCGCGGCACGCTACGAAAAAGAAGCGAAGAAGATCAACGCATCTCGTACCGAGAACATGACCGACAGTACGGTGATCTATGTGCTGTCCGAATCCTTCTCCGACCCGTCTCGCGTGCCGGGGCTTAAGATCAACAAGGATTCCATGCCCAACATTCGTTCCATCAAAGAGAATACGACCTCCGGTTTGATGCTCTCTTCCGGATATGGCGGTGGTACCGCAAACCTCGAATACATGGGATTGACGGGTTTGAGCATGTCGAATTTCGATTCGTCGCTCACCAGCCCGTATCAGCAGCTTGTGCCGAGCGAGCATTGGACGCCGACCATCAACCAGCTGTGGGGGGCGTCGAAGAATTCCATCGGACTGCACCCGTACGAATCGTCTATGTACTCGCGTGCGACCAACTATAAGAAGTTCGGATTCTCGCATTTCTACACGTTGACCGGTCCGGACGTCATCTCGCATCAAGACAAGATCGACGATTCGCCGTACGTGTCTGACGAAGCGACGTACGAGAGCACCATCGAAGAAGTCAAGAAAACCGATGGCAACCAGTTCCTGCAGGTCATCACCATGCAGAACCACATGCCATACCACGATTGGTATAAGAACAACGATTTCAAGGCCGAATCCACTACGGACACTCCTTTGGAGGACGATGAGAAGGAGTCCATCGAAACCTATCAGAAGGGTGCGGCTCTGACCGACGAGGCGACCGCCGACTTCCTTGACAAGCTCGACGCCATCGACAAGCCGATCACCGTGGTGTTCTACGGCGATCATCTGCCGGGCATTTATTCGTCCGCTTCCGAAGACGACAACAATTCGCTTGCCTTGCATCTGACGGATTATTTCATCTGGTCCAACAAGGCGTCCAGCTCGCAAGGCAACGAGATCGACAACGCCGACTATTCGTCGCCGAACTTCTTCGTGGCGCAGGCCGCCGAGCATATGAATGCCAAGGTGTCCCCGTATCTGGCGTTCCTCACGCAAATGCATGAGAAAATCTCCGCCATGGAGCCACCTGTCGTCAACAATATCCAGGGATGGGACCGTATCCCTGAAGGTCAGAACATCTATCTCGACGCTGACGGCAATCCCATGGCCGAAAGCGACTTCGACGCGGAAACCCAGCAGTTGCTTGCCGACTACCAGCTGATTCAGTACGATATCACCACAGGGAAGAACTACCTGAAAGACACCGATTTCATGGATCTTCCCTAGAGGCAAGGGGGAAGAGATGGCCGCAACCGATCGCGAACAGCAGATTTTGGCGTGGATTAAGCAGAATCCTTTGATCAGCCAAAACGAGCTTGCGGAACTGTGCGGCATCACCCGTTCAGGGGTGGCCGCGCACATCTCCAACCTGATGAAAAAAGGGTACATCCAAGGCAAAGGGTATATCGTCACTCCGCCCAGCTATGTGGCTGTTGTTGGCGCCATCAATATAGACCATTACGGTGTCGCCATGCAGGATGTGGTTGGGGAAAGTTCCAACATGGGGCGCATTGTGTCATCCGTGGGCGGCATTGGTTACAATATCGCCTACAATCTGAACCGGCTTGGCGTGCCGAATTATTTGATTTCCGTCTATGGTGATGATGAGAACGGCGAACGCGTCAAGCAGGACGCGTATGCCAACGGCATTGACATCACGCATGCCAAGCAGATTTCCCATATGCCTACTTCCACCTTCTTGTCGGTTGTTTCCGCGCAGGGGCGTCAGATTGTGGGTCTTGATGATATGCAGATCAGTGCGGAAATCACCCCGGAATTTCTAGCGCAACGAGAGCAGACCATCGTCAATGCGGAAATGGTGGCGATTGATTCGAGCTTGCCGTCTGATGCCATAGCATGGGTTTGCGAAAAAACAAGTCGACCGATTTTCGTGCGCGTGGTTTCCGTTAATAAAGCGGCGCGAATCACGCCGGTGCTCGATCGCATCGACACTATGGTGCTTAATTCCGCCGAAGCCAAATTCGTGTCGGGGATTGAGGTGCATGACGAGGCCAGTGCCAGAGATTGCGCCGAACATTTGCTGCGGTCCGGTGTGCGTAATGTGTTTCTTTTTGTGGATGATTCGGACATGCTGTACTGCTGCGAACATGAAAGCTTTTTCTGGTCTTTGCCGGGAAGGGCGGAGGAACGTCGATATACCAATGGTGGTGCGTCGGCGGCGTTGAGTGCGCTGGTGTGGGCGCGTCGTGAGCATAAAACACAGCGGGAATGCGCTAGATATGCGTCTGCGGCGGCTGCGATGAATATGTCTCAGGTGCAGTCGATTTGCGCTGATTTTTCTGAAGAAGCTGTGCGGCGCAAAGCTGATTTGCTGCAGTAACGCAGGTATGGCGGTCTTACATTTGTTTCTTTCGTAATCGCGAGACACGCGATTTTTCCATATGTTACATCGATGAAAAATAAGCAAAAGTTGACTGGCTTAAACTTTTGTTGTACTCTAAATTGAAGATAAAACGTTTCATCAAGGGTGTATCAAGGCAGATATATCCCCGAAAATGTAGGAGGCAATATCCATGGCGGATATGACTTCAGGAAATACTGTTCCTGACCGTTACGTTGTGGTCATCGGTGGCATGAACATGGACATCTGTGGTAGACCGACGAGCACCGTAGTGGACCGAGACTCGAATCCGGGCGTCGTCAGCATGTCCGCAGGTGGTGTCGGGCAGAACATCGCACAGAACATGGCTCATCTGGGCATGCCGACATACCTGATCACCGTCTACGGCGACGATGAAAACGGCAAGACCCTGGAACGTTCGTGCGCGGCCAACAACATCAATCTTGACTATGCCGCACAGCTGGGAGGACGCCGTTCTTCCACCTACATGTTCATCACCGACGATACGGGCGATCTGCTGGTGGCCGTCAACGACATGGAAATCTGCAAGGAAATCAATCCGGCATTCCTCGAATCTCGCCTCGACTTCATCAACGGTGCCGCCATCTGCCTGCTTGACGCCAATCTTGAACCGGAAACCATGGCATGGATTGGCGAACACGTCACCGCGCCACTGTTCGGAGACACCGTTTCCACAGTCAAAGCGCACCGTTTCGACACGATCCTCAACAAGATGACCGTGCTCAAGCCGAATGATTTGGAAGCATCCGTACTCACCGGCATCGGTATCGCCGACCAGTATTCGGCAGGTGCCGCAGCGAAGACCTTGCTCGACAGGGGCGTGAAGAACGTATTCATTTCATTGGGTGCCAACGGAATCCTGTGCGCGAGACACGAAAACGACGAATACAGCTTCAAGCATGTGCCGCCATACCGTACCGAAATCGCCACGGCAAATGGGGCCGGAGATGCCGGCATGGCAGCCATCACCTGGAGCTTCTTCGATAACCCCGATCGAGATCTTGAAGAAGTCGGCAAAATTGCGCAGGCAGCATCCAGCATCGCGCTCGAATGCACAAAAGCAGTGCCCGATATCACCGTGGAACGCATACGTAAGAAGATGTCCGGCGAGATCGAGCCGTTGCTCGACGAAGTGCGTACCGCCTGAATTTTGCTACATCACACGTCCATCAACCCATACAAACACAAGGAGAACCGACAATGGTAGTCAAGCAGATCTATTCTCTGATCGAATACGATGAGGCCGTCAAAACCATGGAGGCTGGTGCCGACAACATTGGACTGGTGCCGATGCAGAATGGTGGCGTTCCGGCACATCGCGTGCCAATCGAACGCGTGCACCGCATTTTCGACGAATGCAAGCGTCGTGGCGTCACCTCCGTGGCCATCATGCTGACCAACGATCCCGACGAGATGATCGAGCTTGCCAGAGAGGTGCGGCCTGACATTCTGCATATCGCAGGCGATGGGTACGCCGCAGATGAAGCATTCGCGGCCCGACTTAAGGAAGCCGCTCCGAACACCAAACTCATGCAGGCCGTGCTCGTTGACGATGAATCCGCCGTCGACCGTGCCAAGAAGTACGCACAATACTGCGATCTCATCCTCACGGACTCCGGTCTGGCCCCCGACACCGGCATTGGTGCCAGCGGTCTGACCCACGACTGGAGCATTGACGCCCGTATTGTGGCCGAATGCGGCAAGCCGGTCATCATGGCTGGCGGTCTTGGACCAGACAATGTTGCCGAAGCCATCGAACAGTGCAAGCCGTATGGCGTGGACTCCCTGACGAAGACCAGCATCAAATACGACGGCGGCTACATGGAGAAAGACATCGACAAGGTTCGTCAATTCTGCATCAATGCCGACGCTGCGGCCGCAAAGATCGGACAGTGACCGATGGCTATGGAAGTCAAACTGCTGCAACCCGTCAAAGTGGTCTGCACTGACGATTTAGGGGAGACTCTGGTTGATATCATGCAGACCGCGGGCTATTCTCGTCCGCTGATGGTCACGGATTCCTTCGTCGGAAGCATGCCGCTGGTCGTTGCCGCACGTACCAAGCTTGAACAGGTCGGTGTCGATGTGGCGGTATTCGACCAGGTCAAGCCCGACCCGCTTTGCGAAACCGTGGAATCCGGCGTCGAAGCATTCGAAGCGCATAAGGCTGACAGCATCATCGCCATCGGCGGTGGCAGTTCCATGGATGTTGCCCGAGGCATCAACATCGTGCGTGTCAACGGCGGATCCATCATCGAATACACCGATCCAGCCAAGCCGATCGCACCATGCAACGGTATGATCGCAGTTCCGACCACCGCCGGCACCGGCAGCGAAATGTCCAACGCGCTGGTGGTCACCGAAGGATCCACCGGTCGTAAACTCGCGGTGCTTGCCGATCCGGCAGTTAGCGAATATGCCGTGCTGAACGCGGATCTCATGCTGACACTGCCCGCAAAAATGACCATCGCTTGCGGACTTGACGCATTCTGCCACGCCGCGGAAGGATACCTTTCCCGAATGGCAAGTCCGGTCACGGATGCCATTTGCGAAAAAGCGATGTTCCTGCTGTACAACTATCTGCCGCGTGCTGTGGCAAACGGTCAGGATCGTGAAGCCAGGGAACGTGTGATGGTCGCGTCGACGCTTGCAGGATGGATGCTGAACAATGCGGGAACCATTGCGGGGCATTCCATCGCACACGTGCTCGGAGCGAAATACCACATCGTGCACGGTGAAGCCGTTGGCTACGCGTTGCCGGCGGTTATGGAGTTCGTTGCTCCCGTACGTGCGCATAAGGTTCGTGAGATCGGTCAGATTCTAGGTGCGGTCTACCCGGAAAATGCGCCGGACGAGCAGGTTGCGATTATCGCAAGCAGAGCGTTCAAGGATTTCCGCGACCGCATGCTCGGTCTGCATGCTGTTGAGGATTACGGCATCAGCGTTGAAGAACTCGTTTCCAATGCGCAGGCCGTAGTTGACGAGCGTTTTGCAGGAAACACACCTCGTGACATCGATCTTCAGGCAGCCGAACAACTGCTCGAAGGTTTCGGAAGTCGCTGATATCAAAGGCCATTGCCGGCCTTGCAACAAGTTGTGTGACCGATGAGCCGGAGTCAGTCAATCGTCGACCACCTCATTATCGGTTCAAAGTTGGAGTACATAAGGAGGAACCATAATGTCCAAGAAAATCATCCTTGATTGCGATCCGGGACATGATGACGCCGTCGCCATCCTGCTTGCCGTGGGCAATCCCAATATCGATCTGCTGGGCGTCACCACGGTAGGTGGCAATCAGAGCCTTGACAAGGTGACCTACAACGCCCGTGCAGTGCTGGAAAAGGCGCATGCCACCGACGTGCCGGTGCATGCCGGATGTGACCGTCCGCTGGTGCGCAAGCAGGAAGTGGCAGCTTCCATTCACGGCGAAACCGGTCTTGACGGCGTTGAACTGCCTGAACCCAGCCGTCCGCTGGAAGCCGGACATGCCGTCAACTGGATTATCGACACCATTATGAGCAACGAGCCAGGCACCATCACTCTGGTGCCGACTGGACCGCTGACCAACATTGCCATGGCTGCCCGCATGGAGCCGCGCATTGTTGAACGTGTCAAGGAAGTCGTGCTTATGGGCGGCGGATACCATGTGGGCAACTGGAGTGCCGTGGCCGAGTTCAACATCAAGGTCGATCCGGAAGCCGCTCACATCGTGTTCAATGAAGCCTGGCCGATCACCATGGTCGGATTGGATCTGACGCATCAGGCATTGTGCACGCCCGAAGTGCAGCAGCGTATCGAAGGCGTTGGCACTGATCTCGCCAAGTTCGTGTCTGGTCTGATGGACTTCTTCCGCAAGACCTATCAAGACAATCAAGATTTCATCGATCCTCCGGTCCATGATCCGTGCACGGTGGCATACCTCATTGATCCGAGCGTCATGACCACCCGTCGTTGCCCGGTTGATGTCGAAATCCATGGAGATCTCACACTTGGCATGACCGTCGCCGACCTGCGAGGTCCAGAGCCGAGCGCCGAAGAATGCCACACCCAGGTTGCAGTCAAGCTTGATTTCAACAAATTCTGGGATTTGGTAACCGACGCAATCAAGACCATCGGCTGAAAGAAGAGAAAGATAAGTAAAGGGGTGCTCTAATGACAGAGACCAAAAACAGCAAAATGCTCGACGAAGGCGGCAAGTCCGTCGTCGCATTGATGGCAGCATTGATGGCAGCCATCTTCGCGTTCCAGCTCAACGCGTCCATGCTTTCGCCTGCATTGACGACCATGCGTGTTGAACTCAACACCACCGATGCGCAGATTGGCTTGACCCAGACGGTGTTCTTCACCTCGTGCGCAGTGTTCTCGCTGTTCCTGCCGCGACTCGGCGATTTGATCGGTCGCAAGAAAGTGCTGCTTGGCATTCTTGTGCTTACCGCTTTGGGCTGCGTGGTTTCCGCGCTCGCGGTCAACGTGCCGATGCTGATGATCGGTCGTGTGATTCAGGGTGTTGCCGGTCCGATTGTGCCGATGACGCTGATCATGCTGCACGCCAAGGTTACTGAAGATAAGAAGTACGCCAAGCTCATGGCTATTCTGACTTCCGTTAATGGTGGCATCGGCGGTGTCGACGCTATTCTTGGCGGCTGGCTTGCTGGCACGTTCGGTTTCCGTTCCGTGTTCTGGGTCATGGTTGGCGTTGCGGTGCTTGCCATTGTGCTTGTGTTCGTGTATGCGGAAGAATCCACCGCTTCCGAGACTCCGAAGATGGATTGGGTTGGCGTGGTTTCCCTTGCCGCCGCATTCTTGGCCGCATATCTGGCCATCAACGAGATTCAGAAGCTGGGCTCCGCCAATTGGGCGCTGGTCGCTGTCGAAATCGTTATTGCAGCCGTGCTGTTCGTGGTGTTCTGGAATGTTGAGAAGCGTCAGAAGGCTCCGATGGTCACCACGCATTATCTCAAGCAGCGTCGTACTTGGGGTCTGCTGCTGACCACCCTGCTTACCATGACCGGCGTGTTCGCCATCATGAACGGTATCGTGCCTGCTCTCGCTCAGGATACCGAAGTCGGCGCCGGCATGAGCGCCAGCGTGGTATCGTTCGCCACCCTGACTCCGTATGCGTTGATCGGTCTCGCATTCGGTCCGGTCGCAGGCGTGCTCGCTTCGAAGTTCGGCTACCGTGCGGTGCTGCGTACTGGCTTGATCGTCTCTGTTGTGGGCGTGCTGTTCGGCATCTTCGTGTGCAACGTTCCGAGCATCTGGGCACTTGTGGTCATGTCTTTGGCTTTGGGTGTTTCCTACGCAGGTACTGCCAACATCATGCTGAACGGTCTGGGCATCGTGCTCTCTCCGGAAGACAATCCGGGCTACCTGCCTGGTCTGAACTCCGGTGCATTCAACCTGGGTGCCGGTCTGAGTTATGCAGTGCTGTACGCTGCTCAGAACGCGTTCACCGCATCCGGCGGTGCGACCAGCGGCTACATCGCAGCCATGGTTGGCGGTGTGATTCTGCTCGGCCTCGCGTTCTGCGCATCCCTGCTCATTCCGAAGCCGGGAGAGCAGAAGTAATCAATATAAGCTTGCCTGTGTTGTGTGATTAAAAAACGGCGGTTTTGCAGTCGGACTCCTCTCTGTCCGACCACAAAACCGCCGTCCTTTTTATATATATGATTGCGATTGTATGGTTACAGACATTTCTGATGGTATGCAATCGCTGGGTGCATTCAGATGTTCAGTGCCTTGGCGCCGATGTCGTGACGGTAGAACATGCCCTTGGTGTCGAGCTGGTCGATAATCGCATACACCTTGTCTTGAGCGGCCTTGATGTCGGCTGCGGAGGTTTCCACCAACAGCACGCGGCCGGAATTGGCGACCAGACCTTCTTCGCTACGAGCCACGCCAGCGTAATAGACGTGGGAATCCTCATCGACTGGAATCTCAGGAATCGCAGCGCCCTTGATCACATCGACAGGGTAGCCGTCGGCGGCGAGCACCACACCAAGCGTGGCGTTGTCATTATCCCAAGTGAACTCCGGAGTCTCGCCATTGAGCAGAGCGCTGATGCCGGCGCCGAGATCAGACGTGAGCTTCGGCAGCACGACTTCCGTTTCCGGATCGCCGAAACGAGCATTGAACTCGATAACCTTCGGACCATCCGCGGTGGCGATCAAGCCAGCGTAAAGAATGCCCGTGAACGGCGTACCCTCATCGGACATAGCCTGCACAGTCGGCTTCACAATGGTTTCGATAGCGGTGTCAACCACATCCTGACCGATCTGCGGAACGGGACTGTACGCACCCATGCCACCGGTGTTCGGACCCTTATCGCCATCATAAGCGCGCTTATGATCCTGAGAAATCGGCATCGGCCAGAAATCGGTGCCATTCACAAAACTCATCAGCGAGAACTCCTGACCCTCCAAGAAGTCCTCGATGACAACCTTCGCACCGGCGTTGCCGAAACGATGATCGACGAAAATGTCTTCAAGAGCGGCGATGGCGGTTTCCTCATCCATGGCAACGGTCACGCCCTTGCCAGCGGCCAGACCATCAGCCTTGATCACAATCGGAGCGCCATGTTCACGCACATAAGCGGTGGAACGCTCCAAATCGTCGAACGTCTGATACTTCGCAGTCGGAATGTTGTGACGTTCCATCAACTGCTTGGCGAAATCCTTGGAACCCTCGATTTGCGCGGCGGCCTTGCTCGGACCAAACGCCTTGATGCCAGCTCCCGCGAAATCGTCGACGATGCCCTCGATAAGCGGCACTTCCGGACCGACGAACACCCAGTCGTAGCCGTTGTTCTTCACGAAATCAATCAGCGCGGCATGATTGGACGGGTTGATCTGCGTGGTGCGGATGCCGTCAAGCTCCATGCCTGGATTGCCCGGAGCCACCGTGACTTCGCTGACGCTGCCGCCGCGCATAAGTGCATGGGCGATGGCATGCTCGCGTGCACCGGAACCAATGACCAGAACCTTCATGTTTCCTCCTGTTGTGTCCCTTTTGGGAAAATCCTATGTTCAGGAAAGTCTTCGGAAATAAAAGGGGGTGGCCGTTATGGCTCACCCCCGTATATGTATTTACTGCAGTTCGACGTCGCTATCGGTCTTCTTGACGATATTGCCGAGTACGTAACCGGCTTCGTCATTGGACTTGAGCAATTCCATGGTCTTATCGGCATCTTCGGCGTTGACGGCCAGCACCATACCAATACCCATGTTGAAGATGTTGAACATTTCCATATGGTCGACTTCGCCGGCCTTTTCGAGCACGTCGAAAATCGGCAGTACCGGCCAGGAGCCGAGGTTGATGTGTGCGGCCAGACCGTCCGGAATCATACGCGGAACGTTTTCGATGAAGCCGCCGCCGGTGATGTGGGCGACACCCTTGACCACGCCGGCCTTGAACAGCGGGGAGAGGGCCTTCACATAAATCTTCGTCGGGGTGAGGAGCACGTCGCCGAGCTTTTCGCCGTCGAGCTCGTCAAGCACGGTATCGACGTTATAGCCAGCCTTCTCGAACAGGGCCTTGCGCACCAGAGAGAAGCCGTTGGAATGTACGCCGGTGGACGGCAGACCAATGAGCACATCGCCCTCAGCGATGGTGGAGCCGTCCACGATTGCGGACTTCTCGGCAACACCGACCGCGAAACCGGCCAAATCGTACTCGTCTTCGTCATACATACCCGGCATTTCAGCGGTTTCGCCACCGATCAGACCGGAACCAGCCTGTACGCAGCCGTCGGCAACGCCAGCCACAACCTGCTCGAGCAGTGCTGGATCGTTCTTGCCGCAGGCGATGTAATCCAGGAAGAACAACGGTTCCGCACCCTGAGCGGCAATATCGTTGACGCACATGGCCACGCAGTCGATGCCGATGGTGTTGTGCTTGTTGGCCATCTTGGCAACGACCAGCTTGGTGCCGACGCCGTCAGTGCCGGAAATCAGCACCGGCTCCTTGTATCCGAGGGAAGCCAGATCGAACAGGCCGCCGAAGCCGCCGATACCGCCGACCACGCCCGGACGGTTGGTGCGCGCCACATGGGACTTGATGCGCTTGACGACTTCGTAACCGGCTTCGACGCTTACGCCGGCTTCCTCATATGCTTTTGGCATATCAAACCTTTCTCGGGTTCAGTGTTCTTCTTGGGATGAAGTAGTGGTGTATTCGTTGCCCTCGTACTTGCTTTTATACAAGGCGAATTCAGGCAGACGCACGCGATCTTCAGGAGTAAGGGACTTCAAAAAATCACTTTCATAATCGTCGAGTGCGGTCGGGTAGTCGCCATTGAAGTAGGCCACGCACAGACCGCCGTACGGGGCGTCCGCACCCAGGCCGATAGATTCGACCAATCCGTCGAGTGACAGGAACGCCAAGGAATCGGCGCCAATGAAATCGCGAATTTCTTCAACGGACTTCTTTGCGGCGATGAGCTCCTTGGTGGTGGAGATGTCGATGCCGTAGAAGCACGGGTACTTCAGCGGCGGCGAGCTGATACGCATGTGCACTTCGGCGGCGCCAGCTTCCTTCAGCAGCTGCACGATGCGCTTGGACGTGGTACCGCGCACGATGGAATCGTCGATAACGATCACGCGCTTGCCTTTGACCACGCCGCGCACGGCGGACAGCTTCATGCGCACGCCCTGCTCGCGCAGTTCCTGCGTCGGCTGGATGAAGGTTCGAGCCACATACTGGTTCTTGATCAGGCCCATCTCGTTTGGCAGACCAGCTTCTTCCGCATAGCCGGAGGCCGCGGACAGCGAGGAATTCGGCACGCCAATGACCATATCGGCATCGACCGGCGATTCTTGGGCCAGACGCGCACCCATACGCTTGCGGGCGGAATGCACGTTTACGCCGTAAATGTCGGAATCGGGGCGTGCGAAGTAGATGAATTCCATCGAGCAGATGGCCAACTGGGTCTGATTGGTGTACTGCACGATCTTGTAGCCGTGATCGTCGATAACCACGATTTCGCCCGGGCGAATATTGCGCACCAATTCGGCGCCGACAACGTCAAGCGCGCAGGTTTCGGAAGCGAGCACATAAGCGCCGTTTTTCATCTTGCCGAGGGAAAGCGGGCGGAAACCGTTCGGATCAAGCGCGCCGATCATGGCGTCTTCGGTCATGATCAGGTAGGCGAAACCGCCATGCACGGTGTTGAGCGCTTCCTTGAGCTTGTCCATGAACGTACGCTGTGTGGAGCGGCGCAACAGGTGCATCAACACTTCGGTGTCGGAATTGGAGTGGAAGATTGCGCCTTCGTCTTCCAACTGACGCCTCAGAGTCGGGCAGTTCGTCAGATTGCCATTGTGGCACAAGGCCATATCGCCGTCATGGAAGCGGAAGATGAATGGCTGGATGTTGTCGGTGCCGCCTGAACCGGCAGTGGCGTAACGCACATGGCCGATCGCCTTGTCTCCCTTCAGGCGTTCGATTTCGCGTTCGTCGCCGAACACTTGGGTCAACAGACCCGTTCCGCGATGACCGATGAGATGACCGTTATCGTTCGAGACAATGCCGGCGCCTTCCTGACCACGATGCTGCAGCGCGTGCAGGCCGAAGTAGGTGAGTCGGGCAGCGTCCGGGTGACCCCAAACGCCAAAAATACCGCATTCCTCGTGGATGTCTTCGAGTTCAGCTGACAAGCCAAAGCTCCTTCCAAAACCATGGAGACAAGGGGTTCGCTACCGTTCAACCCTACCAACCGGAGGCTACAATTGGCGGTTTTCGTGGAGTCCTTAGGGACACTTGGCATGTCGGGTGTGTCGAACAATTGTTCGAACTCTCTGATATGCTGAATGCAGGAAAATACAGTGCGGTGCATCGGCGATGCTTTGTCGGTGCTTTGCGAGGCGAAGTGCTCGTTGACGTTTCAAGATGGGGCCAAATCATGGAAGGAGTCTGAAGATGGCCGAACGTACCTATATCGCTATCGATCTGAAATCCTTCTATGCGTCTTCGGAATGTGCGGAACTCGGATTCGACCCTCTATCCACGCATCTGGTAGTGGCCGACCAATCGCGCACCGACAAAACCATCTGTCTTGCCGTGTCGCCATCGCTCAAAGCATATGGACTGCCGGGGCGGGCGAGACTGTTCGAAGTCAAAGCGAAGCTTAAAGAAGTCAATGCTGCACGGCGGGCAGCGGCACCGGGCGGTGTGCTGAGAGGTGAATCGTATGATGCGAAAGCGCTCGCAGCTAATCCGAATCTGGCTGCCGGCGTGTATATAGCGAAGCCTCGAATGTCGCATTATCTCAACATCAGTGCGAAAATCTACAGCATATATTTAAGATACGTATCCGAAGCTGACATTCATGTCTATTCGATAGATGAAGTATTCATGGATGTTACCGGGTATTTGCGGGCTTACGGCAAAAGCGCGCATGATATGGCCCGTGAAATGATCCAGCAGATTCTTCGGGAGACGGGCATCACCGCAACGGCCGGTATCGGTACGAATATGTATTTGGCGAAAGTGGCTATGGACGTGGTCGCCAAGCATATTCCCGCGGATAAGGATGGCGTGCGTATCGCGCAATTGGATGAGATGTCGTATCGTCGGCTGTTATGGGCGCACAGGCCGTTGACTGATTTCTGGCGTGTGGGACGAGGGTATGCGAAGAAGCTCGAAGCCCAAGGTCTAATGACAATGGGCGATATAGCCCGATGTTCCATAGGCCGTGCCGACGAGTATTACAACGAGGGCCTGCTGTACAAGATGTTCGGTGTGAACGCCGAGCTGCTTATCGACCATGCGTGGGGTTGGGAACCTTGCACGATCGCCGACATCAAAGCGTATAAGCCAGCTGGTCATAGTATGAGTTCGGGGCAGGTGCTTACGGGCGCGGTCGGTTTTGACTCGGCGCGGCTGATTGTGAGAGAAATGGCGGACACCTTGTCTTTGGACTTGGTTGCCAAAGGTGTGAAGGCCGGCCATATGGGGTTGATGGTCGGTTACGATACCGCCAGTCTTGATCCAAAGCGGCTAGGGGTGTGTGGCACTCCGGAATTGAAGGCGATGGCTGAGCGAGCCATTGCCGAATATAGCGGTCCCGTAACTCTTGATAGGTATGGTCGGCGTGTGCCCAAGCCGGCTATAGGGTCGATTGGTCTGGGCGACCATACGTCATCCACCACGCGCATATGCGATGCGGTTGACGAATTGTTCTGCAGAATCGTCGATCATCGGCTGTTGGTACGTCGATTGAATGTGGTTGCTTCTGATTTGCAAACGGTCGAACAGCTGGCTGAGCGGAATGCTGCGGCGAATTACGTTCAGCCCGATCTGTTTTCGGATATGCAGGAAGTCTCAAATGGAAGCGATAGCAACGATTGCAGTGATAACGTCGATAACAACGCGCGGTCTTCCTATACTGACGATATGCAGGTTGTCGATGAGATTTCCGAACAGCATGTGCAACAGACGATTCTTGACATCAAACGCAAGTTCGGCAAAAACGCCGTCATCAAAGGAATGGACATGTTCGCTGATGCCACAGGTCAACAGCGCAACCGACAGATTGGAGGTCATGCAGCGTGAGTTTGCAGCAAACCGACCGTTACGATGACATCATCAACTTGCCTCATCATCGCTCGCGCACGCGTCCGCACATGAGCATGCACAACCGTGCCGCGCAATTCATGCCTTTCGCCGCTCTCACCGGCTACGACGACATCATCAAACAAGCCGCCACCCATTCCAACGAAGCAGTGGAACGCGCCAACACCCCCGTCAATCTCGCCGAAGGCTACCTCTCCGCCTAACATGCGTCGGAGACCAAAAAAGAGGCTGTCTGGTTTGATTAGGGAGGAATCCCGATCAAACCAGACAGCCTCTGTATGTTCGAATCTACGTCAGAACGCTTTTATGGATGCGGTCGTGGATCAGGCGGCGAAGTACTCCACGCCGGCTGCGAACAGCGGCTGGTCCTTCTCGCCGGGCACGTTCTTGAACGTACCGTTGCTGTAACGCTCGGAGTGGCCCATCTTGCCGAACACGCGGCCGTCCGGGCTGGTGATGCCTTCGATGGCCAGCAGTGAACCGTTCGGGTTCACGCTCAGGTCCATGCCCGGCACGCCGGCCTCGTCCACGTACTGCGTGGCGATCTGGCCATTGGCCTTGAGCTGGGCGAGCATATCGTCGGAAGCCACGAAACGGCCTTCGCCGTGGGAGATGGCGATGGTGTGCATGTCGCCCACCTCGGTCTTTGCCAGCCACGGGGAGAGATTCGACGCCACGCGGGTGCGCACCAGACGGCTCTGGTGGCGGCCGATGGTGTTGAACGTCAGCGTCGGGCATTCGGCGGTCATCGGCACGATGTCGCCGTACGGCACCAGGCCGAGTTTGATCAGCGCCTGGAAACCATTGCAGATACCGAGCATCAGACCATCACGGTTGTTCAACAGGTCACGCACCGCTTCGGTAACGGCAGGAGCACGGAAGAACGCGGTGATGAACTTGGCGGAACCATCCGGCTCGTCGCCGCCGGAGAAGCCGCCGGGGATCATGATGATCTGGCTCTTCTTGATTTCCTCAACCAAAGCTGCGGTGGACTCAGCCACAGCAGCAGGGGTGAGGTTGTTCACGATGAGCGTGCTCACGTCGGCACCCGCGCGCTCGAAGGCGGCTGCGGAATCGTATTCGCAGTTGTTGCCGGGGAACACGGGGATGATCACATGCGGCTTGGCGACGCCGGCGCCGGTGTATACGGTCTTCTTCGGCGCATTGAAGGACACGGTCTCAACGGTCTTGCCCTTTTCGTCGCCCTTGGATCGGTACGGGAACACGGATTCGATGCCGCCCTCCCAAGCGTCCTGCAGTTCGGCCAGATCCAGCGTCTCACCGGCTGCCACGAACTGGTAGGCCTCGGTGGTCTCGCCGACCTCACTGACCTCAACCAGATTGGATACGGCCGGAACCTTCGCGGTGTCGGCAAGTTCGATGATGAAGGAACCATAGGCCGGGGCGAACAGGTTGTCCACGCTGATGCCATCGGCCAGCTTCACGCCGATCTGGTTGCCGACAGTCATCTTGAAGATAGCCTCGGCGGTGGCACCGTAGCCAGGCGTGGACACGGCCAGCGCATCGCCGAAATCGGTGAGCTCCTCGACTGCGGAGAACACCTCCAGCAGCGAATCCTTGTCCGGTGTGAGGCCGTCGGCCTGGTAACGCGGCGCGATGCGGATCACACGGTGACCAGCGCCCTTGAACTCTGGGGAAGTGGCACGCTTCATGTTGCCCACAGCCACGGCGAAGGAGATCAGGGTCGGCGGAACGTCCAGCTGTTCGAACGTGCCGGACATGGAGTCCTTACCGCCGATTGCGCCAGCGCCTAGATCGACCTGCGCCATCAGAGCGCCCAGTACGGCGGCCATCGGCTTGCCCCAACGCTCCGGCTCGTCGCGTAGCTTCTCGAAGTATTCCTGGAAGCTCAGATACGCTTTCTCATGTTCGAAACCGGCGGCCACCAGCTTCGAGAGCGACTCGACCACAGACAGATAAGCGCCTGTGAACTGGTTCTGCTCCATGATGTACGGGTTGAAGCCCCAAGCCATCGCGGAGGCGGTGGTGGTCTCGCCGAACACCGGCAGCTTGGCGACCATGGCCATGTTCGGGGTCAGCTGCTTCCTGCCGCCGAACGGCATGAGCACGGTGCCTGCGCCGATGGTGGAGTCGAAACGCTCGGAAAGACCCTTGTTGGAAGCCACGTTCAGATCGGTGAGCATGGCATGCATGCGGTCAGACAAGGAACCGGAAGCCCACGGGGTGGCGTAGCCGTGCTGCGCCTCGACATGCACCACCTGATGCTTCGGAGCGCCGTTGGAGGCGAGGAACTCGCGGGACAGATCCACGATCGTGTCGCCGTTCCATACCATCGTCATGCGCGGCTCTTCGGTCACGGTCGCGATGACTTCAGCCTCGAGATTCTCTTCCTTGGCGTAGCCGAGGAACTCGTCCACATCCTCGGCGGCCACGTCCACGGCCATGCGCTCCTGAGATTCGGAAATCGCAAGTTCTGTGCCGTCCAGGCCTTCGTACTTCTTCGAAACCTTGTTGAGATCAACATACAGGCCGTCAGCCAGCTCGCCGACTGCCACGGATACGCCACCGGCGCCGAAATCGTTGCAGCGCTTGATCAGGCGGCATGCGTCACCGCGGCGGAACAGACGCTGCAGCTTACGTTCGACGGGAGCATTGCCCTTCTGCACCTCGGCGCCGTCAAGCTCCAGGGATTCGACGTTATGCGCCTTGGACGCGCCGGTGGCGCCGCCGATACCGTCACGGCCGGTACGCCCGCCGAGCAGGATGACCTTGTCGCCCGGAGCCGGGGTTTCGCGGCGTACATGATCGGCCGGAGTCGCGGCCACAACCGCACCGACCTCCATGCGCTTGGCCACATATCCGGGGTGGTAGATTTCGTCCACCTGACCGGTGGCCAGGCCGATCTGGTTGCCGTAGGAGGAATAACCGGCGGCGGCGGTGGTGACGAGCTTGCGCTGAGGGAGCTTGCCTTCAAGCGTCTCGGACACCGGCACGGTCGGATCGGCGGCACCGGTCACGCGCATGGCCTGATACACGTAGGAACGGCCGGAAAGCGGGTCGCGGATGCAGCCGCCGATGCAGGTTGCCGCACCACCGAACGGTTCGATTTCCGTCGGGTGGTTGTGGGTTTCGTTCTTGAACAGGAACAGCCAATCCTCATCATGGCCATTCACATCAACCTTCACCTTGACGGTGCAGGCGTTGATTTCTTCGGATTCGTCAAGATTCTTCAGAATACCGTTCTTCTTGAGCCACTTCGCGCCGATGGTGCCCATATCCATAAGGCATACGGGCTTTTCGTCGCGGCCAAGCTCGTGACGCATCTCAAGATACTTATCGAACGCGGCCTGCACGGTCGCGTCGTCAATCTGCACATCATCAAGTTGCGTGCCGAACGTGGTGTGACGGCAATGATCGGACCAATACGTGTCGATCACCTTGATTTCCGTGATTGTCGGATCACGCTGTTCCTCGGTGAAGTGAGCACGGCAGAACTGCAGATCAGCCAAATCCATGGCCAGGCCACGGTCGGCGATGAACTGCTCAAGATCGGCGTCGCTCATGGTGCGGAAACCTTCGATGACCTCCACCTTGCCCGGTACCGGCACCTGCGTCTTCAACGTGGTCTTGGTATCCAGCGAAGCTTCGCGAGCCTCGACCGGGTTGATCACATAATGCTTGATGGCGGCGATGTCGGCGTCGCCCAGCTCGCCTTCAAGTGCATACACCTTGGCGGAACGAACAGTCGGGCGCTCGCCCTGGGAGATCAGCTGAATGCATTCGCTGGCGGAATCCGCACGCTGGTCGAACTGACCGGGCAGATACTCCACAGCAAACACATTATCAGAACCGAAATCAGGCAAATCGGCGGAAACATTATCGACCTGCGGCTCACTGAACACGGTAGGGGTGGCCTGTGCGAACAGTTCCTCGCTAATGCCTTCCACATCATAACGATTGACGAGACGCACATTCTTCAGCGATGCGATGCCAAGAATGGTCTTCAGCTCGTTGGCGAGCTGCTTGGCCTCGACATCAAAACCCTGCTTCTTTTCCACGTACACGCGAAAAACCATGGTTGACTCCTTGAAAGAGGGGCTTGGTGAGATTGATAAAAATAAGATTTTCAAAAACGATGAAGCCCGCATCCGAGTTTGTACTGCAGATGCGGGCTATCGCAAGTATTATTCGGCTACTTCAATGCCTTCGGACTTGGCGAGTTCAGCCAAGCGGCTTTCGACCTCTTCGTAAGCCGGAATGATGTCGCCCAGATCGCGGCGGAACAGATCCTTGTCGAGATGCTCAACCTTGCCGGAGCCGTCACGCTGATCCCACAGACGGCAGGAATCAGGCGTAATCTCATCGGCCAGCAGCAGCGTGCCATCGGAAGTGCGACCCATTTCGATTTTGAAATCAACAAGCTTGATGCCGATCTTGGCGAAGATCTCGATCAGGGCTTCGTTGATGCGGCGTGCGAGAGGTGCGATCTCAGCCAGATCCTCACGGGTGCACACGCCCAACGCAACCAGATCGTCGTCGTTCACGAACGGATCGTGCAGATCGTCGTTCTTCAGGAAGTACTCCAGCACCGGCTCCTTGAGCTCGATGCCCTCTTCCACGCCCAAGCGAGAGCAGAAGTGGCCGGCGGCGGTGTTACGCAGCACGATCTCGAGTGGGAACATGGTGACCTTCTTGACCAGCTGGGAGGTTTCGCCTACGCGGGCCACCAGATGGCTGTCGATACCGCGCTTCTTGAGCAGATCGAAGATCAGCGTGGTGATGAGGTTGTTCAGCCTGCCCTTGCCGGCGAAGTCTTCCTTCTTCTCGCCGTCACCTGCGGTAGCGGAGTTCTTGTATTCGACCCAGAGCACCTCCGGATCGTCAGTTGCGTACAGTTGCTTGGCTTTGCCCTCGTAGAGCTTTTCCAACTTCTCCATTACTCGCCTTTCCTGGTGTTTGGGAGGTAGATAGTTTGGTGAACTTGACGGTTAACAAGATACCAACGGGAGGCTACAATCGAATGGTTTTTGGGCGCGTTCCGGCAGTCTTCCGTCAGTATCCGGCAATAGTGCGTCAGGCGATGTCGATTTCGAGCGATTCGGCCACATTCTCGGCTTTAGCACGCGCGTCGGCCTCATCTGTTCCGATGGCCAGCGCGACTGCCATGCGACGATGGCCGTGCACTTCCGGCTTCGCGAAAATACGCAGATCGGTGCCCGGCTGAGACAAAGCGGTGGCGACGTTGCGGAATTCGGCTTCACCATCGCCCTGAATGACGATCGCATGGCTTGCCGCGACGGCACCGTCCGGGATCGACAAGGCGACATGTTCCTGCGTAATCGGCAAACCGAGAATCGCACGCGCATGCAACGCGAATTCGCTTAACCGTTGCGACGCCATCGTGACCATGCCAGTGTCATGCGGACGTGGGGAGACTTCATTGAACAGCACGGAACCGTCGGTCAGCACGAACAGCTCCACGCCGAACACACCCCAACCCTTCTCGCCGGAAGCCTTGGCCTTCGCCACCAGACCTTCCACTGCGGTGCACGCTATGCGTTGTGCCTGCGCAAGCACATCCTGTGTGAAGGAGGCCGGTTGCCAGGATTCGCGATAGTCGCCGCTTTCCTGACGCTGTCCGATCGGAGCGCAGGTCACGATGCCGGCGCTGGAGCTGACGGTCAGCACCGTCAGCTCGTAATCAAGCGGAGCCAACGCTTCTACAATCACTCGGGAAACGTCTCCCTCGTCGTGCGCGCGACGACCTTCCTGTGCCTCAACCCAAGCCGCATCAATCGCATCGGCGGAACGCACCACGGACTGGCCGTGACCGGAAGAACTCATAATCGGCTTGACCACGCACGGGTAGCCAACCGTTTTTACCCCAGCGCGAAGCTCTTCCAGCGAGCCTGCGAAGCGGTACGGCGTGGTCGGCAATCCCAATTCCTCATGCGCAAGTACGCGCAAACGTTCGCGATCCATGCAAATGGATGCGATTTCGGCACTTGGCACCACCTGTGCGCCACGCTCGGCCGCGGCAGCCAATTCGCTGGTGGCGATCGCTTCGACTTCCGGCACGATAATATCCGGCTGGATTTCGTCAAACAATACGCGCAATTGTTCGGCATTGGCCATATCGAGCGCACGGTATTCATGCGCCACCTGCTGCGCGGGGGCACCCTCATAGGAATCGGCCGCGCACACCCATGCGCCAAGCCTCATCAGTTCGAGAGTGACTTCCTTGCCCAGCTCTCCGGAGCCAAGAAACAGAACACGAGTCGGATGTTTACCAAGCGGAGTGCCCAAGGCACGATTCTCTTCAGTCATGCCTTCCATTGTGCCATCGGCGTAGGATGGAATGCATGTCTGAGACGGAACAGGAAGAAACACAGCGCCCCCTGACCATCGCCATGGTGGTCGACACGTCGGGAAACCGAGGTAACGGCACGTCGAATTCGGCGTTGCAGTGGGCGGAGGAATTGAAGCGGCAAGGCCATACGGTCAGGCTTGTGGGCATTGGTGCGCCTGAATACCCGGCACGAGTCAACCATGTGCCTCTGGTCAGTTGGGTGGCGAAAAAGCAGCAGATGCAGTTCGCCGAACCGAGCGACACGCTGTTCAGAACCGCGTTCCGAGGCGTGGACGTGGTGCACATCTACACGCCGTTCCGTTTTGGCCAGCATGCGTGCAAAGTCGCCAAACAGATGGGAATCGCGGTTACTGCGGGCTATCATGTGCAGCCGGAGAACATCACGTATTCGGCAGGTCCGCTGAAATATATTCCGGGCATCGACAAGTTCATCTACTGGCTGTTCAATTTGTGGCTGTACCGCAAAATCGACCATATGCATGTGCCGACCGAGCTTGGCGCAAGTTTGCTGCGTTCTCACGGGTACAAATCGAAACTGCATGTGATTTCCAACGGATATGAATCACGATTCACTGCGAAAACGCAGCGCGATGCGGGGAAGTCTGCTCCGGTTCCGTTCCACATTGTCGCTTCCGGACGATTGACGAACGAAAAGAATCATGTCGCATTAATTCATGCGATCGCCCGTTGCAGGCATGCGCAAGATATTGAACTGACGATTGCCGGCACCGGTCCTTTGAAAAAGAAATTGCAGCGACTCGCCGCACGTTTGCTTTCCCGACCGGCATCGATCGGATTTCATAAGAACACCGAAATGCCCGCGTTGCTGCGTTCCGGCGATTTGCTGGTGCATCCTTCGATTGCCGATCTCGAATCGGTGAGCGTCATTGAAGGTATGGCCGCCGGTTTGGTGCCGGTCATCGCATCGTCTCCGTTGAGCGCCGCAGGCCAGTTCGCGTTACGTGACGAATCGCTATTCCCTGTCGACGATGTGGAAGCGTTGGCAAGGCGCATCGATTGGTGGGTCGATCACCCCGATGAACTGTCGGAATGGGGCGAAATCTATGCCGAACACACTAAAGAGCATTATTCGGTGGCTGCTTCCGTGCGTAAATTCGTGGCTATGGAACGCGAGGCGATCGCCGATAATGCCAATAAGCAAATCAATGCGTAACAATCAGCATAAATGGAACCACATGCGTGATAAATGATCGTAACGTAGGCAAAAAGGCGCGGGATGTAATTCCTGCGCCTTTTTGTTGTTTGTCGTAATGATTATTTTTCCGATTGACAGCGACGATGCGCGCTACAGCAATGCGATCAGCTGCTCCACCTGCTCATCGGTGGTGGCCCAGCTGGTGCAGATGCGCATCACCGTGTGCGTGTCGTCGGCCTTTTCCATGAAGCCGAGGCGCACATTGCGCTGCAAACGCTCGGATGTCGCGTTGTCGAGCGTGATGAAGATCTGATTGGTCGGCGCGTCGAAGGTGAGCGTATAGCCACGTTCCACCAGCACTTCGCGAATACGGTCGGCCGCATCGTTGGCGTGGCGGGCGATCCTGCAATACAGATCGTCGGTGAACAGCGTGTCGAACTGCACGCCCAGCAGCCATCCCTTGGCGAGCAGCGCGCCATGTTGCTTGACGAGCGTCACGAAGTTTTTCGGCATATTGCCGTGCGTGAACACCACGGCTTCACCGAACATGGCTCCGACCTTGGTGCCGCCGATATAGAATACGTCCGCGATACGCGCGATGTCTTCAAGCGTCACGTCGTTGCCGGTTGCGGTCAGCGCGTAGCCAAGTCGTGCGCCGTCGATGAACAACGGCATGTCGTACTTCGTGCAGACCTTGCGGATCGCCTCAAGTTCGGCGAGCGTGTAGAGCGTGCCGTATTCGGTGGCCTGCGAAATGTAGACGCATCCGGGGAACACCATGTGCGTGTAGTTGCCGTCCGCGTAGAACGTGGCGCAGTACTCGTCGAGTTCGGTCGCATCGATTTTGCCGTCATGGTGGGGGAGCGTCAGCACCTTGTGTCCGGTGAATTCGATGGCGCCCGCCTCATGCACGTTCACATGGCCTGTGCTTGCCGCGATTACGCCGGCATACTGCGGTGTGATGGAGTCGATGATGGTCTGGTTGGTCTGCGTGCCACCTACCAGGAAGAAAATCTGCGCGTCAGGGCAGGCGCATGCTTCGCGGATTTTGGCTTTCGCGCTTTCGCAGATGCTGTCGTTGCCGTAACCCGGATATTGGTTTTGTGCGATTTCGCTGATGCGTTCGATGATTTCCGGTGTTGCCGTGCAGGAATAGTCGTTTTCAAAAGACAGCATGATGCGCTCCTTGTATCTGACCTATGCTGATGACTTGCGACCGGCTGTTTGCTGTATTCAAGCCGTCCGGATAGCAAAAAACCTCGGAATTTCTTCCGAGGTCTCTACCGGGGTGGCTAACGCGGCTCGAACGCGCGACCTTCTGAACCACAATCAGATGCTCTACCAACTGAGCTATAGCCACCATGTTTTCGCTTCATACAGAAGCGCAACAGATGAAAACTATACACGATTTTCCAGCTATGTCTACATCGGCGTGTTGCGCGTGTCTGTCGTCGGCTTGCGCTGTGGATTGTTCATTATGTGAACGGCATATTACACAAATCCGAAACTCACGCGTACCTTGTAGTCGCTGCATGCGTAAGGGTGTGCTGTAATGGCGGTGTGGGCCGTCTCGGAGTGTTTACGGCGTATGCGGATCATCGGCCGAAAAGCTGTGAAATGTGAAGGAAGAGAGATTCATGCAGAAGGTCAAAGCGTTTGGTGATTGGCTCACCAAGTGGTTCACCGCGATTGTGATTGTGTGGGCCGTGTTCAACTATTTCGTGCCGCAGGCAAGCTTGTGGGGCAAATCCTATACCGGTTATTTCCTGGGTATCGTGCTGTTCGGCATGGGTCTTACCTTGACCCTTGACGATTTCAGGCGCATTCTCACCCAGCCTCTGATGGTCATCGTCGGTACCGTGGCCCACTTCGTCATCATGCCGTTGGTGGCTGTGCTGCTGTGCTGGATTTTCCGTCTTGATGGTGCGCTCGCCGTCGGTGTGATTCTGGTCGGCTGCTGCCCGTCCGGAACCTCGTCCAACGTGATGAGCTATCTGAGCCGTGGCGATGTGGCGCTGGACGTGTCCATCGGTATTTTGTCCACGTTGTGCGCGCCGTTCATGATTCCGCTGTTGATGCAGTGGCTGGCTTCCCAGTATGTGTCGGTCCCGGTGGAATCCCTGTTCCTCAATGCGGTCAAGGTGGTGCTGTTCCCGATCGCTCTTGGCGTGATCTGCCATGCTATTTTCGGCGAGAAGATCGAGAAGATTACGGTCGCTCTGCCGATCGTGTCCCAGGTGGCCATCCTGCTTATCATCGGCGTGGTCGTCGCAGCCAACGGTCCGAAGCTGTTCGTGGCTTCCTCGCTGCTTGCCATCCCGGTGGTCATTCTGCACAACCTGTGCGGATACGCGTTGGGCTTCGGTTTCTCCAAACTTATGTACAAGGTATATCCGAAGGGCTTCCGTTATGCACAGCAGAAAGCCATCACCTTCGAGGTCGGCATGCAGGATTCCGCTTTGGGAGCGACTTTGGCGCTGACGTCGTTCGCTTCCAATCCGTTGGCCGCGGTGCCGTCCACGTTCTTCAGCGTTTGGCACAACATTTCCGGTTCCGTGCTGTCCAGCTGGTGGCGTGAGCATGATGACAGGCATCAGATCCATCCTGATTCCGACAATGGCGAGAAGGGCTCGGCTGCGAAGGCCCGCGAAGACGCTGCCGAAACAGCTAACAGCTGACATTCGTCAGTAGATTCCGTCGTCATATTGCGCATTCCCTGAATCTTTCAAAACGATTCAGGGAATGTTTTGTTTTGAGTGGTGCAAACGTGTCATTGTGATGTTTTGTTGCTTTGCGCTGATGTAGGCAAAATGATTGAAATTATTGGGATTTAAGGGTGTCTTCACCCGTGTTTTTTGTTCGTTTTGGGGTATACTGTAACTGAAGGCCGGAGTTGTGGATCAGTCGAGAATTCGTCAGGTCGCAACGAAGCGCCGATGGCCGTGAGGTTCATGCGCAACGCCTTTAAGATATAACTGAACAATAGCGATTCGAAACAGCGGCAATGGGGTAGTACGGCGCAGGCGCCGGGCCGCAAATGCAAAACAGACAACGAGACTGAAGAGTGCGCGTAAGGTAGCGCGTAGCAAAGAAGTGGGAACCTCCTTCCCGAGTGGATGGCCCCGGATTCGAAAGGATCCGGGGCCATTCCTTTTGCGATTTGCGACACGGCATGTTGGAATGTCTTGGGAATCCGTATACTGATAATTCGTGTGTGCCAACGGCATGCCTTATGTGACAGGCGTGCGGGTTGGGATATCCCGGAACTCGATTGCATCACGCGCAGCAATGCGACGGTGAGAGAGGGATGGGCCATCGGGCCGGTGGACTGTGGCTATCTTCACGATTCAGATGCGTGGAGTGTGGGTGCAGTGCGGCGGTCACACAAAAGCAAGAGAAACCACTGAATCGGAGAATTCAAGTTGCCTACTATTGAACAGCTCGTCCGTAAGGGACGTCAGGCAAAGCCGAAGAAGTCCAAGACTTTGGCACTGAAGGGAAGCCCGCTGCGCCGCGGCGTGTGCACCCGTGTTTACACCACCACCCCGAAGAAGCCGAACTCGGCACTGCGTAAGGTCGCTCGTGTGCGCCTGAGCTCCGGTGTGGAAGTCACCGCTTACATCCCGGGCGAAGGCCACAACCTGCAGGAGCACTCCATTGTGCTCGTGCGCGGCGGCCGTGTCAAGGATCTGCCGGGTGTTCGTTACCACATCGTTCGTGGCGCCCTCGATACCCAGGGTGTGAAGGATCGCAAGCAGGGTCGTTCCCTGTACGGAGCAAAGAAGGCGAAGTAAGAGATATGTCACGTAAAGGACCTTCCAAGAAGCATCAGCTGCTGCCGGATCCGATTTACGGTTCCACTGTTGTGGCACAGCTCATCAACAAGATTCTGCTCGACGGCAAGAAGTCGATCGCCGAAGACATCGTCTACTCCGCTCTCGATATGGTCAAGGAAAAGACTGATCAGGAGCCGGTGGCAGTGCTTAAGCGCGCTCTTGACAACATCCGTCCATCCCTCGAGGTTCGCTCCCGCCGCGTCGGTGGCGCTACCTACCAGGTTCCGGTCGAAGTGAAGCCGGCTCGTGCGAACACTCTGTCCCTGCGCTGGCTGACCGACTTCTCCCGCGCCCGTCGTGAGAAGACCATGGCTGAGCGTCTGGCCAACGAAATCCTCGATGCCTCCAATGGCCTTGGTGCTTCTGTCAAGCGTCGCGAGGATACTCATAAGATGGCAGAGGCCAACAAGGCCTTCGCTCATTACCGCTGGTAATTAGTCGAGAACGAGAGTTAAGGAACACTCATGGCACTAGACGTGCTCAATGATCTCAACCAGATCCGTAACATCGGCATCATGGCTCACATCGATGCCGGTAAGACCACTACCACCGAACGTATCCTGTACTACACCGGCAAGAACTACAAGATCGGCGAGACCCATGACGGTGCCTCGACGATGGACTTCATGGCTCAGGAGCAGGAACGCGGCATCACCATCCAGTCCGCTGCAACCACTTGCTTCTGGAACCGTCAGACCCATGACGAGAAGCAGAAGTTCCAGATCAACATCATCGATACCCCAGGCCACGTGGACTTCACGGCCGAGGTGGAGCGCTCCCTGCGCGTGCTCGATGGTGCCGTTGCCGTGTTCGACGGCAAGGAAGGTGTGGAGCCGCAGTCCGAGACCGTGTGGCGTCAGGCTGACAAGTACGGCGTTCCGCGTATCTGCTTCATCAACAAGATGGACAAGCTGGGCGCGAACTTCTACTACTCCGTCGACACCATCAAGGAGAAGCTGGGTGCTACTCCGATCGTGATGCAGCTGCCGATCGGTTCCGAGAACGACTTCACTGGCGTTGTCGACCTGGTTGAGATGCAGGCTTACGTGTGGAACGGCACCGAGGAGCTCGGCGCCAAGTACGACACCACTGAAATCCCGGACGACCTCAAGGACAAGGCTCAGGAGTACCACGAGAAGCTCGTGGAAGCCGCTGCCGAAGCCGACGACGACCTCATGAACAAGTTCTTCGAGGACGGCGACCTGTCCAAGGAAGACATCCGCGCTGGCGTGCGTAAGCTCACCATCGCCAAGGAAGCCTTCCCGATCTTCTGCGGTTCCGCCTTCAAGGACAAGGGTGTTCAGCCGATGCTGGACGGCGTTGTCGATTACCTGCCGTCTCCTGAAGACGTGCCGGCCATCAAGGGCTACAAGCCTGGCGATGAGTCCGTCGAGATCGACCGTCACCCGGTCAAGTCCGATCCGTTCGCGGCTCTGGTCTTCAAGATCTCCACCCACCCGTTCTACGGCAAGCTCGTGTTCGTGCGCGTCTACTCCGGCTCCGTTGTGCCGGGCGACTCCGTGCTCGACTCCACCCGCGAGAAGAAGGAACGTATCGGCAAGATCTTCCAGATGCACGCCGATAAGGAAAACCCGATGGACCGCGCTGACGCCGGTAACATCTACACCTTCGTGGGCCTGAAGAACGTGACCACCGGTGACACCCTGTGCGCCATCGACGATCCGATCACCCTCGACTCCATGACCTTCCCGGATCCTGTGATCCAGGTGGCCGTCGAACCGAAGACCAAGGCCGACCAGGAGAAGATGGGCATCGCCCTCGCGAAGCTCTCCGACGAGGATCCGACTTTCCAGGTCACCACCGACGAAGAGTCCGGCCAGACCCTGATCGCAGGTATGGGCGAGCTCCAGCTCGACATCATCGTCGACCGTATGCGCCGCGAGTTCAAGGTCGAGTGCAACGTCGGCAAGCCGCAGGTCGCCTACCGCGAGACCATCCGCAAGGCCGTCATGGACCAGGGCTACACCCACAAGAAGCAGACCGGTGGTTCCGGCCAGTTCGCAAAGGTCCTGATGAACTTCGAGCCGCTCGACACCACCGAGGGCAAGACCTTCGAGTTCGAGAATAAGGTCACCGGCGGCCACATCTCCGCCGAATTCATCGGCCCCATCGAGGCCGGTGTCAAGGAGGCCATGGAGTCCGGTGTTCTCGCCGGCTTCCCGGTCGTGGGCGTCAAGGCCACCGTCACTGACGGCCAGATGCACCCGGTCGATTCCTCCGAAATGGCCTTCAAGCTCGCAGGTTCCATGTGCTTCAAGGAAGCTGCCCCGAAGGCCAAGCCGGTCATTCTCGAACCGATCATGAAGGTCGAAGTCCGTACGCCGGAAGAGTACATGGGCGAAGTCATCGGCGATCTGAACCAGCGCCGTGGCAACATCCAGTCCATGACCGACGGTGTCGGCGTCAAGGTCATCGACGCCAAGGTCCCGCTGTCCGAGATGTTCGGCTACATCGGCGACCTGCGTTCCAAGACCCAGGGCCGCGCAATGTTCACCATGCAGATGGACTCTTACGCCGAGGTGCCGAAGTCGGTCTCGGACGAGATCATCAAGGCCCAGCGCGGGGAGTGACACGCGCAGCTGTTTTGAAGCCGTAAGTGTCTCCAGTCAGCGGTAAAATCATATACCGCTGACTGGGTTCTGGCTCCAAAGTGGCAAGAAACCCAGAAACCCAGTACAATGTAGCGAGTGTCTTGTGCCGCAAGCGCAAGCCAACTACACGAGACGTCCAGGAGGACAATTACATGGCAAAGGAAAAGTACGAGCGTACTAAGCCGCACGTTAACATTGGTACCATCGTCCACGTCGATCACGGTAAGACGACCCTGACCGCGGCCATCTCCAAGGTGCTGCACGAAGAGTACCCGGATCTGAACCCTGAGTACGACTTCAACCAGATCGACGCCGCTCCCGAAGAGCAGCAGCGTGGTATCACCATCAACATCGCCCACATCGAGTACCAGACCGCGAAGCGTCACTACGCTCACGTGGACTGCCCGGGCCACGCCGACTTCGTGAAGAACATGATCACCGGTGCTGCCCAGATGGATGGCGCCATCCTCGTTGTGGCCGCCACCGACGGCCCGATGGCCCAGACCCGCGAGCACGTTCTGCTCGCCCGTCAGGTGGGTGTCCCGCGTATCCTCGTCGCCCTGAACAAGTGCGACATGGTCGAGGACGAGGAGCTCATCGAGCTCGTTGAGGAAGAGGTCCGTGACCTCCTCGACGAGAACGGCTTCGACCGCGACTGCCCGGTCATCCGTACCTCCGCCTACGGCGCTCTGCACGATGACGCTCCGGACCACGACAAGTGGGTCCAGACCGTCAAGGACCTGATGGACGCCGTCGACGAGTACATCCCGACCCCGGTTCACGACCTGGATAAGCCGTTCCTGATGCCGATCGAGGACGTCTTCACCATCTCCGGCCGTGGTACCGTCGTCACCGGTCGTGTTGAGCGTGGCCAGCTGGCCGTCAACACCCCGGTCGAGATCGTCGGCATCCGCCCGACCCAGACCACCACCGTTACCTCCATCGAGACGTTCCACAAGACCATGGACGCCTGCGAGGCTGGCGACAACACCGGTCTGCTGCTCCGCGGCATCAACCGTACGGACGTCGAGCGTGGCCAGGTCGTGGCCAAGCCGGGCTCCGTCACCCCGCACACCAAGTTCGAGGGCGAAGTCTACGTGCTGACCAAGGACGAAGGCGGCCGTCACTCGCCGTTCTTCTCCAACTACCGTCCGCAGTTCTACTTCCGCACCACCGACGTCACCGGCGTCATCGAGCTGCCGGAAGGCGTCGAGATGGTTCAGCCTGGCGACCACGCGACCTTCACCGTTGAGCTGATTCAGCCCATCGCTATGGAGGAGGGCCTGACCTTCGCTGTGCGTGAAGGCGGCCACACCGTCGGCTCGGGCCGTGTCACCAAGATCCTCGCCTGATTTCCATCAGCGAAGAACTCGACACGCTTGAACTAGCGTTCTGAGTGGGTCCTGGAACCTTGTTTGAGGTTTCAGGACCCACTTTCGTATTCCAGGGACCCATACAGGCGAATTCCATACAGGTGGACAACGATGTCGCCGTCTTTTCAGGTATGGTTCATCTGCAGATGCGTGATTATTCCCCTTCCCGATACCTTGCAGAGCCAGCATGGCCATGTGAACGGTAACGTTCGGAAGGGAAAACCATGAACAAGAGAATAGCCGTAGTGACGGCGACGACATGCATGCTGTTCGCATCCGTCATGATTCCAGTGGTATCAGCCGAGGGTACGACTGATATTGGCGCACAGAATCAGGTCAAGGCCGTTGCCTACAGCGATGCGCTGGACAAGCTCGATTACAAGGGGATTCGAGTCGGGGGACTGTCAGGTCTCACGTGGGACAAAACCGCGGATTCATATGTGGCGCAATCCGACAACCATGGGAGTGACGAATCTCGGGTGTGGTTCCTCGGCAAGGACCTGCACAACCCGTCCATCACGCGCGATCCGGTGACGTTTACCGATGTTAACGGGACGCCCTATAACGGCAACACGACGGACAACGAGGGCATAGCGGTGCTGCCCAACGGCGATTTCGCCATCAGCTCGGAAGGCATTCCCCCTGCGGGCAAGAATCAGGCCGAACACCCGACAATCAGGATCTTCGACGCCAATGGGCGGCAGAAGGGGGAGCTTGAGGTTCCGCAGCTGTTCGACATCAACACGCCCAAGGGTCAGGCGTCGCATAACCTTACGCTGGAAGGATTGAGCCTGTCTCCGACAGGGCACGAACTCGTATCGGCCATGGAAGGCACGCTCAAGTCTGACGTCTACCAGAACCGGAGCGACGCGCGGCGCTTCCTCGTATACCGTGACGACGTGACGGGCAAGGCCGGCCAGTGGACGCTCGTCAAACAGGTGGGTTTCCACACGGTACCGGGACTGAACATCTCCGATATCGTCCTCGATTCCGAAGATTCCCTGTACGTCCTGCAACGTTCATGGAACAGAGAGACCGGCAACAAGGTGGCGCTCTCGTACGTCTCCGGGCTGAATGGCGCGCCGGATGTTTCCGGTGTGGCGAACCTCAACGACCCGAAGAATGCATCCGAGTTCGTGAAATCCCGCCAGATCGGCGAGCTGGACAAGCTGCCGGATCTGGGTGCCTCCGCGAAACCCGGCGCTCATCAGGCGAACCCTCTGATGGATAACTACGAAGGGCTCGTCATCGCGAACCTCGACCAGCTCGCCACTCCCGATGCTTCGTGGCATCGCGGTGACGGCGAATACAAGGCCGCTATCTCCATCATCAGCGACGACAACTACAGCGCCACCCAGACCACGCGCATCCTCGACGTCGAAGCGGAACCGTTCCAGAAGACGGCGGCAGGATTCGACGACTCGGCAAGCGGTCGCCTGTCACAGTACGTCACGGCACTCGGCAGAAACGATCGCCTTGACTACTGGTCGGCTAACGGATTCAGCGACGGCACCGGCACGGCGGAGCCGATAGCGTTCGGCGGACTGTCCTCGACGGCGTACAACAGGAAGCTCGGACAATATGTGTCCGCAATGGACAATCATGGTACCGATGTCGCTCGCCTATGGCTGCTGGGCAACGATCTCGACAAGGCGGCTCCGACCGGCAGCATCGTCCTGACCGATGAGAACGGTACGCCATACAACGGCGAAACCACTGATGATGAGGGGCTCGGCGTGCTGCCGAACGGCGACTTCCTGCTCACCTCCGAAGGCCATCCGAACGCGGCAGAAGGCGAGCATGAGCAGCCGAAGATCCGTATCTTCGGCATCGACGGCCGTCAGAAGGACGAGTTGCCCGTGCCTGAACTGTTCGACATCAACTGCGGGGGACAGGCCGTGCACAACAAGAGCCTGGAAGCGCTGACGGTATCGCCGTCCGGCCATCAGATCGTGGTCGGCAACGAGTACGCCCTCAAGAACGATTCGCCCAGCGGCAAGGACATCGCCACCACAGCCCGCCGCGCGCTGGTCTACCGTGACGACGTGAAAGGCACCAAGGGACAGTGGAAGCTCGTCAAGCAGGTGGCGTTCAAGGCCGCCGACGTGAACATGGGCATCACCGAGTTCGCGGCGATTGGCGAGGACGGATTCCTGGTGCTGGAACGCTCCTGGGACCAGACCCATGGGTACGGCATAAAGCTTGCGTATGTGCACGGCATCGCGGCCGCCCCGGACGTCTCCGATGTCGCGTCGCTGTCGAAGAGCGCCGACTCGTCGTTCCTGCCGGTCACGGAACTCGCCGATTTCGGCGGCAAGCTGACCCTTGGCGCCCAGTTCAAGCCGAATGCGCAATACACGGACGCCAACCCGCTGCTCGACAACTTCGAGGATCTGGTCATCACCCATGCGGACGACAATGGCCGGCTCGATCTGAGCCTGCTCACCGACAACAACTTCGACACCACAGAGACGACGCGAATCGTCAACGTGCAGATCGACCGGTCAGTGTTTGTCGCCGACCCGAGCAACGGCGATGGGCAGCAGCATGGTGCAACTATTCAGAGGCCTTCAGGTGCGGGTCTCGGCGGATCGACCGTCCGGCTGGCTCACACGGGCGCGGCCGTGACGGCGGTCTTCATGCTCGCGGCTGTGACTCTCACGTCGGGGCTCGTCCTCATTGCGGGTAGGCGGCTGCGGATATCGCGAGAGTAGTCAGCGCCACGGTTCAAGGTTCGAGAAAGCCGCCTTGTCAGGTATTTCACGAATACCGTTACTCATGAAGGCCAGTAATACGGTACCTGTCATGATTGCGGCGGTGGTCGCCGCCGCAATCATGTACCCCAGAGAGGAAAGCATGATTCCCGCAATACCGGACGCCAATGAGGCAAGAGTGATGTTAAACAAGGAGAACACTGAGAACACGCGGCCACGCAAATCATTCGGAATGATCAGCGACGCGTAGGCACCAAGGACGGAATTGGCGGGAACGACCATGAGATTCACGATCGCCATGCATCCGGCCAGTAGATATGTATTCTGGGTGAATGGCTGTAAAGCGCATCCTACCAGGATGATGATGAAGGAGACTTGTACTGTTCTGCCTCCCGTCAGACGGTTGGCAAGGGGAGTGGTCAGACACGACCCGCTCAGCAGTCCGACACCGCTTCCGGTTGAGATGAGCCCAATCTGCCAGCCGGGAATGTTCAGCATCTGTTGATTCAGAATCACAATGCTGACCATCAGGGTGAGGACACAATTCAACAAGAGCACACTGCTGAATACGGATACTGCTTGTGGCCATCGCGTGTACCATGCAAAGCCTTCGATCAACGATGAATGCGATGAACTGCCGCCAATGTGGTTTCGTGGTGTTTTCTTCGTGGAATCATCGGAATCCGATGGGGAGGCGTCGTTCTTAGGCCGTAGATCCGAACGAATCAGCGGAGTCGCAACGGACATCAGCGCATACAGGACGGCGCTGATCAGGAATGGAATCTCGGGGCCTAATCCGTACAGGAACCCTGACAGCGGTTTGGAGAACAATTGGATGCATGCATCGCGCGATTCATTCGCGGAATAGGCTTGCACCAGCTGATTCCCGGTGACGATTTGAGGCAAGATGATATTGGACACATTGGAAAACACACCGGAAGTGAGTCCCCGTACAATGGCAAACAGGAATAGCAAAGGGGCCGACATCATTTTCGCAACCAGGGCCAATGTCATCACACACAGTGTTGCAGCCGATATAAGACCGAAAACAATCATGAGTTTCTTGCGATCGATTCTATCCGACAGGTGCCCGCCTGGAAGTGTTCCCAAACCTTCGCACAGTGCGAACACGGTGCCGACCATACCTGCCGTAGTTACATCATGGCTTACCGCATATGCCACCAGCGTGAACGCAAATCCGCCGATTGTGGTTCCCAGTGCTGACGCAGTGTCAGCCACGAACCAGGACCGGTAATCCCTCACCCTCCATGGTGAGATTGTTGATTCTTTTTCCTGACGTTTTTCAGTCACGGTTTTTTCTTCTTTCTGTTGATATGAATAGTTCGATTACATCGAAGAGACTGTTGACGTCATCTCCATATACAGGATGCTCTGCTGTATCGTTCC
>ENA-UEQK01000003-UEQK01000003.1-human-gut-metagenome-genome-assembly--contig:-NODE-3-length-154316-cov-56.726172_pt1 | contig 154316 bp, 136 predicted proteins | sample MGYA00242939_ERZ507942 | MGnify/ENA primary metagenome ERZ507942 (study PRJEB26167, sample SAMN06115485) | human gut metagenome | host: Homo sapiens | place: China:Chongqing | collected 2015-03-30... | reverse complement strand
GTGCGCCATGACCTCGTTTCAAGTCCGCAGGACGGGACCACTGTAACGGGCGAGCGAACAGCACCAGACCGCAAAGCAAGCGTGGCAACTTGTGGGCGATGACACACGGGCAGGGTTAAAGATACTCGCGCATTGAACGCCCGCAAAGCATTGTGCGCCGCACCCATCAGCATGGGCCGGGGTTAGACTCCCGTGGAGCTGCGACCGAAGGAAGTGCCTTTGGCGGCCAACAGCCGTCCGTAAGCCTACTTTTCCTTTTTGAAAGTTTATGGATAGATCGTAAACTTTTCAATTAGCAGCAGACAAACATGGAGCAGCACGGTAAAATGATGGTGGAAGTTATATTACCCACACATATTCGTGCTGTTCCTTTTCATAACTGAAAGGGGGGTTCTCATGTCTCAAACATGGAACGGCACGAAGAAAGAAACCCCTGAAAGAAGGACGTATACGGTTGACGATATTGCTCAAATTCTGGGCATCGGAAGAACTTCCGCATATATCCTTGTAAAAGAAGGGCACTTCAAAATCGTGCGAATTGGTAACGCCATACGCATTTCCAAGCGGTCATTTGACGAGTGGCTTGACTCCCTCGACCTTTGATCCAAGAAAGGAAGAACGATATGGCATCTATAATCAAGCGAAAGAAAAACTATTCCGTTGTTTACAACTATGTGGACGAAAACGGAGAAACCAAACAGAAGTGGGAAACCTGGCATACCCACAAAGAGGCCTTGAAGCGCAAGGCAGAAATCGAAAATCAGCAGCACACGGGAACTTTTCTCCCGCCAAGCAATCAGACGATCACCGAGTTCCTTTATGACTTCGTATCTCTTTACGGAGAAAAGAAATGGGGCGTGTCTATGTATGACAGCCAAACGGCGCTGATTGCGAACTATATCAATCCGATCATCGGTGATATGGAGGTACAGGCGGTTACTCCCCGTGCGGTTGATGGTTATATCCAAACCTTGCAGAAAACCAAGTCGGTGTCTACCAAGACCCGAAAGGCCGTTACCACCTATGTCAGCGACAAGACCATTGAAAAGATCATCAAGCTCCTGCGGTGTGCGTTTAAGCAGGCGGTACGATGGGAAATCATTGCAAGAAATCCCTTTGACAATGTGATCCTCCCGAAAACGGAGTATGCGAAACGAGATATCTGGACAGCAGATATGATTCGTCTTGCTCTGGACAAATGCACGGACAGCAAGCTCTATGTGGCAATGAACCTTTCCTTTGCCTGCTCTCTGCGTATGGGTGAAATCCTGGGGTTGACCTGGGAGAACGTCCATATTTCCGATGAAGATATTGCGGCGGATAACGCCTATGTCTACATCGACAAGGAGCTGACACGGGCTTCCAAACGGGCGATTGAAACACTGGGTGAGAAGGATATCTATTACATCTTCACTCCGCTCATGCCGAACACCAGCACAAGAATTGTTCTGAAAAAGCCGAAAACCGATTCCAGTATCCGTAAGGTGTGGCTGCCGAAAACGCTGGCTTACATCCTGCGGGAATGGAAGAAGTCCCAGGACGAACTGAAAGGCTTCCTGGGCGACGAGTATCAGGACTTCGATCTGGTGGTGGCACTTCCCAATGGACGGCCCTGCGAGGATCGGATCATCCTCAAAGAGTTTGCAAAGCTCCGTGAGGACGCAGGGCTGCCGAAGGTGGTCTTTCATTCTCTCCGTCATTCCAGTACCACTTACAAACTGAAACTGAACCACGGCGATCTGAAAGCCACCCAGGGCGATACAGGCCATGCCGAGATCGACATGATAACCAGTATCTATGCTCACATTCTGGACGAGGATAGAAAGGTCAATGCTCAGAAATTCGAGACTGCCTTCTATGCCAAGCCTGATCTTCGCAACGTCCGTCCGCCGGAGGAACCGGCAAAATCGGAGCCTGCGACCCTGGACCTTGAAAGCCTTGTGGAGCAGCTTCAGAAGTCGCCGGAGCTGGCCAGTGCGCTCGCAGCCCTGATAGCAGCGCAAGCCCCGGCAAAGTGATCCGAAAAATCGAATTAGCAAAACGCAGAATTTTCTTAGCAAATTTCTGAAAAGCGTTCGAGTCCAATTAGCAAATATACATCATGCGGCGTATAAAAATCTCCCGGTAAAGGAAGTGAAATTACCGGGAGAAGGAGGAACAAAAAAACGCTGCAAACCCCGAAAAAAGGCTTGCAGCGGTGCTTTCTGGCGTCCCAGAGAGGATTTGAACCTCCGACCCCACGCTTAGGAGGCGTGTGCTCTATCCAGCTGAGCTACTGAGACATTTATAAGTTTTATGCAATTTTCAAGGCTCGAAGGAATCGAACAATCTGCCGCTTAGGAGGCGTGTGCTCTATCCAGCTGAGCTATATGGACGTGTCTGATATATGATTATAGCCCGATCAAAGTCGAACTGCAATCCCTTATTTAGTTTTTTTTGAGGTGGCCGTTGTAACGCAACCTTAGGAGGCGACCGCTCTATCCAACTGAGCTACGGGGGCTTATACAGAAAATATTCACTTTTACAGGGCTCCAGGATTCGAACGATTCGATTTTTAGGAGGCTCGCGCTCTATCCAACTGAGCTACAGACGCGGATGATAAAAATATTTTACCCTTTTGGCGGTGGATTTGTCAATGCCTGATTTGTCGAGAGCGGGGTGGAGAAAAGCGCTTGTATTCACCGCCGCCGTCCGTTATAATGGGACGCAAGAGCGGCTCTGACCGCAGACGGCGGACAGAGCCAGTGAGAAATATGGAGAAAAGGACGGTAAACCTATGGACGGAAAGACGATCCTCCCGCGCAGCGAGGTGCCCGAGGAGTTCACCTGGGACTTGAGCGACGTATTTGCAAGCGACGATAAGTGGAGCGAGGAGCTTGAAGCGCTCAAGGCATATCCTGAGCGCATGGCCGCCTACGCCGGCAAGCTCGGCGAGAGCGCGAAAACGCTGCTCGACTGGTTCACGCTCAGCGATGAGATCACGGTGCGCGTTTCAAAGTTCGTGCAGTACGCGAGCTGCCGCAGCGATCAGGACGTGGGCAACTCCTTCTATCAGGGCATGCGCAGCAAGGCGTTTTCCATGTCGGTCGCGCTGAACAGCGCGGGCTCTTTTGAAGCCAGCGAGATCATGGCCATCCCCGACGAGACGCTTGCGCGCTTCTACGCCGAGGAGCCGAAGCTCGAGACCTATCGCCGCAGCATCGACAAGCTGCGCCGCCGCAAGGCACACATCCTTTCGCCCGAGTGCGAAAAGATCCTCGCCGCCGCGGGCGAGATCAGCGAAAGCCCTGACCGCACGTTCAGCATGTTCCACAATGCCGACATGCGCTATCCCGACGTGACCGACGCAAAGGGCGAGGTCCACACGCTGACGGACGGCACGTTCGTCCCTATGCTGATGAGCGCCGATCGCACGCTGCGCGAAAACGCCTTCAAGGCCTACTACAAGCGCGCGGGCGAGTTCCGCAATACCTACGCCTCCACGCTGGACGCGCAGTTCAAGCAGCTCAAGTTCTTCGCCGACGCGCGCCGCTACAATTCGACGCTCGAAGCGTCCCTTGACGTGACCGAGGTGCCGGTCGAGGTCTACACGAATCTCATCGACGCGGTGCACGGCAACCTCGGCAAGATGTACCGCTATGTCGAGCTGCGCAAGAAGATCTTAGGCGTTGACGAGCTGCACATGTACGATGTCTATACCCCGATCGTCGCGGACGCGGATGTTGAAATCTCCTTTGAAGAGGCCAAGAAGACCGCGCTCGAAGCACTCGCGGTGCTCGGCAGGGACTATACGGACGTGCTTGAGGAGGCCTTCAGCAACCGCTGGCTCGACGTGTATGAGAACACCGGCAAGCGCGGCGGCGCCTACTGCACCGGCAACGGCTGGCCCCACCCCTACGTGCTGCTCAACCACAAGGATAACCTCGACAGCATGTTCACCCTCGTCCACGAGATGGGCCACGCCATGCATACGTGGCACTCCTGCAAATACCAGCCGGTGAATACGGCGGAGTACGTCATCTTCGTCGCCGAGGTCGCCTCGACCTGCAACGAGATCCTCCTGATGCGCCACCTGCTCGGCAAGACCGACGACCGCAAGCAGCGCGCGTATCTCATCAACCACTTCCTCGACCAGTTCAAGGGTACACTGTACCGCCAGACGATGTTCGCCGAGTTCGAGCTCCAAATGGGCAAGATGGCCGAGAGCGGCGAGGCGCTGACCGCCGACGCGCTGAGCGCGAAGTATTTAGCGCTCAACAAGCTCTACTTCGGCGATACGATGATCTCCGACGACGAGATCGCGCTTGAGTGGACACGCATCCCGCACTTCTACTACAATTACTATGTCTTCCAGTACGCGACGAGCTTCTCCGCCGCCGTCGCCATCGCCAACCGCATCCTGCGCGAGGGCGAGAGCGCCGTCAGGGACTACAAGAAGTTCCTCTCCGGCGGCTGCTCGAAAGAGCCGGTCGAGCTGCTGCGCGACATGGGCGTCGACATGCGCACGCCCGCGCCCGTCAATGACGCGCTGTCGCTGTTCGGCGAGCTGATCGACGAGCTGAGTGCATTGCTGGGCTGACGCCTTCAAATCAGTGGTGAACCACTGATTTGAGCAGGTTTCGCGTCGCTTTGCGCCTCGGTTGCCCGTTAAAACGGGCGATTCGACTTTGCACCGTTGCGGCACTACGATTGGCGCGCCCTTGCAGGCGTGCCAATCGTGCCGCTTCCTCGAACCCAGCTCGCTGTTTCCGCCACTGGCGGCGCTTCGCTGGTTTCCGCTATGCGCAAGGTGTTTTCCGCCACGCACCGGTTGCGGCGGAAAACGATCAAGAACATTTGTGCCTGCGGGCACTTGGGCAACCGTTAGCAGCTTTGCTGCTTTACGGATGCCCATACCCCTTGCGGGTAAAAACTGTGCGAGGCTGCCTGCCCGAGAGGACAGGCAGCCTCTTTTCCTAATTTTTCTGCAAAAGAGACAAAAAAAGTTTCAAAAAATCTTGCAAATGACGAAGCGGCAGAATATACTATTACAGTTAAAGACTTACGATTTGATATCCCTGCCCAGCGGCAGGAAGGAGAGATCACCTATGCAGAATGAAAAACTTCGCAATGTAGCCATCATCGCCCACGTCGACCACGGCAAGACCACCCTCGTCGACGAAATGCTCAAGCAGGGCGGCGTGTACCGCGAAAATCAGGAGGTCGTCGACCGCGTTATGGACTCGAACGACCTCGAGCGTGAGCGCGGCATCACGATCCTCGCCAAAAACACCGCCATCCGCTACGGCGACACCAAGATCAACATTGTCGATACCCCGGGCCACGCCGACTTCGGCGGCGAGGTCGAGCGTATCCTCAAGATGGTCAACGGCGTTATCCTGCTCGTCGACGCCGCTGAGGGCCCCATGCCGCAGACGCGTTTCGTCCTCTCCCGCGCGCTGGAGCTGGGTCACCGCGTCATCGTCGTCGTCAACAAGATCGACCGCCCCGACCAGCGCATCCACGAGGTCGTGGACGAGGTGCTCGAGCTTTTGATGGACCTCGATGCGACGCCCGAGCAGCTCGACTCCCCGATGCTGTTCTGCTCGGGGCGCAACGGCACGGCGTCCTATTCGCCCGACGTCGTCGGCACGGACTTAAAGCCCCTGTTCGACACGATCCTTGAGTATATCCCCGCGCCGGAGGCCGATGTGGACGCGCCGTTCCAGATGCTCGTCTCCGCCATTGACTACAACGAGTATGTCGGCCGCATGGCCATCGGCCGCATCGAGCGCGGCACGCTCAAGCAGAACCAGGAGATCATGGTCTGCAACTACCACGACCCCGACGCCGCACCGAAGAAGGCCAAGGCCGTCTCCATGTACGAATTTGAGGGCCTTGCCAAGAACCCCGTCACCGAGTCCACCGCGGGCAACATCATCTGCCTGTCCGGCATCGGCGACATCACGATCGGCGATACGATCTGCGCGCCCGAGTGCGTCGAGCCGCTCCCGTTCGTCAAGATCAGCGCACCCACGATGGAGATGACGTTCTCCATCAACGACTCTCCCTACGCCGGACGTGAGGGTAAGTTCGTCACCTCGCGCCAGCTGCGCGACCGTCTCTTCCGCGAAACGCTCAAGGACGTTTCGCTCCGCGTCACCGAGCTCGAGGGCTCGACGGACGCGTTCAACGTCGCGGGCCGCGGCGAAATGTCGCTGTCCATCCTCATCGAGACCATGCGCCGCGAAGGCTATGAGTTTCAGGTCTCGCCCCCGCGCGTCCTGTATCAGATCATCGACGGCAAGAAGTGCGAGCCCATCGAACGCCTTGTGTGCGACGTGCCGCAGGAGTATGTCGGCGCAGTCATCGAAAAGCTCGGCTCCCGCAAGGGCGACCTCGCCGAGATGACGCCGATCGGCAGCCGCATGAAGCTCGAATTCCTGATCCCCGCGCGCGGCCTGTTCGGTTACCGCAACGAGTTCCTCACCGACACCAAGGGCGAGGGCATCATGGCGAGCGTGTTTGATTCCTACGCACCCTACAAGGGCGAGCTTGCCCGCCGCAATACCGGCTCTCTCGTCGCGTCCGAGACCGGCACCTCTATCACCTATGGCCTCTTCAACGCGCAGGAGCGCGGTGTGCTGTTCATCGGCGCGGGCGTCGACGTGTACGAGGGTATGGTCGTCGGTCAGTCCCCCAAGCAGGAGGACATCACGGTCAACGTGTGCAAGAAGAAGCAGCTGACGAACATGCGCGCTTCCGGCTCGGACGACGCGCTGCGCCTTGTCCCGCCCAAGCAGATGAGCCTGGAGCAGTGCCTCGAGTTCCTCGCCGACGACGAGCTGCTTGAGGTCACGCCCAAGAACCTGCGCATCCGCAAGACGATCCTCAACAAAGAGCTGCGCATGAAGGCCACCCACGGCAACAAAAAGGTTTTGCAGTAATGCAGATAGAGAAGCGACGGCTGAAAAAGCCGTCGCTTTTTGATTTTCTGCACGAAAGTGCGGGGGGGAGGGCAGCGCCGATGGCGCTGCACGGGGCAAAGGGGGAGATCCTCTCGAGAGAGAATGGCCCGCTTTTTCGCACGGGTGCGAAGGGGGAGCGGCGTGCGCGCCGCGGCACCAAAGGGGGTATTCTCTTTTCGAAGAGAATACCCCCTTTGAATCCCCCAGAGAAAGGCAAGGGGCGTCCCCTTCGACCCCCGACATTGCCGGTCTGGTGCTTGAAGAGCTGCACGCGCTGCGCAATCGGGCGCGGTGTACATGGCTTCGCCATGAATCCCTACTACTCGTTACCGCTCGCAACCGCGCCTTACGATCGTGAGGCGCGGTTGACGGTAGTTGGGCGGCAGACTGCGTGCGAGGTGGTACTGCTGCGCTCGCCGTGAGTATTAAGAAAACATCCTGCCGTGTGCTTGACAGGGCGGAATGTTTTGATATAATGAACATATAGAAAGAGGGCGCTGCGACAAGCGGTTAGCCTCTAATCAAGTAAATGTACTTAGCAAAAACTAAGAAACCGTCACTTGGCAGAGTGGCGGTTTCTGCTTTTCACAATAATAGTGACCGTAAAGTCTCTAATATGGAATGTGATCCGCATCGTCTCACCCCCTCTCGGAGATGTAGCCAACCGCCTGCCGTTCGTGCAGCGCCCTGTATTTACCGTACTACAGTTTTCAACAAGTTGCAACATCTGTTTCATCTGGCCGCGGCGAGCGCAGCAATGCCGCGTCCGCACGCAGTCCGCCGCCGTGCTATCGTCACTCGCGCCTCACGATCGTAAGGCGCGGTTGCGAGCGGTAACGAGTAGTAGGGATTCGTGGCGAAGCCACGTACACCGCATCTGATTGCGCAGCGCGTGCAGCTCTTCGAGCCACAGACTGCCAATGTAAGCGGGGTCGAGGGGCAAGACCCCTCGTCCTTTCTCTCGGGGGTCTAAGGGGGATATTCTCTTTTGAGAAAGAGAGTATCCCCCTTTTTATGCACCCCCCTGCGCGGCGCAGGGAATTATCCCGCCGCTCTGCGAGCGGCATTATTCTTTATTCGGTTCGGGATCGCCCGCCAGCGAATCGAGATACAGATACAGGGGCATCAGTTCGCGGAAGCCCGCGAGGACTTCGTCTTTGAGCTCCGGCGTGAACAGCACGCCTTCGGGATTGTCGTCATAGCTGACGGCGATATTTTTCGCGTTGTACCACGGGTTCAGGAGCTTGCCGACGTCGCCCTTCGGGCGCTTGAACTGCTCGCCGGAGAGCGTGAAGCGGGATTTATTCAGCTTGCGCACGAGCTTTTCAAGCCTTTTGGGGTCGGTTTCGATGCGGCGGCGGAGCTTGGCCATCGTGGCGGGGGAGGCGTCCCAGTAGCCGCAGCCATAGCTGAAGTAGTTCGGTGCGAGCTCGAAATACAGCGCGGGGACGCCCTCGAAGCGCTCGTGCGGGCGCTCGATCGTGAACCACAGGTGGTCCTTATATGGGCCGCGGCCAAAGAGACGGCGCGCGTCGCGGTAGATGCGGCAGACGTGCAGCTTGAGCGACTGCTTGGGATATGCTGCGGCGATCGCGTCGAACAGTTCGCTGCCGAGCTCGCGCATCGGCCGGTCAACGAGCGCGAGGAACTGCTCTTTTCGCGGCAGGAACCACTCGCGGTTGTTGTTGAATTTGATGCCCCAGAGGAACTCGACGGCCTCGGGCGTAAAACCTTGAAACATGATCCACCTCAAAGAAAAATTTGCAACGATGGCAGTATACCACCGAAAACGCGAAAAAAACAAGAGGGATCTCGCACCAGATCCCTCTTGTCTCAGAGGAGCACCGTCCTGTTTTTACCAAAAAACAGGAACAAAAAAAGCAAAGTTACTTTGTGGCGTGGTCGACCGAGTACATGTGCTCGATGAGGTCGAGCACCTTGTTGGAGTAGCCGATCTCGTTGTCGTACCAGCTCACGACCTTGACGAACGTATCCGTCAGGGCGATACCGGCCTTGGCGTCGAAGATGGACGTGCGCGTATCGCCGAGGAAGTCGGAGGAAACGACCTGCTCGTCGGTGTAGCCGAGGATGCCCTTGAGCTCGCCCTCGCTGGCCTTCTTCATGGCCGCGCAGATCTCATCGTAGGTGGCGGGCTTTTCAAGGTTGACGGTCAGGTCGACGACGGAGACATCCAGCGTGGGAACGCGCATGGACATACCGGTCAGCTTGCCGTTGAGCGAGGGGATGACTTTGCCGACGGCCTTGGCGGCGCCGGTGGAGGAGGGGATGATGTTGCCCGTGGCCGCGCGGCCGCCGCGCCAGTCCTTCAGGGACGGGCCGTCCACGGTCTTCTGCGTGGCGGTGACGGAGTGCACGGTGGTCATCAGGCCATCCTTGATGCCGAAGCAGTCGTTCAGGACCTTGGCGATGGGGGCCAGGCAGTTCGTGGTGCATGAGGCGTTGGAGACGAACTGCATGTCGCTCGTGTAGGAATCGAGGTTGACGCCGCAGACGAACATCGGCGTGTCATCCTTGGACGGGGCGGACATGACGACCTTCTTCGCGCCGGCGTCGATGTGCGCCTGCGCCTTTTCCTTCGTCAGGAACAGGCCCGTGGATTCGACGACGTACTCCGCGCCGATCTTACCCCAGGGCAGGTCCGCGGGGTTGCGCTCGGCGAAGACGGGGATCTCGCGGCCGTTGACCACGATGCCGTAGTCGTTGCTCTTCACATCGGCGGCGAATCTGCCGTGCATAGTATCGTATTTCAACATGTAGGCCAGATAATCGGCGGGGCAGAGGTCATTGATGCCCACGATCTCAATCTCAGGATGGTTCAGGCTTGCGCGAAAGACCATACGGCCAATGCGGCCAAAGCCGTTAATACCGACCTTAATACTCATAAAACTTACTTCCTTCCTGTTTATCGGAATATATCGAATGTTTGGTACATTTAGATATTATATAGCAGTAGTTTCGTTTTGCAAGTCTTTTTTTGCAAAAATTCTATTTTTTTCATAATTTCCACAAATTCCTTGCTTTTTGACCGAAATTTTGCTACCCTCATACTACAACGCTGTACAACAAAACGTTCTAAGCGCGAGCTTATCGCGAAAACACCAATTCTTTCCGCGCAAACTCCGCCTCCCTGCGGTGAATGCTACCGGTAGGAGAACTTTTATTAGGAGACGCTATGCGGGATTATACTGAAGAAGAACTGAAAATGCTGTCGGATGTGCTGCCGAATATTGCACTGCAGCTGCGCACCTCGCTTTCGACGATCTACATGGCGGTCGACCGCATGGCACCGCAGGAGACGCGGGAGAAGGACCCGAAGACTGACCGCACCGCCGCGGCATTTTACCAGAGCTATTACCAGCTCTACCGCGTCATCAGCAATCTGACCGACGCGGGGAACCTGTTTGAGCGCAAGCGCTTCGAGCTCTACGATGACGATATTGTCGGCGTCTGCCGCAGCGTGTGCGCCGAGGTGGAATTCCTTTTTGCGCAGTGCGGCGTGGAGCTCGACTTCCTCGCCGACCGCGACAGCCGCATCATCGCCCTCGACGCCGAGGCCATCCGCAAGCTGCTGCTGAATCTCCTCTCCAACGCGCTTAAATTTACGCCCAAGGGTGGCAGTGTCCGCGTGCGCGTGAAAACGGAGGGGAGATTTGTCAAGATCACCGTGGCGGACACCGGCAGGGGCATGGACAGCGACACGCTGGCCCATTTGTTCGACCGCTTTATGGACGGCGGGCAGAACCCCATGCCGCCGCGCGGCTTGGGACTGGGCCTTCCCATCTGCCAGCGCATCGCGCAGGGCCATGGGGGCATGATCGTCGCGCAGTCGGAGGAGGGGAAGGGCTCGCTCTTCACCGTCTCGCTCCCTGCGGTAAAGGCCGGGCGCGTACAGCTCAAGGACCGCGGCAGCGACTACGCCGGCGGCTTCAACCGCACGCTCGTGGAGATGTCCGACGCGCTTTCGAGCGAGGCGTTTCTGCAAAAGTATCTGGATTAAGGGACACAGATGAAGAAAAAAGTTTTGATCGCCATGAGCGGCGGCGTGGATTCCTCCGCCGCCGCGCTTTTGCTGCAAAAGCAGGGCTACGAGTGCGCGGGCGCGACGCTGTCGCTCTGCGGCAACGAGACGGACGGCGCGAAGCGTATTGCCGACGGTCTCGGTATGCCGTTTTACATCTTCGACGAGCACGAGCTTTTTGCGCGCGAGGTGATGGATCACTTCGTCAGCGAGTACCGCGCGGGCCGCACGCCGAATCCGTGCATCGACTGCAACCGCTGCCTCAAATTCGGTGCATTTTTGGACCGCGCGCTGGAGATGGGCTTTGACTACATCGCGACGGGGCACTATGCCCGTGTCGGCTATGACGAAGCGAGCGGACATTACCGGCTGCTGCGCGGCGAGAGCCGCGCGAAGGACCAGAGCTACGTGCTCTATCAGCTCACGCAGGAGCAGCTCTCGCACCTGCTGCTGCCGGTCGGCAGCTTTGAAAAGCCGGAAATTCGAGAGCAGGCGGAGGAGGCGGGCCTTGCAAACGCCCATCAGGCCGATTCACAGGACATCTGCTTCATCCCCGACGGGGACTATGTGCGCTTTCTGCGCGACTATGGCGGCGTGACGCCGCAGTCCGGCGACTTTGTCGACGAAACGGGCCGCGTGCTCGGCCGCCACCGCGGTTTGGAGTGCTACACGGCGGGTCAGCGCAAGGGCCTCGGCGTAAGCGCGGACCGCCCGCTCTATGTGATATCCAAAAATGCCGAAAATAATACCGTGCTGCTCGGCGACAACGAGGAACTGTTTTCCGCAGCGCTGCTCGCCTCGCGCGTGAACTGGATCGCGGGGGAGACACCTGCGGAAAAAGTCTATTGCACCGCCAAAACGCGCTACAGCCAGAAAGAGTGCGACGCCGTCGTCACACCGCTGGAAGGAGGTTGCGCGCACGTCGAGCTCCTCACGCCCCAGCGCGCCGTCACGGCAGGACAGGCCGTTGTCTTCTATGATGGCGAAGAGGTCCTCGGCGGCGGCACGATCGAAAAGGCGTTATAAAAGTGAGAAAAGGCTCCGCGAAAGCGGAGCCTTTTGGCATATTATCGTTCGCTGACATGCGCCTCGCTGCCGAAGATCATGTCGTCCACGTCGCCATGACGGATGTTGTCTTTTTCCTTCATTGTACCATTCCTTTCAGCTTTTCTCTCACCCGGCTATTATATGCGCGAGCAAACGAAAAGTTGTACGAAAAAGGGCAATGGGAATAAAAGGCGTCGCAGACTTTCACGTCCGCAAGGGGTATGCGGCATCCGTAAAGCAGCAAAGCTGCTAACGGCTGCCCAAGCGTCCGCAGACGCGAAATGATCTTAAACGTAAATTCCGACGTCACCGTCGCGGCATTACGATTGGCGCGCCCGTTCGGGCGCGCCAATCGTGCTACTTCCTCGAAACCGGCTCGCTTCATCCGCCACTGGCGGCGCTTCGCCGATTTCCATGTGCGTCAGAAAAAACGCCTCAACGCCTCTCAGCCCGCAAACGTGCGCGCCTTCGGCGCGTGCGCTGCCGCGGGCTGCAATCCCCTCAAAAAGATGGCTCTGCCATCTTTTTGAGGTTAATATCGCTTGTCGAGAATTTCCACCACGTCCGCCAGCGCGCCGTCCTTGCAGTGGCAGACGATGTGCGCACCCCATTCCTTGACCTCGGGGATGGCGTTTTCGGGCGCGAAGCCGATCTCGGAGACCTCGAGCATCGGAATGTCGTTGTTGTGGTCGCCGATGCAGTAGATGTCCTTGCGCGCAACGCCGAGGAGCTTGGCAAGCTTTAAGATCATGCCGCCCTTCGTCGCGCCGCGGCGCGTCAGCTCAAGCAGGTGATCGCTCGAAAAGATGAGCTCGTAGCGTTTTCCCCAGTCCCGTGAGACGATAAAATCGCGCACCTGCTCCAAAAGCGGTTTTTCCTCTTCGAAGAGCAGCTTGATGATCGGCAGGTCCACCTCGCGGAAGTCCTTGACCTCCTCGGTCTTCGCGCGCGTCAGGTGCTCGTGGTTGTGCGTGTAGTCGTTCGGGTGCAGGACGTGGATGCGGCGGTCGTCGTGGTAGATCTCGAAGCACAGGCCGGGGAAGCGCGCGAGCAGCGCGTCGACGTGATCGTAGATGTCCGCGTCTAAAAACGCGGTCTCCACATAGCAGTCCTTGTTGAAGTCATAGATGGCCGCGCCGTTGGCGATGACGCAGGGGGCGTTGCAGGGCAGATCCTTGGCGTAGCGGGCAAAGGCGGGCAGCGCGCGGCCGGTGGAGATCGAAAAATAGCCGCCGTTTTGAATGAAATACTCAACTGCCTCGCGGTTGCGCGCGCTCATCGGCGGGATATCCTCGCCGCGCTCCAGCGCGCCCTGCGTATAGACGAGCGTGTTGTCAAAGTCGCTGGCGAGCAGCACCTTGTTGAATTTCAGCATGATGGATCCTCTCTTCTTTTCTCGTTGTTTTTCGGCAAAAGTATAACACGGCGCGGGAGAAATGAAAAGGGATGTTTTGCGTAAAGATATCAGCCGATGATGCCGAATTTTCCTTTGATAAAATGACGGTAGTCGGGCTGCTTTTCGGCATTTTCGTATTCATGTTTCATGGTTTGCCATATCCAGGCGCGGAACGGATCGCCGGTCTGCGCATAGTGCAGAATGCGCAGCAGCCCCTCCCGCTCTGCGCGGAGAATGGCCTCATAGGCATCGGGGACGAACTCGCACGAGACGACTGCTACCGCCTCTTCGGACGTGACCGCGAACGGCACGTCGGAAACAGGGGCGGTATTTGCCGGTTCCGCGCCGTAGATATAGCCGGAGACGCCGGCATAGGTCTCCTCCAGTGCGTTGGGGTAGTATTCCTCCAGCCGCTGCACGCCGTCTAAGTCGAAGCCGTAAGGCCCCCATTTTTCCCACCGGCCCGTGTGGACAAAGCCGGTGTCGCGGCAGTATTTTTCAACGGCATTGCTCAGATAGACCAGCACATTTTCCCGTTTCTTCGAAAAATAGACGAGCGGGTGGCCATGGTTGGAGACGTGCGGCGTGAGGACGGTGAGACCGCCGGTGGGGGAGGCATGGTACAGCATGGAAGCAATTCCTTTCCGCCTTTTGGCAAAACCGCCGCGAAACGACTGTGCTTCGCGGCGGTTCTATTTCTTGTTTACGCTTCGTTCTTCGGCGCGGGATTTTCGCCGCCCTGACCGCCACTTCTGCGGCGGCCTCTGCCGCCGCGGTGGCTGCGGCGGCGCGGCTTGTTCTCGCCGCCCTCAATCGCGCCCTCGGCTTTCGGCGGGCGGGGCGGACGCGGGGCTTTCGGCGCGTCGGGAGTTTCGCTGTTCGGCTTGCTCTGGCGCGGGGCGCGGCGCTCGCCGTTCTTGTCGGGATTGCGGGGCGGACGTTCGCTGCTCGGCTTATCGCCGCGCGCGGGGCGTTGGCTTCGCTTTTCGGCGGGCTTGTCGCCACCCTTTTGGGGCGTGTTTTCACTCTTCGGCGCGGCGGACTTCTCGCCGCCTTCACCGCTGCCCTTGCCGCGGCCTCTGCCGCCGCGATGCCCGCGGCCGCCGCGGCGGGAACGGCGCTTTTCCGTCTCCTCCTCGTCAGCGGCGGGGGCGTCCGCTTTTGCGACGGGGGCCGTCCACTGTTCGGGCGGCACGATGGGCTTGGCAGATGAGAAGAAGTTCAGCGTCAGCTGCGGCTCCTCCTCCGGCTGCTCCTGATAGCGCTCGGGGAGCGTCGTGGGGAGCTCGATGCCGTCGCGCGAGCCCTTGCCGTTGCGCAGCACATGAATTTCGCAGGTGCGGTAGCGCTTGGGGCTCTCGTTCTGCCCGTCGAGACGCACGAGCACCTGCTCGCGCAGAATGTCGACCGAGCTCACGTTGCCAAGGCCGTCGGGCGTTGCAACAAACGAATCCTGCTTCGGGCAGCGGCGCACCGCGTCCTCGTAGGCGTTCTGCTCGTATTTGAGGCAGCACATGAGCCTGCCGCACGTGCCGGAGATCTTCGTCGGGTTCAGGCTCAGATTCTGCGTCTTGGCCATCTTGATCGAAACGGGGACGAAGTCGTCCAAAAACTGCGAGCAGCAGAAAGGCCGGCCGCAGATGCCGAGGCCGCCGAGCATCTTCGCCTCGTCGCGCACGCCGATCTGCCGCAGCTCGATGCGGGCACGGAACACACCGGCTAAGTCGCGCACGAGCTCGCGGAAGTCCACGCGCCCATCGGACGTGAAGAAAAAGATGATCTTGCTGCCGTCGAAGTTGCTCTCCACGCGCACGAGCTTCATGTCGAGCCCGCGCTCGGCGATCTTCTTCTGGCAGACCTCGAAGGCGTTCTTTTCGCGCGTTTTGTTGTAGGCGTAGGTGCGGTCATCGTTCTCCGTCGCCACGCGCACGAGCGGGCGCAGCGGTTGGACGACGGAATCGTCCTCCACCTCATGGTTGCCCGAGACGCACTGGGCGTACTCGAGCCCCTGCGCGGTCTCGACGATGACGAACTGGTTGGGTTCGACCGTGATGCCGTGCGGGTCAAAATAATATTCCTTGCATCCGCCGCGGAAGCGGACTCCGATCACTTCTGTCAAAGGGTTTCCTCCAATTCAACGGCGAAGCCGCCCAGCGTGGGCCCGACGCCGACGTTATAGGTGCATTTATTGCGGTAGTCCTGCAATAAATCTATTGTGCCGAGTAATTTGGCTTTTGTCAAGCGCGAAGCCAGTGACCGCGCGATGCGAAGATCCCTCTCCGGTACGCTCACGCCGTACTGCCCCAGCAGGGCGGACGAGAGCAGAAGCCGCGTCCCCTCGAAAAGCGAGGACAGGTCGTCGCGCGTGACCTTCTGCGTTTCGAGCTTTGCGAGGAATGCCGCGCGGGACGCGCGCGACCCCTCGGCGATGAGCCGCGCGAGCTCGAGCGTGAGCTCGTCAGGCGCGCCGCCCTCTTCAACGGTGGGGGAGAGCTTGACCTCCACGCAGCGCGAGCGGATGGTCTGGAGCAGAACCGCCGGATTTTCCGCGCAGAAGAAGAACGCTGCGTAAGCGGGTCCCTCCTCCACGAGCTTCAAAAGCACGTTCTGGTCCTTTTCCGTCAGGATGGTGCAGTCCTCGAAAATGTAGACCTTGCGCGCGCCCTCGTTCGGGCGGATGAACGCGTCGGCGCGCATCGCGCGCACCGTGTCGATCGAGAGCTCCTTGTGCTCTGCGTCGCGCACGAACGTGACGTCGGGGTGGATGTCCTGCATCACCTTGCGGCAGGCAGGGCAGGCGAGGCAGGGCTTGCTTTCCGCTGTGCACTCCATCGCCGCGGCGGCATAGCGCGCAGCGCTCACGCGGTCGCCGCTGCCGCTGAAAATGAGTGCGTGCGACAGTGCGCCGCGCTTTGCCGCGGTGCGAAGACGCGCCGCCGTATCGGTTTTTGCAAAATCCAAAAGCTCCATTGCCCGCTCCATGCTCTGTACTCTGCGCGCATTTTCAGCGCAAATCTAAAAATAGTATATCGCAAAAGTGCGGCGCTTGCAAGAAAATCCGCGCCCCGCGACGGAAAAACAGAACGATTTTGCGCCAAATTGCGTTTTGTGGGAGAAAAAATGCGGAAAGTCGACAAAAATTTCACAACTTGTTATTGAAAGTCGGGGATTTTCTGTCTATAATAATATGGCTTGATAATGATCACACAGCGATACATTTTTAATGGAGGAAAACCAATGAGCAAAAAGTATGTCTACCTGTTCTCGGAAGGCAACGCTACCATGCGTGAGCTTCTGGGCGGCAAGGGCGCGAACCTGGCCGAGATGACCAACATCGGTCTGCCCGTGCCCCAGGGCTTCACCATCACGACCGAAGCCTGCACCCAGTATTACGAGGACGGCCGCAAGATCAACGACGAGATCATGGCAGAGATCATGGAATACGTCGCGAAGATGGAAGAGATGAACGGCAAGAAGTTCGGCGATCTGAAGAACCCCCTGCTCGTCTCCGTCCGTTCCGGCGCGCGCGCTTCCATGCCCGGCATGATGGATACCATCCTGAACCTCGGTCTCAACGACGACGTCGTCGCCGCCATGATCGCGGGCAACCCCGACCCCAACTTCGAGCGTTTCGTTTACGACTCCTATCGCCGCTTCATCCAGATGTTCTCCGACGTCGTTATGGAAGTCGGCAAGAAGTACTTTGAGCAGCTCATCGACGCGATGAAGGAAAAGCGCGGCGTCAAGCTCGACATTGAGCTCACCGCAGCCGACCTCAAGGAACTCGCCGAGCAGTTCAAGGCCGAGTACAAGCAGCAGATCGGCGAGGACTTCCCCTCCGACCCCAAGACCCAGCTGTACGAAGCCATCCGCGCCGTGTTCCGCTCCTGGGACAACCCGCGCGCGAACGTCTATCGCCGCGACAACGACATCCCCTATTCCTGGGGCACTGCCGTCAACGTCATGCCGATGGTCTTCGGCAACCTGAACGACAACTCCGGTACCGGCGTCGCCTTCACCCGTGACCCCGCCACCGGCGAGAAGAAGCTCATGGGCGAGTTCCTGACCAACGCTCAGGGCGAGGATGTCGTCGCCGGTGTCCGCACCCCGATGCCCATCTCCCAGATGGAAGAGAAGTTCCCCCAGGCTTACGCCGACTTCGTCAAGGTCTGCGACCTGCTCGAGGATCACTACCGCGACATGCAGGACATGGAGTTCACCGTCGAGAACGGCAAGCTCTATATGCTCCAGTGCCGCAGCGGTAAGCGCACCGCGCAGGCTGCTCTCAAGATCGCCTGTGACCTCGTGGACGAGGGCATGATCGACGAGAAAAAGGCCGTCTCCATGATCGACCCGCGCAACCTCGACACCCTGCTCCATCCCCAGTTCGATGCGGCTGTCCTCAAGAAGGCTCCCGCCATCGCCAAGGCTCTGCCCGCCTCCCCCGGCGCCGCCTGCGGCAAGATCGTCTTCTCCGCTGAGGATGCCAAAGAGTGGAAGGAGCGCGGCGAGAAGGTCGTTCTCGTCCGCCTCGAGACCTCTCCGGAGGATATCGAGGGCATGAAGGCCTCCCAGGGCATCCTGACCGTCCGCGGCGGTATGACTTCCCACGCGGCTGTCGTCGCGCGCGGCATGGGCAAGTGCTGCGTCTCCGGCTGCGGCGAGATCAACATGGACGAGGAGAACAAGAAGTTCGAGCTCGCCGGCAAGACCTATCACGAGGGCGACTTCATCTCCATCGATGGTTCCACCGGCAACATCTACGACGGCATCATCCCCACGGTCGACGCCACCATCGGCGGCGAGTTCGGCCGCGTCATGGCTTGGGCCGACAAGTATCGCCGTCTGGGCGTCCGCACGAACGCCGATAACCCGCACGACACCGAGCAGGCCGTGAAGTTCGGCGCTGAGGGCATCGGCCTCTGCCGCACCGAGCACATGTTCTTCGAGGCTGACCGTATTCCCGCCATCCGCGAGATGATCTGCTCCGACACCGTCGAGCAGCGCGAGAAGGCGCTCGCTAAGCTCGAGCCGATGCAGCAGGGCGACTTTGAAGCCATGTATATCGCGCTCGAGGGCCGTCCGATGACCGTTCGTTTCCTCGATCCCCCGCTGCACGAGTTCGTTCCCACCGAGGAATCTGACATCGAGCAGCTCGCCAAGGACATGGGCAAGAGCGTTCAGGACATCAAGAACATCATCGCCTCCCTGCACGAGTTCAACCCCATGATGGGCCACCGCGGCTGCCGTCTGGCCGTTACGTTCCCCGAAATCGCTGCCATGCAGACCCGTGCGGTCATCAAGGCTGCGCTGAACGTCAACGCCGCGCATCCCGACTGGAACATCATCCCCGAGATCATGATCCCGCTCGTCGGCGAGGTCAAGGAGCTCAAGTACGTCAAGGACGTCGTCGTCGAGGTCGCTGACAAGCTGATCGCCGAGGCCGGCAGCTCCATGAAGTACAAGGTCGGCACCATGATCGAGATCCCGCGCGCCGCTCTGACCGCGGACGAGATCGCCAAGGAAGCGGACTTCTTCTCCTTCGGCACGAACGACCTGACCCAGATGACCTTCGGCTTCAGCCGTGACGATGCCGGCAAGTTCCTCGGCGCGTACTACGACAAGAAGATCTACGAGAGCGATCCGTTCGCCCGTCTCGATCAGGCCGGCGTCGGCAAGCTCGTCTCCATGGCCGCCAAGATGGGCCGCGAGACCAACCCGCACATCCACCTCGGCATCTGCGGCGAGCACGGCGGCGATCCCACGTCCGTCGAGTTCTGCCACAAGGTCGGCCTGGACTATGTCTCCTGCAGCCCGTTCCGTGTCCCCATCGCCCGCCTCGCCGCCGCTCAGGCTGCCATCAAGGAAATGTGAGCGATCTTTTGAGCGTTCACAAAGCGGCTCGAAACTTGCAAACCTTTGATGTAACTGCCTTTGCGGGCATCATTGGCTGAAAACAGACAAAAATCCGGTATTGTTCCGTTTGGAGCGATACCGGATTTTTTGCATCTTCTGCGGGGCAGGTTGAGAAAAACTGCGCCATGGAGAGATTCCGTGTGCCGCCGGTACTCGGAATGGCACTCTGAATGGCACGCGGAAGCGGCACTTGGAAGGGTCGGCGGCATCAACGAAAGCGATGCATTGCCTTTGGCATGGTTGTGCGGTACAGTCCGTGCAGAGGTGATGCAGCATGAGGTTTTATTACAGGCGCGGAGGAAAGGGCGCAGCGCCGGAGGGTTTTGACAGAGTCTACACGGAGGTCGATGGGGACGGCAACGTCCTGCGGGAGCTGCTTGCGTATGTGAGAGCGGACGACAGTGTAACCGTGGAGATGGATGGTGAGCTGGGCGGCACAGCCGGTGCGTTTGTGGAGATGGCACTTGCCCTCTATCGACAGCAGGCAACTTTGCTCTGCAAGTCTCCTAAGATTGACACGGCGGCAGGTCACTGGCAGGCGGTGCTTTCCGACCTTGCGCTGTTGACAAGCAGGGACACCGGAGATGCGGCGCGGCTGTCTCGGTTTATGGAGGGGCTGCACCGGTGCTTCGACCTTGTGGAGAGACGACAGATGACCGTAGCGGAGGTCTGCCGGAAGATGAGCATTGGGAAGACAACCTACTACCGTTATTGGCGTAAGATCAAGAGTGCCCCGCAGAGGGAGCGTCACACAGAGCTTTTTGAGGAATTGCGGACCAAAATAGAAGCAAATGAGTTGAGTATTTCCGCAGCTTGCAGGCAAATGAATATCGGTGCGGGAACGTATTACAGAATGAGGGATCAGTATAAAAAAGAACGCAGCGTTCCAAATGTTCCAAATTCAGAATGATGTGGTTTTGCAGTCAACAGGAGATAGTGATTCGGCAAATTGGGGAGGTATGGAACGACACTATAGGTGAGAAGCCCTCTTACGGTCGGAAATGGAGGGCAGGAGATCAGTGCGCGGCTGCTTCAATGAGAGTAAACATACATTTTTCTGATGCTGACAGCGGCACTGCTGGCATTGCTGATGAAATGTCTGTACAGAAGGCTGGAAGCCCTGGTCACAGAGATCATAGTGAAGGCAGCACAACAGACACAGCAGAACCCGCAGGAGACATAGTTCCAAATATATAAACCGCCCACCCTACTATAATGGGCGATGAGGCGGTTGTTGTCCAGATAATCCGCCAAATCTGTGATCTGCGCGAAGCCCTCGCATTTCATAACGATAAAAGCGCCGACCATGGCTTCTTTGGGGAAGCCCCGCCCGGTTGCCGCCCTGGGCAGCGTGAAGTCCAGACTGCTGAAAAGCTTGTCGTAAAACATGGCGGCGCTTTGGGATGTAAACAGCGTCACATCCTGAATGATTTCCTGTCGGTAGATAGCGGCCAGCCCCTTTCCGGTTGGTGTGTTTCACAAATCCATTTTACCAAAAAGGGGCTCCGCTTTCTATATCAATGGAGTGATTTTCGGCTTTAGCCATGGCCGGGAACCATTGCAATTACCGCGTTTCTTGCGTTTTGCTCATGGCGGTGTTATGATTATTTCGTGAGGGGATCCTATCCGGTTCCCGCGCACGAGAGGACTTCCGCCGCACAAGCGACGGCACACGCCAAATGCCGGAAATGTGAAAATGTCAATAGTAAATGCGAAAAAAATATAAAAAAATATAATCAGGCTTCCCGCGCCAATTCTTCAAGGTATTCCGCGAACACGATTTCAGAGGTTTTCCAGCCCAATATTTCACGCGGATAATTGTTTATCCACGCTTCCGTTTCCTTGATGCTCGCTCGGCTTACCTTGTTGAAGTCGGTTCCTTTCGGGTACTTCCGCCGAATCATTTTGTTTGCACACTCATTTGACCCGCGTTCGCAACTTGTGTACGGGTGGCAATAATACATTTTGGTTCGTCTGCCTTTCCGCAGGATAGCTTCGCGGTCGCGGGTGGAGAAACCATTCTGCACGCGCTTTTCCGCCGCGGTGACTTCCTGTACCGGGTTCAAAAGGCCCTGTGCCGGTCCGTTCCACTCTGCGCCCGTGTACGCCTTGCGTATCAGCGGGTCAGAGAAAAAGCCGGGCGCTGGAATGCGGCCCTTTGCCACAGCTTCGGCGAACCATTCTTCATAGACTGGTTGGCAAAAATCATTTGCAAGCCACGTCCGATACATACGGAACATTTTCCATGCTTCCAGAAGCGCCCCGCGGGACGCGCTGTAAGACGCGTTGAAGTTCTTTACCAACAGTTCATAGGGGATTTCAAGGGCCGCGCCGATCTGACGGCAGATAGCCACAACGAACCCGTCAAAAGCCGTGTTCGGTCTGCCGGGGTTCATGTCGTGTGCTTTTTCGCCCTCGTTCAAATCCACGATTGCGCCGGGGGCAAGTTCAATCGTGCTGTCGTCGCCTGCGTCTACTTGTGCGTCCTCTGGAATGATTTCACCGAACCCGCCGTCGCTGGACGCGGATTCTTTTTCGATAAACACCGTGAACATACCAGAAACCACGGCGGCGACAAGTTCCGCGTCTGTATATCGCCCAAGCTGTTTCAGCGCTTCAATGACCGGGGCAAGAAACGGCACGCCGCGGCGCTGTCCGATGCGCTCCCGGTTCATAATGTGAAGCACATTTCGCCGCCCGGTCTTTGCGCCCCACGCTTCAACGCGCGTCCACCCGGTTTCCGTCATGTCATACGAAAGAGGGTGGTGCTTGCTGATATGGTAGGCCACGACTTCGCCCGCGTCGTTGGTTTCAACGCCGCCGATGATATGCGGGTCAACAATCCCGTTCGGATTGCTCAACCTGTCCGCTTCGATCAGACAAATTCGCAGGTCGTAAGGCATATTTGCCCGCTTTGTCACGGGCAATGTTGCGATAACGTCACCGCTCATAAGCCAGTTCAGAAACGCGAGTTGTTGCAGTTCGTAGAAATTGTCAAGCCGTTCAAGGTCGCAGGCGGTTGAATCAGCCCACAGTGAAAATTCCCGCTCGATTTTGCGTTCAAGGTCGCGGGCGGCTTCTTCGTCCATTCCCAACGCTTCATAGTCGATTTGACTTTTCAGCCGCAGGCCGGACCCGATGACGTTTGTTCGGCAGGTTTTCAGCGCACCCGTCGCCAACGGAACGCCCATGTAGAGGTCGCGGCAACGTTGCCGCAGGGTCGATAAATTGTCCTGAATATCTTCCTTTGCGGACCCGCCGCCATACAGCCAGCCCGCAAGCGATTTCTTCGTGTGTGATGCGCCGTAGTTTCCATACCCGCTATCCAGAATATCCAGCTTCCGGCGGGCGGCGGCGCGTTTTACCGCCGTTTGCGGGGACACGGCGGCAATCACCCGGTCTAATGCGTTCAAACCGCTTCACCGTCCTTTCTCACAGGTCCCGCGGCACTACCCGGAACACGCGGTTTCTTCCGCCGCGGGCTTCGATGTTTTCCAGCCGGGAAACCTCATTCGTCCAATACTTGATGCGTTCGCCGATTTCGGAAAGGTCGGCTTTCGTCAGGCTCCGCGAACCGATGGTAGGGGTATATATCTACCTCCCGATAATGCTTTCCGCAGTAGATTTTCTTTTCTCTCATAAAACTTCGCACTTGCTTCACTCCTTTTGCGGGTAGAGGAAGCGGGCGGGGCTTTACTTCCGGCGTGTGTAGTTGTCTATGCAGGTAGGAAGAACACCGGATATGGGAAGCCGTGGCGGACGGTCTGCACCAAGCGCAGTGCGGCCACAGCGCTGTACCTTCTTGTCGCGGCCGCGGTCGGCGGGATCGTTGTGCTGATCGGCAAAATTTGACAGCGGAAGAAAAAAGGTTCCCAAGCCATTGGCTTGGGAACCTTTTTCGCATCGCCGCGCGATGCAGAGGATCAAAGGAGAGGTTCATAAAGAAGTTTGGAAGAGATCGTTTCAGATACGGCTGCGGATCTCCGCACCCATGGCCTTGCAGCCGACGAGTTGGCAGTTTTCCTGCATGATGTCGCCGCAGCGGAAGCCCGAGCGCAGCGTTTTATCCACCGCGCGCTCGATGGCGTCGGCCTCGGCGGCCATGTCGAAGCTGTAGCGCAGCATCATTGCGGCGGCCAGGATCGTGCCGATGGGGTTCGCCTTGTCCTGTCCCGCAATGTCCGGCGCGGAGCCGTGGATGGGCTCATAGAGCCCGTTCGTGCCGTCGCCCATGCTGGAGGACGGGATCATGCCGATCGAGCCCGTGATCTGGCTCGCCTCGTCGGAGAGAATGTCGCCAAAGAGATTTTCGGTCACGATGACGTCGAACTGGCTCGGGTCACGCACGAGCTGCATCGCCGCGTTGTCGACATACATGTGGCGAAGCTCGACATCGGGGTAGTCCTTCGCGACCTCTGTGACCGTCTTGCGCCAGAGACGCGAGGTGTCGAGCACGTTGGCCTTGTCGATGGAGGTGACGCGCTTGCGGCGCTTGCGCGCGGTCTCGAACGCGACGCGCGCGACACGCCTGATCTCGTGCTCGGAGTAGGCCATGATGTCGGTGGCCTTCTGCTCGCCGTTCGCCTCTTCCGTGCGGTGCTCGCCGAAGTACACGCCGCCGATGAGCTCGCGCACGACGACGAAGTCGATGCCGCCTTCCGCGATGTCAGCGCGCAGCGGGCAGGCGGCGGAGAGCTCGGAGAACATCTTCGCAGGGCGCACGTTCGTGTAGAGACGCATGCCCTCGCGCAGCTTGAGAAGGCCACGCTCGGGACGGTTGGCGGCGGGCTGGTCGTCCCACTTCGGGCCGCCGACCGCACCGAGCAGCACGCTGTCCGCGTTGCGGCAGGTCGATAAACTCGAATCCGGCAGCGGCACGCCGAATTTATCGATGGCGGTGCCGCCCATCGGCGCGTCGACGTAGGTGAAGGTGTGGCCAAACTTCGCGGCCACGGCGTCTAAAATGCCCATGGCCTCGGTGACGATCTCGGGGCCGATGCCGTCGCCCTTGATGATGGCAATGGTCTTGTTCATTTCGCCGCCTCCTTTGCCTTGAGCGAGGCCATCAGGCCGCCGCGCGCGATCATGTCCTTGATAAACGGCGGGAAGGGCTCGGCCTGATACGTCGTGCCCTTTGTCACGTCTGTGATGACGCCGGTGTCGAAGTCGACTGTTACCTCGTCGCCGTTTTCGATCTCCGCGCTCGCGGCGGGGCACTCCAAAATGGCGAGGCCGATGTTGATAGCGTTGCGGTAGAAGATGCGGGCGAAATTCGCCGCGATGACGCAGGAGATGCCGCTCGCCTTGATGGCGACGGGCGCGTGCTCGCGCGACGAGCCGCAGCCGAAGTTTACGCCCGCGACCATGATGTCGCCGTCTTTGACGCGGTGGATGAAGTCCTTGTCGATGTCCTCCATGCAGTGGGAGGCGAGCTCCTTGTGGCTCTGGGTGTTCAGATAGCGCGCGGGGATGATGACGTCCGTATCGACGTGATCCCCATACTTATGGACAATGCCGTGTGCATTCATTTGTTCATGACCTCCTCCGGATGAGAAATGTGGCCGGTAATACCAGACGCCGCGGCGACAGCCGGAGAGGCGAGGTAGACCTCGCTGTCGACGTGGCCCATGCGGCCGACAAAGTTGCGGTTGGTGGTGGAAACGCAGCGCTCGCCGGCGGCGAGGATGCCCATATAGCCGCCGAGGCACGGCCCGCATGTGGGCGTGGAGACGATGCAGCCCGCGTCGAGGAAAATATCGGTGTAGCCCTCGTGCATGCAGGCGCGGTAAACTTCCTGCGTGGCGGGGATGATGATGCCGCGGACGTTCGGGGCCAGGTGATGGCCCTTCAGGATCGCAGCGGCAGCGGCCATGTCGGGGAGCTGGCCGTTCGTGCACGAGCCGATGACGATCTGGTCGATGGCGATGTCGCTGCCCTCGCGCGCGCTGTGCGCGTTTTCGGGCAGGTGCGGCCAGGCGACCGTGCAGTCGACCTTGCCAAGGTCGATGTCGATGACGCGCTCGTATTCTGCATCGGGGTCGGCCTCGAACGCTGTCCAGGGGCGGTCCACGCGGCCCTCAACATAGGCGCGCGTCACGTCGTCGACGGGGAAGATGCCGTTTTTGCCGCCCGCCTCGATGGCCATGTTGCAGATCGTCAGGCGGTCGTAAATCGTGAGGTTCTTGACGCCCTCGCCGGAAAATTCGATGGACTGGTAGCGTGCGCCGTCCACGCCGATCATGCCGATGAGCGTCAGGATGACGTCCTTGCCGGAGACAAACGGGCGGAGCTTGCCGGTGAGATTCACCTTGATGGCGGACGGGACCTTGAACCACGTCCCGCCCGCGGCCATGGCCGCGCCCATGTCGGTCGAGCCGACGCCGGTGGAGAATGCGCCGAGCGCGCCGTAAGTGCAGGTGTGAGAGTCCGCACCGATCACGGCCTCGCCCGGGGCGACAAGCCCCTGCTCGGGCAGCAGCGCGTGCTCGATGCCCATCGTGCCGACATCGTAGAAGTGGTCGATGTCGAAGCGGCGGGCAAAGGTGCGGCACTGCTTGCACTGCGTGGCGGACTTGATGTCCTTGTTCGGTGCGAAGTGATCCATCACCATCGCAATGCGGCTCTTGTCGAAGACCTTTTCAAAGCCCGCGGACTCAAACTCGTTGATGGCCACGGGGGTCGTGATGTCGTTGCCGAGGACGAGGTCGAGCTTTGCCTGGATGAGCTGGCCCGCGCGCACGCTCTCAAGTCCTGCGTGCTTGGCGAGAATTTTCTGCGTCATTGTCATGCCCATGTCGCGTTTCTCCTTTCAGTTGCCGGATTCCATGATCTTGTTGATGCCGTTGACGTAGGCGCGGATCGACGATTCGATGATATCGGTCGAGAGGCCCGAGCCGGTGTACGAGCGCCCGTCGGGGCCGGAGACCTTGACCACGGCCTCGCCGATGGCGTCCTCGCCGTCCGTGACGGCGTTGAGGCTGAAGCTCTCGAGCTTCACGTCCATATGAAGCATGCGGTTGATAGCCTTGAACGAGGCGTCCAGCGGGCCTGTGCCGATGGCGACGTCTTCGATCTGCTCGCCGCCGCGCTGGAGCTTGATGCACGAGATGTTCGGCACGCCGTGGCCCGTGTTGACCACATGACTCACGAGCTGGCAGCTGCCCTGCACCGCGGCCTGACGGTGGAGCACGAGCGCCTCAATGTCGCTACTCGTGATGTTCTTTTTCTTGTCGGCGAGATCCTTGAAGCGGGTGAACACGCTTTCAAGCTCCTCGTCGCTCAATTCGTAGCCCATGGATTCGAGCTTTTCGCGCAGCGCGTGCTTGCCGGAGTGCTTGCCGAGCACCATCGTGTTCTGCGGGATGCCGACGTCGGTGGAGTTCATGATCTCGTACGTTCTTGCATTGGCAATGACGCCGTGCTGATGGATGCCCGACTCGTGCGCGAAGGCGTTCGCGCCGACAATGGCCTTGCTCGGCGGGATGGGCACGCCCGTGATGTTGCTCAGCAGTTTGCTCGAGCGGTAGATCTGCTTGGTGTTCACGCCGGTCTCGGCGTCGTAGAAGTCCTTTCTCGTGCGCAGCGCCATGACGATCTCTTCAAGGCTCGCGTTGCCCGCGCGCTCGCCGATGCCGTTGACCGTGCATTCGACCTGCGTCGCGCCCGCGCGGACGCATTCGAGCGAATTCGCGACCGCCATGCCGAGGTCGTTGTGGCAGTGGACGGAGATGTCGACGTGCTCGACGCCCTCGATGTTTTCACGCAGGTAGGTGATGAGGTCATACATCTCCTGCGGCGTGGAGTAGCCGACGGTGTCGGGCACATTCAGCGTCGTCGCGCCCGCGGCGACGGCAGTGGAGTAGCAATGGGCCAGAAACGACCAGTCGGAGCGGGAGGCGTCCTCGGCGGAAAACTCGATGTCATCGCAATAGCTCTTGGCGTAGGCGACCATCTCGCGGATGCGGTCGATGACCTGCTCGCGCGTCATCTTGAGCTTGTACTCCATGTGGATGTCGCTCGTCGCAAGGAAGACGTGGATGCGGGGGTGGTTGGCCTCCTTCACGGCGTCCCACGCCGCGTCGATATCGCCCTTGGCGCAGCGCGCGAGCGAGGCGACCGTGCAGTTCGTCACCGCGGCGGCGATGGCCTGCACGCTCTTGTGGTCCATCGGAGACGCGATGGCGAAGCCCGCCTCGATCACGTCGACGCCCAGCTTTTCAAGCTGGCGGGCCATTTCGATCTTTTCCGTCAGATTCATGCTGCAGCCGGGGGACTGCTCGCCATCTCTCAGGGTCGTGTCAAAAATTTTAATGCGTTTCATGGGGTGTTCCTCCTGCTCTTTTTTCTCTCGCATAGCAACAAAAAAAGCCTCCGTCTCTTCCCTTGAAGAGACGAAAGCTCAAAACTTCCGCGGTACCACTCTTGTTGGCATAAAATATGCCCGCTTTCTGCATCGGCTTAAAATCAAGCGAATGCGCCTCGTTGGTAACGGTGAGGAGATCCGGCTGCGCCTAAACGAAAATCGTCTCAGCGGAGCTACTCAGGGGCCAGTGACATCATCCCGCTCTGCATTGCCTCGCAGCGACCGGCAACTCTCTGAAGCGTCTGTAGGACGAATTTTTCCCCGTCATGGTATTTGTGAACTATGAGATTGAATGATGCTACTATAATCGCCCGCCCCCGCTTTGTCAAGCAGGGAAAAAGAAATTTGCGCTTTTGACAAAAAAACGCGCGGCGGAAAAACATATTTTGCGTACTTTGAACGGAGAAAAAGGCGGGAGAGCAAAAGAAAAGAGAACGCGCAAGCGTTCCCTTTTTTGCCAAAATTCTTACCTGCCGCCGAAAATCAGGCTGCCGAGCCCCGTGGAGGTCAAAAACAGAATGAGCATGACAACGGGCACGACATACTTCATCATCACGCTGTAGAGCTTGGCGCGGCCGAAGTGTTCGCCGTTTTTCTCGACCTCGGCAATGATCCATTTCGGACCCACGACCCAGCCGACCAAAATGCTCGTGAGCAGGCTGATAAACGGCATCAGGAAGCTGTTGCTGATGTAGTCCATCACGTCGAGCAGCTGCGCGGTCGAGCCGTTGGGCAGCGGAAGCTCAAAGTAGAGCACATTGTAGCCCATGCAGATGAGCACAGCCGTCACGAGCGAGTAGACGCCCACGGCGGCGCACATCTCCCTGCGCGACTTGTGGAAGATCTCCATGCAGTTGGCGACGAGCGTCTCCATGACGGACACGCAGCTCGTCAGCGCGGCGAAGCCGAGCGCGAGGAAGAACACCGCGCCGATGACGCGGCCCACGCCGCCCATCGCGGCGAAGACCTTCGGCAGGCTGATGAACGTCAGGCTCGGGCCGCTGGCCATGCCGTCGGTGCCGAGGAAGACATAGACGGCGGGGATGATCATGAGGCCCGCGAGGAACGCGACGCCCGTGTCGAAAATTTCGATCTGGTTGTTGGCCTTGTTGAGGTCGACGTCGTCCTTGACGTAGCTGCCGTACGTGATCATGATGCCCATGCTGACACTGAGCGAGAAGAAGAGCTGACTCATTGCGTCGAGCGCGATGTTCAAAAAGCGCTGGACGGTCAGGCCCGTGAAGTCGGGCTTAATGTAGACGAGCAATCCTTCGATACCCGTGCGCGTCATGCCGTTCTCGTCGGTGTAAGAGAGCGTGAGCGAGAAGATGGCGATGCCGATGATGAGAAGGAGCAGACCCGGCATGATGTAGCGGGAGTATTTTTCAATGCCCTTTTCAACGCCGCAGTACACGACCCACGCCGTCAGCGCCAAAAAGATCAGCATGAAGACGATGGGCGAGACGGGGGAGGTGATGAACGAGGTGAAGAACCCGTCCTGCGCGGCGGCATCGCCGCTTGAGACGAGGTAGAGGGTAAAATACTTCGTAATCCAGCCGCCGATGACGGAGTAATACGTCATGATGAGCGTGGGGACGAGGAAGGTGAGGTAACCCAAAAACTTCCACTTCTTGTTGAGCGTTGCAAAGGCATTGAGGGCGTTCTGCTTCGTGCGGCGGCCAATGGCTACGTCGGTCGTCAGCAGGGTGAAGCCGAATGTCAGCACCAGCACCAGATAGACGAGCAGGAACAGTCCGCCGCCGTCCTTGGCACAGATAGGGGAAGCGCCAGATATTGCCGACGCCCACCGCGCTGCCCGCCGCAGCCAGCACAAAGCCGAGCGAGCTGCTGAAACTACTGCTTTTTTTCATGTTCGATTCTCTCTTTTTTTTCATGTAAATGGAATGACTAATGCCCCATTATAGCAGAAGAAAACGAATTGGCAAGGGGAGAAGCACTGAAAAATGCAGGAATTCTTGCGAAAATGTGAAAAAATATCTCACCAGCGGCTTGCTGATGAGATATTTTATTCATAGCAGAATTAGATTTTGTCATGGCCGGCGGCTTCGTCGGTGAAGACGGCCTCGAATTCCTCAGCGCTCATCGTCTCGTGCGCAAGCAGGAATTCCGCCACGGCGATGAGGTGCTTCTGATCGCGCGAGAGGATGTCCTCGCAGCGCTCGTAGGCCGCGTCGACGATGGACTTGACCTCCTCGTCGATCTGTGCGGCGACCTGCTCGGAATACGGCTTGGCCTGCGCCATCGAGCGGCCGATGAAAATTTCATCGTGGCCGGATTCAAACGAGATCGAGCCGAGCCTGTCGCTCATGCCGTACACCGTGACCATCTTGCGCGCGATCTGCGAGGCGCGCTGGATGTCGTTCGACGCGCCGGTCGAAATGTCGCCGAGCATCAGCTTTTCCGCCACGCGCCCGCCAAGCAGCGAGACGATCTGCTCTTCCATATAGCGCTTGGACTGGTACGAGCGGTCCTCCGTGGGCAGCGAGATCGTCATGCCGCCCGCGCCGCCGCGCGGAACGATCGTGATCTGGTGCACGGGATCGTGCGTCGGCAGTGCGTGCATCACGATGGCGTGACCGGCCTCGTGATAGGCGGTCAGCTTGCGCTCGTGCTCGCTGACGACGCGGCTCTTCTTCTCGGGACCTGCGATGACCTTGATCTCCGCCTCAGAGAAGTCGGACATCGTGATGAGCTTGCTGCCGCGGCGCGCGGCGAGCAGCGCCGCCTCGTTCGAGAGGTTCTCGAGGTCCGCGCCCGTGAAGCCGGGCGTTCCCTTGGCGACGGTGGAGAGGTCCACATCCTCGGCAAGGGGCTTATTCTTGACATGGATCTTCAGGATCTCCTCGCGGCCGCGGATGTCGGGAAGCCCCACGTAGACCTGACGGTCGAAGCGGCCCGGGCGCAGCAGCGCGGGGTCGAGGATGTCGGCGCGGTTCGTCGCCGCCATGACGACGGCGCCCTGATTCGTACCGAAGCCGTCCATTTCGACGAGCAGCTGGTTGAGCGTCTGCTCGCGCTCGTCGTGGCCGCCGCCAAGGCCCGTGCCGCGCTGACGGCCTACGGCGTCGATCTCGTCGATGAAGATGATCGCGGGGGCGACCTTTTTCGCCTGTTCGAAGAGGTCGCGCACGCGGCTCGCGCCGACGCCGACATACATCTCGACAAAATCAGAGCCGGAGATCGACAGAAACTGCACGCCTGCCTCGCCCGCAACCGCGCGGGCCAGCAGCGTCTTGCCCGTGCCCGGAGGGCCGACAAGCAGCACGCCCTTGGGGATGCGCGCGCCGAGGTCGATGAACTTGCCCGGCGCTTTCAAAAAGTCGACGATCTCCTGCAATTCCTCTTTTTCCTCATCCGCACCGGCGACGTCAGAGAACGTCGTGGGGCGCTTGTTGTCTCCGCCGGTCTTGAACGACGCCGTGCCGAATTTTGCCATGCGGTCGCCGCCGCCTCCGCCCGCGGAGCGGACGGAGAGGAAGTACCAGATGGCGAAAATGCCGAGCACCGCTAAAATATAAGGCGCGAACATCGCGACATAGTTGATCGAGTGGTCGGCGGTGAAGTCGTAGTCCTCGATGATGCCGTCGGCCTTCTGCTGCTCGATGAGCTCGCCTAAGTCGTCATAGAAGAGCGTCACGCTGAAAAGGTCCTTTTTGAGCTCCGCTTTGCCGTCGATGGGCTCGCGCAGCTTCATGCGCAGCGTGGTGTCCGTCACCGTGAAGGCCGAGACCTGCTCGGATTCGAACAGCTCGCGTACCTCGGCATACGACGGTTCGGCCTCCACCGGCTTGTTCATAAAGCCGTAGACGCCGACGAGCACCAGCAGCACCAGCAGATACGGCAAAAGATTGGGACGCTTGGTCTGTTGAGTCAATGGGTGTTCCTCCTTGCTGATTCAAAAAAAGAGGCAAGGCCTCTTTTTTTGAGAAAGATTCGCTGCGTTTTGTGCCTCGGTTGTCCGCTGAAAGCGAACAATTCGACACAACACTCCGCGCAAGGTGTTTTCTGCCACGCACATGTCGCGGCAGAAAACAGATTTGAATTGATTTCGTGCCGTGCGCGGCACGAAACTCTGCGAGGCTTTTTGAGGAGCCAGAAAGATCAATTTTCAGAATAAACCTCGGGCTTGAGCACGCCGATGTACGGCATATTGCGGTACTTCTGGGCGTAGTCGAGGCCGTAGCCGACGACGAATTCGTCGGGCACTTCGAAGCCTGCGAGGTCGGCGGCGATGGGCTTGGTGCGGCGGGCGGGCTTGTCGAGCAGCGTCACGACGGTCACGCTGGAAGCGCCCTTGGTCATAAAGTAATTCTTGAGGAAGTAGAGCGTGTTGCCGGAGTCGAGAATGTCCTCGATGACGACGATATCGCGGCCCGTGATGTCCTGCTGGAGATCGCGCGTGATCTGCACGACGCCGGACGAGGTCGTCGCGTTCTGATAGGACGAGACGGCGATGAATTCAATGTCGCTCTTGAGCTGGCAGGCGCGCACGATGTCGGCCATGAAGATGAAGGAGCCCTTCAGCACGCCGAGAAACAGGGGATTTTTGCCCTTGAGGCGCTCGTAGAGCTCGTCGCCCATCTCCTGCACGCGCGTTTTGAGCTGCTCCTCGGAATACAGTACCTTCAGGATGTCCTGATCCATATTGCTCTTAGCCATAGCTTTTTTCTCCACTTTCTTTTTATTCGTATTTGTTGTATCTGATGCGGCGTTCCGCCGCAGGTCGCACAAATTGGCGTTATCGGGGGACGACGCGCACGAAGCACGCCATGTTCCCGCCTTTCGGCAGGAAAGTAACGTCCGTCCCCAGCCGCCACACGGCGGCAAGCCGGCCGCCCACATAAAGGGCGGGGAGCGCGTCGCGCTCGGTGAGGGAGAGTTTTCGGTCGACGCACAGCCGCTTGACGCTGCGCGCGCCGTTCGCGCCTTGAAGCATTAAGCGCGCGTTCAGGTCGCACGGGGCGACGGTGATGATCTCACCGTCTTCCGGCACGCGGAGCGAAATGCCCTCGCCGTCGGGCTTATGCAGCAGCGTCAGCTCGAAATTGCCCCATGGGAGGGGAACGTTTTCCACAAGCGCCGCCTTTGGCAGCGCGGCGGGGGAGAACGCCATCGTCAGCGCGCCGTCCGCGATGCGGACAGTCGCGCTCTGCGGCAGCGTATAGCGCCGCTCGGCGCTGCCGCCTCTCTGTGCAAGGGCGCAGATCGCGTCGAGCTGCTTGCGCCCGATGTCCTTGCGCCCGAGGCCGAGCGCGTCGGCCAAGTGCAGCAGGATACGTGGCTGCACGACTTCATCGGCGGCAAGAAAGCAGTCCAGCGACAGCGAAATACCGCCGTCCTGCGCTTTTGCATGGGAAAGTGCGGCTTCCGCCGCCTGCTCAAGCGCATCGTCGAGCGCAGTCAATGAACGCGCCGTTGTGGCGATATGCTGAGGCGCGCGGGGATTGAGCTCCCTGAGCCGCGGCAGAATTTCAAGCCGCAGGTAGTTCCGTGCGGCGGCGTTCGGGTCCGCGTTCGTGTGATCCTCGACATGCGGGATGTTGTGAGCGCGCGCATAGGTGACGAGCTCTTCTCGCGTCTGCTCTAAAAACGGGCGGACAATGTCGCCCTGCTTGGGCCGCATACCACACAGGCCGCGCAGATCCGTCCCGCGGACGAAGTTTAAGAGCACCGTTTCCGCGTTGTCGTCCGCATGGTGTGCCAGCGCGATCTGGGCGCCGAGCATTTGCGCTGTTTCACGGAGAAAGGCGTAGCGCAGGTCGCGCGCAGCTTCCTCTTCCGATTTGCCGGTTGCGCGCGCGTGGGCACGCACGTCACCGGTGCCCAGATAGAAAGGAATGCCCTCTTTTTCGCACCACGCGCGGACGAAGTCTTCGTCACGCGCAGCCTCTTCGCCGCGAAGCTGGTGGTTGAAGTGCGCACAGGAGACGTCATACCCCTCCCCGCGCAGAAAATGCAGTAAACACATCGAGTCCAAACCACCGGACACGGCGGCGAGCACGGGCCGGTTCTTGTCGAGATAGCGCGCGCAGAGTGCTTCCGCGCGCGGCAGCTCAGTCCTCTTCATGCCGGTAGTCGAGCGACGAGAACGTCGTATACTGCGGCGACCAGGCGAGCTCGACCTTGCCGGTTTCGCCGTGGCGGTTCTTGGCGATGATGCACTCGGCGATGTTGCGCTTTTCCGAGTCCTCGTTGTAATAATCGTCGCGGTACAGGAACATGACGATATCCGCGTCCTGCTCGATGGCACCCGATTCACGAAGGTCGGAGAGCATGGGGCGCTTATCCTCGCGCTTTTCGTTCGCACGCGAGAGCTGGGAAAGACACAGCACGGGAACCTGAAGCTCCTTTGCCATGATCTTGAGCATACGGGAAATATCGCTGACCACCTGCTGGCGGCTCTCGCCGCTGTAGCCCTTCGTGCCGGAGGACGCCATCAATTGCAAGTAGTCGATGACTACCAAACCTAAATTGTCGATACGGCGGCACTTGGCGTTCATGTCCGCAACGGTGAGCAGCGGATTGTCGTCAATGAGAATGTCAAGCCCCGAGAGGACAGATGCGGCGTTTGCGATGTTGACCCAGTCCTGCTCACGCAGGTTGCCCGTCACGAGACGCTGGTTCTCGACCGTCGCCTGATTCGATAAGATACGCGTCACGAGCTGCTCGCGCGACATTTCGAGCGAGAACACGGCCACGGCCTGCCCGCTTGAGCGCGCGACATTCAGCGCAAGGTTCAGCGCCATACTCGTTTTACCCATACCGGGACGTGCGGCCAGCAGCACAAGGTCCGATCTGTTGAGACCATTCATCTTGTCGTCCAGTACGCCAAAGCCCGTGGGGAGGCCGGGCAGCGTTTTGCCGCCGTTAGCGCTCAGCTCGCTCAAATGGTCGAGAACGCCCTGCAAAACAACCCCGATGCTCGCCATGCTCTGCGCGCTGCGCCCGCGGCGCACGGCGTAAATTTTCTGCTCCGCCGCGTCGAGCACGCTGGACGCGCCGCCTGTGCCGTCCTGCACCATGGTGGAAATTTCCCCCGCCACGGTATAGAGCGCGCGCAGCAGCGCCTTGTCGCGTACGATGCCGACGTATTCCATCACGTTTGCGCTCGTGGGCGTCACGTCCATCAGTTGGGCGAGGTACGGGCGCGTCGTGCTTTCCTCATAGGTGCCGTTTTTCTCCATCTCGCCCGCGACGGTCACGCCGTCGATGGGCTTGGAGTAGACGAACATGGAGTAGATCGTCTCGAAGATCTCGCGGTTCTGCTTTAAGTAGAAATCATCGGGACGGAGCTGCTCCATCACGTCCTTGACGCAGTTTGCGTCGATGAGCATCGAGCCGAGCACGGACTGCTCGGCCTCGAGCGAATGAGGCATCTGCCGGTAGAAGATATCTTCCACGAGAAGACCTCCTTAATTGCGTAATCTTGCGCCTTACTCCTCGCTCACGCTGACGGAGAACCTGGCGCTCACTTCGTAGCCGAGCTTGGCCTTGACCTCGTAGGTGCCGAAGGCCTTGATGGGCTCGTCGAGCACGATCTTCTGCTTGGGCACGTCGAGCTGGAACTGGCTCGCAAGGCCCTCGGAAATTTCCTTGCTCGTGATAGCACCGAAGAGCTTGCCCTCCTTGCCGCCCTTGGCCGTGAGCTTGACGGTCACGTTCTTGAGCTTGCCGCCCATTTCGACGGCGGCCTGACGGTTCGCGGCCTCCTCGGCGCGGCGGGCCTTTTCCTTCAGGTTCATGGTGTTGATGGCGTCAGCCGTGGCGAGCACGGCAAGCTTGCGGGGCAGCAGGAAGTTTCTTGCATAGCCCTCGGCTGCGTCGATGAGCTGGCCCTTTTTGCCCTGACCTCTCACATCCTGCGTTAAAATGACTTTCATATCTGTTTCCTCCTTGTGGGGTGATTTACGTTGTGGGGAAGAGCGTCACTCTTCCATATATTCGTCGATGGCGTTGAGCAGACGCGCCCGCACCTCGTCGACGCTGGCATCGGCCACCTGGCCGCCGGCGGTAGTAGAGTTGCCGCCGCCGCCGAGTTTTTCCATAATGAACTGTACGTTGATCTCACCGAGCGATCTCGCTGAGAGGTTCACGCCCGTGCCGTGCTTATAGAGCACGACCGAGGCATGGATGCCGGAGAGCGTCAAAAGCTCGTCGGCCGCCTTGGCGGCGGTCACGCGGTCAATCTCCTTTTCAACCGCGGCCACGGCGATGTCGCCGTGCACGAGCTCGGCGTGACGGATGATGTCATAGCGCTCGACCATGCCGGCAAGGTCGCTCTGGAAGAGCCGCTGTACGTCCGACGTGTCCGCGCCCGCGCGGCGCAGGAACGCGGCGGCCTCAAACGTGCGCCCGCCGGTGCGCATCGTGAAGTTCTTCGTGTCGAGCACGATGCCCGCGAGCAGCGCCTCGGACTCCGCGCGAAGTAAATCGGTCGGGTCGGCGAGGTATTGCAAAAGCTCCGTCACGAGCTCGGACGCGCTCGAGGCGTAGGGCTCGTGGAAGTTGAGCGCGGCGGATTCGATATAATTCGCGGCTCTTCTGTGGTGGTCGATGACCGCCACGCGGTTGCACGCATCAAGCAGCTGCTCGGATTCGACAAAGTCGGGGCGGTTCGTGTCCACCACGACGAGCAGCGCGCCCGGCTGGGCGGAGATGAACGCGTCGTTGCCGGAGATAAAGGCATCCTTGTATTCCGGAAGAGCCGCAAGCTTACTGAGCAGCGGCTTTGCGACGTTGTCCTCCATGTCGATGACGATCTGCGCCTTTTTGCCGCGCTTGCGCGCGATGCAGCAGATGCCGGCCGCTGCGCCGACCACATCCATGTCCGCGTGCGCGTGGCCCATGACGAAGATCTGGCCTGCGTCGGAAATGAGCTCGCCGAGGGCGTTGGCCATCACGCGGGATTTGACCTTCGTGCGCTTTTCGGGGGACTTGGCCTTGCCGCCGTAGAATTCAAAGTCAAGGCGGTTGCGCACGACGACCTGGTCGCCGCCGCGCGAGAGCGCCATTTCGATCGAGAGCATGGCGTTCTGATAGAGCGTTTCGTAGTCATCCACGTCCTTGCCCACGCCGATCGAGAGCGTTGCGGCGACGCCGTCCTCAGTGACGACGCTTCGCACCGCGTCGAGCACGGAGAATTTACCCTCAAGCAGCTTTTGATACTCCTGCTCGGTCGTGACGAGCACGTAGCGGTTACGATCGAATTTGCGCAGCAGGCTGTGCGAATCCTTGAGCCATGTGCTGATCTTTTCGTCGATGGCGGCGAGCACCGCGCTGCGCGACGCCTCGCTGCCAGCCTTCATCAGCTCTTCGTAGTTGTCGATCACGATGACCGAGACGATGGGGCGGCGGCTCTCGTTCTCCTCGCGCAGCGAGTCCTGCTCGGTCACGTCCGTCCAGTACGTTGTGGCAAGAAGGCTCTGTCCGCCGCGGCGGGAGGAGGGATGGCTCAGATTGCCGAACACGCGGAAGTGGCGCCCGCCCATCACCACCGTTTCGGGGCACTCGCTTTTACCCTCGAGCAGCCAGTGTGTCGGAAAATCGGGGAGAATATCGTCGATGCGGTTGTCAAAGATATCCTCGCGCACGCCAGTGAGCTGCATGAAGCTGTCATTGCTCCATAGGATCTCCTGCGTGTCGGGGCGGAAGACCATCATCGCGAACGGGGCCGAGAGCATCGAGGCCTTGTCGGCGGTGGTCATGTCGTCGGTCACGTCGTCGATGTACTGGCGGATGCCCTCGCGGCGCTTCTGCGCCGTGTGGCGGAAGTACCACCAGAGAAACGCCATCGCCGCAGCCTCGCAGATCGCGAGCGGGATGCTCACGCGCACCGTGACGGCGGCAAAGAGAAAGCCGACAAGAAAGTAGAGCCGGAAGCTGGGGTCTACCAGTTTGCTGATCTTTTTGTTCCGCATAATGAAGCTGCCCTCCCGTTATGATCGACATTACTGCGGCAAACCGCGGGAATAATCCATTTCATTATAACACGGCGGGGCGGGCGGATACAATATCAATATTTTATTTTTCGGCGTCGACAAAAAATGTGGTATACTTTTGGTGGAAAACGTGCTATACTATCCCGTAATAGCGGATGGCCGCGCTGGAAAAATACGCGCAAAAGCCTCCGCGACAACGGGTTTTGACCGCATTTTCGCGGTTCTCATAGAAAGTCCATAGGGATCCAAAAGGCGCCGCAGGTGCGATCGCTTCGTGAAGCAGGGCGAAGTGAGAGTACGGACGTCTCCAATGCTTTGCGCTTTTTGGCCCGGACGCACATGACAAAATCAAAACAAATCTATCGTTATTCTATTGTGAAACGAATCAAAAGGAGTTGATCCAGCATTGGCTGAACAGTTAAAAATCATCCCCCTCGGCGGTCTCAATGAGATCGGCAAGAATATGACCGTTTACGAATACGGCGGCGAGATCATCGTGGTCGACTGCGGCATGGCCTTCCCCGGCGACGACATGTACGGCATCGACTGCGTCATCCCCGACGTGAGCTATCTTGTCAAGCACAAGAACCGCATCCGCGGCATGTTCATCACCCACGGGCACGAGGACCACATCGGCGCCGTGCCCTACATCCTCAAAAAGGTGAATATTCCCATCTACTGCACGCGCCTGACCGCGGGCCTCATCCGCTTAAAGCTCGAAGAGCACGGCCTTCTCAAATCGACGAAGATCGTCACGGTGGAAAGCGGCATGACCGTCAAGGCCGGCAAGTTCAGCGTGGAGTTCATCCACGTGAACCACTCGATCGCGGACTCTGTCGCGTTTGCCATCCACACGGGGCTTGGCACCGTTGTCCACACGGGCGACTTCAAGATCGACTCGACGCCCATCGACGGCGAGGTCATCGACCTTGCCCGCTTCGGCGAGCTTGGCAAGCAGGGCGTTTTGGCGCTGCTCGCGGATTCGACGAACGTTGAGCGCCCGGGCTACACGATGAGTGAGCGCACGGTGGGCAGGACCTTCAACCGCCTGTTCCAGGGCTGCAAACAGCGCATCATCGTCACGACGTTCGCCTCCAACGTCCACCGCATCCAGCAGATCATGGACGCCGCGGCGGAGTGCGGGCGCAAGGTCGCTGTGACGGGCCGCAGCATGGAAAATGTCACAAAGGTCGCCATGGACCTCGGCTACATGAAGCCGCCGAAAAACACCGTGGTCGACATCAACAAGATCAAGTCGATGCCGCTTGAAAAGCAGGTCATCGTCACCACCGGCTCGCAGGGCGAGGAGATGTCCGCCCTGTACCGCATGGCGTTCTCCCAGCACAAGCAGATCGAGGTCGGCCCCGGCGACCGCGTCATCATCTCGGCGAGCGCCATCCCCGGCAATGAGAACACCGTCTCGCGCGTCATCAATGAGCTCTTCCGCAAGGGCGTTGAGGTCATCTACGACCGCGCGGACATGCTGCACGTTTCGGGCCATGCGTGCCAGGAGGAGCTCAAGATCATCCACGCGCTGACAAAGCCCAAGTATTTCATCCCCGTGCACGGCGAGCAGCGCATGCTCCAGCTGCACAAGGATCTCGCTCTCCAGATGGGCATGGACCGCAAGAATATTGTGATTTGCGACAACGGCGACGCCGTCGAGATCGGCGCGCGCTCGATGAAGTGCGTGCCCGGTTATGCGCCCGCGGGCGAGGTGTTTGTCGACGGCTACGGCGTCGGCGACGTCGGTGCGGTCGTGCTGCGCGATCGCAAGCATCTGGCGGAAGACGGCATGGTCGTCGTCGTGCTGCCGATCTCCGCGCAGAACGGCGACCTTCTGGCCGAGCCGGAGATCATCACGCGCGGCTTCATCTACGTCAAGGATTCCGAGGAGCTGCTGCAAGACCTCAGAAACCTCACGATGTCCACGGCGGAGGCCTACCGCGGCAAGCGCGGGCGCGACCTGAACGAACTCAAGGGCGCGATCCGCAGCGCGGTGAGCAACTATCTTTTTAAGGCGACGAAGAGAAGCCCGATGGTGCTGCCGGTCATCACGAGGCTTTAAGCCTTCCAAAAAGCGGCGAAGGTCTGCGACATATTGAAAGGGGCAGGGAGTGCAAATTTTGCATTCCCTGCCCCTTTTTTCTATTGACAGACTGCGCGCGGTGTGATAGTTTATCGGTAGACGATATATCGGTTTACGTTATAACGGAGGCCGAGGAAAGAAGGGTACCACATGGGAACGACGGCGCTGACCGAGGCGGTCTTTTACATTTTGCTTTCGCTGGATACGCCGCTGCACGGCTACGGCATCATGCAGAACGTAGAGCATTTGAGCGGCGGGCGTGTGCGGCTCGCCGCGGGCACGCTCTACGGCGCGCTCGCAACGCTGACCGAGCGCGGCTGGATCGTCTCGCTCGGCGACGAGAGCGAGGGACGCAAAAAGGAGTACCAGATCACGCCCGAGGGCCGCGAGGCTGTGCGCGCGGAGCTGAGAAGACTGCATGAGCTGACGCAAAACGGCGACAAGCTGACAAGCGAATGGAACTGAGAGGGGGGTGCACAATGCTGAAACAAAAATTCTGCCTCTGGTGGATCTGGTATCTGCTGTTTGACAACGCGCATTTTCAGCGCTGGCTCGCATGGCACCGCAGGCGCGGGTGGGAACTGGCGCACGTCGGCGGGCTGTTTTTCCACTTTACGCGCGGCGACGGCACGGATTACCGCTACTATGTGCAGGTGATGAAGGACTTCCCGTGGACGGAGCAGGGCAGGGCCTGTATTGCGGGCGTGGAGGAGCTGGGCGTCACCTATCTTGGCTGCTTTCTGCACCGCGCGTACTTCCGCTGGGTGGATGACGGCAGGCCGGAGGAGATGTTTTCCGACCTTGCGTCGCAGGCGCAGGAGGCAAGGTGCGTGCGCAGCGCGCAGATTTTTGCGGCGGCGCTGTGCGCGCTCGGCGCGGCGATGCAATTTTATACTGCGTGGGAGTATCTGTACGCGGCGCAAATTTATGAAGAGCTCTATGCCGAGCTGATCGCCGCGGGCGGGCCGAGCGTTGTGGCGGCCTGGATGCCGCGGATCGCGCTGGAGGCAGTGCTCGGCCTTTCGTGGCTCGCCCTCGCCGTATGGGGCGCGAGCGCAGCCGTGCGCACGCACAAAAAGTGGAAGAAGATCAAAGACGAGCAGTGTATCTGCGAGTGAAAGGAGAATCGCCATGGTCAAGGACAAGAAGGTGCTGCCGCATTTGTCAAGCTATGCCAACGATCCCGAGCGGATCGAGGAGCAGGCAAACCGAATGGCAAAAGAGGGCTGGATTCTTGAAAAGTTCGGCTCGCTGTTTTCCACCTATCGACGCGGAAAGGCGGGCGAGTACGAGTACCGCGTGCAGGTGAAGGAAGCGGGCATAGACCGTCTTACCTACATCGCAGAGCTTACAGAGTTTGGCATTGAAGAGGTCGGCGGCGTGGGAGACCTGCTCGTTCTGCGCAAGAAGGCGGACGGCACGCCTTTTGATCTGTACTCAGACCTCGATTCCCTCATCGCCCAGCAGAAAAAAGCCGTGCGCTACCTGCGCGCAGGTCTGCTGCTGAGCCTTGGCTGGATGAGCATCACGCTGATGAATATTCTAATGACGCTGATGAATGCGAACGTGATCGGCAAGTATGCGGGTATGGCCGCCATAAGCTTCCGCTCGTCGCAGGTATTTCTCCTTGCGGCGTCGGCACTGCTCCTGCCCATTTGCATCGTGGGGATTGTCGACTGCCCGCGGGGACTGCGCCGCGCGAAACAGAAGATCGCGGCGCTCGAAGCCGAGCGCGTGATTCAGGAATGAAAGGAGAGCAGAAATGGCAAAGACGATGACGAAGAAGTGGAACAGAGCGCCGTTTGGCCCCGAGCGAGTGGAAGAGATGGAGCGCTATCTCAACAAGATGTCCCACGAGGGCTGGCAGTGCTGTGAGATCGTGCGCGATGAGCTGCGCTTTGTGCGCGGGGAACAGGACGAGTACATCTACCGCGTACAATACTTTTACGAATCGCGCGACGGCGAAAAGGACGACTATCTGCGCACGCTCGGCGAGACGGGCGCGGCGCTGGTGGGCGAGTACGGCGAGGTGCTGATCCTGCGCAAAAAGACGGCGGACGGCGCGTTTGAGCTGTACTCTGACTTGGACTCCAAGATCGCGGCGCTGGAAAAGCGGCGCTCGCATTACCGCAGCGGGATGCTCGGCGCGCTGGTGCTGGTGCTGTTAAGCGGGAGACATGCTTACAAGGCAATCTCGCAGTACGGCTTTTCAAGCTGGCTGGACACACAGCTTGATTCACCTGTGTATATGGTGCTGACCGTCCTGATCGTGGCGGGACTGCTGGCGGGCGGTATTGCCGGTATGATTTCCGTGCGGCGCGAGGGGAAAAGGATCGAAGAGCTGAAGCGCAGGCGCATGATCGAGGAATAAGCCCCGCTTGCAAATCCCTTTGATCCGTTGTAGAATAGTCCTGCGAAAGAACAAACACGCGGGAGGAAAGCCGACATGATCCAGGATATCGAGCCGAAACATCTTTACAACGAGTGGAAAAAGAACGCCGTGCCGAAAAAGAGCAGCGCCGTGGTGCAGTTCCGCGGGCAGGACCTTTTGTGCCGTATCGACGACAACGGCCTCAAGTTCCCGTCGCGCGCGCAGTTTACCGAGCCCGACGAGGCGTTCACCTATCTTTTTGAGCTCGACGGGCGGGAGTATTACCTGCTTTTTGACGAAAATGAGCGCGCGCTCGACGGCTACTCCTACCGCAACATCGGCCTTTTCCGCACGGAAAAGCCCAAGGAGCTCGCCTATGCGGCGGTCAGCGCGTGGCACCTTTGCTCATGGTACCGCGACGCGCGCTACTGCGGCCGCTGCGGGGAAAAGCTCGTCCACGATGGGAACGAGCGCATGATGCGCTGCCCGAAGTGCGGCAACATGATCTTCCCGCGCATCAACCCCTCGGTCATCGTGGCCGTGACGCACGGGGACTATCTGCTTTTGACCAAGTACGCCAACCGTCCCGGCGCGCAGCGCACGGCGCTTGTCGCGGGCTTCACCGAGTTTGCTGAGAGCTTTGAGCAGACCGTACACCGCGAGGTGATGGAGGAGGTCGGATTAAAGGTCAAGGACCTGCGCTACTATCGCTGTCAGCCCTGGGGCATCAGCGGCAACATCATGATGGGCTACTGGTGCAGGCTCGACGGCGACGACGATACGATCCATCTCGACAACTTTGAGCTGGCGGACGGCGCGTGGGTCAGCCGCGAGGAGCTGCGAGAGAACTATACGGGCAACGGCATCGCCCTCACCTCGGAGATGATCGCCGAATTCGCCGCGGGACGGGACCCGTACAGCTTGGAGAAAAACAAGTGAAAAAGGAAAAGCGGCTGCCTCTGTCGAGACAGCCGCTTTTTTCATATGAAACCGATCGACAGCAGGCGCATGTTGTCCCACTGCGCGAGCTCGCGGAACTCTCCGCCCTCGTACTCGTACAGCGTGCACGGGTCCCACCAGTTGACGTTGAGCTTAACAAAGGCAAAGTAGCGCTGGCCATTCACGACGATGATCTGAAAATCGAAGATCGCATGGTCGATCTGGTCTGCGGCGGCGTGCATCATGGCGATCATCGTTTCGTTGGGTTCAACGACATTGCCGACAGAATCATAGAGCGTGGTGGCGACAAGTGTGTTGACCCTGTGCGAGCGAAGCGCGGAGGTGTCAAAGTCTGCGTAGTCGGCAGTGTAAAAGACGCAGGTGTCGGGTGTGAAAGCATTGCAGCGGCGGCTTTTGCCGCTTGTGTAGACCGTTTCGTAGACGTAAGCGGCGTCCTGCTCGCCAGATGATTTCAGCGCGACGTGCAGGATCGGCTCGTCAGACTTATTTCGGACGAAGAAAAGCAGCGCGAGACACAGTGCGAAGCTGAGCAGCGAGGCAAGTATGCGTTTCATCGTAAGCCTCCTTGCACTCCGGCGCTCAGAAGAGCGCGGGGACATAGTCGACTGCGTCGGTGATGCCGCCCGCCTGACCGGCGAGCGACAGCTCGAAGCGGTAGACCGGTTGATAGAAGCCCTTGGAATCGGAGAGGTAGTCGAGCGTGCAGGAGCGCACCTCGATGCCCTGGACGCTCTGCGCGAACCACGCACTCTCGAAGCTCTTGCCCGATTGCAGCGCGGCGAGCGCCTGCGTGGGGGAGAGAATAGGCTCTTCGCGCACGGGCGCGAGCGTGGTGATGCGGTTTTCGAGCTGCGAGAGCGTCGATTGACCGTCGCCTTGTGTTCTCAGATCACAAGTGAGCGTGCCGTGGAGGAAGCCTCCCTCCGTGGGAAGAAGATCGGCGGAGAACACCGCGCGGTAAGAGGTCTCGCCATACGGCGCGAGCGTGAACGCAGCGTCGGCGGGGATGGAAAAGCCAAACTTGTCGAGCTCTTCGCGCAGCATGTCCTCTGTGACACCAGACGCGGGCGCATCGAAAACGGGCGTGTGATCGCGCCCAAAGCTGTATTCCCACGTGCCGTCGTGCAGGGTGACGTCGAGGAAGTCGCCGGAAGAGTGGTTGGCGTAGATCACAAGGTCATCGTAGTAGTACGCATCCGGAAATTCGACGCCGTGCGCGGCGGCAAATTCCGCGGCGAAGCGGTCGGCGCCTACGTTGTCGAGCGCCTGCGCCTGATAGACATAGGCGGTCTTGCTGTCCTCGTCGAGCGCAAAGTCGACCGACCAGCGGACGCCGCTCAGGTCCGCCGTCGTGACGGAGGCGTCGCGCAGGTTGCCGTAGGGCTGCGCGGCGTAGGAAATGAAAATGGCGGATAGTGCGAGTGCGAACGCGGCGGGCAGCGCGCAGTAGCGCGGCCACGTCCTGTTCTTTTGATGCAGCGCGAGCACGAGCATTGCTGCACACCAGCCGAGCATTGCGCCGAGCGTATTGGTGAAGAGGTCGTCCACATCGCACATGCCGCTTCCGGTGAAAAGCTGCGCCAGCTCGATCAGGAGCGAAACGCCGAAGCCCGCGCCCAGCGCGGCATACCACTTGCGAAACGGTTTCCACAAGAGCGGCAGCAGCACGCCGAGCGGGACGAAGAGCGCGATGTTGAGCAGCACGTTGAGCCAGATTTGCAGCGTGAAGCGCTGGTACGCCTCGCGCCAGGCAAGGAAAAGCTGCAAATTGCACTGCCGCGCGGCAAATTCATTCGGCTCGCTGCGCAGCAGCGTGACGAAGACTGTGACCGCCGCCCAGCCGACAAGCAGCACCGCGCAGACCGCCTTTCCCCACGGGAAGCGGCGGCCTTTTTTGCGGCAGACGGCATAGCAGACGGCCAGAATAAGGCCGCAGATAAGCACGGCGGGCACGGCAAAGCGCATGCCGCGCTGCAAAAGATAAAAAAGATAGGAAACAAAGTCGTGCATGAGCTCCCTCCTGAGGGGTCAGTCAGTTGGTTTCACTGTTCGCGGTTTTGTCCTCTTCGATGCGCGCGCTCACATTCTGCCGGAAGGCGAGCCACGCATCTTCGTTTTCCACGTAGTATTTGGGGCAGATCTTGCCCGTCACGTCGTAGTGTCGAATGACGTCCGCGTCGGGGTCGAGGTCAAACGTCTCGCACAGCCACGCGACGAGCTTTTCAAGGCTCTCCATCGTCGCGTCGTCGAATTTGCCCGTCTCATCGGCATGGCAGACCTCGATGGACACGGTGTAGTCGTTCGCGGTGTTCGAGCAGTAGGCGATCTCCGTCAGCGGCACGCACTGTAAAATCTCACCGTCCAGCCCCACGAGGAAGTGCGCGCTCGCGTAGGTCTCGTGCGTCAGGGCGAGATTGGCGAAAAAGCTGCGGTTCGCCGCGGCGCTCGTGCCGGGATTGCCGACATAGTGCACCACCACGCCGGAGATCTCCCTGAGCGGCGTGCCGGGACGGGAATATTCGTTGAGGGGGAGATAGTCGACCGTGACAAAGTCCGGCGCGCTGACATTCGAACCGGGGAGCCCTCGGTGGGCGAGCGCATAGCGCAGCTTCACGCCGCCGAGAACGAGCAAAACGAGCGCGAGCAGGACGAGGAAGGCTTTCTTACTCCCGGTGCGGCGGCGCAGGCGCCGCCGCTTTGTTTTTTCTGTCATGTCAGTTCACGCTTTCCGTGGTGGAAACGTCCTCTGTGGCGGGGAGGGTGTGAATGCCGTCGTCGCTGGGCGGCGTTACGGTGTTGGATTTCAGCTCGGGCAGCAGCTCACTGAGTACTTGCAGGGTGTTGGGCGTCGAGCCATTCACATGGGGGCTGAGCGTATACACCTCCGGGCGGCCTTTTTCATTGGTGGACTCAAAGTACAGCTCGAGCCAGAAGGAGATGGGGGGATCGTACTGGTATTCCTGCACGGCGAAGATGTCGCTGCCGCCATTATCGGAATCCTGAACGTCCTGCATCAGCGCGGCGTAGACCTGTTCAGCCTGCGCGGCGGTGAGGGCATAGTCCTTTGTGTTGGAGTTCTCATCGTAATAGTAGCAGTAGCTGTCGAGGAAGCGCGGCGTGTCGCCGAGGTGATCGCAGCCGTAGCCGAGGACACGGCGGAGCACGGACTCTCTGCACATATAGAGCGCGTTCACGCGCGCCGTGGCGGACGAGGGCGCGGTGAGCTCGCTTCTCCGCAGGTAGAGCGAATAGGAGCGCGAGAGCTGCGAGCCGTCCTTGAGGTAGTAGGTCAGGCGCAGGGAGAAGTGTTCGATGTCGTCATGATCGCTCTGGGAGAGCGTATCCGCGTCCCATGCGTCTGCGATGCGCGCCTGCTCGTTCCGGTTTTTGACGATGGCCTGGTGTGCCGCGGTGAGACGGCGGATGGTATCGGCGTCGTCGGTCGTGACGTTCGTCATGCCGGAGAAGGTGTAGTAAACGGATTCGATCTCGCTCTCGTCCGGCACGTGCTTTTCATAGCCCGTGAGGTCGAAGCTCATCGCAACGCCGAGCAGCACAAGAGCAAGCGCGACGATGGCCGCGCCCTTTGCGCCCGCGCGGAAGACGCGGAAGCTCTTTTTGATGAGCATCTCGGCGACAAAGTAGCCCACAAGCCCCGCCGCCGCCATGCAGAGGATCGTGCCGGGCAGGGAATCGTTGCCGCTCGAGCGGTACTGACCGAAGAGGAAATAGTAGAGGAACTGCCCGAGGGCAACGGCGGTACAGAACGCCACGCCGTACTTGAAGATGGGCGTCGCCCACGGGAAGGCGACCGTCGAGCCGGTCATCTCGCTCTTGCGCGTGCGGTAGAGAAGCAGCGCGATGAGGGCGATGACAAGTCCCGCGAGCGCGTAGGCGGCGAGGATCATGAAAGAGCGGTGCTCAAGCGCGTAGGCAGTCACATAGTACGAGTCGCTCTCGCAGGTCTCGATCGAGGCGATGTCCACCTCGGGGTACATATAGAGGGGCGGGGAGAGGAAACCGAGCGCAACGTCGGTGTGCCCACTGTAGCCGTAGAGGAAATTGCCCGCAAAGTTGCGCAGCAGATATTCCATTCCCGGAACGAGGATATTGCCGACGAAATAGAAGACGGGCGCGGCGAGGATCTGCCCCGTCATCATCATGCACAGCGCGGCGAAGGAGTAGAAAAAGACGGCTTCGAGCATGGCGCTGCCCATGGCCGCGCCAGTGACGCTCCAGAAACTGAGGTGCAGCGGGGCGGAGACCGCCGCGCCGAGCAGAAACGTGACGAGGATGGTGGAAAGCTGGCAGAACAGTCCCGTGAGGTAGGCGGTCAGAAAGATGGTCTCGCGCCGCACGGGGAGCGCGTGGAAGCCGTTCGTCGCGCGGCTCTGCGTCAGGTGCGAGAAGGCGAGCATCGCAAAGAAAAGGCCGAAGAAGAAGGAAATGAAGATGCCGCCGCGCACGCCGGTATTGAGCAGCAGGTAGGATGCATCCGCTGCGCTGTAACCGCCCTGATAGGCGGAAAGCTCTGAAAAGAGCATGACCGGCACGAGGAAAAGCCACAAGGCGGTGTAGCCGAGCCAGAGGGGCCAGGTGTGCTTGAGCTGGCTGCGGAATAGGGTCTTATCAAAGAACGATGTCGCGGATCGCATAGTCCTCACCTCCCAGTTCATAGATGAAAATTTCTTCAAGTGACAGCGGCACCGCGTCGATAAAGATCGGGTGCAGCGCGGCGAGCTGCTGTTCCAGTTCCTCTGCACTGCCGCGGCAGATGAGCGTGTGGACGCGCCCGGTCTGCGCGTGGTGCAGCACCTTGATCTCCTGCGGCAGGGCGGGCAGCTCCGCGCCCTCGAAGGCGAGCTGGAGCTTGACGGTATAGTCCTGCAATTCGCTCAGCGAATGCTCAAGCAGGAGCTTGCCGCGGCTCATCACGCCCACGTGGTCGCACACGTCCTCCAATTCGCGCAGGTTGTGCGACGAGACAAGCACTGTCGTGCCGCGCTCGGCAACGTCCTGCAAGATGAGGCTCCACACCTGACGGCGCATCACGGGGTCGAGACCGTCCACCGGCTCGTCGAGGATGAGATAGTCGGGCATCGTGCACAGCGCGAGCCAGAAGGCCGCCTGCTTCTGCTGGCCCTTGCTCATGCGGCGCAGCGGCCGCTTTTCATCGAGCGCGAAGACCTCGCGGAGCTTTTCAAAGCGCTCCTGATCGAACTTCGGGTACAGCCCGCGGTAAAAGCGCATCATATCGCGCAGCCCCGCCTGCATAAAGTAGAACCAGTCGTCGGGGATGGAGGCGATGCGCGCCTTCACGTCCGCGTTTTCCCAGACGGGCTGGCCGTCAAAGGTCACGCTGCCGCTGTCCTGATGATAAACGCCCGTCAAGTGGCGCAGCAGCGTCGTTTTGCCTGCGCCGTTTGGCCCCACAAGGCCGTAGACCGCGCCGCGCGGCACGCTCAGATCCGCGCCGTCGAGCGCGGCAAAGCCGTCAAAGGTCTTTTTAAGACCGCGTACTTCGATCATTTCGCGTCTCCCTCCCTGCACAATGCTTGAATGTCTTCCTCGCTCACGCCCATGGCGCGCAGCTCCTGCAAAAGCTCTTTGAGCTGATGCTCAAGCGATAAGCGGCGCGCGTCGTCCTGCGCGCGGTAGGTGTGCACGGCAAAGCAGCCCTTGCCGGGCACGGAGCAGCAGTAGCCGCTCGTTTCCAACTCGTTGTAGGCGCGCTGGATGGTATTGGGGTTGATGGCAAGCTGCGTCGCCAGCGCGCGCACCGAGGGGAGCTTATCCCCGTCGGCGATCGCGCCCGAGACGATCAGCCGCCGCAGTCCGTCGCACACCTGCTCGTAGATCGGGCGCGCGTCGCGGTAATTTAAGGTGATCATGGCATTCCTCCTGCATTCATCGGCTGCACAGCACGGCGAGCAGCAAAATGCCGAGCAGCAGTACAACAAGAACCGGGATCAGAAATATCAAGTGGAACATAGGCGCCTCCTGCTGTATTAAGTGTGTTAGTACAGTTAGGATAGCATGGCGGACACCGGTTGTCAAGCGGGGAATGCAAAAAATTTCCGCCGTTTTGCTGTGCAAATCACTAAATGTAGGTAAAGAATGCATTAAAATTTATGCAGAATGTATGATTTGCCATGCGCGCACGACAAAAAACGACACTTGCCCCGTTGACAGCGGGCGGCCGATTTGGTATTCTCTGAGATATGAAAGAAATTCATCAAACGTTTTACGGAATGTGATTTTTGGGAAGGAGAAGTGTATGGAACAGTTTATGAAGATCAACACTGCGGTCAACGGCTTCGTCTGGGGACCGGTGATGCTGGCGCTGCTGGTCGGCACGGGCATCTACCTGAGCATCGCTGTGGGCTTTATCCAGTTCACCAAGATCGGCTACTGGTGGAAAAACACCATCGGAAAGATCTTTAAGAAGGGCGAGGCCGGCGACGGCGAGATCACGCCGCTGCAGGCCGTGTCCACGGCCCTTGCCTCCACCGTCGGCACGGGCAACATCGCGGGCGTCACGGGCGCGATCATCTTAGGCGGCCCCGGCGCCGTGTTCTGGATGTGGGTGTCGGCGCTTTTTGGCATGGTGACCAAGTTCTCTGAGGTCACGCTCGCCGTCAAATACCGCGAGCGCAACGAAAAGGGCGACTGGTGCGGCGGCCCCATGTACTACATTAAAAACGGCCTCGGTCCGAAGTGGAAGTGGCTCGGCGGTGTGTTCGCCGTGCTCGGCGCCATCGCGGCGTTCGGCATCGGCAACATCGCACAGGTGCACTCCATCGCGGATTCCGTCAAGTCCGTTGCCGTCGCGTTCAATGAAAACGCGGCGAGCAGGGAGACGATGATCTGCCTCATCACCGGCATTTGCGTCGCCATCTTCGTCGCGCTGGTGCTGCTCGGCGGCGTCAAGCGCATCGGTCAGGTCACGGAAAAGCTCGTGCCCGGTATGGCCGTCATTTACATCGTCTGCGCGCTTATCGTCGTGTTTGCGAATGTCAGCGCCGTTCCCGGCGTGTTCGCTTCCATCTTCAAGGGCGCTTTTAACCCCGCTGCCGTCACCGGCGGCGCAGCGGGCATTTCCATCAAGCTTGCGATGACCAAGGGCGTCGGCCGCGGCGTTTTCTCCAACGAGGCGGGCCTCGGCTCCGCGCCCATCGCGCACGCCGCCACCTCGGAAAAGAACCCCGTCAAGCAGGGCCTTTACGGCATCTTTGAGGTCTTTATGGATACCATCGTCATCTGCACGCTCACGTCCCTTGTCGTCCTCTGCTCCGGCGCGGCGGACGGCAATTACGGCAACGCGGCAGCTGCGGGCGTTCCCACGGCGGTCGCGGGCTTTGCCACAGTCTTCGGCGACAAGGCGGGCTCTCTGATTCTTGCGGTCGGCCTGCTGCTGTTTGCCACGTCCACCATCCTCGGCTGGGCGCTCTACGGCACGCGCTGCGCGGAGTTCCTCTTTGGCAGCAAGATCATCCGCCCCTATCAGATCATCTTCTGCCTCGTCGTTGTGGCCGGCGCGGTCGCGGACCTGACGCTCGTGTGGGATATCTCCGACACGCTCAACGGCCTCATGTCCATCCCGAACCTCATCGCGCTGCTGCTGCTGAGCCCCGTGGTCATCAAGGTGACGAAGGAGCATTTCGCGGGACTGAGAAAATAATCGAAACAGCGGCGAGGCCGCTTTTTGAGTGAGAACGCATGTGCTGAAAAGAGACGGCCTTGGCTGTCTCTTTTTTCTTCTGTTTTGCCGCGAGGGACGGGAAAAAGCAAAAAAGCGGTATCATTTCACAGGTTTTGCTTTACAATAGGAAAAAGCTGTGCTATCATAATTCAGCACGATTATCGTGCGCATTCCCGCACTTAGGACGTGGAGGATTCACCGACCCGCCGCTCAGTGTTGGGAGAATTTATGAAAGGTGGATATCACACTATGATGCTCAAAGACCAGAAGACGGCTATCATCGAAGCCAACCGCACCCACGAAGGCGACACCGGTTCTCCGGAGGTTCAGGTCGCTATCCTCACCGAGCGAATCGCTCAGCTCACCGAGCACCTCAAGCAGCACCCGCAGGACAACCACTCCCGCCGCGGCCTGTACAAGATGATCGGTAAGCGCCGCAGCCTGCTCGACTACCTCATGAAGAAGGACATCGAGCGCTATCGTACCCTGATCGCCAAGCTGGGTATCCGTAAGTAAGTTTGAAAACAGGGTGGTGTGCATGCGCACCACCCTTCTTTCACACTTTCGCCCTTGGCACTTTCCCCGCGCGTATGAGAGCCTGCTATGCTTTAGCAGTTGAAAAAGCGGCGGCGTGACCGACGCTTTTTCAAGTGCTAAACGGTCGGCTCCCATACGGAATTTTACAAAAAAGGAGATCGACAAATGTCTACCATCATTACCCACAGACAGTTCCCCAACTACCACAAGTACGAGATGGAGCTCGCTGGCCGTCCCCTCACGCTTGAGGTCGGCAAGCTTGCTGAACTCGCCAACGCCGCCGTCATGGTCGGCTACGGCGACACCCGCGTGCTCGTCTGCGCCACGGCTTCCGCCCGCCCGCGCGACGGCATCGACTTCTTTCCCCTCTCCGTTGACTTTGAGGAGAAGCTCTACTCCGTCGGCCGCATCCCCGGTTCTTTCAACCGCCGCGAGGGCCGTCCCGGCGAAAAGGGCATCCTGACCAGCCGCGTCATCGACCGCCCCATCCGCCCGCTCTTCCCCTCCGACTTCCGCAACGACGTCTCCATCATGGCGACGGTCATGAGCGTCGACCATGACTGCTCTCCCGAGATCGCGGCTCTGATCGGCACCTCCGCCGCGCTCGCCATCTCCGATATCCCCTGGAACGGCCCTGTCGGCGCGCTCAAGGTCGGCCTTGTGAACGGCGAACTCGTGCTCAACCCCAACTCCGAGCAGCGCAAGGTCAGCGATCTCGACGTCACGGTCGTCTCGACCGGCAAGAAGGTCGTCATGATCGAGGCCGGTGCGAACGAAGTCGACAACGACACCATGTACAAGGCCATCGAGCTTGCCCACAACGAGAACCAGAAGCAGGTCGAGCTCATCAACCGCATGGTCGCCGAGATCGGCAAGCCCAAGTTCTACTACCCGCACGCGAGCTTCAATCAGGAGCTGTTCGACAAGATCGTCGAAAACTTCATGGACGAGGCCAAGGCCGCGATGGATACCGACGACAAGAACGTCCGCGAGGCCCGCTGGAACGAGATGATCGAGCACTGGCACGAGAAGTTCCTCGAGGAGTATCCCGATATGGATCAGTTCCTCGACGAGATCACCTATAAGTTCCAGAAGAAGATCGTCAAGGCGTGGCTGCTCGAAGGCCACCGCGTCGACGGCCGCCAGAAGAACGAGATCCGTCCTCTCGCTGCCGAAGTCGGCGTCCTGCCCCGCGTCCACGGCTCGGGCCTGTTCACCCGCGGCCAGACGCAGGTGCTCTCCGTTTGTACGCTTGACACGCTTTCCGCCGCCCAGAAGCTCGACACCATCTGGGAAGAGACCGAAAAGCGCTATATGCACCACTATAACTTCCCCGGCTACTCCGTCGGCGAGGCCAAGCCCTCCCGCAGCCCCGGCCGCCGCGAGATCGGCCACGGCGCTCTCGCTGAGCGCGCGCTGCTGCCGGTCATCCCGTCTGTCGACGAGTTCCCGTATGCCATCCGCGTCGTGAGCGAGGTCGTCTCCTCCAACGGCTCGACCTCTCAGGGCTCCATCTGCGGCTCTACGCTCGCGCTGATGGACGCAGGCGTTCCCATCAAGGCGCCCGTCGCCGGTATCTCCTGCGGCCTCATTCAGGACGGCGACGACTTCACCACGTTCATCGACATTCAGGGTGTTGAGGACTTCCACGGCGAAATGGACTTCAAGGTTGCCGGTACCAAGAAGGGCATCACCGCCATCCAGATGGACCTCAAGAACGACGGTCTGACGATGGCCATCATCAAGAACGCCCTTGAGATCACCTATGACGCGCGCGTGCAGATCCTCGACCAGATCATGCTGCCCTGCATCTCCGAGCCGCGCGCCGAGGTCAGCCAGTATGCGCCCAAGATGATCACCATGCACATCGACCCCGAGCGCATCCGCGAGGTCATCGGCAAGGGCGGCAGCGTCATCCAGAAGATTGTTGCCGATACCGGCGCCAAGGTCGACATCGACGACGACGGCACCATCCACATCGCCTCCGCCAACGCCGCCGCGTGCGACGCTGCGAAGAAGTGCATCGACGATATCGTCTTCGTGCCCGAGGTCGGCAAGCTCTACTATGGCCGCGTCGTGCGCCTGATGCAGTTCGGCGCGTTCGTCGAGATTGCCCCGGGCAAGGACGGCCTGGTCCACATCTCCAAGCTCGACCGCAAGCGCGTCGAGAAGGTCGAGGATGTCGTCACCGTCGGCGATATGATCTGGGTCAAGTTCATGGAGATCGACGAGAAGGGCCGCTGGAACCTCTCCCGCAAGGACGCCCTCATCGAGATCGAAGCCCAGCAGGCCGCTGCAAAGGCCGCCGAGCAGCAGTAATTCAAATTCCCAAAAGAATCAAAAAGCAGCGCCAACCGGCGCTGCTTTTTTTGCGCTTGCGGCGAAATCGGCGGCATGGTATGCTGGATGTGAAAAAGTTGAAAGCGTTACGGGGAGGAAACTTGCCCTATGAGAAGCGATAGTATGTTTGTCGAGGCGGCCAAAGAGGATGTGCCGGAGATCATTGCCCTGCGGCATCAAATTTGGGGCACTACTTACAGAGGGATCTACCCCGATGATATGATCGACAACTTTGATTGGGCGTGGCATCAGGAGAAAGAACTGCTACGGATCAATGATCCGGCGTATTCTGTGTATCTGCTCCAAAAAGACGATCAAAATATCGGCTATTTGACGATAAGCAGAACCGACGGGATCGTCTTGCAGTCACTGTATATTCTCTCTGAATATCAGCGGCAGGGGATCGGTCGGGCGGCATTTGATTTTATCAAGGCGTATTGCAGGGAACACGGGGCGAAGTTTTTTACCTGCCACTGTGTTCCCGAGAATCTGAATGCCCGAGCATTCTATGAGAAGATGGGCGGCGAGGTGATCAGGACGGACTTGGCAAACGAGGAGCCATGGCAGAACTCGGTCACCTATCGGTTTGCGGCGGCGTAAGCAAATCTGAAAGATCGACAGCTGTCGGGCTGAGAAGTAAGGGACGGCGCCCGCAGGGTGCGGAGAATTTATGAAATATCCGGGAGGTTCTTTCGATGGACTATATCCGAATCACCGATGATAATATTGAGAAAGAGCACATCTGCTGTGCGATGTCCGGCAAGCAGGGCGTCATCAAAAAGGAGTGGCTCAAGCAGCGCTTTAAAGAGGGGCTGGTCTTCTGCCGGAGCACGGAGCGCGGCAAGTGCTTCATTGAGTATATTCCGGCGGAAAACGCGTGGGTCCCTATTCAGGCGGACGGGTATTTTTATATTGACTGCCTGTGGGTCTCCGGCTCGCTGAAAGGGCACGGATATTCCAATGATCTGCTGGAAGAGTGCATCCGGGACGCAAAGGAGCAGGGACGAAAGGGGCTGTGCATTCTCTCGTCCGAGGGGCGAAAGCGGGAGTTCCTCTCCGACCCGAAGTATCTGGCATATAAGGGATTTGCCGTTGCCGATACATCGGAATGCGGGATCAATTTGATGTACCTGCCGCTTGCACAGGATGCAGAGCCGCCGAGGTTCAAGGCCTGTGCCAAGCACCCTGCGGTGGAAGAGAGCGGCTTTGTCCTCTATTATACCGACCAGTGCCCGTTTACTTACTACTGGGTGTCGCGTGTGGAAGAGGCCGCGAGAGCGTACCACGTGCCTCTGAAGGTCATCCACGTCACCAGCAGGGAGCAGGCACAGAGCGTACCCGCCCCGGTGACGACCTACGCGCTGTTCAAGGACGGCAAGTTCCTGACCCAGAGCATTCAAACGGACAAAAAATTTCTGAAGCTTGCGGGAATACAGGTGGAGCAGTGCTCGGATACAAAATAAAAGCACGGTAAGGGGCGCGGCATGGCCGCGCCCCTTTGCAAATTCCATGCGGCTATGCCGAAGCGGAAGGGAAAATAAATTTCACGGCATATTTACAGGCTGTGGGGGAATTTGGTATAATATGGCATCCGACAGGATACAAAAGACAAAAACGTGATTTTCTTCCCTGAAAGGAGAAGTGCTGTAATGCGTGATTATATCATTATGACCGATAGCTGCTGCGATCTGAGCCAGCAGGAGGTCGAAGAGCTCGAGTTGACGGTCCTGCCGCTCTCGTTCACCATCGAGGGCAAGACGCTTTTGAATACCCCTGACCACGCGGACATGTCGCCCGAGGAATTTTTCGCCAAGATCGCCGCGGGCGCGGACTGCACGACCGCCGCGGTCAACGTCGGCCAGTTCACCGACGCGATGGAAAAGGTCTTGCAGGAGGGCAAGGACATCCTCTGCGTCTGCTTTTCGAGCGCGCTGTCCACAACGTATCAGTCCGCCTGCATCGCGGCGGAAGACCTGCGCGAAAAGTACCCCGAGGCGAAGATCTTAGTCATTGACTCGCTGTCCGCCTCGCGCGGGCAGGGCATGCTGCTCTATCGCGCCGTGCGCGAGCGCCGCGAGAAGAATTTGACCATCGACGAGCTGGATGCCTACGTCCGCTCCATCATCCAGAGCCAGTGCCACTGGTTCATCGTCGACGATCTGAACCACTTAAAGCGCGGCGGCCGCGTGAGCTCCACGGCGGCGCTGGTCGGCACGATGCTCGGTATCAAGCCCGTCATGCACACGGACAGCGAGGGCCGCTTGACCCCCGTGAGCAAGGCCCGTGGCACGAAGGCGGCGCTGCGCGCGCTTGTCGACAAGGTTGGCGAGATCGGCGTCGAGCCAGAGAAAAACCAGCCCATGCTCATCTGCCACGCCAATTGCCCGGAGTCCGTCGAGTACGTCAAGGGGCTGCTCAAGGAGCGCTTCGGCGTGACGGACGTGCGCGATGACTTCATCGGCCCCGTCATCGGCGCGCACACCGGCTGCGGTACATTGGGCCTGTTCTTTGTGGGGACTGAGCGATGAAGTGGCTGGAATTACACCTTGACACACAGCCCGCGGGCATCGAACCCGCGACAGAGCTTTTGAGCGAGTACGGCATCGACAGCCTGATGATCGACGAGGAGGGCGACTTCAAGGACTTCCTCGAAAATAACCACCAGTACTGGGACTATGTCGACGACGAGCTGATGGAGCAGATGCACGGCAAGAGCCGCATCACGTTTTATTTGGAGGACAGCGCCGAGGGCTATAACACCCTCGCGCAGTTCCGTATCGGTCTGTCGGCCTTCAAAAAGCAGCATCCCGAGTACGCGCCGCTGATCCTCAGCATGGAAAATGTCGAAGACGCGGACTGGGAGAACAACTGGAAGCAGTTCTACAAGCCCATGGAGATCGGCGAGCGGCTGCTCGTCGTGCCGGAATGGGAGCAGGCGCAGGAGGACGGGCGCGTCAAGCTTGTCTTAAATCCCGGATTGACGTTCGGCACCGGCAGCCACGCCACGACGCGGCTGTGCTTACAGGCGCTTGAGCAGCATATCCACGGCGGGGAAAAGGTTTTAGACCTTGGCTGCGGCAGCGGCATTTTATCCATCGCCGCGCTGCTGCTCGGCGCAAAGGATGCTTTTGCCTGTGATATCGACGACAAGTGCGTCGGCGTCGCGTATGAAAACGCCGCACTCAACGGCGTCGGCAAGGAGCATTACACCGTCCGCGCAGGCGATGTGCTCAGCGACAAAAGGCTCCAGAAGGAGTTCGGCGGCGACTATGACGTGATCGTTGCGAACATCGTCGCGGACGTCATCATTGCGCTCGCCCCGCAGGTGGGGAAGCTCCTCAAAAAGGGTGGCATTTTCCTCTGCTCGGGCATTATTGATGACCGCGCAGAGGAGGTGCGCGAGAAGCTCGTCGAAGCGGGATGGACGATCGAAGAGACACGCAGCAGCGAGGGGTGGTTTTCTTATCTTTGCAGATAAGAGGAGACTTTTCACGCTGCGCGTGGATGGGGAATAGCAGTGCCGATGGCACTGCACGGATAAAAGTGAAAAGGGGGATACTCTCTTTCAAAAGAGAGTATCCCCCTTTCAATCCCCCGAGAGAAATTTTGCATTGGCAGATTGTAGCTTGAAGAGCTGCGCGGCCTGCGGAATTGGGTGCGGTGTACATGGCTTCGCCATGAATCCCTGCGAGTCGCGACCGGTCGCAACCGCGCCTTACTTCGTGAGGCGCGAGTGACAGTAGCACGGCGACAGACTGCTTGCGGAATGCGGCATTGCTGGCGCTCGCCGCGGATGAAATAGTGAAAGCGCTCCCGTAGGGAGCGCTTTAATCGTCTAATAGGGATTCGTAGGAAACGTTGAAGACCTTGGCGAGGGCTTTGACTTCGTAGTCGGGGACAAAGCGGTCGCCTTTTTCGATGCGGAGGATGGTGAGGTCGGAGCATTCGCAGCCGAGCAGCTGCACTTTTGTCGCCAAATCGTGCTGCGACCATTTCTTTTCCAATCGCAGCGCGCGGACTTTTGCGCCGATTATATTTTTCGAGTCGCCCGACCAGTAAATTTTCATCACGCACCGCCAGCTTCATAAGATGAAGTTTCTTATCTTGATTTTAACGGTGACAGATAATAATATACTTCTAAAGATGAAGTATAAGGAGTGTAATTTTATGATGACATACAAAAATCTATACTGTGCGCTGGTGCGCAGCATGAGCGAAGCCATTGACCTATACGACGAAGGCAAAGGCATCCTTGCCCGCGAGGTGCTTAAAAAAGCCCTTCTGGACGCAGAAGACCAAGTCATCTCCCACGACATCATCCCCGACGAACCTATCAGCAGTGCCGCCTCAGCTGAAAACTAAAAAGCGCGGCGAGCGCAGCAATGCCGCGCCCGCAGGCAGTCTGCCGCCGTGCTGCCGTCACTCGCGCCTCACGAAGTAAGGCGCGGTTGTGAGCAGTCACGATTCGCAGAAGACTCATGGCGAAGCCATGTACACCGCACCCGATTGCGCAGCGCGTGCAGTTCTTCAAGCCCAAAACTGCCAATGTGCGGGGTCGAGGGGGAAGGCCCCTCGTCCTTTCTCTCGGGGGTTGTAAAGGGGGATACTCTCTTTCGAGAAAGAGAGTATCCCCCTTTTACGCAATCCCGCACGGTGCGGGAATCGTCCTCCTGCACCAGTGCAGGAAAAAAGCTCTTTTACGCCTCCGGCGTCAAAATCCCTTTCTCCGTAACCAGCATCGTGCAGCGCATATCATGCTCCTCGACCGGCACCTCGGGCGACATGAGCTGCTCGCGGCAGATGAGCACCGTCGGGCAGTGGAGCTGCGGCAGCAGGCGGTCATAGTACCCGCCGCCCTGACCGAGACGGCGGCCCTTGCGGTCGAACGACAGGCAGGGCACGACGGCGAAGTCGATGTCCGCCGCGGTGACGAGTGCGCAGCTCTTTTTCGGCTCTAAAATGCCGTAGGCGCCCGCCTCCAGGTCATCCATCGAACGCACGATGCACAGATCGATGGCGTGCTCGGCGGCGCAGCGGGGCAGGATCAGCGTCTTGCCCGCAGCAATGGTCTCGTTCATAAAGAGCGAGGTGTCGATCTCCTTTTCGGTGCCGGCAAAGGCGAAGACGACTTTCGCGCTCTTGTACTCGTCGAGTGCGAGCAGGTGGCGGCAGATGGTCTCGGAGCTCTCGGCCTTATAGGTGGGGTCGAGCGTGCGCTCTTTCTTGCGGATAAAGGTTCTCAGTGCTTTTTTCTCTTCGATCACAGACATGGGAAGGACCCTCCTGATGCTTTCAAAATTTATCGTTCCTATCGTAGCAAAAAGCGAGGGAAAAGGCAAGCTGCCGAAGAAAGTAAAATAATATCCCGCCGCGCTTGTCAAAAGAAATTGACAGCAATTTTTAATTTTGTTATCCTAATCATGGATAGGAACGCGGATGACCGCGTCGATCAGAGGAGGAATTTTTACCATGGCTATGCTGCTCAAGGGAGCCGAGGTCGCCAAGGCGCTGACCGAGGGGCTCCATGCAAAGACGGAAGAACTGAAGAAAAACGGCGTAGAGCCATGCCTCGCCATCCTGCGCGTCGGTGCACGCGAGGACGACCTGGCCTACGAGCGCGGTGCGCTCAAGCGCTGCGAAAAGGTCGGCGTCGCCGTCCGTCAGGTCGTCCTGCCTGAGGATGTGACGCAGAAGGTGCTGATGGAGAACATCCACGCGCTAAACGCGGACGAGAAGGTCCACGGCGTGCTGATGTTCCGCCCGCTGCCGGGGCACCTGGATGACGAGGCGGCGCGCGCGGCGCTCGACCCGAAAAAGGACATGGACGGCATCACCGACGGCTCCATGACCGCCGTGTACGCCGGCACCAAGGGCGGTTATCCCCCCTGCACCGCCGCGGCCTGCGTGGCGCTGCTCAAGCACTACAACATCCCCATCAAAGGCAAGCGCGTCGTCGTCATCGGCCGCAGCCTTGTCATCGGCAAGCCGGTCTCTCTGCTGCTGCTCGCCGAGCATGCGACCGTGACCATCTGCCACAGCCGCAGCGAGAATCTGCCCGACATCTGCCGCGAGGCCGACATCCTCGTCGTCGCCGCCGGTAAGGCCGGTATGGTCGGCGCGGAGAGCGTGCGCGCCGGTCAGGTCGTGCTGGATGTCGGCATCCACGTCGGCGCGGACGGCAACCTCTGCGGCGACACCCGCTTTGCCGAAGTTGAGCCGGTCGTCGAGGCCATCACCCCGGTCCCCGGCGGCGTCGGCACCGTGACGAGCACGATCCTCGCAAGCCATGTCGTCGAGGCGGCGGAGCGCGCGGCGAACCAGTAATTTTCGCAATTCAACCGGCATAGAGAGGAAAGAAACTGATCGGACAAGAGAACAGGAGGGAAGTCATGGGACTTTACGATTCCGTTGACCGCGGCAAGCCAAAGCCCAAGCGTTTGACTGGCCCCATCGCGCTCTGCTGCGTGCTGTTTCTGCTGTTCGGCGGCCTGACGTACTGGGCCTGTCACCACCAGTTCCGTTTTCATGCCTTTATCTCCGATTTGACGGACAGCACGCGCGATGCGCGAAGCACAGAGACGTTTCGCGTCACAGTGAACGGAAGCGAAACGGACGTATCGATCGACGATCTCAGTGACCTTTTATACCTTATCGACAAGGCCGGCGCGGGCCGCACCGCCGCTGCGCCGGAGGAGATGCCCTACGCCGTGATCGACTACGGCGATGGCTCGACGCTTGAGATCTGGAAGGTCGAGCTCGTGAATCCGTCCAACGACTGGACGGAGGGGCCGTTTTTCCGCTACACGGACGCGAAGGGGAAGTCGTATGGCTACGACACGGACCAGCTCCGCTGGGAAAGTGTCGTTCGGCTCTTGGGAGAGTGAAGAAAGGGAGCACCCGCAGGGGTGCTCCTTTTTTGCGCGCTCTCCAGCGCGCGGAGATTTTGCAGACCGAAAGGGCTGCTTTTTTATTTCTTCCGCACTGTGCGGGAGTGCGCATTAAGGGGGATATTCTCTTTCGAGAAAGAGAATATCCCCCTTACACCCCCAAGAGAAAGGACGAGGGGAGGCCCCCTCGACCCCCGACATTGCGGGTCTTATTCTTGAAAGACTGCACGCGCTGCGCAGTGTGGGTGCGGTGTACATGGCTTCGCCATGAAGCTTCTGCGAGTCGATGCCGTTCGCAACCGCGCCTTACTATCGTGAGGCGCGAGTGACGTTCGCATCGGCGGCAGACTGCGTGCGAAATAGCGGCATTGCTGCGCTCGCCGCATTGATGGGACTGGCGGTAAACGGAAATTACTGCGTACTCCTACAAGATGAGCAGAGCGGCAGCGGATGATAGAAGCAGCGGCAAATCGTATAGCAACTCCAAACGCGGCAACGCCGCGCGCGGGCAGTGCAATCGGCAAGCATTGCAGCTCTTCGAGCTGTTCGCTTGCAATGAAAGCCTTTCTCTTGGGGTTCCAAAGGGGGTATTCTCTTTTGCGAAAGAGAATACCCCCTTTGACCCTGCCGCCCGCAGGCGGCATTTCTTTCGCACCTGTGCGAACAAGAGGGAGTCTTTCTTTGAAAAAGAAAATCTCCCTCTTGACAATATCGATATTCGATAATATACTCTCTTCAAGAATATCGAATATCGATAAAAGGAGGCCGACAATGGCGCGGGAGAAATTCAGCACGCTGACCGAGCAGATGTTTTACATCCTCCTGTGTCTGCGCGAGGAGTGCTGCGGCATGGACGTGATGGCGCGCGTGAACGACTTGACGGGCGGGCGTGTGGCCGTCGGCCCGGGGACGCTCTACAACCTGCTCGAGCAGTTTCTGGCGGCGGGGTATATCGTCGAAACGCGCGCGGAGGGGCGGCGGCGCAGCTATCAGCTCACAGCGGAGGGAAAAACGCTGCTGCAAAACGAGGTGGAGCGTCTGCAAGCACAGGTGCGGGACTACGAGAAGCTATTTGAGAGATAACGCCCTATCGTGGGCGGCGAGAAATGAGAGAAAGCGAGGTTTTTCTGATGCGCAACACCAAACGGGAGCTGAATCCCTATTCTTTTTACGACACCGAGGGCCTTGCGCGCCACTTTGAGCGCATGGCGGCGGAGGGCTGGGCGCCCGACCGCGTGGGCCTGTTCATCCGCTACCGCCGCATTAAGCCGCAGAAGCTGCGCTTCGCCATCACCTACTATCCCGATGACGGTGGTGCAGACGGCGAAGATGTTTTCCTCGAGTACTGTGCACAGGCAGGCTGGCAGCAGTCAGCGGGCGTTGGTGATCTGACCTTCTGGGGAGACGGAGCCGAGGGCGAGGGCGGCGGCCTTGGCGGGAGGACCCGCCATGTGCTCTGCACAGCGGATGAAAACGCTGTGGATGTTGAGACTGACCCTGTTTTGCAGGTGGACGCGATGCACCGCGCACTCAAATATTACCACAGTATGATGATTTTTTGGTTCGGCTATATGCTCCTCAGGATCTGGGATATCCTGACCGGCCTGAAAACAGACCCTCTGAATACGCTTATCTATGGAATGGGGGATTTTTTGTCATGTATTTCGCCTGTTGTCACGCTGATCTGCGGGACTGACCTTATCTGCTATAACAGCTGGTATCGGAAGGCGGCGCGCACGGCGAGAGAGGAACACCGCTTTTTGCCTGCAAAGTCGCGCCCGTGGCTCCAGATACTGGAGCGCGCGGCGCTGCTGCTGACACTTTTCGGCATTTTGGTGAGAGCTCTGCTGGGAACCGGCAGCAGCAGTGCGGGGAGGCTTTACCTTGCCGCGATCCTGTGCGGGATCACGCCGTTTGCTGCGATGTTTCTCACCTATTCGGCGGTGAAAACCGGTGCGGGCAGGGCGAAGCGCTACATCGTCACGGCCTGCGTGACGGCGGCGGTCGCGCTGGCTTCGGTGGGGGTGCTGCTCACCATGGAGCAGAACGGACTTTTTGACAGCGATGAAGTTCCGCCTGAGCTGTATGATGAAGAATTTCGGGCGACGGTCTACCACGACGCGCTGCCGCTTTACCTCTCCGACCTCGGCATAGAGGATGAGAATGCGCGCTGGTCGTGCCTGAGTTGGGGGAGCTCCTCGCCCTTCGCTGCGCGGTATGGCGGAGAGCAGCGAGATGTGCTTGCCAGTTTGGATGATCCCGAGCATCCGGAGACGGCGCGCGGCAATCCTGCGCGGATCCACTACGACATCGGGGATGTGTATCTTGCATCGTGGTTTGACCGCTGCCTCGCCTCCGAACTGGACTATGAGCAGACTGCCCTTGTCGACGGCGAGCATCGCCGTCTCCCTTACGCCTACCGCGAGGTCGACGCCGCACCGTGGGGCGCAGAGCAGGCGTGGCGGCTCTACGACGAGGAAGAGGAGCAGTGGCTTGACCACTGGCTCATCACAGGCGGCACGCGCATTGTCGAGTTTGTGTCGGGCAGTGTGCAAATGACCGATGTCCAAAAGGCGACCGTCGGCGAAAAGCTGCTGAATGCAGACGCAAAGTAACGCAAAAAAGGAGCACCCTTTCGGGTGCTCCTTTTTCATACCGTAGGAACAGCAATTACTGCTTGTCGTACAGGTCGATGAGCTTGGTGAGGTGCTCGTAACGCTCCTTGGCCGCGTCCTCGTTGCGGGTGAAGAGACCCTCCGCACGCTCGGGGAACTCGCGGGTCAGGCGGCTGTAACGCGCCTCGTTCATCAGGAATTCACGGTAACCGCCGGCAGGAGCCTTGGAGTCGAGCGTGAACTTCTTGTCAGCCGCGGGATTGAAGCGGAACAGGTTCCAGTAGCCGCACTCGACAGCCTTCTTCATTTCCTTCTGGCAGTTGATCATGCCGCCCTTGATGGAGTGCATCTCGCAGGGGCTATAGCCGATGATCAGGGACGGGCCGTTGTAAGCCTCAGCCTCGGTGATGGCCTTGATGGTCTGGGCCGGGTTGGCGCCCATGGCGATCTGCGCGACGTAGATGTAGCCGTAGCTCATCGCGATCTCAGCAAGGCTCTTCTTCTTGGTCTCCTTACCGGCAGCCGCGAACTGAGCGACCTGACCGATGTTGGAAGCCTTGGAAGCCTGACCGCCGGTGTTGGAGTAGACCTCGGTATCGAAGACGAAGACGTTGACGTTCTTGTTCTGAGCAAGGACGTGGTCGACGCCGCCGAAGCCGATATCGTAAGCCCAACCGTCGCCGCCGAAGATCCACACGGACTTCTTGGAGAGGTAATCCTTCTTGTCGAGGATCTCAGCAACGAGCTTGCAGGCATCGCAGTCGCAGAACTTCTCGCCCTTGGCCTTGAGCTCGGCGGCGTGCTCAGCGAACTTGGGCACAGCGGCCAGCTCGTCGACGGTGGCGATGTTCGCCTGCAGAGCTGCAACGTATTCCTTCGTGGCCTCGGCGTTGGCGTTGCCGTCGTCCTTGGTGTTGAGCCACTTCTGAGCGGCTTCCTTCAGCGCGGGCTGGGTCCACTCGATGGCGATGAGCTGCTCGGTCTTGGCCATCAGATCCTCGCGGATCTTCTCCTGGCCGACATACATACCGAAGCCGTGCTCGGCGTTGTCCTCGAACAGGGAGTTGCACCATGCCGGGCCGTGGCCGTTCTTATCCGTGCAGTACGGAGAGGTAGCGCCGGGGCCGCCCCAAATGGACGAGCAGCCGGTGGCGTTGGAGATGTACATACGGTCGCCGAAGAGCTGAGTGACGAGACGGGCATAGCTGGTCTCGGCGCAGCCTGCGCAGGAGCCGGAGAACTCGAGCATGGGCTGCTTGAACTGGCTGCCCTTGACGGTGAGATCCTGCATATCCTTCTTGTCGGAGACCTTGGAGACGCAGTAGTTGAACACATCCTGCTCAGGCAGCTCGGACTCCTGGCCGACCATGGTCAGAGCACCGACCGGGCACTGGCCGACGCAGACGCCGCAGCCCATACAGTCGAGCGGGGAGATGGCCATCGTGTACTTGTAAACACCCTTGCCCTTGCCGGCCTTGATGTCGACGATCTTGGCATTGGCAGGAGCATTCTTGGCCTCTTCCTCGGTGAGAGCGAAGGGACGGATGGTGGCGTGCGGGCAGACGTAAGCGCAGTTGTTGCACTGGATGCACTTCGTCTCGTCCCACGTGGGAACGGAAACGGCAACGCCGCGCTTTTCGTAAGCGGCAGCGCCGAGCTCCCACTGGCCGTCCACGTGAGGCATGAAGGCGGAAACGGGCAGGCTGTCGCCGTCCATCTTGTCCACGGGATCGAGGATGTTCTTGACCTGCTCGACGAGCTCGGGCTTGCCCTCGTAGGAGACGGCCTCGTCAGCGTCGACAGCGTTCGCCCAATCGGCGGGAACGTCGATCTTGGTGTAGGCGGTGGCGCCGAGGTCGATGGCCTTGTGGTTCATATCGACGACGTCCTGGCCTTTCTTCAGGTAGGAGTGCGTCGCGGCGTCCTTCATGTACTGGATGGCCTGCTCTTCGGGCATGACCTTCGCCAGGGAGAAGAACGCGGACTGGAGGATGGTGTTGTTGCGCTTGCCCATGCCGATCTTGATGGCAAGGTCGATGGCATTGATGGTGTAGAGCTGGATGTTGTTCTTGGCAATGTAGCGCTTGGCGTCCGCCTTGAGGTGGTGGTTCAGCTCATCGAAGTCCCACTGGCAGTTGATCATGAACACGCCGCCGGGCTTGACGTCGTTGACCATCTTGAAGCCCTTGATGATGTAGCTGGGGTTGTGGCAGGCGACGAAGTCGGCCTTGTTGATGTAGTAGGGGCTGCGGATGGGCTTGTCGCCGAAGCGCAGGTGGGAGATCGTCACGCCGCCGGTCTTCTTGGAGTCATACTGGAAGTAGGCCTGGACGTACTTGTCGGTGTGGTCGCCGATGATCTTGATGGAGTTCTTGTTCGCGCCGACGGTACCGTCGCCGCCGAGACCCCAGAACTTGCACTCGATGGTGCCCTCGGCTGCGGTGTTCGGGCAGTTCTTGTCTTCGGGCAGGGAGAGGTTCGTCACGTCATCGACGATGCCGATGGTGAACTGACGCTTGGGCTCCGCCTTGGCAAGCTCGGTGTAAACAGCGAACACGGAAGCGGGCGGGGTGTCCTTGGAGCCGAGACCGTAACGGCCGCCGATGACGGTCTTGTCGGTGATGCCGGCGTTGGCCAGCGCGGTGACGACGTCGAGATAGAGGGGCTCACCCTGTGCGCCGGGCTCCTTGGTGCGGTCGAGGACCGCGATCTTCTTGGCGGTGGCGGGGATGGCCTCGATCAGGCGCTCAGCCTTGAACGGGCGGTACAGACGGACCTTGATGAGACCGACCTTCTCGCCGTGGGCGTTGAGGTAGTCGATGACTTCCTCGGCCACGTCGCAGATGGAACCCATCGCGATGATGACGCGGTCAGCGTCGGGCGCGCCGTAGTAGTTGAAGAGCTTGTAGTCGGTGCCGAGCTTCTCGTTGATCTTGCCCATGTACTTTTCCACGACTTCGGGGAGAGCGTCGTAGTACTGGTTGCAGGCCTCGCGGTGCTGGAAGAACGTATCGCCGTTCTCGTGGGAGCCGCGCATGGCGGGATGCTCGGGGTTGAGGGCGTGCTCGCGGAACGCTTTGACAGCGTCCATGTCGCACATGTCGGCGAGATCCTTGTAATCCCACACGGCGATCTTCTGGATCTCGTGGGAGGTGCGGAAACCGTCGAAGAAGTTGATGAACGGGACCTTGCCGGAAAGCGCGGCCAGGTGTGCCACGGGGGAGAGATCCATCACTTCCTGCACGTTGCCCTCGCACAGCATGGCGAAACCGGTCTGGCGGCAGGCCATGACGTCGGAGTGATCGCCGAAGATGTTCAGCGCGTGGGTCGAAACAGTACGGGCGGAGACGTGGAACACGCAGGGGAGCTGCTCAGCTGCGATTTTGTACATGTTCGGGATCATCAGCAGCAGACCCTGAGAGGCCGTGTAGGTGGTGGTCAGAGCACCGGCACCGAGGGAGCCGTGCACTGCGCCGGCAGCACCGGCTTCGGACTGCATCTCGACGACCTTGACCTGGCTGCCGAAGATGTTTTTCAGGCCATTTGCAGACCACTGGTCGACCAGGTCGGCCATCGGGGAGGACGGCGTAATGGGATAAATTGCCGCAACTTCACTGAAAGCATAGCTTACGTGAGCCGCAGCATTATTGCCGTCCATGGATTTCATTTTTCTTGCCATAAATGAACCTCCTATTTATTTCACCGTCAAAAAACGGTTCTTCTGCGTGTGAACGCAAAATTCAACGATGACACTATAGCACACTTTTTTCGCTATGTAAACGCCTTGTTCCCGCAAAAACATTCACTATTTTGCAACAATAGGTTCAATTCCTTTTATTTTTCGAGAACTTTTGCGAGGATTTATTGATTTTGTGCAAAATGTGCAAAAATGCGCGGAGGGGGATTTGCCTGATGCAAAAAATGTGCTATACTAATTGCAAACTGTACGATTCGATGCGAAAGAGGGAGGAAAACAGTATGGTCACAGCGGTGCGCTCGCTCGGCCTTCAGGGCATCTCGGGCTACGAGGTCACGGTGGAATGCTTTTTATCCGGGGGCTTGCCTGCGTTTGACATCGTCGGCCTTGGCGACACGGCCGTCAAGGAATCGCGCGAGCGCGTGCGCGCGGCAGTGAAAAACTGCGGTGTGAAGTTCCCTGTCTCGCGCATCACAGTGAACCTCGCCCCTGCGGGTCGGAAAAAGGAGGGCACGCTCTATGACCTGCCCATCCTGCTCGGCATCCTTGCCAGTGCAGAGGAGATCAAGCCCCCCGCGAAGGACGCGGCCTTTGTCGGCGAGCTCTCGCTGACCGGCACGCTTCGCGCGGTGAACGGCGTTTTGCCGATGGCGATGGCCGCGGTGCGCGCGGGCATCAGGACGCTCTACGTCCCCGCGGCGAACGCAGCGGAGGCGACGCTTGCCGACGGCGTGACCGTTTACGGCGTGCCGGACGTCGTGTCGCTCGTGCAGCATTTGAAGGGCGAAAAGAAGCTCTCGCCCCAGCCAAAGTGGCAGGCGGAGCAGACGAGCGAGACCGGCCCCGACTTTTCCGACGTCATGGGACAGGAAAATGTCAAGCGCGCGCTGGAGATCGCCGCTGCGGGCGGACACAATATCCTGCTCATCGGCTCGCCCGGCGCGGGCAAATCCATGCTGGCGCGGCGGCTTCCGTCGATCCTGCCCGACATGACGCGAAAGGAAGCACTTGAAGCGACCGAGATCTGGTCAGTCGCGGGATTGACCGACAGCTCGCACCCGATGCTGCTGCACCGCCCGTTCCGCGCGCCGCACCACACACTTTCCGCCTCCGCGATGACCGGTGGTGGGCAGACGCCCAAGCCCGGTGAAATTTCGCTCGCGCACCACGGCGTGCTTTTTTTAGATGAGCTCCCCGAATTCCACCGCGACGTGCTCGAGGTGCTGCGCGCGCCCATCGAGGACGGCGAGGTCACCATCACCCGCGCCGCGGGCAGTATCACGCTGCCGAGCCGCTTCATGCTCGTCGGCGCGATGAACCCCTGCCGCTGCGGCTGGTACGGCCACCCCTCGGGGCGCTGCCGCTGCACCAAGCAGCAGGTGGAAAAATACGTCGAAAAGATCTCCGGCCCGATGCTCGACCGCATGGACTTACACGTCAATGTGCCGAGCGTCGAGTTCGAAGCCATGCGCCGGCGCGAAAAGGCGGAGTCCTCCGCCGACGTCAAAGCGCGCGTGAACGCCGCGCGCGACATCCAGAAGCAGCGCTTTTCCGGCACGAACATCACCTGCAACGCGCAAATGACACCCGCGATGGTGGGCGAGTTCTGCACACTGGACGCCGCGGGCGAAAAGCTGCTCAAAGGCGCGTTCGAGCGCCTCGGCCTCACGGCGCGAAGCCACGATAGATTACTGCGCGTTGCGCGCACGATCGCCGACCTCGACGGCAGCGAGAAGATCGAGGCGCATCATCTGGCCGAGGCCATCCAGTACCGCAACACGGATATTTTACAGGGGTGAATGAGATGAAAAGGTATGACTACATCCAGTTTGGCGCGCTTTCCATTTTGAGCCATATCGCTCAGGGCGCGGCTTTTATCCTGTTGTTCGCGGCGTTCGGCGGCACGGGGTCGACCTCGTCCTTTACGTTTGCCACGCCCGTCGGGCTCGCGCTCGGCGTCGTCTATGTGTCGGCGCTTTCTTTCCTGTTCGGCTGGGGCCTGCGGCCGGACCGGGGGATCGACAAAAACCGCTGCTGGAATGCGGCGATCGTGCTCTATGTGCTGAATCTTGCCTCGCTTCTTGTGATGCCTGTCCCGTTCGGCTCGGGGAGCATCCTTGCGATGATCTGGGAGCTGCCGATGGCGCCCGCCATGGTCGGGATCAACGGGGTGAGCGGAGAGGGCACGATGTTCAGCTATGCGCTCTTTGCCCTGCTGGCCGCCGTTGAGCCGCTGTGCTTTACACTGGGGCTCACCCGCAAAGGGAAAAAGCCTGCCAAATCCGAAGACAACGAAAATTCAGCCGCATTTTCCGCCGATGCGGAAGCGGCCATAACAAATGAGGAGAACAATACCAATGCATGAAATGATCCTGTGCAAGCTCGGCGAGGTCGTGCTCAAGGGCCTGAACCGCCGCAGCTTCGAAGATAAGCTGATGTCGAACGTCAACCGCCGCGTGTCGAAATGCGGCAATTTCCGCGTCTACTCCAAGCAGAGCACCATCTATGTCGAGCCGAAGGACGACGAGTGCGACATCGAGGCCGCGTTTGAGAGCTGCAAGAAGATTTTCGGCATCATCGCCGTTTCAAAGGCGCTGCCGTGCGAAAAGGACATCCAGAAGATCATCTCCGCGGCGAAAAATTACCTTGCGTGCGAGATGCGCGCGGCGAAGAGCTTCAAGGTCGAGAGCAAGCGCGCTGACAAGACCTTCCCCTTGACGTCCATCCAGATCTCCCAGCAGGTCGGCGGCGCGCTGCATCAGGCGTTCCCGACGTGCGAGGTCAACGTCCACGACCCCGAGCTCGTCGTGCATATCGAAATTCGCGACGATGCGGCCTATGTCCACGGCCCCGCTGAAGAGGGCGCGGGCGGCCTGCCCATCGGCATGGGCGGCGTGGCGGTCAGCCTGCTCTCCGGCGGCATCGACTCGCCCGTCTCGTCCTACATGATCGCCAAGCGCGGCGTCAAGCTCGAAATGGTGCACTTCTTCTCCCCACCGTACACGTCCGATGAGGCGAAAGAGAAGGTGCTTTCCCTTGCCAAGCTCTTAGTCCCCTGGTGCGGGCGGCTGACGGTGCAGATCGTGCCGTTTACCGAGATCCAGGAGGAGATCAGAAGAAACTGCCCCGAGGAATTCTTCACGCTCATCATGCGCCGCTTTATGATGCGCATCTCCCAGCGCGTGGCCGATCAGGTCAGGGCCAAGGCGCTCGTCACGGGCGAGAACCTCGGTCAGGTCGCGTCTCAGACGATGGAGGCTCTGCGCGTGACCGAGGATGTCGTCGATCTTCCCGTCCTGCGCCCGCTCATCGGCATGGATAAGGAAGAGATCGTGCGTTTGTCCCGTAAGATCGGCACGTTCGATACGTCGATCTTACCCTATGAGGATTGCTGTACGGTCTTCACCCCACGCCATCCGCGCACGAAGCCGAATCTCGACGAGGTCCGTGAGGCCGAGGCTGTCCTTGATATCGAGGGCCTTATCGACCGCGCGATGACGAATCGCGAGTTCGTGCGCATCAAGTTCTGAAAGGAAGTCTTATTATGGCGGAAAAAACTGTCGAACAGCGCTGCTATGAAGCGCTCAAGGCGCGCGGCGTGACCTTCGCCGCGGCGGAGAGCTGCACCGGCGGCCTCATTGCCAAGCGCATCACGGATGTGCCGGGCGCGTCGGGCGTGTTCATGGGCGGCATCGTGAGCTATACGAATATCGTCAAGCACCGCGTGCTCGGCGTTCCGGCGGACATGCTGGAAGAGTACGGCGCGGTGTCCGCGCCCGTCGCCCGCGCAATGGCCGAGGGTGCGCGCGAGGCGACGACGGCGGACTGCGCCGTCAGCGTCACGGGCGTCGCTGGACCCGACCGCGACGAGCGGGGAAATCCCGTCGGCACGGTATTCATCGGATTTTCGTCGCCCAAGGAGACAATCGCCGAGCGTTTTGACTTCGGCGCGGCTTCCCGCGAGGAAATTCGCGGGGAAGCGGCGGATGAAGCCTTCAAGCTGCTCGAGGAAAAGTTGAAGGAAGCGTAAAAAAACAAAATCAAGGAGGAGACCGATATGAGACGGAAAAATACAGCGCAGCTGCTTGCGGCGCTCTTGGCGGCGCTGACGCTTTTGGTGTCAGGCTGCGGAGAAAAGCAGGAAGCGTCGGACGGCGCACCGGACGAGCCCCTGATGCGGGAGGAAGATCTGACGGTCGAGCCGCAGCCGGACGCGAACTTTACGCTGGAGCTGCCGGGCGGATTTTTGAGCCTTGGAGCGGACTACGAGCCGAACGGGAAAACGGAGAATACGACCTACGACAGCGACGGGATGCTGCCCTACGACTTTGCGCGCCATTACGACGCGGACGCGCAGCTCGTCGTCGGGACGGACTACTACCCTGAAACGGGGCGCGAGGTCATCAGCTATCTGCGCACCAGTGCTGTGGGCGTGGGAACGCCGCGCGGAGTCAAGGTCGGCGACAGCGAGAAAGCGCTGCTGACGGAATACCCGGAGGCGCTTTACTGCATCGCGGCAGACGAGTCCGAGCTTTATGACGGCTACAGCGACGAAGGCGGCTACAGCGAGCCCGCCTATGACTTCGACCGCGCCTACGTCTGGCAGCCGCAGACGCCGCAGGACGACGGGAACTACGACGTCCGCGACATTGCGTTTTACCTGAAGGACGGCACGGTGAGCGCGATCACGATGACAAAGCCGTATGCGTTCCGTTTTGCCTACGGTGTGGACCGAGACGCAGCGCTGCGCCTTGCGGAAGAAAACCGCAGCGCGCTGTGCGGGCAGTAAAAAAGCAAAACAAAAAGCGAGGGGTGCCTACGCGTCCCTCGCTTTTTACTGTGTTTAGTAGTTGCCGGGATCAAAGCTCGAGCGCGAGCTGCGCGTCGTCCGGCGCGGAAACATCCAGCCCGAATTCGCTCGGCAGGTAGCGCGGGCAGACGTTTTCGCCCGTTGTGATGACGGACGCGGCAAGGCGCGTGCCGATCTCGCAGGATTCCATCATCGTTTTGCCGTAGGTCTGGCCGATGCCCGCGCCGTCGATGCGCAGCGTGCCGCTGCCACAGATGACGACCGTGCCGAAGCCTGTGAAGCAGGCGACGTCGGCTGTGCCGCCGTCGGCCCAGCAGTCGCCGCTCACTTCAAGCAGCAGGATACCGCCGGGGATGTTGGGGGAGATGTTGGGAATGTAGCTGTCCTGCGCGGTCAGGTGCGCGCAGTGGTAGCGCTCGCCGTTCCAGACGACGAGCCCCGCGCCGTAGTCGAAGACTGCGCTGCCGCCGGTCATGTCGGCGACGGAAATGCCGCTGTCGCCGTCCTGTAAGGCAAGGTCTTGATACTCCCCATCGTACCACACGCTGTAAGAGGTCGCGTACCCGTCGCCCGCGTTCTGCGCGAGCGGGAGGGATTTGTCCTCCGCGAGAATGCTTACATTGCCGAGGTCGTAGTAGAGCAGGCAGCTCTCGGGCAGCGACATTTCCTGCGTGTTGTCGACCGGGTTCTGCTCAGACGTGTCCGGCAGCGTCGTTTCGCCGCAGGCGGTCAGGAGAAACGCGAGGGAAAGGGCGAGAAAAAGCGCTTTTTTCATGGCGGACACTCCTATTAAAATATGGGGTCAGAATTCGAGCGCGATCTGCGCGTCGTCGACGGTGGAGACGTCCAGCCCGAATTCGCTCGGCAGATAGCGCGGGCAGACGTTTTCGCCCGTCGTGATGACGGACGCGGCAAGGCGCGTGCCGATCTCGCAGGATTCCATCATCGTTTTGCCGTAGGTCTGGCCGATGACCGCGCCGGCAAAAAACGCGTCGCCCGCGCCGGTCGTGTCCTTGACATCGACCTTCTTCGCGGGGCAGTAGCCGTCCTCGCCGTCGAGCGTGGCGAACACCGCACCCTGCGCGCCCATCGTGACGACCATGCGGTGGATCTGCGCGCCGCGAATTTTGTCGCGCAGGATGGGAAGCATTTCGTCGGGCGAGAGGCCGTCGTAATTTTCCGAAAACAGGATGCCCGCCTCCTGCTGGTTGCAGATGAAGCAGTGCACTGAGCGCAGAAAGTCGCGCCGCTCGATGGCGATGCTCATGTTGGACACGACCGCGTAGACGGGCTTACGGTACTTTTCCGCCAGCGCGAACGTGCGCTTGACGATGTCCTTTTCCATGTCGATCTCGAGCAAAATGCTGTCGGCCTGCGAGAAAATTTCGTCGCCCTGCTCGTCGAGAATGCCGACGATAGGGCTCAGGTCGGGGCGCTTGGAGATCGACGCGGTCACGTCGCCTGTGTTGTCGAAGATCGCAAGCCACATGCCCATGCCGTCGGGCGTTGTGCGGATGTAGCGCGTGTCGACCTTGTGGCTCTGGAGCTTTTTGACGATGTCCGCGCCCGCGCTCGTGTTGTCGACAAGGCTCACGAACGTCGGGCGCAGCTCGACGTTCGCGATGTCCTCGACGATGTTGCGGCTCACGCCGCCGTGCACCTGCACGACGCGGCCCGCGTTGCGCCCGCCGGGGATGTAGGAAGAGAGGGGATAGCCCTTGATATCGACAAACACCGCGCCCATCACGACAATACTCATGGAAACGTCCTCCGAAGTTAAGTGTTATACTCAGTATACCATGCTTTTTAGGGATTGCAAAGCGGAGAATATAAGGGGGAACGGGGCGAACCGACCGGTTCGCCCCGTTCCTATGAGAGAAAAGAGAGTGGAGAGCAAGTTAATCCTTGATGCGCGCCTTCTGCGCCTCGACATTGCGAATGGCGAAGAGCGTGCCGACCGTCAGAACGACGCCGATGGCGAGGCAGACGATCCAGTTCTGGATAAAGCCCGCGAACACAAAGCACACAAAGCTCAGGCACGCGACCGTGATGGCATAGGGCAGCTGCGTGGCGACGTGGTTGACATGCTCCACCTGCGCACCGGCGGAGGACATGATGGTCGTGTCGGAGATGGGGGAGCAGTGGTCGCCGCACACGGCGCCCGCGCAGCAGGCGGAAATACCGATGTAGAGCAGCGCGCTGTCGCTGGGGAAGATGGCTGTGACAATGGGGATCAGGATGCCGAACGTGCCCCAGGACGTGCCGGAGGCAAAGGCCAGCACGCACGCGACAAGGAAGATGACGGCGGGCAGCATATTGTAAAGGCCCTCAGAGGCAGCGTACATCAGATCGTGCACATAGTCTGCGGCACCCAGCGCGTTGAGCGTGGTCTTGAGGGAGACGGCCAGCGTCAGGATGATGATCGGGGAGATCATGGCCTGGAAGCCCTTGGGGATGCAGCCCATAGCCTCGCGGAAGCCGACGACGCGGCGGGCGACGAGGTAGATGACCGTGAGCACCAGCGCGATGATGCCGCCCCAGGGGAGGCCGACGAACGCGTCCGTGTTGCCGAACGCACCGATGAAGTCGCCGGCGTAATCGGTGCAGCCGGACGTGTCAGCGCCGAAGAAGCCGCCGACGTAGAGCATGCCGATGGTGCAGAGGATGATGAGCATAATGACGGGAATGACAAGGTCGATGACGCGGCCCTTGGGGTTGGCGTTCTCCTCGGTGCTGCCGGCGCTGCCGGAGAGGTCACCCGTATTGCGGGCGCGTTCTTCAAAGCCGCGCATCGGGCCGTAGTCGAACTTGAGCAGCGTGAGCGTGATGATGAAGACGAATGTCAGAAGGGAATAGAAGTTATAGGGAATGGCGCGGATGAAGAGCTGGATGCCGGAAATGCCGGTGTCGAGGTCTTCGGCCGTGGAGGACACGGCGGCCGCCCAGGACGAGATCGGTGCGATCATGCACACGGGAGCGGCAGTGGCGTCGATGAGGTAGGCGAGCTTGGGACGAGAGATCTGGTGGCGGTCAGTGACCGGACGCATGACCGAGCCCACGGTCAGGCAGTTGAAGTAGTCGTCGATGAAAATGAGGATGCCGAGGATGAACGTCGCAAGCTGCGCGCCCACGCGGGTGTGGATGTTCTTTTCCGCCCAGCGGCCAAAGGCCGCGCTGCCGCCTGCTAAGTTGACAAGCGCCACGATGATGCCGAGCAGGACGAGGAAGAGAAAGATGCCCGCGTTGTCCGCGATCGCGGCGATGATGCCATCGTTGACGATCATGTCGATCGTGGCGACGGGGGCGAAATCGCAGGCGAAAAGCGCGCCGATCACGACGCCGATAAAGAGAGACGAGTACGCCTCCTTGGTGATCAGCGCCAGCGTGATGGCGATGATGGGGGGCACGAGCGCCCAGAAGGTTCCGACAAATTGCATGATGTTTCTCCTTTCCTGTGCTACAAAACACAGAGCAAAAAAATTAAGCCATGATTTCCATCATGACTTAACACAAAAACATCAAACAACCGATGTGAAACACATCAAGGCTCCTGATCGCGTCGATCATGACAGCACTCCGTCCTTCCGGACGACAGTCCGCCGGGTATTTCCCGACGACCCAAGTATCGACAAAACAGGGATTTTATCGACCCTTCGGCGGCGTCCCCTTCCGCACCCCACGGTCTCCTGCCGTTTTGTTGGGGGCTACTCATGTCAGCCGCGCCTCTATCAAGACTTATGAAATTGTTTGCAGTATACACCTTTTTTCGATTCTGTCAAGCAAGAAAAGCATGCTTTGCCGAAAAATGGCTAAAAATTATACGCATGAGCGTAAAACGGAAAAGTTTCGGAGCGATTTTTGTGGAAAACAGAGAGCTTACGCCCCGCAGTAGGCGAGCTTGAGCAGGCGGCAGAAAAGCTTGCTCCACGTGAGGTGCGGTATGCTCTCGCCCGCGAGCAGCGGAAGCGACGTGACTGGCGTGCCGTCTGCGTCGAAAATGTCGAGCGTGCCGAGCGGTTCGCCCTCCTCGACGGGCGCATCAATGCTCTCGGGCAGCGAGACGGCCTGCGTCAGGCCGTTTGCGCGGCTCTTTTCAAGAAGCAGGGCGTTTTCGCTCGTCAGAACGCTCTGCACCGTCTTCTGTGTGCCGAGTGTCACGGGTACGGCGGGCAGCGGCGATTCGGGAGTGACGGTGACGAGCGAGTACGCCGCAAAGCCGTAATTCAAAAGCGCTTTGGCATCGGAAAAGCGCTTGTCACTCGTGCTGCCGCCAAGGATGACCGCGATGAGCTCCATGCCGTCCTTTTCTGCGGTCGCGCTGATGCAGTATTTGGCCGAATCGGTCGAGCCGGTCTTGAGCCCCGTCGCGCCGGGGTAAAAGCGCACGAGCTTGTTGGTGTTGACGAGCATGGATGCCCCGCCGCGCAGCGAGTCCATCCAGATCGTCGTAAAGCGGCGGATGTCGGGATGGCGCCAAATGAGCTCGCGCGACATAAGCGCGATGTCGTAGGCCGAGGTGACATGCCCGTCCGCGGGCAGGCCCGTGCAGTTGACAAAGTGCGTGTCGTTCATGCCGAGCTCTTTGGCCCGCTCGTTCATGCGCGCGACAAACGCTTCCTCGCTGCCTGCCAAGTGCTCGCCGAGCGCGACGGCCGCGTCGTTGCCGGAGACGACGCACACGGCCTTGATGAGGTCTTCGACGCGCATCTGCTCGCCCTCTTTGAGCCAGATCTGGCTGCCGCCCATCGATGCGGCGTGCGCGCTGCCTGTGACGGTGTCGTCATACGAAAGCGCGCCGGAGTCGATGGCCTCCATGGTTAAAAGCAGTGTCATCACCTTCGTCACGCTCGCGGGCTCGCGCGGCGTGTGTTCATCCTTGGCAAAGAGCACCGTGCCGGTCTGCTTTTCCATCAAGAGAGCGGAGGGGGCGTCGAGCGTGAGCTCGTCGGCGCGCACGGGCACGCACAAAAGCAGCGCGAACAGCAGGATCATCGGGAACATTCGTTTCATGGCGGAGCTCCTTTCTTCGTTTGGCAAAGAATATGAAAGGATTTGCGCCAACATGAATATTTCGCCTTGAAATGACACGAAGAATATGATATACTCCATCTGATCGCAGGGTTGGTATATCGGTATTACAGCGGCTTCCCAAGCCGTTAAGGCGGGTTCGACTCCCGTACCCTGCTCCAAAAAAGAGAGACACGCGCAGGCGTGTCTCTCTTTTTTGGAATCCGTGGGAGATGAAAAAGCGCAGGGGCAAGTGAATTGCCCCTGTGCAAATGCTTTTGCGGAGCAAAAGCATTTTACGGCGCAAAAGCGCCGGGCCTCGACGCGGCGGAGCGCGTCTCGGTTTGATTCAAATTATTTAACGGCGGAAGTGAATTCCGCCTATAACAATTCTCCGCTGCGCTGCGAATTGACGCGCGACTTCGCGCGAGGAACCCGTGGAACATTAAAATGCTCGGGCGAAGTAATTTCGCCCTGCGCAAATGCTTTTGCGCAGCAAAAGCATTTTACGGCGCAAAAGCGCCGAAGAGGACGGAGTGGGTAGGAGTGCCTGCGCCGATTGGTGGTGCGCAGCGCTGTTGCCGCGGAGCGGCAATGCGCGATGGGGTGCAGGCCTGATGACGATGGATGTTGCATCGATTGAGACTGCGCAGCGCTGTTGCCCCGTGGGGGCAAGGCGCGATGGGGATTATTGCGGAGTGTTATCGTTGGACGCGGGGGCCTTGCCGGTCAGGATGCAGGTGAAAATGGCGGCGGCGTAGAGGATGGCGCGGATGCGGCGGGGAAAATTGCTAAAAGAAAAGAGATAAAATTCCGATAATTCTGATGATAGCTGCGCAGCCGAAGGCCAGCAGCAGGGCCTGCAGAATGAAGCGGAGACAACGGCGGAAGGTGAGCGGCTCTTCCGCGGAAAGATGGGGATCCGTAATTTTGCCTGGCAGGTTACTCATGGGCTCTCTCCTTATCATCTCTCTTTATTGGGGAAATGCTTGCTTTTAGTATACGAAGCTCTTGACTGCCGGTCAAGAGGCGGGGAGGTACTCGCTGGCGGGATGAAGATCCGTGATGTTGTAGCGCGGCAGGTGGTAGAGGGAGTCACCGTAGCGGGCAGTGCCGTAGACGCCGGAGAGTGTGACGGCAAAGTGCTGCTGCAAAAACGGTTCGGCCCACAGCTCCATCTTGCCGAGAGGATACGTGAACGTCGTGACGTTCTGGCCGATTTCGAGTTCGATGCGTGTGATGCTCGTTTGCAGGTCGGCGGAGATGCGCGAGATGTAAGTCTCCTCGTCCTCGCCGCTTTTGCGCTCGATGCCGGGCGCATCGGGGCGGATGTGGCAGTCGTTCGTGTGCGAGGCAAACTCGACAAGGCCGCTTTTTGCCATCTCGCGGCACTCATCCCAGGTGAGAAAACCGTCCGCTCTCTCGTCGATGCGGGAAGTGATGAGCGAGATGGCCGCCTTTGCGCCGTATTCGCGCAGGATGGGAAAAGCGAGGGTATAGTTGCTCTCATATCCGTCGTCAAAGGTCAGCAGTACCGCCTTTTGCGGAAGCGGCGAGCCGTCGTCGAGCTGACCGGCAGCCAGTTCACGCGGCAGGACTGTCGTATAGCCGTTATCGCGCAGGAAGTCGAGGTCGCGCCGCAGCGCGGAGACGGTCATGGTGTAGTCTGCCGCCTGAGACGCATTTTCCGTAAAGTTGTGGTATTCCAGCACGTAAAAGCGCCAGTCGGGCGCGGGCTTTGCGGCGTCTCCCTTGGGAGAGCGCACCGGTGCGGCAAGGGCCTCAGGCATTGCGCGGCGGTCGAAGTGCGGCGGACGCACGGGGACGGCCTGTGCGCTGCGCGCCTGCTGAAAGAGCGAAACGGCGAGGACGATGACGAGCACGCGCACGAATAATTTCAGCAGCGACATCATGCCGTAGGAAAAAAGATTGATGCGGCGCATACGCTTCACCTCCTCTGCGCCCTTTGTCTATATTAGACGCAAAAAAAGAAGAAAAGTTTCCACGATCAGAGGAAAGCTGCGGAAAAATCTTTACAGGCGAAAAAATTTGCGCTATCTTAATACAAGATCAAGAGCGCCGCCGAACGGGGAAAGCCCGGTTCGGCGGCTTTTTGTGTTTGTGTGTCAGGAGGAAAGATAAAATGATCGGTGTGATCGTCAACGTGCTGGCGGTGGCGCTGGGCGGCGTTCTGGGAACGGTGTTCAGCAAAAAGCTCTCCACCCGCTTTACCACAGAGCTCAACAAGGTGTTCGGCGTGTGCGCCATCGGCATGGGTATCAGCTCAGTGCCGCTGATGCAGAACATGCCCGCGGTGACATCGCTCGTGGCGGTGCCGCAGGCGGCGGTGTTTTTTGCGCTGTTTTTCGCCGCCAAGGCGATCTATCCGCTCACGACGCCGACGATGATCGGCGACTTCAAGGCCTGCGGCGGCTTTCTGCTCATCGCAACGGGCTGCCGCATCGCCAAGATGCAGGACTTCCCCGTGGCGGACATGATCCCGGCGATGGTGCTCGTGATGCCGCTGAGCGCCCTATGGACAAATTACATCGCGCCGCTTCTCTGAGCGCATGGAAAAAAGCACCGCTGCCTAAAAAGGCGGCGGTGCTTGCATTTTTGCGTTATGTAAATTATAATGAAACGGATCATTGACAACAGACGGAGGCAAACACATGAAAAAGGTCGCATTGATCACCGGCTCGTCCCGCGGCATCGGCCGCGCGGTCGCGGCGGAGCTCGCGCGGGACGGCTATGCCGTGTGCATCAATTACTATGAACGAAAGGACAAGGCCGACGAGCTTGTCGCGCTGCTGCGCGCCGAAGGCCGCGAGGCCATCGCCGTGCAGGCGGACGTGTCAAAGCGCAGCGAGGTGAACGCCATGGTCGCGCAGTGCGAGCGCGAGCTCGGTAAGATCACGCTGCTCGTGAACAACGCAGGCGTCGCCGGTCAGGCGCTCTTTCAGGATGTGACGGACGAGATGTGGGAGCGCTACTTCGGCGTGAACTTAAACGGTGCGCGCAACACCATTCAGGCGGTGCTGCCGAACATGCTGCACGAAAAGAGCGGCTGCATCGTGAACATTTCGTCGATCTGGGGCCAGCACGGCGCGTCGTGCGAGGTGACGTATTCCTGCACGAAGCACGCGCTCATCGGCCTGACGCGCTCGCTCGCAATGGAGCTGGCGCCGAGCGGCATCCGCGTCAACTGCGTTGCCCCCGGCGTCATCGAGACCGATATGGTCAAGGTACTGGGCGAGGAAACGCTCAAGGACCTTGCCGAGCAAACGCCGCTCGGCCGCCTCGGCAAGCCCGAGGACATCGCCGCGGCGGTCGCGTATCTTGCGTCTGACAAGGCGTCGTTCGTCACGGGCCAGGTGCTCGCGGTGGACGGGGCGTTCGTGCTCTGAGTCAGCGCCCTGTGCTGCCAAAGCCCCCCTCGCCGCGCACGGTCTCGGGAAGGGTGTCGACCTGCTCAAATTCCATCGGCAGAAACGGCAGCAGCACGAGTTGGGCGACGCGGTCACCGTGGCGCACGGTGCGCTCTTCGTTGCTGTCGTTATGCAGGGCCACGAAGCATTCGCCGCGGTAGTCACTGTCGATGACACCGAGGCAGTTTGCCGGACGGAGGCCTTGCTTGGAAGCTAAGCCGCTTCTGGCGACAACTGCGCCGAACGTGCCCTCCGGCAGGGCAAAGGAAAGACCGGTCGGCAGCATAGCCGTCGCGTGCGGCGGGATGATGAGCTTTTTGTCGCCGTCCAGGCAGGCGTAAAGGTCGTAGCCGGCGGCGAAAGCGGAGCCGCGCGTGGGGAGCTTGGCGCCCTCGCGCAGCAGCTTGATCGAAACGTTGGACATGGGGAAGATCCTCCTCTTTTTTGCATGCGAAACATTATAAAGCCTGCGCAAAAGAAAAGCAAGCACGGTGCAAAAAGGAAGGATCTGGCATAAGAATAAGAATTTTCCCTTGCCAAACAGGGGGAGTTCTGCTATTATACTATGATGTAATGTTTCCGCCTGATGCAGGCGCTTACAAAACGACAACCTTTTTTGGAGGCTCGAATAGATGGCAAAAAACAACGATAAGCGGGCAGAGCGCATGGCCAGAAGCAATCGCAACGTCAATCGTGCGATCACGGTGCTCATGGCCGGCGTCATTGCTGAATTTTATCTTTTGATGGTGAACAACTACTATGTCAAAGGCGGCGTCGGTCAGGTGCTCACGATGATGACTGTGCTTCAGGTCATCGATTACATCGGCTGTGCGCTGTTCGGCGCGGGCCTTGTCGTCTGGCTGATGCGCAAAAAGTGGACGCGCTTTGCGCCCGCCGCGCTGTGGCTCTTATGCATCGGCTTTTTCTTCGCCGTGTCGTCGATCCTGATGCTCAAGGTCTACCCGCAGGGCACGACGATGATGTGCGTGATCGTGCCGGTCGTGATGCTCATCGGCATCGTGTTCCTGCTCTATCCGCGTGAGTTTTCCGTGCAGGCCGTGGGCCTGACGGCGTCGCTGATGGCGATGTACCTCATCCACCGCGGCAGCGGGAGCGACACGTGGGGCGGCATCGTCATCGGATGCAGCATCCTCGCAATCTGCGTGGTCGCGGTGCTTGGTGTCGCTGTTTTCAAGGCGGGCAAGAACGACGGCAAGCTTAAAAAGCTCGGTGATCTTCGTATCGTGTCGCAGGACGGCGACTACAAGCTCATTTACGCTGTGCTCGCCGTGTGCGCGCTGGCCATCGTGGCGGCGCTCGCCGTCAGCAGCATCGCCTACTACGGCCTCTGGGTGCTGGCGATTGGCACATTCCTCCTCGCGGTGTACTACACGGTGAAAATGATGTAAAGAAATCAAAAGGAAGGCGAGTCCATTTGGACTCGCCTTCCTTTTTTGCTTTTTATATGTCGCGGCGTCCTTCTAAAGCCCGCATCAGCGTCGCGTCGTCGGCGAATTCGAGGTGGCCGCCGACGGGGATGCCGTAGGCAAGGCGCGTGACACGCACGCCGAACGGCCGCAGCAGGCGGGCAAGGTACATCGCCGTCGCCTCACCCTCAGTGTCGGGGTTCGTGGCCATGATGACCTCTTCGATGTTCCCCTGCGCCACGCGGTCGAGCAGCGGCTTAATCTCCAAATCGTCGGGCCCCACATGGTTCATCGGCGAGATGACGCCGTGCAGCACGTGGTAGCGGCCGTTGTATTCGCGCGCGCGCTCGATGGCGACGACGTCGCGCGGGTCGGCGACGACGCAGATGACATGTTCATCACGCTTCGGCGACGAGCAGATGGGGCAGAGGCCGCCGTCCGTCAGATTGCGGCAGACGGGGCAGAACGTGACGGTGCGCTTGGCGTCGACGATGGCATCGGCAAAGGCCTTGGCCTCCTCTTCGGGCAGGCTCAGCACGAAAAACGCGAGCCGCTGTGCGCTCTTGCTGCCGATGCCGGGCAGGCGCGCGAACTGCTCAACGAGCTTTTCGAGCGCCGCGGGAAAGTATTCCATGGACTTAACCTCTCAGCTCTTTGATCTTGGCGGGGATATCCGCGGCCTTGTAGACGGCGGAGCCCGCGACGAGCACGTTTGCGCCCGCCTCGATGCAGGTTTTGCACGTCACGGCGTCGACGCCGCCGTCGACCTCGAGCTCGCAGTCAAGGTTTCTCTCGTCGATGTAGCGGCGGATGGCGGAAACTTTCGGCATCATATCGGCCATGAACTTCTGCCCGCCAAAGCCGGGCTCGACGGTCATCACGAGCACGATGTCGCACTTGTCAAGAAACGGCAGCACGGCCTCAGCGCGGGTGTTGGGCTTCAAGACGACGCCGGCCTTTTTGCCCTTGGCGTGAATTTTGTCGAGCGCGAGGTGGATCTTCTCCGGCGTGTCGGCCTCGACATGACAGGTGACGAGGTCCGCGCCCGCGTCGCAGAACTGGTCGACATAGCGCTCAGGCTGCACGATCATCAGGTGCACGTCGATGGGCAGCGCCGTGCGCTTGCGGATGGACTGGAGCACAGGGATACCGATGCTGATATTGGGGACGAAGCAGCCGTCCATCACGTCAAAGTGGACGTAGTCGGCGGTGGCAATGGCCTCGACGCCGGCGCCGAGCTCGGCAAAGTCGGCGGAGAGGATGGACGGTGCGATCTTGACGGACATAATAAGAATCCTCCTGCGAAAATTTTCTTATTTTTTATTGTAGCAAAGCGCAGGAACAAAAGCAATGCAAAAAAATGTAAAAGACACTTGACATTTCACTCGCGCAGTGCTATCCTCACAGATGTAAAGCGAACTTGACTTTGGAAAACGGAGAGAAGCGATGAAAAACCACATTGAAGAGAGAAGAAAGGCGCGCGGCATGACGCAGCAGCAGTTGGCGTCGGAACTCGGCGTCTCGCGCCAGACGATCATTTCGCTCGAGAACGGGAAGTACAATCCGTCTATCCTACTGGCGCACAGCATCGCGCGGCTCTTTGGCGAGCGGATCGAGGACATTTTCATTTTTGAGGAGGAAGAGGCATGAAGGGCATGAATTTACAGGAGCAGAAAAAGTGCGGCATTCTGCTGATCGCCATCGGGCTGGTGATGTTCGCCGTCGGGTTCCTGCTCAGCGATGCGCATATGGACGATTTTTATAACGGCCTCGGCTGCGGCCTCTTTGTCTGCGGCGCGGTGCGGCTGCTGCGCGTGCACCGCCTGAGCCGCGACCCGGAAAAGGCTGCGGATTATGACGCGATGCTCAAGGATGAGCGCACGATGTATGTTGCGAATAAAGCGCGCAGCGTGGCGTTTTTCATCTGCGTCTATGCCCAGCTCGCGGCGGGACTGCTGGCGCTTTTAGTGTTCAAGCAGCCAATCATCGGGCAGGTGCTGTGTCTTGTGACCTGCGCGCAGTCGCTTATTTTTTGTGGGACTTATTGGTACTACAATAAGAAGTATTGAAGGCAGCGCGGGGGGCTGCTTTTGGCCCCACAGCGTGTGGGGACGCGGCAAAGGGGGATATTCTCTTTCTCGAAAGAGAATATCCCCCCTTCATTCGTGCAGCGCCGTAGGCGCTGCGATTTTGATCTTGTGCAAGAAAAATTGCAAACTTGTAAACCTTTATGAAATTTATAGGTTGACAATAGGCGGGCGTCATGTTATGATGAGCCCAGTTTTTTTGAGAAAAGGGAGGATCACCATGAAAAACATCAAAACAAGAGACCTGATCTACTGCGCACTGTTCGCCGCGCTGACGGCTATCGGCGCGTTCCTGCACTTCCAGCTTTTCCAGGCGACGATCACGCTGCAATTCTTCTTCACGGCGATGGCAGGATTGCTTCTGGGCGCAAAGCTCGGCGCGCTGTCGCAGCTTCTCTACGTGGTACTCGGCCTTGTCGGTGTGCCCATCTTCGCGGCGGGCGGCGGCTTTGGCTATGTCTTCAACCCTACGTTCGGCTTCCTGCTGGGCCTGATCCCCACGGCGTGGGTCATCGGCAAGATCGCCGAAAAGGACCGCTCCGTGCCGCGCCTTCTGCTTGCGTGCTTTGCAGGTCTCGCGGTGCTGTACCTTGTGGGCCTTCCCTATATCGCGTTGATCGTCAACGTCTACAAGGGCGGCAACGTGAGCGGGATGACGCTCGCCACGGCCTACATGCTGCCCTATCTCCCCGGCGACTGCCTCAAGATCGTCGTGAGTGTGATCCTCGCGCCTCGCATCCTGAAGGCCATGGAGCGCAATTCATAAAAAATTCATCAAAATGTTGCATTTGCAACTTCTATAAAACCGGTAAAATGTGGTAGACTAACGCCAGTGAAAGGCAAGCAAAACAACTCACATTTCAAGATAAACTTTATGGAGGTAGCAATTATGAAAAAGTGGCTTTGCAAGGTTTGCGGTTATATCTATGAAGGCCCCGAGGCTCCTGCGGAGTGCCCCGTGTGCCACGCCAAGAGCAACATGTTCGAAGAGGTCAAGGGTGAGCTCAAGCTCGCTGCCGAGCACGAGTTCGGCGTTTACGGCAAGACCGTGAAGAACAACCCCGACATCTCTGAAGAGGACAAGAAGTATATCTTTGACCAGCTGATGGCCAACTTCAACGGCGAGTGCAGCGAAGTCGGCATGTACCTCTGCATGGCGCGCGTTGCGCACCGCGAGGGCTATCCCGAGATCGGCCTGTATTGGGAGAAGGCCGCCTATGAAGAGGCGGAGCACGCCGCGAAGTTCGCCGAGATGCTCGGCTCCGACCTCGAGCCCAACATGAAGGCAAGCACGAAGGACAACCTCAAGTGGCGCGTCGACTGCGAGTTCGGCGCCACGAGCGGCAAGTTTGACCTCGCCCTGTGCGCGAAGAAGAACGGCCTCGACGCCATCCACGACACCGTGCACGAGATGGCCCGCGACGAGGCCCGTCACGGCCGCGCCCTCAAGGGCCTGCTTGAAAGATACTTCAAGTAAACCGAAACCGCAGCAATTCCGAGCTTATTGAGAGAGGAGCAGGGAAACCTGTTCCTCCCTCTTTTTTCGTGACCGCCGCCGCGCTGAGCGAAGAAGATCCCCACCAAAACGGAGGGTAAAACGAATGAAGTCCAACAAAATGCTTATGAAACAAAACAACGCAGGCTTTACGCTGGTGAACGTGCTGATCGTGATCGCGGTCATCGCCATACTGAGTGTGGGCGCATACCCGGTATTCTCAACTCTGATCGAGAAAAGCTGGGAGGCGGCGGACATTTCCGGCGTGCGCTCGGCATTCGACCACGTTTCCGCGGAGGCGCTGATGGGGAATAAGACAGCCACCGTTACGGTCGATCTGAAGCAGAAGCAGGCGGATTGGCAGTCGATGGACCCTGTGAACATCCGCGGGATCATCCACTACAAGGGTGCGGACGACACGAACAACTGGAAAGGCGTTGCGTCGCCGGGCGGAAACTGCGTCGTTTCCTACGAGGAAGACGTCGGCGTGGTGCTCACATGGAGCGGCGAAGCGGCTGCCAAGCCCCAATATCCGTTTGACACCAGTGTGAAGGACTATTTTTCGCTGCTCTACAATACCGATTTCTGGAAGGACGGCAGCCTCAAGACCACTAATTTTGAGTTTGATTCCCGCTGCCCGGGCTCAAAATACATCCCCTCTCTTGAGAAGGAGCTTGAGAAGCTGAACAACAGCCTCTTGCAGCAGGAAAACTGCACCTGGGCATTTCTGGGAAATCCCTATGACGGTCGGGAAAGCGAGCGCTATCTCTTCTGGACCTCTCTCAACACGAATGAAGTCGGCGGCGGCGTGAAAATCCCCGTGATTATTCAGACCGGTGACGGGAAATACTATGTTTCCCACACCACGACCGGAGAGCGGGAAAACAAGGACGGCAAGTATATTGCGGTCTCAAAGCACCTCTACAACGACCAGCAGTACAAGTCGGTCTTGAAGGCGGGAGAAAAATACGACTCCCTGACGGCCGCCTATGTCGCATATTTGCTCGCGCTTGAGGAATACGAAAAGAGCGCCCTCGATTCAAACTGACCGGCCGTGCACCCAAAAGGAAAGGCGGATAAGAATGAACGTGATGATGACGGGACGGCGACGCTGCGCGCTCGCGCTTCTGCTTGCCGCCCTCGTACTGAGCGGCTGCGGCAAAAAGGACGCGCCCGACGCGCCCGAGCAGACGGCGCAGACGGCGGCGTACAGCAACCTCAGCGACGAAGCGTCTAAGGAGCTGCTTTCAGAGCTTTTCGCGGACGCGGGGATCGCAGCGGAGCGGGCGGACAAATTCTTTGCCTGCCTTGACCAGTTCAACGGCAGCGTCAAAGCGGAATGGCTGACGGACGGCTTTGAAACGGCAGCCCCCACGGAGACAAAGTACGACCCCTATGAGATGCAGGAAATGTGGATGGAGCGGCAGGGGGACTTCCCCGGCTACAACTGCCGCATCACGGCGTATGAGCTCATGGGAGATCGCATCACCGCCGGCGAAGATCAGCCGGACACCAACGGGGAAGACTGGCTCTTCATGGACCTTGAAACGCTCAAGCGCGACCCGGACGCGCTCTGCGGAAAGAGCACGGCAGACTTCTGCGCCCTGTTCGCGCCGGTGGAGGCGGCGGACTCAACGGACTCTTCCGTGCAGGCGGAGACCCTGCGCAAGGGCTGGGCGGCGCGCGGCGTCACCTTCTCAGACGGCGGGTGCAGCATGATCTCCGTCGTCTTCCACGACCGTTTTTCCGAAACGGAGAATACGCTCTTCATCGGACACGTCGGCGTGCTCCTTCCCGCCGGGGACGATGGGCTTTATTTTGTCGAAAAGGTCGCCTTTCAGGAGCCGTACCGCCTGACGAAGTTTGAAAGCCGCGCCGCGCTCAAAAGCTATCTCATGGCAAAGTACGACACCGGCTGGGGACAGGATACGACGCCCCCGTTCCTCATGGAAAACGACGTCCTGATGGACGGAGAAGCAGCGCAGTAAATGCATGAAAACCGCAAACGCCCGCCATTGCACCTCCGATGGGTGCGGTGGCGGGCGTTTTCCCGTCCGCGCTTTCCGGTATGCGCGCGCCGCGCGCCGCATACTCATAGGGGAGAAAAGGGGGACGGGGCATGAGGAAAAAGGGATGCTTGCTGCTCGCGGCGCTTGCGCTGCTGCTCGCGGGCTGCGGGGAAAAGACACAGAAGAGCGCGGAGGACTTGCAGGCGCGCTATGCGCAGATGCAGGGCTATGAGGCGATCGTGGAGACCGCCGTGCCGCGCGAGGACGAGACGCTGCACTATACGCTCTCGCTCGAACATTCAAATGGGGAGACGAGGGCGGCGGTGCTCGCGCCGGAGGAGCTCACGGGCGTCGGCGCGGTGCTTGAGGGCGACAAGCTGACGCTGACGTTCGACGATCTGGTGCTGGACGTGGGCACGCTCTCGCCGCGCGTTTCGGCGCTTTCCTGCGTGCCGCTCGTGCTGCAAAACTTCCCGAAAGTGTATCTCGACAGCTCGGGTGCGGAAACACTCGGGGACGTCGATACGCTGCGTGCCGATTTTTCGCTGACGCTCAGCGGCGAAACGCTCGCCTGCTCGCTCTGGCTCGACGCCTCCGGCGCGCCGGTGTACGCCGAGATCGCGGAAAATGACAAAATTATTGCCGCGGCGGAGTTTACGAATTTTATTTTTGGTGATATACTATCGTCGGACGCAGCGCAATAGCGCGCGTCGAAACTGAAAGCAAAAGGGTGGAAGCGTCTATGGAAAGCACGCTCAAGAGGACCTGGGCGGAGATCGACCTTGACCATCTGACCCATAATTTCGAGGTCATCCGCCGCCGCGTCGGCGATAAGGTGAAGCTGCTCGGCGTCGTCAAGGCAGACGGCTATGGCCACGGCGCGGTGGAGATCGCCAAGCGGCTCGAGCAGCTCGGCGCGGGCTATCTCGCCGTGTCGAACATCGACGAATGCGAGGAGCTGCGCGACAGCGGCGTGACGCTGCCGATCTTAATGCTGGGCTTCACGCCCGCGGATCAGACGGCGCGCATTTTGCAGCTGCACATGACGCAGGCGGTGCAGAGCTACGACATCGCAAAGGAATTTTCCGACCGCGCCATCGCACTGGGCGGGAAGATGACCGTGCACGTCAAGCTCGACACCGGCATGGGCCGCCTCGGCTTTTCGTGCGACGAGGCGCACTTTGACGCGAGCCTGCGCGACATTCTGCGTGTGCTCGAACTGCCGGGACTCGACATCGAGGGAGTGTTCACGCACTTCAGCGTGTCGGACGAGGACACAACGGAGAGCGTCGAATTTACGAAATTGCAGCATGAGCGCTTCGCGCGCATGATCGAAAAGGTGGAGACGCAAAGCGGCTTCCGCTTCCAGATCCACCACTGCTGCAATGCCGGCGGCATTGCAAGCTACCCCGAATGGGCGTGGGATATGGTTCGCTGCGGCATCATCCTCTACGGCTCGGGCGACTTGGCCGAAAAGATGGGCATGCAGCCCGTCATGTCGCTCAAAACGCGCGTGGCGACGATCAAGGACTTCGCTGCGGGCGAGCCCATCAGCTACGGGCGCACATACTTTACGCAGCGGCCCAGCCGCATTGCGGTCCTGCCCATCGGCTACGCCGACGGCCTGCACCGCGCGCTCTCGAATCAGATCGAAGTGCTCACGCCCTATGGCCGCGCCAAGCAGGTCGGGCGCATCTGCATGGATATGTGCATGATCGACGTGACCGACCTCCCGCAGGTGAAGTCCGGCGACGAGGTCGAGATCTTCGGCGAGCACATCCTCTGCGCGGACGATGCTGCGCTCTGCGATACCATCCCCTATGAGCTGATGTGCGCGGTCAGCAAGCGTGTGCCGCGCGTTTACCGCTTGAACGGCGTACCCGTCGACAAGAATTTGCAGCCGCTTTAAGAAAAGCACGCGGCATCTGTCCTCAGCATACGATGGACTGGGGGCAGAAAGACGGGGAAAGTTGCGAGCCCCCGTATAAATTCCGCCCCCGCGTGGGAGAATGAAATTGGCCCCTGACAAAGGCAAGGGTACTTTCTTCCGCTCGGAGTGTGAATAGCTAAGTGGATATCAATGTGAAACGCGGCGATATTTATTACGCCGATCTCTCGCCCGTGGTCGGAAGCGAACAGGGCGGCGTGCGTCCGGTGCTCATCGTGCAGAACGACACCGGCAACCGCTACAGCCCCACGGTGATCGCGGCGGCCATCACCTCGCAGACGAACAAGGCGAAGCTGCCGACGCATATCGCGCTCTCCGCGCCGGACTACGGCCTGCCGCGCGACAGCGTGGTGCTGCTCGAGCAGATCCGCACGCTCGACAAGCGGCGCCTGCGCGAGCGCATGGGGCGCGTGGACGGCGAGCTGATGGAGCGCATCGACGCGGCCATCGCCGTGAGCTTCGGCTTACAGAACACACAATTGGTCTAACCCCTCCGGCGCGTACGGAAAGAGTGCGCGCCGGGGAGAAAATGAGGAATACAGCATGAAAAAGAGAAACAACGCCTTTGCCCGTCTGGTGGGACTGCTTCTGGTGAGCGCAACGGTGCTGACGCTGACCGTCGCTGCGACCGGCGGCGCGGGCACGAGCAGCGACCCGCTTGTGACGCTGAGCTACTTAAACGAAAAATTCCTGCCGCAGATCCTTTCCGAGGTGGACAAGAAGACCGCCTCGCGCGAACAGACGCTCTCGAGTAAGCTCACCGAGCAGGTGAAGAGCGAGACGCAGGCCTTCGAGCAGAAGTACGGCGCGTCGAGCGGAAACGCCTCCGGCGGCACGGCGGCGAGTTTTACGGTCGTGACGCTGAATCAGGGGCAGATTCTGTACATGGGCGTCGGCTGCGAGGCGATGCTGCGCACCGGCAGCGGCGTGTGCGTGGCGGCGAGCACCCCGGGCCTCATCGACGAGACGTCGGGCGCGGCGCTTGCGGGCGGCCTCGGTTTGCAGAAGAATCACCTTTACATGGCGACGGTCGACAGCCGCGGCGTGCAGGCGAGCGCGAACAGCACAAAGCTGCTCGTACGCGGCAATTACAGCGTGCAGTAAAATCCCTACATAAAGAAAAGAGCTTGTGCATAGAAATAGCACAGGCTCTTTATTTTGTGCCGACAGGAGGGGAGAGCGGTGGGGGACTGGAAAGCATTGCCGCGCGGCTCGTTTTTCCGTTCGGCGCGGCTCGACTGTGCACTCTCACTGTTATCTGACGCGATGGTACGCGAGGAGAAAAGCGGAAAACTGTTGGCGCTGCCGTACAGCGAGAGCGCGCCGTTCCCGCTGCCGGAGCTCTTCTGTCTTGCCCACATCGGAACGGTCGACGGGAGAAAGTGGGTGATCTATCGCGTGAATGAGAAAAATTCGCCCATCCTGTGAAAAAATGCAAATTATGTCTACCATCCCGAAAGAAAGTATGCTATACTCTCTCTGACTAAGATGAGAAAAGAGGTTCTGCACGATGAAATGTCCCTATTGCGGATACAAAGAGAGCAAGGTCATTGATTCCCGCCCTGCCGAAGAGGGCAGCAGCATCCGCCGCCGGCGCGAGTGCCTCTCGTGTGCCAAGCGCTTCACCACCTATGAGACGGTGGAGAGCCTGCCGATGGTCGTCATCAAAAAGGACGGCAGCCGCCAGAGCTTTGACAAGCGCAAGGTCTTGAACGGCATGATCCGCGCGTGCGAAAAGCGCCCCGTTCCCTTTGAGGTGCTCGAGCAGAAGGCGGACGAGATCGAGCAGACGCTGCAGAACTCTCTCGAGCGCGAGGTCAGCACCGAGTACATCGGCGAGCTCGTCATGGACAAGCTGCGCGCCGTGGACGAGGTGGCCTACGTGCGCTTTGCCTCGGTCTACCGCCAGTTCAAGGACATCGACACGTTTATGAAGGAACTCAACAAGCTGCTCGAGGGCAAGTGAGCTATAAAATGTTCTGAATCGAAATTTCCTGCATTTCCGACAGCACCAAAAGCTGCGATTTGAGCTCCGCGACACACGCGCGAAATTCGCCCTCGTCCTGCTCGAAGGCGAAGCTGTCCGCGCGGGCAAGCAGGGATTCGACCTCGTTGAGCTCGTCGTGCTGCAAAGTGATGTGGAAATACGTCGCGTGCGCGTCCCAGCTTTCGTGAAGCGCGGAGAGATCATCGCGCACGCTGTCCCAGTTCTCCGCCTGCGCGGTGTCCTGCAATTTGTCGAGCGCTGCGCACCAGCCTGTAACTAAGCCGTCGGCGACGGCGGCATTTGCGAGCGCCGCGCCAAAGAGCGCGAGCAGCAGGCAGAACGGGATCCAGAAAAATCGCTTCATTTGGCACTGTCCTTTCCGATGCACAGAATTTTGCCCGCGCCGTCGAGCGAGAGCAGAAAAATCTCCGACGGGGCGTGGTAGCCCTGCGCGCGCACGGTTTTGTCGAGCCACGCGGCATCCAGACCCGCGAGCGAAAGGTTTTCGCCCATCACCCGCCCGTCGTTGATGAAGATGTGCGGGAGGAAGGTGTCGTCCTTGACGGGCTTTCCCAGCTGTTTAGGCGTTGCGGGCTGCTCGTCGGGATAGAGGAGGACAGAGAGCTGCCCGTCGGTTTCGAGCACCGCGTATTTGACGCTTGTGAGGTCTGTCACGCCCTGAGAGCGGAGTTCCTCGATGAGCTCGTCGAGCGTGAAGCGGTTGTGGCGCATTGCGTCCTGCTGCACCTTGCCATCTAAAATGAGCGCCGTCGGGCTGCCGCAGATCAGCCGCCGCAGGCGGATGGAGCGCACGCTTCCCCACGAGAGCAGCATCGAGAGCAGCAAGAGCGTCACGATCGGGATGACGCCGTTTAAAAGCGGGATGCCGAAATCCTGCATCGGCACGGCGGCAAGGTCCGAAATGAGCAGCGTGAGCACGAGCTCGATGGGCTCGAGCTCGCCGATCTGCCGCTTGCCGAGAAGGCGCAGCCCGACCATGATGAGAAAATAGAGCACGATCGTGCGGATAAAAGCAGTAGCCATAGTCATCCTCCCTTTTTGGGAGTTTGCCCCGCGGAGGGGCGAAATAACCGCTTTCATCCGGAGAAGTCCGGTTTGAAATATATTAAAAAAACGCAGAAGTGAAAGGAGCTATGGAGTTTCTCCATCATAAGCGCCAGTGCCCGCCTTTGGCGGGACGACGAGGTGGGAAGAGGATCGAAATTTCGGCGGATGCTTCCCCGTGCCCGTGGGCGCGCACACAGCCGACAAACATGCGGGCGACCGCAGAACAAAGGGGCTGTGACCACGGGAAAAGCGACAAATGACTGCGCATTTGTCCTTTTGAAGAAGCGGCTTTGCGCCGTAAAGGGGTATTTTGCCCATTTTTCAAAAATCATCAAAAGGAGAATGTTATCATATGTGCGGAATCGTTGGATTCATTGGTCAGGAACAGGCGGCCCCCATCCTGCTGGACGGGCTCGCGCATCTGGAATACCGCGGGTATGACTCCGCGGGCGTGGCCGTCATCTCGGCGCAGGGAAAGCTGCAGGTCGAAAAAGCGGTGGGCCGGCTCAAGGTCCTCAGCGAACAGATCCACGGCGGCGCGGACTTAGAAGGCTGCATCGGCCTTGGTCACACCCGCTGGGCGACGCACGGCGCGCCGAACATCATCAACTCTCACCCCCACGTGAGCGAAAACGGCAAGTTCGCCGTCATCCACAACGGCATCATCGAAAACTACGTCGAGATCAAGGAATTTCTGATCGGTCAGGGCATCCGGTTCAAGTCCGAGACCGATACTGAGGTCGTGGCGCAGCTGCTGGAATTCTACTACAACGAGTGCCACGACTTTTTAGAGGCCGTGGGCCGCGTGCTGCGCCGCATCGAGGGTGCCTACGCCCTCGGTATGCTCTGCGCCGACTGCCCGGACCGCATCATCGCCGCGCGCAAGGACGCGCCGCTGCTGCTCGGCTACGGCAAGGGCTGCAACTTCCTCGCCTCCGATGTGACGGCCATCATCAAGCACACGCGCGACGTCGCCTACATGGAAGACGGCGAGGTCGCCGTGCTGACGCGCGAGGGCATCGAGGTCTACGACGCGCTGGAGCAGAAGGTCGAAAAGAAGCACTTTACCATCGACTGGGAGGTCTCCGCCGCGGAAAAGGGCGGCTACCAGCACTTCATGCTCAAGGAGATCATGGAGCAGCCCGAGGCGCTGCGCCGCGCGATCTCCCCGCGCATCAAGGACGGCAGGGTCATCTTCGACGATCTCAAGCTCCCCGTCGAGAAAATGCGCGAATTTACCCGCATTTTCATCGTGGCCTGCGGCTCTTCGTATCATGTCGGCATGATCGGCAAGTACAATCTTGAGCATCTGCTGCGCCGCAATGTCGAGGTCGTGCTCGCGTCCGAATTCCGCTACAGCGACCCCATCGTGGACGATAAGTCGCTCGTCATTGTCATCTCCCAGTCGGGCGAAACGCTCGATACCATGGCCGCGCTGCGCGAGGCGAAAAAGCGCGGCGGCTACATCCTCTCCATCGTCAACGTGGTCGGTTCGTCCATCGCGCGCGAGTCGGACGATGTGCTCTACACCTGGGCCGGCCCCGAGATCGCCGTTGCGACGACAAAGGCCTACTCCACGCAGCTCGCAGTGCTCGACATGATCGGCCTTGCGTTTGGCGAGGCGCTCGGCACGGTGAAAAAGGAGGAGTACGACGAGGCGGTCGCAGAGCTTCAGAAGCTGCCGGAGAAGATGGAGCAGTTCCTCGCGAGCGAGAGCTGCGAGGCCATCCCCAAGTACGCTTCCCAGTATTTCAACCACAATTCTGTCTTCTTCATCGGCCGCAACCTCGACTATGCGCTCGGACTCGAGGGCTCGCTCAAGCTCAAGGAGATCAGCTACATCCACTCCGAGGCCTACGCCTCCGGCGAGCTCAAGCACGGCACGATCTCGCTCATCGAGGACGGCACGCTCGTTATCGCGCTCGGCACCTACGCCCCGCTTTTCGACAAGGCCATGAGCAACGTGGTCGAGGTCAAGGCTCGCGGCGCGGACGTTCTCGCGCTTGCGACCGAGAGCCACCGCGGCGAGATGGCGAAGACCGTCGAAAATGTTATCACGATCCCCGATACGGCGCAGATGCTGCTGCCGTCGCTCGGCGTTGTGCCGCTGCAGCTGTTGGCGTATTATATCGCGCTCCAGCGCGGGTGTGATATTGATAAGCCTCGCAATCTTGCGAAATCTGTCACTGTTGAATAAAAAGGGAGCACCCGAAAGGGTGCTTCTTTTTTGCGCCCGCAGGGCGCACTCTATTATCCCCCACACCGTGTGGGGGACGCGGGAAAGGGGGATATTCTCTTTCTCGAAAGAGAATATCCCCCTTACACCCCCAAGAGAAAGGACGAGGGGAGCCCCCCTCGACCCCCGACATTGGCAGTTTGCAGCTTGAATAACTGCACACGCTGCGCAGTGTGGGTGCGGTGTACATGGCTTCGCCATGAATCCCTGCGAGTCGTTACCGCTTGCAACTGCGCCTTACTATCGTGAGGTGCGAGTGACGCTACCTCGGCGGCAGACTGCGTGCGAAATAGCGGCATTGCTTCGTTCGCCGCATTGTGGAGACTGGCGATAGACGGGAATTACTGCGCACTTCTACAAGATCAGCAGAGCGGCACCCGCAAGGGGTGTGCCGCATCCGTAAGGCGGCAGAGCCGCCAACGGCTGCGCAACAGCGGATAGTAGGAGCAAATCAAATCGTATCGCAGCACCCAACGCGGCAACGCCGCGCGCAGGGAAGTGCAATCGGCAAGCGCCGCATCTCTTCGAGCTGCTCGCTTGCAATGGCGGGGTCAAGGGGCAGAGCCCCTTGCGTTCTCTTGGGGGTCTAAGGGGGCCATTCTCTCACGTGAGAGAATGGCCCCCTTTATTCGCCCCCTGCGCAGCGCAGGGAAATATTTACCCCGCCAGTGCGGCGTTCACCGCATCGACAGAAAATTCCGTCCACGCGAGATCGTCTTTGGCGGCTTGCTCGTCAAGAAACGCGCTGTTCGCAGCTTCATCAATGCTCTCGCCATTCAGCGTGTAAACAGCATTTCCATCACTGCCTTCGGACATGGCAGCAAAATCGTCATAGACCAACACGCCATTTTCAAAGCGGGCGCGGGATGCGCCGTTGTCGAAGGCACCGTTCGACCATTCGAACGTGCCGTCGGCCTTCGGCGACAAAAAGCCGCGGTAGACGACCTGGTTGGCGTAAACCGCGCCATCGTAGCAGGTGAGGATGACGTATTCCTCCTCGCCACTGAAATCGATGTTCAGCACCAGCTCGTCTGCGCCGTCGCCGTCCAGGTCGAGCAGGGCGAAACGGGTGATCGTCCAGTCCATGTCCGAGCCGTCGACGCCCTTGGTGGCGTAGACGGCGGGCGCGCGGAACGAGGCGGTCGTCGCCTCGACGCCGGCGTTGATGAGATTCGCCGTCACGGTGACGTCGCCGGTGAAGAAGTCTTCATACAGGCTGCCCGCCTGCGCGTCAGGCGGGGTGTCGTTTGCGTCCGCCTCCTTCTGCCCGCAGGCGGTCAGGAGCAGCGCGAGGGTCAGCGCGGCAGTGAGGCCGCACTGAAGATGTTTTTTCATATGGAATTCTCCTTTCCGATGTTTGCCGCACAGTCTGCGGCGATATGGATGGTAACATGACTTTAGACGAAAGTCGTTACAAAAAGGTTGCAGTTTGGAGACAAAAAGAAACAAAAAAGAGCGCCTGCGCGCTCTTTCCTTTAGAACAAAAGCGTGACCCCGTGCGTCAGCAGCGTGATGATGCAGCCCGCGATGACGACGCCGAGGAAGATGACCGGCACGGCGCGCTTTAGGCGCATGTTGAGTACGGCGGCGATCAGCGCGCCCGTCCACGCGCCGGTGCCCGGCAGCGGGATGGCGACGAAGATCAAAAGCCCCCACGTCTGGTAGCGGAGCACGTCGGCGCTTTTCGCCTCGGCGCGCGCTTCGAGGTGCGAGATGAAGCCCTCAAGCTTTGGAATATGTATGCGCACCCATTGGAACAGCGGGCGGACAAATAAAATGATAAACGGCACAGGGATCATGTTGCCGACGAGCGACGCGGCAAACGCCACGGGGATCGGCAGCCCCATCGCAACGCCCGCGGGCAGGCCGCCGCGCAGCTCCACGACGGGGAGCATCGAGATGAGCATGGTGAGCAGCGTTTCGCCGAGCGGGGTTTCGTGCAGCCAGAGAGAAAGAGAGTCGAGCATGGTGCGCCTTTCTGAAATGTAAGCGGGATAATACCTCATTTTAAATAAAATGATAGCACGAAACACTTCGCCGCGCAAGGGCCGCGGGATTAAGGTTCTATAAAGGTGCAGGGCCCCGGAATTTCCGGAGCCCTGCGCTTTTGAGTACGAATCAGCGGTTGTTCTTGTTCTGGTTGTTCTGATTCTGGTTGCCGTTCTGGTTCTGATTGGTGTTTTCCTGATTCTGGTTCTTGTTCTGATTATTGCGCTCCTTCATGTGCTCGCCTCCTTTCGCTTTTCTTGCTTGCAGACATAGTGTTGACGGGCAAAAGTAAAAATATACCGTGGGATTTTCACTTTTTCGGACAAATTGTTGTTGACAAACCGGAAAATAGAGCATATACTACTTAAGCAAAACAAAGAAGAGCGGTGCATTCGTTCTCACCCCCAGCAAAGCGAAGGGGTCAATCGTGGAAAACAAAGCCTTCGGGCTTTTTTGTGTCATGGTACGGGTGCAGAATGTTCTGTGCTCGTTTTTTGTTTGCCAAATTCTTTATGAAAAACGGAGGTGCTTCGGTATTAGCAGCAACGTGCATCAGATCAACGAAGAGATCCGGGACAGCGAGATCCGTCTCATCAGTGCGACCGGCGAGCAGCTCGGCATCATGTCTGCCGCGCAGGCGCAGCACATCGCCGACGAGCAGGGGCTTGACTTAGTCAAGATCTCGCCGCAGGCCAAGCCGCCTGTGTGCAAGCTCATGGACTACGGCAAGTTCCGCTTTGAACAGGGCAAGCGCGAAAAGGAAGCCAGAAAGAACCAGCATGTCGTCGAGATCAAGGAAGTGCGCATGTCCCCCGGTATCGACGTGGGCGATTTTAACACCAAGCTCAAAAACGCCCAGAAATTCATTGCCGACGGCAACCGTGTCAAGGTCTCTGTCCGCTTCCGCGGCCGCGAGATGGCACACACGGACATCGGCCGCGATCTTCTTGTGCGCTTTGCAGAGTCCGTCGCCGAGGTCGCCAACCTGGATAAAGAGCCGAAAATGGAAGGCCGCAGCATGTCGATCTTCCTTTCCCCCAAGGCGGGAAAGTAACTTTGAGCGCCACTACAAATACGAAAAGGAGAAACTACTATGCCCAAGCTGAAAACCCACAGCGGTTCCAAAAAGAGATTCAATCTGACCAAGTCCGGTAAGGTCAAGGTCGCCAAGGCTTTCAAGAGCCACATCCTGACCAAGAAGCCCACCAAGCGTACGCGTCGTCTGCGTCAGGGCGGCTATGCTGACAAGACCACTGCCAGCACGATCCGCAAGATGATCCCCTACAAATAATTTACAACGATACGCTTTAAGGAGGCTTATACAATATGGCACGTGTTAAAGGCGCGATGATGACGCGCAAGAGAAGAAACAAGACCCTCAAGCTCGCCAAGGGCTACTGGGGCAACAAATCCCGCCACTTCAAGATGGCCAACGAGCAGGTCATGAAGTCCCTGACCTACGCTTATGTCGGCCGCCGCCTGAAGAAGAGAGACTTCCGCTCCCTGTGGATCACCCGTATCTCCGCAGCCTGCAAGCTCAACGGCATGAACTACTCCACGTTCATGCACGGCCTGAAGACCGCCGGCATCGAGATCAACCGCAAGATGCTCAGCGAGATGGCCATCAACGATCCCGTCGCTTTCACCAAGCTCGTCGAGATCGCGAAGAACGCCTGATTTTATTCGCTAAAAAACACCGCTGCTCATGCAGCGGTGTTTTTTTATTTTCTGCACAAAATGTAGAAAAGATCATAACGACGGAAAGAGGAAGAAACGCATGAGAAAAACGCTCAAACGGAACCTGTCGTATGACGACAGGAACCACCTTTCCTGTGTCTCGCTCTACTGCGACGGCGAAAACGGCAGGCGCGTGCGCCGCACGCGCACCTATCCCACGATGGAGCAGGCCGAGCAGGTCATCGCCGAGTACCGCCGCGCGCAGCTGCTCGGCGGCATGAGCGCGCCTAGGAACGTTTTTGTGGAGGACTGGCTGCGCTGCTCAAACGACTGTATCGCGACTGGGAAAGGCGGCGGAAGCAGGACCCTAAATATAACCCCGAGGGCTACGTCGCCGTCAACGAGGCGGGAAAGCCTTATCAGCCGGACGTTCTGTGCCAACGCATTGCGCAGTTCATCGCCGCGCAGGGCCTCCCGCCGATCTCGCTCCACGGGCTGCGCCACAGCTTTGCGAGCGTCGCCAACAGATAGAATGTGCCGATGTTCAGCATCTCGAAGGCGCTGGGGCACAGCTCAACATCCGTGACGAGCGCGGTGTATATGCACCTTTTCGACGACGCGGTGGCGGACGTGGTCTCGCAGGTGGCGAGCGCCATCACAGGGGCGGAGCCGTGAGCGTCAGGGAAACAGAAACGGCAGCGCGGGCAGGGCAAGGAGCAGCGACAGCAGCGCTTGCAGCGCCTTTCCCTTGAGATAGTACCGCGCGGAGAGGGGAGTGGCCGCGAGCACGCTGAGCGTCTGGCAGTGGACGCTCAGCCCGCCCCAGCCGAGCAGCGCCGCACAGGAAAGAAAACCCGCGCGTGAGCAGGGAAGCGACAGCACGCCGCTCGTGAGCTCTAAAAATCCAAGCAGCAGCGCGCAGGGGAGCGATGAGGCGAAGGCCTCCGGCAGAAAGTGCAGCAACAGCCGCGCAAGCACCGTGAAAAACACGACGAACGCGCTCACATTGAGGCATCCCGTCAGCGCGTTCTGCACCGCCGCGGGAAAGGCTGTGGAAAGATGCTGCGCTTTTGCGCTTTTGTGCGGATATGTTCCATGCGGCACCGGCGGCAACGCGCGGCAGGTGAGAAGACCTGCGCAGAGCGCCGCGGCGACGTGGATGAGGTACAGCGCCGCGCCCGCGCGGCTCGACGAAAACATGCCCGCGCCGCACACGCCGAGCAGAAATCCCGGTCCCGCGTTGTTGCAGAAGGCGAGCAGCCGCTCGCCCTCGTCTCGCGACAGCGCACCGTTTTCCACAAGCTCGGCAGCTGTCCGTGCGCCGACGGGGTAGCCGCCGCAAAGACCCAGCGCCAGTGCGGCCGCGCCCGTACCCGAAAGACCGAACAGCGGCCGCATCAGCGGCGACAAAAGCGCAGAGAGCAGCTCCGACGCGCCGCAGGCGATGAACAGCGACGAGAGCACGAAAAACGGAAACAGCGACGGGATAAGCGTCTGCGCGCAGAGCAGCATCGCGTCCCGCGCCGCCTGTGCGCTGACCTCCGGCAACAGCAGCAGTGCGGAAAAGCAGCACAGCACCGCCAGAAGCGGCAAACGGTCTCTTATTTTCATGCCATCACCTGACCTTCCAGACGAGTCTATGCGCGGGGCAAGCCGAACTTGCCCGCCTGGGACAGGCAAATCCGCGCGAAAGGGCGCATAGGCTTTGCCCAAAGGGGAGATGGACGATGGAACGAAACGAACGGCCGCAGCGCATGCTGGCGCGCATGGCAGAGCTCTTTGACCTGCCGGCGGACATCGTGGCGGGGCTGTGCCATGTGGAGATGCTGGGCGACCGGCAGCTCTTCCTGGAGGGACACAGCGGGATCTTATCCTACGGAACAGAGCAGATCGACGTGGGGGCGGGCTCGCTCATCCTGCGCGTGCGCGGGCAGAATTTGACGCTGCGCAGCATGACCGACAGCGAGGTGCGCATCTTCGGCAAGATCGATGCCGTGGAATATGTGAGATGAGGGAGCTATGCTGAAAAAAGCCGTCAAGCTGCTGCGCGGCAGTGTATGCGTGCGCGCAAAGAGCGCGTACCCCGAGCGGATGCTGAACCTCTGCTCCGCGCGGGGCATCGAATTCTGGGACGTCAGGTGGATCGACGATACGGCGCTGTCGTTCTGCGTGGCACGCGGCGACCTGCGCGCGCTGCGCCGTGCCGCCGAGGGCTGCGGGGCGGAGGTATCTATCGAGCGCACGGCGGGCACGCCGTTTTTCTTCGCGCGCCTGCGCCGACGCCACGCACTGTTCGCCGGCGGCATTCTGTGTGCGGCGCTGCTGCTCGTCAACTCGCTTTTCATCTGGGATTTTGAGGTCACGGGCAACGAGACCGTCCCGACTGAGACGATTTTGCATGCCCTGCGCGAGCACGGCGTCCACCGCGGAACGTTCATCTATTCGTTCCGCTCGCAGGATATCTGCAACCGCGTTTTACCGGAGCTCAAGGACCTCTGCTGGGTGGCGGTCAACGTGCGCGGCTGCAAGGCCTATGTGCAGGTGCGCGAGCGCGTGCGCGCACCCGAGCGGGTAAACGAGAGCGAGCCGACGAACGTCATCGCGGCAAAGCCGGGCCTTATCACCAAGGTCCGCGCGCTGGATGGGGAGAAAAGAGTCCTGCCCGGCACGAGCGTACAGCAGGGCCAGCTTTTGATCGCGGGCGTGGTGGACACGGGCGGCACAGAAAAGCCGAGCGTGACGACGCGCTTTTTAGCGGGCAAGGGCGAAGTCTGGGCACGGACATGGTACGACCTCACCGTCCGCGTGCCGCTCACGTATGAAAAGAAGGTTTACACCGGAAAAGAAAAGCGCAGCCATACCTTGATTTGGGGCGAGAATCGGTTGAAAATTGGTGCAAAAGGGAGTAGCATTTGCAATGTTGATTGTGATAAAATAAAGAATCAAACACAATGGACGCTTTTTGGCCTTTTTGCCCTGCCCGTCACATGGGAGACGGAAACGCTGCTGCCCTACGAATTGGAAGTAACACCACGTTCCCGCGCCGACGCGGAGGCGCAGGGAAAAGACATGCTCGAAACGTATCTTGCCGCCCTCTTGGGGGAGACTGGCAGCGTGACGCAGCGGCGCTTTTCGACCGCTGTGGAGGGCGACACCCTCGTCGTGACGCTCTCCGCCGAGTGTGAGGAGCAGATCGGAAAAGAGGTGCCCATTGCCGTCAGTGAAGGATAACACCGTCAGCCGCGACCGGCCGGCGTCAACATTTTTTCAGGAGGAAACACAGCATGGAACAGCGCATCAGCATCGAACGCATGGAGCAGGCGGTCAATTTGTTCGGCTCATTCGATGAGAACGTGCGGCTGATCGAATCGGAATTCAAGGTCACCATTTCCAATCGCGAGGGCGAACTGCGCGTAAACGGCGAGGTCGAGGACACGATGCTCGCCGTGAAGGCGCTCAATGCACTGATCACGATCTCAAACCGCGGCGAGCCCATCACCGAGCAGAACGTGCGCTACGTGATCTCGCTCGTGCGCACGGGGCAAGAGGACCGCATCAGCGAGCTGACGCAGGACGTCATCTGCATCAGCTCCAAGGGCCGCCCCATCAAGCCCAAGACCATCGGACAGAAGAAATACATCGAGTCCGTTTTGAAAAACACCATCACCATCGGCGTCGGCCCCGCAGGTACGGGCAAAACGTACCTCGCCGTCGCCGCGGCGGTCGCGGCGTTCCGCGAGCGCAAGGTGAACCGTATCATCCTGACGCGCCCCGCGGTCGAGGCGGGCGAGCGCCTCGGCTTCCTGCCGGGCGATCTGCAGAGCAAGGTCGACCCGTACCTGCGCCCGCTGTACGACGCGCTCTTCGACATGCTCGGCGCGGAGACGTACCAGAAATATTTAGAGCGCGGCAATATCGAGGTCGCGCCGCTCGCCTATATGCGCGGCCGCACGCTGGACGACAGCTTTATCATTTTGGACGAGGCGCAGAACACGTCCTGCGAGCAGATGAAAATGTTTTTGACGCGCATGGGCTTTAATTCAAAAATGGTCATCACCGGCGACGTGACGCAGATCGACCTGCCGGCGGACAAGATGAGCGGCCTCAAGCAGGCCGTGCGCGTGCTCAAAGACGTGGAGGGCATCGGCATCTGCGAGCTCACGGACCAGGACGTGGTGCGCCACGTGATGGTCCAGCGCATCATCAAGGCCTATGCGGACTATGAGGCCGCGCGAAACGAAAAGAGGAAAAAGTGATGGCAAAGAGACATTATATTCCCATCACGTCGGACGTGCCCGGCGTGAGCGACAGCAAATGCGCCTTCATCCGCAAGGTCATCCGCACGGCGCTCGCCGCCGAGGGTGTGGACTTCCCCTGTGAGATCGACGTGCGGCTGACGGATGACGAGACCATCCACGAGATCAACCGCGAAATGCGCGAGGTCGATCGCGCGACGGACGTGCTGAGTTTCCCGATGTTCGAGCTTACCCCCGGCGAGCTGCCGGGTGAGGAGGACGCCGACCCCGGAACGGGCCTCGTCCCGCTCGGCGATATGGTCATCTCGCTCGAGCACGTCGCCGCGCAGGCGAAGGAATACGGCCACTCCAACCGCCGCGAGCTGGCGTACCTCGTGACGCACTCGGTGCTTCACCTTCTGGGCTACGACCATCTGGACGAAGGGCCGATGAAAGCGCAGATGCGGGAACATGAAGAGGCAATTATGAAATTGCTCGAACTCGAGCGGTGAGATTCCGCACAGGTGCGGAGGAAAATGCCGCCTGTGGGCGGCAGGAGCACCCCCCCCATTTTCTTTCCCGAGAAAGAAAACGGGCGGTGTGACCGTCCAAAAGAAAGGCGTTTAGATTGGCAGCCTCGATTTTGAACAACTCTTATGCCTCCGGAATGCAACTGCCTGCGCGCGGCGTTGCCGCGTTTGGTGTTGCTATACGACTTGACTCTCTCCTATTATCCGCTGTTGCGCAGCGCGTGTAGTTATTCAAGCACCAGACCGACAATGTCGGGGGTCGAGGGGTTCTCCCCTCGCCTTTCTCTGGGGGTTCCAAAGGGGGTATTCTCTTTGGAAAGAAAATACCCCCCTTGCCCCGCGTCCCCACGGCAGTGGGACAGAACACCGCGCCCTTTGGACATCCAAAAAGAGAATACAGCTTTCGCTGTATGAATAAAAAACGTTCAACGAACAAAAGAAAGTTGAGGATCACCTATCATGAACAAAACGAAAACCGCTATGATCACTGTCTGCGGACGGCCTAACGTCGGCAAATCCAGCCTGACGAACGCCCTTGTGGGCGAGAAGATCGCCATCGTGTCGAACAAGCCCCAGACCACGCGCAACCGCATTTACGGCGTGGTGAACCGCGGCGACACGCAGTACGTGCTGCTCGACACGCCTGGATTCCACAAGGCGCGCAACCGCCTGGGCGACTACATGGTCAAGGTCACGCGAGAATCCATCGCGGACGTGGACGCGGTGCTGCTGCTCGTTGAGCCAGTGGCGCACGTCGGCATCCCTGAGGCCGAGCTCATCGAAAAGATCAAGGCTTCTCACCTGCCAGCGATTTTGTGCATCAACAAGATCGACACTGTCGAGAAAAAGGACGACCTGCTCGCCGTCATCGCGGCCTACAGCGAGGCGTATGCGTTTGACGCCATTATCCCCATTTCCGCGCGCACGCACGAGGGGCTGGACGATCTGATGAACGAGCTCGGTAAGTACGCCTCTGAGGGCCCGCAGCTCTTTCCCGACGGCATGACGACTGACCAGCCCGACCGTCAGGTCGTGGGCGAGATCGTGCGCGAAAAGCTGCTGCGCAACCTCGATAAAGAGATCCCACACGGCACGGCCGTCGAGATCACGCGCTTTATTGAGCGCGACGACGAGGTCATCGAGGTCGACGCGACCATCTACTGCGAAAAGGCAAGCCACAAGGGTATCATCATCGGCAAAAACGGCGCGATGCTCAAGAAGATTTCGACCGAGGCCCGCCGCGACATCGAGCGCTTCATGGGCACAAAGGTCTACCTCGAGACTTGGGTCAAGGTCAAGGAAAACTGGCGCGACAATATGAACTATATCAGAAGCTTCGGCTACGACGAACAGTAAGCTGCGCAGAAGAGGGGAAACGCCGGTTTTCCTGCGAGCGTGAGCAAGCCGCCGCGTGCGCGGCGTCATTCGGAGCGTCAGCGGAGAATGCCATGGGGCGAATTCATTTCGCCCGTCAATGGCTTAATGGGTTCCCGCGCGGCGGCAGGCCGCGTGGGACAAACTGGCGCGACAATATGAACTATATCAGAAGCTTCGGCTACGACGAACAGTAAGAAGGAAAAACATGTCCGATAAGAAAGAAAAGAAGACCGATGACAGCGGCAATTGTATGATTTTTGGTATGCTGATCGGCATGAGCATCGGCTTTGCACTGGGGCAGCCGCTTTTTAACAACATAGCCGCCGGTATGGCGAGCGGTACGTGCATCGGTATGGCGATCGGCTGCTTCATTGACTGCATCAAAAAGCAGTAATAAATTTTCCCAGCCATAGTTCGCGGGAGTTTTCCTCATGCTAAGCATGAGGTGAGGGATTTGCGAAACGGATATTTCGCGCTGTTTTTGAAAACCGGGGAGCCGATTTTTTATTTACTGGCAGTAAATGATACCCCTTGAGGGGTGAGGAATTTTCCCCTGCACCGTGCAGGGAATGCGGGAAAGGGGGATATTCTCTTTCTCGAAAGAGAATTCTTCCTTTTTCGCACAGGTGCGAATGTCAATGCGGCACAAGTGCCGCGTGATGCGACCCCCATTTTCTTTCCCGAGAAAGAAAACGGGCGTCGCCCGTCCAAAAGAAAGGCGTTTCCCATTGCAAGCGAGCAGCTCGAAGAGCTGCAATGCTTGCCGATTGCACTGCCCTGTGCGCGGCGTTGCTATACGATTTGACTTGCTCCTATCATCCGCTGTTGCGCAGCCGTTGGCGGCTTTGCTGCCTTACGGATGCGGCACACCCCTTGCGGGTGCCGCTCTGCCCATCTTGTAGAAGTACAGCCTAATTTCCGCCTACTGCCAGTCTCCACAATGCGGCGAGCGCAGCAATGCCGCTATTTCGCACGCAGTCTGCCGCCAAGCAAACGTCACTCGCGCCTCACGATAGTAAGGCGCGGTTGAGAGTTGTCGCGAATCGCAGAAGATTCATGGCGAAGCCATGTACACCGCACCCGATTCCGCAGGCTGCGCAGCTCTTCGAGCTACAAACTGCCAATGTGCGGGGTCGAGGGGGGCTCTCCTTGCCTTTCTCTGGGGGATCCAAAGGGGGTATTCTCTTTGGAAAGAGAATACCCCCTTTGACCGGCAGCAGCGCCTACGCGCTGCATTCCCCCTCCGCGCTCTGCGCGGAAAAACGCATCCCGCCTGCAAGGCAACCACCCTTTACACCCCTTGGTGTAAAACAATTTAGAGGAGTTTTATGTCAGAAAAACTCGTGACCAAAGGCATCGTCCTTCGCGCGACGGCGACGAAGGAGGCCGACTACATATTGAATATTCTGACCGACTCGCTCGGGCAGATCGCGGTCGTGGCGCGCGGGGCGCGGCGCAAGGGAAGCCGCATCGCCGCGGGCAGTGAGCTTCTGGCTTTTTCCGAGCTCGTACTCTATCAGCGCGGGAACTGGTACTACCTCGACGAGGCGTCAACGATCTCGCTGTTCGACGGTATCCGGCAGGACATTGAGCTACTGTCGCTCGCGTCGTATTTTGCCGAGATGACCGAGTGCGTCACGGCGGAGGACGAGCCCGTACCGGAGATCTTATCGCTGCTGCTCAACTCGCTCTATGCGCTCGACACGCTGCAAAAACCGCAGAGCATCGTCAAGGCGGCGTTTGAGCTCAAGTTACTCGCTCTTTCGGGCTACGAGCCGCTGCTCGACGGCTGCGCCGTCTGCGGCACGCACAACCCGAAAGAGCCGGTGTTTGACGCGCAGCAGGGCGTGCTGCTGTGCAGGGAGTGCGCGGGCCACGGCGGGGGCGGCCTTCTGCCGCTGGACGCGGGCTCGTTCGCGGCGATGCGCCATGTGCTGTTTTCCGAGCCGAAGCGGATGCTGTCGTTTTCCCTCTCGGGCGAGACGGAAAAGCGCTTTGCCGCAGCGTGCGAGGTGTTTGCGCAGGTGCAGCTTGACCGGCGATTCAAAACGCTGGACTTCTACAAAAGCATGAAAATTGACAACTAAACGAAATATTTGTCGAAAGAAATACGAATCGAAATCAAAATTTCGGAGAAAACTATGAGTGAACTGTTTGAAAAATCCATCCGCGTGCTGGAACTGCCGCGGCTATTGGAGATGCTCGAGCATCACGCGGTGAGCGCGGAGGCCAAGGCGCGGGCGCGACGGCTGACGCCATCGGATGATTTCGGCGAGGTCAACCGCCTGCTCGACGAGACGGACGCGGCGCGCAAGATGATCATGCTGCGCGGCAGCCCTGCCTTTGGCGGCGTGCGCGACGTGGGCGAAGCGCTCTCCCGCGCCGAGCGCGGAGGCATGCTCAACACGCGGGAGCTTCTCGACATCGCGGGGCTTCTCACGAATGTGCGCCGCGTGCAGGATTATTATAAGGAGGACGAGGAGGGGACGGTCATCGACAAGCTCTTCCTCTCCCTGCACCCGAACCGCTTTCTGGAGGAGAAGATCACGACCGCGATCCTCGACGAAAACGAGATCGCCGACGCGGCCTCGCCCGAGCTCGCAGAAATTCGCCGCCACAAGCGCGCGGCGGCGGCCAAGGGCCGCCAGATCCTGCAGCGCATCATTTCGTCCCCGAGCTACCGGAACGTTTTGCAGGACGCGCTGATCACGCAGCGCGGCGGGCGCTTCGTCGTGCCGGTGAAGGCCGAGTGCCGCGGCGAGCTGCCGGGCCTCGTGCACGACACGTCCTCGAGCGGCGCGACGATCTTCGTCGAGCCGATGGGCGTGGTGCAGGCCAACAACGAGCTCAAGGAGCTCGAAGCAAAAGAGGAGAAGGAGATCGACCGCATCCTCTACGCCCTCTCGGGCGAGGCGGCGAGCTTCAGCCGCGACATTCTGTGGGATTATGACATTCTCGTCCACCTCGACCTCATTTTCGCGCGCGGCGAGCTGAGCTACCGCATGAATGCCATGCGCCCTGAGCTCAAAAAGGACGGCAGCGTGTATCTGCGCCATGCGCGCCACCCGCTGCTCGACCCCGCGAAGGCCGTGCCCATCGACATTGAGCTCGGCCGCAGCTTCGATACGCTTGTCATTACAGGCCCGAACACCGGCGGCAAGACCGTGAGCTTAAAGACGCTCGGCCTCCTCTGCCTGATGACGCAGTGCGGCCTGCATATCCCCTGCGACGACCGCAGCGCCGTGAGCATCTTTTCCTCGGTGTTGGCCGACATCGGCGACGAGCAGAGCATCGAGCAGAGTTTGTCGACCTTCTCGGCGCATATGAAAAACATCGTGCAGATCTTGGACGAGGCGGACGAGCACTGCCTGATCCTCTTCGATGAGCTGGGCGCGGGCACCGACCCCGTTGAGGGTGCGGCACTGGCCATCGCCGTCATCGAGCAGGCGCGTTCACAGGGTGCGAAGATCGCTGCGACGACGCACTACGCCGAGCTCAAGACCTTCGCCATGACGACCGCGGGCGTGGAGAACGCGAGCTGCGAGTTCGACGTGGAAACGCTCTGCCCGACCTACAAGCTGCTCATCGGCATTCCCGGCAAGTCGAATGCCTTTGCGATCTCGAAGCGGCTGGGGCTTTCCGAGGCCGTCATTGAAAAAGCCAAGGCGCAGATGGACAGCGAGAGCATCCGCTTTGAAGACGTGCTGACGCAGCTGGAGCAGAAGAGGCAGCAGTTAGAGAAAGAAAAAGCCGAGGTCGACCGCCTTTACGCCCAGCGCGAGGAGGACGCGCGCAAGGCGCGCGAATTCCGCACGCAGATGGAGCGTGCAAAGGAGAACGCGAGAAGCCGCGGCGAAGCCGAGGCCAAGCGCCTTTTGGCTGAGGCCAAGTCCGTCGCGGACGACACGTTCCGCGAGCTCGACGCGCTGCGCAAGCAGCAGAAAAAGCTCGATGCCCAGCAGATGAACGCCCAGCGCGCCGAGATCATGCACAACATCAAGCAGGCGCGTGACGCTGCGGGCGTGCGCGACGAGAGCGCGGAGCCCATCCCCAAGCCCTCGCGCCCGATTCAGGTCGGCGATCTGGTCGAGATCCCCGGTACGCGCCGTCAGGCCGAGGTCACAGCTGTCAAGGACGGTACGCTGACGCTCAAGGCAGGCGTTTTGCAGATGAAGGTCAAAGCCGACGAGGTCCGCCTCATCGAGGCGGCGGAGCGCGCGGCCACGGCCAAAAAGCAGCCGCAGTTTGCCCCCTCGCAGCGCATTCTGCGCACGGCGTCCGCTGCGCGCGAGCTCGATATCCGCGGCATGGAGACGCTGGAGGCCGAAAGCGTGCTCGACAACTATATCGACGCCGCTGTCATGGCGCATCTCGAGACCGTGACGATCATCCACGGCAAGGGCACGGGCGCGCTGCGCAAGGCGGTGCACGCGAGCCTCCGGCGCAACAAAGCCGTCAAGGGCTTCCGCCTTGGCAACTATGGCGAGGGCGAGTCGGGCGTCACTGTGGTCGAGTTGAAATAAATGCCTGCTCGGGGAAGCACTTTGTCTGTGTTTATTGCCAAATCCGCGCCATTTCGCGCGAAATGGCATTGACGAATCGGCCCCCGATGGTATATGATACGATAAAGTCCGAAAGATTTTTTTGGAGAGGGAGTAGTAACGATGTATACTCAGAATGTTACGATCAACAATGAAGTAGGCCTGCATGCTCGTCCTGCCACGTTCTTCATTCAGAAGGCCAACGAGTTCAAGAGCGGCATCTGGCTGGAGAAGGATGAGCGTCGCGTGAACGCCAAGAGCTTGCTGGGCGTGCTGTCCCTCGGGATCGTCAAGGGCACGACCATCACGCTGCTGGCCGACGGCGCGGACGAAAAGGAAGCCGTGACCGCTCTGTGCGAGCTGGTTTCCAACAATTTCGGCGAATAACAAACAACCAGGAAAGGCGGCTTCCACAGGAAGCCGCCTTTTTCCATTTTACCGGCACCATTCGACCGGATATACTATTATATATTATAATGTAGAGATGAAAAGGAAGGAGGGAATGTCCCATGACGAAGCAGGAGCTTTTGGACAAGGCGAACGACCTGCCGCTCGCGCCGGGAGTCTATCTGATGATGGACAAGACCGGCTGCGTCATTTACGTCGGCAAGGCGAAAAAACTCAAAAACCGCGTCAGCCAGTATTTTCAGGAGAATTCCTCCCACAATGAGAAAACGCGCCGCATGGTCTCACAGGTCGACCACTTTGACACGATCTTTGTCTCGACCGAGTTCGAGGCGCTGATCCTTGAAAACTCGCTCATCAAGCAGCACATGCCGCGCTACAATATTTTATTAAAGGATGACAAGGGCTATCCCTTTGTGCGCCTCGGCACAGAGCACTATCCGCGCTTTACGATGGCCTCTAAGCCTGCGGACGACAACGCGCTGTACTTTGGCCCGTTTGGCGGACGAAACGAGACGCGCGCGGCCATCGACGCGATCTGTGCGGCATTCCGCCTGCCGACGTGCAGCCGCAAATTCCCGCGCGACATTGGAAAGGAGCGGCCCTGCCTCAACCATCACATGGGGCGCTGCGACGCGTTCTGCCGCGGCACGCCGGATGAGGACGAGTACATGCGCCGCATCGGGCAGGCCGAAGAGCTGCTGAACGGCCACTACCGCCGCTTAACGCGCGCGCTGCGCGAGGAGATGGAGCAGGAGGCCGCAGATCTGCACTTTGAGCAGGCGGCGGCACTGCGCGACCGCATCCGCGCCATCGAGGTGCTGGGCAAGCGCCAGAAGGTCATCGCCGGCATCTGCGCCGATACCGATATCTGGGGCGTTTACCGCGGCGCGCTCAAGTGCGGCAGCGCCGTGCTGCACATTGAGGACGGCTGCGTGACGGGCCGAGACTTGAACCTCTTCGCCGCACCGCAGGACGAGAGCGAGCAGATGATCTTGTCTGCATTACTGCCGCAGTATTACCTCAATAAGAGCGTGCTGCCGCGCGAAATTTTGCTGCCCTGCGAGATCGAGGGCGCGGACGAGCTTGCGCAGATCCTGACCGAGCGCGCGGGCCGCAGGGTGACGCTCCACGTCCCCCAGAGGGGCGAGAAGGCGGAACTCCTTGCCATGGCGCAGCGCAACGCGCGCGAGGATGTCGAGCGCGTGACGACCGCGCAGGAGCGCGAGAACCGCACGCTGACGCAGCTTGCGGGGATGCTCTCACTCCCCGAGCCGCCCGAGCGCATGGAGTCCTACGATATCTCGAACACCGGCGCGAGCGACATCGTTGCATCGATGGTCGTCTATGAGGGCGCAAAGCCCAAGAAGAGTGCCTACCGGAGATTCAAGATCAAGAGCCTGTCGGCCCACCCGGACGACTATGCCTCCATGGAAGAGGTGCTCACGCGCCGCATCCAGCGCTATCTGGACGGGGACGAGAAATTCAGCCCCCTGCCGGACGTCATGCTCATCGACGGCGGCATCACGCACGCGGGCGTCGCCGAGCGCGTGTGCGCGCAGATGCACGTGCACGTGCCGATCTTCGGCATGGTCAAGGACGACCGCCACCGCACGCGCGCGCTCGTCACCGCACAGGGCCGCGAGATCGACCTGCACGCCGCGCCGAACGTCTTCGCCCTGATCGGTCAGATCCAGGAGGAGACGCACCGCTTTGCCATCACGTTCCACCACGAGAGCCATTCGCGGTCCTCGACCCGCTCGGCGCTCGACGGCATTCCGGGCGTCGGCAAGGTGCGCGCTCAGGCGCTGCTCAAGACGTTCAAGAGCGTTAAGGCGATTCGGGAGGCGGACATTTTCGCCCTTGAACGTGTGCTGCCAAAAGACGCCGCCGCGTCCGTCTACCTTCATTTTCACGGGGAAACGGACGAAAAAAAGGATGAAATGTAACTTCCTCTGCGATCGCCCATTTGACGGGAAAAGCGAAAAAGAAGCGAGATTTTTGTGACCTTTGCCAACAAAAATCAAAAAATCAGGTTGACATAAATGAATTTCAATAAATGAATTTTCAAAAAGTCAAACTTGCATATTTTGGCATCGCGACACGCTGTTGAGGCGGCTTTTCGTCCCCTGCGCCCGGAAAGGGCACAGGGGGCGTTCCTTTGCTGTCCGAGGGGATAGAGCGTGCGGCGGAGAAGCAAAAAAGCCAGTGTTTGCAGGGCTTTCCGCGTTTTTGCCGCCTTGCGGGGCGGGAGCGGGACACACCCGGCCTGCTCCCAAGAGTTTTTTGCCCGCTCGGACGGGACAAAGAGCGTCGGCAGGTGCACCGCCTCTTCGCCGCCGAAATGGCGGCGAGGCGGGGGAGAGGGGTGACGATGGTTTACATAAATCGAGAAAATCACGAATTCGATGACTTAAATCGCAACTTTTAGAAGATGAAAATAAGAAAAATATCGAAAATTTTATAAAATACAGAACTTTTGGCGAACAAACGGCGGAAACTTGACAAATCCTTTTTCAGGCGGTATACTGCCAGCAAGTTTTGGAAAAGTTACATTTTGTAATCTTTTCCGGACGCAGCGCACTTCCTCAGCTGCGCGAAGCTGCGGCGGCTCACGCCGCGAAAAAAGGAGTATCCCATGCAGAAGTTTTTGAAAAATTTGTTCACAGCCCAGCGCTGCCGCAGAGCGATGTTCTTTCTGCTCTTCGCGGCTGTGATGCTGCTGAACAGTTCGCCCGAGCTGCGCGCGGACGCGCTGTACCTCATCGCCGACGGCGATACGGTCAGCGTGCTCGACGGCACGACGGACATCCCGCAGGAGCGCGTCATTGTCACCGGCGCGCAGAGCGGTGACGCGGAAGTCACGCTCCCTGCCGGTGAAAAGGTGACGGTGACACACGGCGACGACATCGAGTACGCCACCACGAGAAACGGCGAGCGCGTCAGCGAGCTGCTGCGCCGTTTGCAGATCTCGGTCAGCCCGCTTGAGATGGTGCTGGTCGACGTCACGGAGGAAGAGGTCGAGATCACCGTTGCCTCTGACTTCACCTACTATGAGACCGCCACCGAGGTGGCTCCCCACACCACGCTGACCTCCACGTCGTACCGCATCCCCAAGGGCGAGACGCAGGTCGTCCAGCAGGGCATCGACGGCACGCGCGACATCGTTTACGAGGTCGTGTATGCCGACGGCCAGTTTGTCTCCCGCCAGGCGGTGGAGGAGAAGAACGACACCTCCGTCGCGGAGATCACCTACACCGGCACGCTCGTCGACAAGGCGCAGAGCGGCGACACGGTCAAGTCCGTTGTCACCGAGAGCGACGGCAGCGGCTATCTTCTGATGAAGTCCGGCGATTCCGTCCACTTCTCCGGCTCGATGAAGGTCACCTGCACGGCCTATACCGCGGGCTACGGCGGCGTGGGCACCAGAACGGCCACGGGCACAACGGTCCACGTCGGCACCGTCGCAGTGGATAAGAAGGTCATTCCCCTCGGTACCGAGATGTTCATCGTCGGCTCGTCGGGCTACACCTACGGCAACGCTGTGGCTGAGGACACCGGCGTGCGCGGCGCGGCGATCGACCTCTATATGAATTCCTATCAGGAGTGCAAGCAGTTCGGCCGCCAGAAGAACTCGACGGTCTACTTCCTCGACTGAGCGGGGCGGTTTGTCGAATAGTACGATAAATGTATGTTCCGGATGCGTATGTTGCGCATCCGGAACATTTACTTTATTGCGGTGATGTGATACAATTACCGGCAGGAACTGAAAGGAGAACACAGGATGAAAGCCATTATCACGGTACTGGGAAAAGATCAGGTCGGTATTATCGCGGGCGTCAGCTCACTGCTGGCAAAGTGGAACGTGAACGTTCTGGATATCAGCCAGACGATTTTGCAGGAAAATTTCACCATGGTCATGCTGGTGGATCTCGAAAATTGTTCGCTCTCTTTTACGGAACTGACGGAAAAGCTGAGCGCCCTCGGCGCGGAGATGGACATTGCGATCCGCATGCAGCGGGAGGACATCTTCAACGCGATGCACAAGATCTGAGCGGGGAGGGAAAGAATCATGCTAAGCCGCAATGATATTCTGGAAACGATCCGTATGATCGACCAGCAGCATCTGGATATCCGCACGATCACGATGGGCATCTCGCTCCTCTCCTGCGCGGACAGAAGCGCAGAGCGTGCGTGTGAAAAGATCTACGACAAGATCAGCCGCTATGCAGAGCGCCTGGTCGCAACGGGAGAAGAGATCGAGCGGGAATTCGGCATTCCCATCGTCAATAAGCGGGTTTCCGTCACACCCATCGCGCTGGTCGCCGCCGCGTCGGAGACGGAAGACTATGTCCCGTTTGCCAAGGCGCTTGACCGCGCGGCCAAAAATGTCGGTGTTAACTTTATTGGCGGTTTTTCGGCGCTTGTGCAAAAGGGCATGACGGACGCCGACCGGAAGCTGATCGCTGCGATCCCCGAGGCGCTGGCCTGTACGGACCTTGTGTGCTCATCGGTCAACGTCGGCTCGTCCAAGGCGGGAATCAACATGGATGCTGTCGCCCTGATGGGGCAGACGGTGAAAAAGACGGCGGCGCTCACGGAAAAACAGGGCGGCTTTGGCTGCGCCAAGCTTGTAATCTTCTGCAATGCGGTAGAGGATAACCCCTTCATGGCGGGCGCGTTCCACGGCGTGGGCGAGCCGGAGAAAGTGATCAACGTCGGCGTTTCCGGGCCGGGCGTTGTGTATCACGCGCTGCAAAGCGTCAAGGGTCAGCCGTTCGACGTGGTGGCGGAGACCGTGAAGAAAACGGCGTTCCGCATCACACGCATGGGTCAGCTCGTCGCGCAGGAGGCGAGCCGCAGGCTCGATACGCCGTTTGGCATTGTCGATCTTTCCCTTGCGCCCACGCCCGCCGTCGGCGACAGCGTGGCCCGCATTCTGGAGGAAATGGGGCTTGAGGTCTGCGGCACGCACGGTACGACCGCCGCGCTCGCCCTGCTCAACGACGCGGTGAAAAAAGGCGGCGTGATGGCGTCCTCCTCGGTGGGCGGCTTATCCGGCGCATTTATCCCCGTCAGCGAGGACGAGGGCATGATCGCCGCGGCGTCGTCCGGCGCGCTGACGCTCGACAAGCTGGAGGCGATGACCTGCGTGTGCTCCGTAGGACTTGACATGATCGCGCTTCCGGGCGACACGAGCGCAGAGACCATTGCTGCCATCATCGCCGATGAGGCGGCCATCGGCATGATCAACACGAAGACGACTGCGGTGCGCGTCATCCCTGCGCCTGGCTGTAAGGTGGGCGACACGGTGGAGTTCGGCGGACTTCTCGGCTCGGCACCGGTGCAGGCGGTCCACCCTTATTCGAGCGCGGAGTTCATTGCGCGCGGCGGCAGAATTCCCGCGCCGCTGCACAGCCTGAAGAACTGAAAAAAGCGGACAGCCTTGACTGTCCGCTTTTTTTATATAGAATTCGTCTTTTCAGAACAGCAGCTCGTAGCCCATCTTGATGAAGAGAAGCCCCAGCACGACAAAGATCATGCCGCGCACGCGCTTGCTGCCGCCCTTCATGGCGTAGCGCGCGCCGCAGTAGGCACCCAGCATATTGCAGGCCGCCGCGGGGAGCGCCAGCAGCCACCAGACCTTGCCGCTGAAGATGAACAGCACCGCCGAGGCGACGTTGGAGCAGAGGTTTGCGATCTTTGCGCAGCCCGACGCCGTGAGGAGGTCCATCGAAAGTGCCATCGTAAACGCCATGATCATAAACGTGCCCGTGCCCGGGCCGATGAGCCCGTCATAGCAGCCAAGACCCAAACCGATGAGCGCGGCGCGCGTCAGCTCCTGCTGCGGCGTGTACTCGCGCGCGGGTGCGTCATTTTCCTTGCCGAAGTCCTTTTTGAGCATCAGCAGGATCGCCGCGCAGGGCAGCGCGACGAGCATCATGATCTTCAGAATGTCCTCGTTGATGAGCAGAGCGATCTTTGTGCCGATGGCCGCGCCGAGCAGCGCGCCGATCCCCGAGACGATGGCGGGACGCAGCAGGACCTTGCCGCCGCGAAAGTATTTGAACGAGGCGAGCGCCGTGCCGGTGCCGTTGACGACCTTGTTCGTCCCCATTGCAAGGTGCGCGGGGATGCCGGCCATCAGATAGGCGGGAAGCGTGATAAGTCCGCCGCCGCCGGCGACGGAGTCGACAAAGCCGCCAAGAAAGATGAGCGGCAGAACAACGATCAGAATTTGCGGTGTGAGCTCCATGAAAGTCTCCCTCTTTTCCTGAGATTTCTGCATTTTATCACACGGGAAAAATTTTTACTACTCTTTTGCTCAAAATATGGTAGAATCATTTTACAATTTTTTACGCCCAGCGCGCAGAAAGGAACCACGCTATGGAACGCAATGACAAAGCTGCCATCGAGGCGCTTTTAAAGCGCCACGGTTTTCATTTTTCCAAGTCCATGGGGCAGAATTTTTTGATCGACCCCGCCATCCCCTATGAGATCGCCGAGAGCTCGCGCGCAAACGAGCAGAACGGCGTGCTCGAGATCGGCCCCGGCATCGGCGCACTGAGCCACGAGCTCTGCGAGCGCGCGGGCAAGGTGGTGGCCGTGGAGCTTGACAAGACGCTGCTGCCGATCCTGGACGAGACCATGGCGCGCTTTGACAACTTCGAGGTCGTGTCCGCCGATATTTTGAAAACCGATATTCCTGCGCTTGTGCGTGAGAAATTCGCGGGCCTCACACCCATCGTGTGCGCAAACCTGCCCTACAACATCACGACGCCCGCCATCACCGCGCTCATCGAGTCGAAGTGCTTCGAGAGCATCACGGTGCTGGTGCAGAAGGAGGTCGCCGAGCGCCTCTGCGCCGCGCCGGGCACGAGCGCCTACGGCGCGTTCTCCGTCTTCATGCAATACTACACGGAGCCGGAATACCTTTTCGCTGTGCCGCGCGAGTGCTTCGAGCCGCAGCCGAAGGTCACGTCCGCCGTGCTGCGCGCCGTCGTGCGCAGGGAGCCTCCGGTCGAGGTCGAGGACGAGAAGTTCTTCTTCCGCGTGGTGTACGCCGCGTTCGCCCTGCGGCGCAAGACGCTTGTCAACAGCCTGATGACGGCATTCGGCAGCCAGCTCACAAAAGAGCAGGTCACGCAGGCGGTCACGTCCTGCGGCTTAGAGGCCAACATCCGCGGCGAGCGGCTGGGGCTCAGTGAATTCGCCGCGCTGTCCGCCGAGATCGCCGCATTACTGTGACAGCACAGAAGCATCTATTCAAAAAATTGATAAACCATATGGTTGCTATTGATAAGACATTCTGCTACAATTTTCGGCAGAAAGGAGTCAAACTCAATAGCAGCCATTTTTCCTGTGCATCGGTTAGCTCCCTGCCGCCCCAAAGCGGCACAGCACACCACACAAGACGCGGTGCAAAATTTTTCTTTTTCATTACACCGTGAACATGCTACGAGGGAAAGAACAAATGACGAATTTGACGAACAACAAGGCCGTTTTGTCGTGGATCGACGAAATGACCGCCATCACCAAGCCGGACAAGATTGTCTGGATCACGGGGGAAGAGGAACAGCTCGACGCGCTGCGCGAGCAGGCCGTCAAGGAGGGCATCCTCATCAAGCTCAACCCGGACAAGCTCCCGGGATGCTACCTGCACCGCACCGACCCCGACGACGTGGCACGCGTGGAGGACCGCACGTTCATCTGCTGTGAAAAGGAAGAGGACGCAGGCCCCACGAACCACTGGGTAGAGCCCAAGGAAATGTACGAAAAGATGTACGCCCTGGCCGACGGCGCCTATAAGGGCCGCACCATGTACATCATCCCGTACTCCATGTCCATTATCGGCTCTCCGTTCGCCAAATACGGCTTTGAACTGACCGACTCCATTTACGTCGTGCTCAACATGCACATCATGACCCGCATCGGCAAGGCCGTGTGCGACGCGCTCGGCGATGATACGGGCTTTATCAAGGGCCTGCACTGCCAGTGCAACCTCGACAAGGACAACAAGTACATCGTCCACTTCCCGCAGGACAATACGATCATCTCGATGAACTCGAACTATGGCGGAAACGTGCTTCAGGGCAAGAAGTGCTTCGCGCTGCGCATCGCCTCGAACCTCGGCCGTCAGGAGGGCTGGATGGCCGAGCACATGCTGATCCTCGGCATCCAGAACCCGCGCGGCGAGATCAAGTACATCTCCGCCGCCTTCCCTTCCGCCTGCGGCAAGACGAACCTCGCCATGCTCATCCCGCCCGAGGGCCTGCAGCGCTGGGGCTGGCGCGTCTGGTGCGTGGGCGACGATATCGCGTGGCTGCGCGTCGGCAAGGACGGCAGACTCTGGGCCGTGAACCCCGAAAACGGCTTTTTCGGCGTTGCGCCCGGCACATCCATGAAGTCGAACCCCAACGCGCTCATTTCCACGCACAAGGACACGATCTTTACGAACGTCGCGCTTGACCTCAGCGACAACACCGTCTGGTGGGAGGGCCTCAACAAGACGCCGCCCGCGCGCGCCATCGACTGGCGCGGCCGTCCCTGGACGCCGCAGAGCCCCGAAAAGGCCGCGCACCCCAACAGCCGCTTCACCGCGCCCGCGCGCAACTGCCCGTGTCTGAGCCCCGAGTTTGACAATCCCGAGGGCGTGCCCATCAGCGCCATCGTCTTCGGCGGCCGCCGCGCGAAGACCGCGCCGCTCGTTTACCAGTCCTTCAACTGGCAGCACGGCGTGTTTATCGGCTCGATCATGGCGTCGGAGACCACCGCCGCGGCGACGGGCCGCGTCGGCGTTGTGCGCCGCGACCCGATGGCGATGCTGCCGTTCTGCGGCTACCACATGGGCGACTACTGGCAGCACTGGCTCGACATGGGCAAGAAGATCCCCAAGCCGCCGAAGATCTTCAATGTCAACTGGTTCCGCACCGACGAGGACGGCAACTTCGCCTGGCCCGGCTTTGGCGACAATATGCGTGTTTTACAATGGATCATCTCGCGCGCCGACGATGAGATCGGCGCGGCGGAGACCGCGCTCGGCTACGAGCCAAACACCCACGATATCGACATGGAGGGGCTTGAAATGTCGATGTACGACATGCGCCGCCTGCTCTCGGTCGACCGCGAGCTCTGGCTCCAGGAGTGCGAGGACGCGCGTGAGTATTACGAGAAGATCGGCAAGGTGCCGCCTGAGCTCTACGAAGAGCTCGACGCGCTCGAAATGAGATTGAACCGCGGCTATAAGGTCAAGCACGAATAAAACGAAGCAATGCAAAAAAGGAACCGCTCGAAGAGCGGTTCCTTTTTACGTAAAGAGCCTCGCAGAGTTTTACCCGCAAGGGGTACGCGGCATCCGTAAGGCGGCAGAGCCGCCAACGGCTGCCCAGGCGTTCGCGCACGGTGCAGAGCGCAGCGAAACTTTCTCAAGAAAGCGGCTTCACCGCTTTCTTGAAGCTATCTTACGACGCCAAACTGGAAGAGATAGTCTCTCCACATCGGATAGTACGCGGCCTTGACGTGGACGCCGTCGCCAGAGTATTCCGGCGTCAGCGCGCCGGTAGAGTCGTCGAAGACGGGATTGCAGTCGATATAGAAGACCGTTTCGTTGTCGGCGAGCTTTTGGAGCTCGGCGTTGCGTGCGTCGATGGTCGAATTCTTAAAGAACGTCGCGTCGGACTTTTCCTGCGTCGTGTGGAAAATGGCCTGCAAAAAGATGATGGCGTCAGGCTGGAGCTCGCGCACTTCGTCGAGCAGGACCTTGTACTGTGCGGCCCAGCTTTCCGCCGTGCCGGTGCCGAGCTCGTTGATGCCGAGCATCAGGTAAATTTTGCCGTAGTGCTTGCCGGAGAGCGCCTGCGCAAGCGTCTGCTTGCCGGGGAACTCCGCCTTTTCGACCGCCGACCAGACGGTCAGCCCGTTGTGGCAGAGGTAGTCGGCGTTATTGAGGCCCGCATAGTCCTTGAAGCCGTCGGTGTGCGAGTCGCCGATGAACAGCGCGTCGTCAAAGTAGCTCGCGTCCACCGTGGTGAAGGGGGAGTCGGGCTCTTCCGGTTCGGGCTCCGGTTCGGGCTCCGGTTCCGGGTCCGGAAGCGGAGCGGGGTCTGGGACGGGAGGAGGTTCGGGCGCTTTGGGCTCGCTCCACGGGTAGACCCCGTCTGCGGCCGCTGTGGCCATTGCCGCGACGGGCGGCGTCGCGGCATCCAGTTTTTCAAGATAATCCTGATACACGCCGGTGGGATCGAGCGCGGCGTAAGCGTTGAGCGCCAGCGCGCTGACAAAGCACAGCGGCAGCAGGAAAAAGGGACGAGAGGACATGAAAGGTCTCCTTAGAAACGGGAATAGAGGAAGGCGTTGCCCGACGAGGTGGCGATGAAGTACACGCACACCCAGAAGAGCAGAAACAGCGGGAGCTGGACGAGTAAACTGCCGCGGTGCTTTTCATAAAAGCGGCGCGGCTGCGGCAGACAGAAGAAGACGGCGAGAAGCAGCAGCCACCAGTAGGACGAGAGCAGCTTGAGCACATCCTGCGCGGAGATGGCGCTGTGTGCGCCGAACAGCGGGAACAGGCGGGAAAAATACGCGCCGACGTCCTTTAAGCGCGTGATGCGGAAAATGACCCACGTCTGCGGGATGACGAAGAGGAGATAGACGTGCGAGAGCACTTTATGCTCCTTGAGAAAATCGCCGATACAGAACTTTTCGAGCAGGATGAATCCAAGCAGCATCACGCCCCAGAGGACAAAATTCCAGCTCGCCCCGTGCCAGAGGCCGGTGAAAAACCACACGACCGTGAGCGAGAGCACCGTGCGGGCATTGCCGTTGCGGCTGCCGCCGAGCGGGATGTAGACATAGTCGCGAAACCATGTGCCGAGTGTGATGTGCCAGCGGCGGTAGAACTCGCTCACCGAGCGCGCGGTGTAGGGCAGGTCAAAGTTGCGCGGCACAGGCAGCGCCAGCATCTGCCCGAGGCCCATCGCCATAAGAGAATAGCCGGAAAAGTCGAAATAGAGCTGCAAACTGTAGCTCACCGCGCCGAGCCATGCGAGCGGCGTCGACAAATATTCGTAACCGATGCGCTCAAGCGACGCCCACAGCGGCGCGAGCTGGTCGGCGAGCAGCACCTTGAAGCACAGGCCGACAACAAAGAGCTCAAAGCCGGAGAATACGTCCTCGCGCGTGATCGTGCGTTCCTTCAGTGCGCCGCGCCATTCGCGGCAGCGTAAGATCGGCCCCATCGTGAGCTGGGGGAACGCGATGGTGAAGGCGGCGTAGTCGATGAGGTTTTTCTCCGCCTCCTCGCCGCGATAGACGTCGATGAGGTACCCCGCGCTCTGGAAAAGGTAGAAGCTGACGCCGAGCGGCAGCGCAAGCTCGACAAGGGAGAACACCGTCCCCGTCAGTTTGCCCAGATTTTCCAGAATAAATGCAGCGTACTTGAAGTACACAAGGCAAAAGAGGTCCGCCGCCAGCGCGATGATCAGCAGTGCTTTTCGCGTGCGGACTTCTTTCCCCGCCATTGCGCGGGCGAGGGCGTAGTGCAGAAGCAGCACGCCGGACAGCAGCAGTGTGTCGCGCGCGCCCGCGCCGATGAAGTAGAAGGCAAAGCTGCCCAGTACGAGCGCAGCATTTTTGAAGCGAAAGGGCAGAATGCAATAGACCGCGAAAAACAGCGGCAGAAAATAAAAAAGAAACGTAAGGTCGGAAAAGCTCACGGGGAAACTCCTGTCATAATTTGTCAGCGTCTTATTGTACACGCCGGGGCGGAGCGCGGCAATGGAAAAATCAGGAATTCGTCAAGAAACCGCCGGGTAAGCCAAAACATGAGATTTTGGTTTACATGCGGCGGCAAGCGTGCTACAATCCTAAGACGGCGGCTGCGAAAAACGCAGCGTTTGATATTTTATGTCAATCGTAAGCGATAAGCCGCCGACTGTCAACCTCAAAAGGGTAACAATTTCGGTTACATTTTGTAACGGAGGACGCTATGGGAAAAGAGACTGTTTTGGCGCTGCTGCTGCGGGAAAAGGGACACTTCGTCTCCGGCGAGGCCGTCAGCGCCGAGCTCGGCATCACGCGCGCGGCCATCTGGAAGAGCATTTCCGCCCTGCGCGCGCAGGGGTACGAGATCGACGCCGTTACGGGACGCGGCTACTGCCTCAAGTCGCTGCCCGACACGCTGACCGAGCAGACCGTGCGCAGTTACTTGGGATATGTCGAAACCGTCGGCAAGCGCATCGACTGCTTTGATTCCATCGACTCGACAAACGCCTACTTAAAGCGCATTGCGCTCGACGGCGCGCCGGACGGTACCGTCGCCGTCGCGGCGGAGCAGACGAGCGGCCGCGGCCGCCGCGGCCGCAGCTTTCAGAGCGCGGCGGGCAAGGGCGTTTACCTGTCGATCTTGCTGCGTCCGAAGCTTGCGCCGTCGCAGCTGATGCCGCTCACGGGTCTCATCGCCGTTGCGATGAGCCGCGCGGTCGACCGCGTGGCGGGGACGCACTCGCAGATCAAGTGGACAAACGATCTCATCCTGAACGGCAGAAAGCTCTGCGGCATTTTGACCGAGCTGAGCGTCGAGGGTGAGACCGGCGAGCTCCAGTACGTCGTGGCGGGCATCGGCTTCAACGTCAGCCAGCGCGAGGAGGACTTCGTCGGCGAGGTCTCGAAGATCGCAACGTCCATCCTGCGCGAGACGGGCAGGCTCATTTCGCGCGCGGAGCTGTCCGCGGCGATGATTGAGGAGCTCGATGCGCTTTATACGGCGCTCAGATCCGGAGAGACGAGCGGGTATCTCGACGAATACCGCCGCCGCTGCGTGACCATCGGGCGCGAGGTGCAGCTTTTGTGGCAGGATACGAAGGAAAAAGTCACGGCGCTTGACGTGGACGAGGAGTTCGGCCTCATCGTGCGCCGCGAAAACGGGACGGTCGAGACCGTCCGCACGGGTGAGGTGTCCGTGCGCGGCCTTTACGGATATGTGGAGTAAGGAGAAAGTGTTTTGAAGGAACTTTTGGAACTGTTTCTCACCTTTGCCAAGATCGGCGTGATGACCTTTGGCGGAGGCATGGCGATGCTGCCGATCCTCGAGCGCGAGGTGGTGCAGAATAAGCACTGGGCAACGGAAGAAGAGCTGGTGGACTATTTTGCCATCGGTCAGTGCACACCGGGCATCATCGCCGTCAACACGGCGACATTTGTCGGACAGAAGAGAAAAGGCGCGATGGGCGGCATCACCGCGACGCTCGGCGTGGTATTCCCCTCGCTCGTCATTATCACGATCCTGGCGGGACTCATTACGAACTTTGCCCACCTTGCCTGGGTGCAGAACGCCTTTGCAGGCATTCAGGTGTGTGTATGCGTGCTCATCCTGAACGCTGTGCTCAAGCTGCTGAAAAAGTCGGTCGTGGATAAGCGCACGGCGGTCATCTTTGTTATCGTGCTGCTGGGGAATATGCTGCTGAGCGTTTCGCCGGTGTGGTTCGTGCTGCTCTCGGCGATGTCCGGCATCGTGCTGAAAAATCTTGAGGGGAGGGCGGCAAAATGACCTTGTATCTTCGCTTATACTGGGAATTTTTCAAAACGGGCCTGTTTGCCATCGGCGGCGGCATGGCGACGCTGCCGTTCCTCAAGGATATCGGGGCGACCACGGGCTGGTTTTCGCAGACGGACCTGATGAACATGCTGGCTGTGTCGGAATCGACGCCGGGTCCTGTCGGCATCAACATGGCGACCTATGTCGGCTATACGGTCGGCGGCGTGCCGGGCGCGATCGTCGCCACCATCGGCGAGGTGACGCCGTCGATCATCGTCATTTTGATCGTTGCGGCGATGCTCGCCAAATTCCGCGACAGCCAGTATGTCGCCAACGCATTCTACGGCCTTCGTCCCGCCTCCACCGGCCTGATCGGCGCGGCCTGCGCGGGCGTGATGCTTCAGGTGATCGCCGGGATCACGAGCGCGTCGCAGGAGGATTCCATCCTGATGAAATTCTCGTGGGACGGCGCGATCAGCTGGCGCGGCATCATCCTTGCGCTGGTGCTGCTCGTCTTCACGCGCTACATCAAAAAGACCAAGGACCTGCACCCGATCGTCTTTATCGGAGTCTCTGCGGTGATCGGCGTCGTGTTCCACTTCGCGGGAGTGTAAAAGATATTCAAAAAAGAGGGACGCAGCTGAAAGCTGCGTCCCTCTTTTTTGAGAAAGATGCGTTCCGCTTTGTGCCTTGCCGCCCGAAAGGCGGCTGCGACACGCGCGGAGAGAGAAGTGTTTTTCCGGCGTACACGCCGCCGGAAAAACGGATTCCAATTTATTTCGCGTCTGCGGATGCCTGGGCAGCCGTTGGCGGCTCTGCCGCCTTACGGATGCCGCGTACCCCTTGCGGGTAAAACTCTGCGAGGCTTTTTTAACCGCTGCGTTAGTCGGCGGAGGCGATGTGGCTGGCGATGCGCTGCATGATCATGTCGAGGGCGACTAAGTTGTGGCCGCCTTCAAGCACGATGATATCGGCATACTTGCGGCTCGGCTCGACGAACTGCTCGTGCATGGGCTTGACGGTCGTCAAATACTGCGTGATGACGCTCTCGAGCGTGCGGCCGCGGTCGCGCACGTCGCGCAGCGCGCGGCGCAGAATGCGCACGTCGGCGTCGGTCTCGACAAAAATTTTGATGTCAAGCATTTCGCGCAGCCGCGGGTCCTGGAAAATGAGGATGCCCTCGACGATGACGACCTTGCTCGGCCGGATGAGCTCGGTCTCGCTTGTGCGCTGGTGGTCTGCGTAGGAGTAGACGGGGCAGCGGATGGCCTTGCCCGCCTTGAGCTCCTTAAGCTGCTCGACGCTGATATCGTCGCCGAAGTGCTGCTTCAGATGCTCGGTGAGCGTCGTTTTGCCCGAACCGGTGCCACCTGCAATGCCAATGAAAATGGTGTTCATCGCCAGACCCTCCATGAATCGTTTGTTGTTAAGTCGATTATAGGAAGACTTTGGCGAAAAAGCAAGGCCGCGCGGCGGAATGCGGCAAAAATTTGCGTGTTTCGGTTGACGCGGGACAAAAAAGCAAGTATTATGTAAAGGAACGCGGCACCGTGTGTGCTCGCGCGCAGAGACTCTATTTTGACAAAAGAAAGGAGCGTCGGCATGAATCTTCTCAAGTGCCCGCGCTGCGGCGAAGAATATTCCCCCAGCTATCGCAGATGCCCGTTCTGCGAGGAGGGAGACCATCCCCGTAAGATCAAGTACAACTCCAGCAAACAGAGCGGCGGCCGGCGCGTTTCGGATAAAAAGCAGACGCAGTCCGTCCGCGGTGCGATGGCGGCGGTGCTCGTCGTCGTGCTGCTGCTTCTGAGCTGGTCGCTCTTTGGTGACAAGATCGTCGCAAAGATCACGCCCGCCGACGACGACGATACCCCCGGCGTGCAGGACGATGTCAATACGCCCGACGACAGCAATACGAACACGGACGATCCGAACGCGAACAACGGCGGCACCACTGACCCGAACACCGGTGATGAGCCGAACGCAAATGATCCCGCAAACGGCAGCGACACAACTGCCACCAATCCCGGCACCACGACAACCCCATCCACCCCGACGGTGGATGCCTCGGCCCTGAGCATCAAGACGAACGTCGGCACGACGCTGCCCAAGGACGGAAACGGCAACTTTGACTGCACGATCAAGCCGAGCGAGACCATCCGCCTGAGCGTTTCCGGCACGGACGCGGCCGCGACCTGGGCGGTGGCGGACGCGAGCGTCCTGTCCATCTCGGCGGACGGCTTGATCACGCCTGCCAAGGTGGGTACCACGACCGTGACGGCCACCGTTGGCGGCGCGGTGCTGACCATCACGGTGCGCATCAAGTAAAGAGAAAAAGAACGGCCGGGGGCCGTTCTTTTTTTACGCAAAAAGGGGCGGCTTTCCTTGCAAGCACTGCCCGCCTGTGCTACAATTACCTTGAAAAAGTATTTGCAGGAGCTATCGACCATATGACGACCCGTGAATTTCAGCAGAAAAAGCCGCTTTCCATTCTCTTCACCTACTTCAAGCCGCACCGCGGCCTGTTTATCCTGGACCTTGTCTGCGCGACGGTCGTTGCGCTCATCGATCTCGCCTTCCCGCTCGTGACGCGCAAGTCGATGTACGACCTTTTGCCGAATCAGCAGTACCGCACGTTTTTTATCGTGATGGGCGTGATGATGGCGGCGTTCATTGTGCGCGCGCTTTTATACTATGTCATTTCCTACTGGGGACACACATTCGGCATTCTGGTGGAGGCGGACATCCGCCGCGACCTTTTCACGCACGTGCAGGAGCTGGACGTCAGCTTCTTTGACCACAACCGCACGGGCCAGCTCATGAGCAGGCTGACGAGCGATCTCTTCGAGATCACGGAGCTCGCCCACCACGGCCCCGAGGACCTGCTCATTTCGACGCTGACGATCGTCGGCGCGCTCGCCATCCTGTTTTCCATCGAGTGGCGGCTCGCGCTGGTCGTGGCGTGCATCCTGCCGGTGTTCATCGCGGTCATCATGTCGCGCCGCAGCAAGATGACGGCAGCCTCGCGCGGCGAGAAGCAGAAGACTGCCGCCATCAATGTCGGCATCGAGTCGTCGCTCTCCGGCATCCGCACGGCGCGCGCCTTTGCCAACGAGGAAGAGGAGATCGACAAATTCAACGCGGCGAACGAGGAATTCAAGGTCTCCAAGCGCAAATTCCACCACGAGATGGGTGTGTTCAACGCGACGATGGAGTTTTTTATGACGCTGCTCTCCGCCGCCGTCATCACGGTGGGCGGCTATCTCATCATGCGCGGCGAGATGAACTACATTGACCTCATCACGTTTTCCCTTTACATCGCAACGTTCATCAACCCCGTGCGAAAGCTCGCGAATTTCTCTGAGATTTTTGCTCGTGGCTTTGCAGGTCTTGAGCGCTTCACGGCGCTCATGCGCGTCGAGCCCGCGCTCAAGGACGCACCGGACGCGAAGGAGCTCGAACACTGCCGCGGCGAGATCGACGTCGACCATGTGAGCTTTTCTTACGAGGGCGAGGAGAATGAAGGCGTGCTCCACGACGTGAGCGTGCATATAAGGCCTGGCGAGATGCTCGCTATCGTCGGCCCCTCCGGCGGAGGCAAGTCGACGCTCTGCCAGCTCATCCCGCGCTTTTACGAGGTGAGCGGGGGCGCGATCCGCATCGACGGGGAAGATGTGCGCTCTCTTACGCAGTCGTCTCTTCACCGCGCCATCGGCATCGTGCAGCAGGATGTGTTCCTCTTTGCCGACACGGTGCGCGAGAATATCCGCTATGGCCGCCCCGACGCGACGGACGAGGAGATCGTCGAAGCGGCGAAGCGCGCGGAGATTTACGATGATATCATGGCCATGCCGCACGGCTTCGACACCTATGTCGGCGAGCGCGGCACGATGCTCTCCGGCGGTCAGAAGCAGCGCGTGTCCATCGCGCGCATCTTCCTCAAAAACCCGCCCATCCTCATTCTGGACGAGGCAACGAGCGCGCTCGACAGCGTGACGGAGGTCAAAATTCAGCACGCCTTTGACGAGCTCGCGCGTGGGCGCACGACGCTTGTGATCGCGCACCGCCTCTCGACCATCCGCTCGGCGGACCGCATCCTCGTCGTCGAGAATGGCCGCATCGCCGAGCAGGGCAGCCACGAGGCGCTGCTCGCGCAAAACGGCGAGTATGCGTCCCTCTGGCGCACGCAGAATGGGAAAGCATGATGGACAGACGGCAGCTTTTGGATCGCGCCGCGCGCAATGGCGATGAGCGCGTGCTGCTGGCGCACATTCTGGACAAGTGTGAGCAGAGCAGAAACCGCAATATCCCGTCGGCGACGGACTTTTTGAGCCCCGCTGAGCAGCGCAGCGCGCAGGACCTACTGCACGCCGCCGCCATTCATGACGGCTGCGCCTTCTGCGGTGGATTTGAGCGCGCGGAGCGGAGAATGCTCCTCTTTCTGCCCGACTGGCAGGAGGAGGCCGACGAGAGCGAGTACATGACGGCGCTCCGCTGCACGTATCGCAAGGAAGATACGCTGACGCACCGCGACTTTCTCGGCTCGCTGATGGCGCAGGGCGTCACGCGCGAAAAGCTCGGCGACATTCTGGTGTCGGAGGGCTCGTGCGATTTGATCGTCTCGCGCGATATCGCGCCGTATCTGCTGCAAAACGTGACGAGCGCGGGGCGCGTGAAGCTCTCGGTCAGCGAGATCGAGCTTTCAGACTTGAGCGTCCCCGAGCTCAAGGTCAAGGAGATTCGCGACACGGTCTCGACACTGCGGCTCGACGCCGTGGCGGCGAGCGGCTTTTCGATGAGCCGCGGCAAGGCGCAGGAGCTCATTTCCTCGGGCCGCGTGCAGCTCAACTACCGCGAAACGCTCAAGAGCGACGCCCCCGTCGCGCAGGGGGATGTGATCTCCGCCCGCGGCCTCGGCAAGTTCGAGGTCGCCGAGGTCGGCGGCCTGAGTAAAAAAGGAAGAACGGCGCTGCTTCTGCACCGATACCTGTAAGGAGAATCAAACAATGACGATGGATGAAAAGATCGCGCGCATCAACGCGCTGGCGCACAAGGCCAAAGCTGAAGGCTTGACCGACGAGGAGAAGGAGGAGCAGGCGCAGCTGCGCCGCGACTACATCGACTCGGTGAAGGCAAACCTAAAATCCCAGCTCAATACGCTCTATGTGCTGGACGAAAAGACAGGTAAAAAGACGAAGATCGTCGACTTTGAGCGCGAGCGCGCCGCGAGAGCGGGCAAGAAAAAGGAGAACAGGTAAATGAGCAAGGATTTTGAATACGATCCCGAGACCGGTTCGTTCCGCTTTGACGAGAGCGGCGAAAAAACGAAGAAAAAGAACGATGTCGACGTCGGCGGCTGGATTTTGATCGCGGCGCTGTTTGCCTTCGGCCTGTGGCCCATCGGCCTCATCGCGCTCATCTCCAAGCTCTCGGACAAGCCGAAAAAGGTGAGTTCGCCGCGCAGTGGCATGCGCACGTCCACAAGCCCGAATGCAAACGTTTCCTCGCGCAGCAAGGTGGAAAAGTCCGTGGTGAAGACGGCGAAGCAGATGAACCGCGCGCCGAAGACTTCCAACAAGACCGCGCGCACGCTGATGATCATCGGCGGCATTATCGCCTTGGCTGCCGGCAGCGGGCTGGTCTCGAACATCGGCGAGATCATCGGCTACGGCTGGTATTCCTACATGGCCGAGTACATGCTGTCCAAGTGCGGCTTCCTCGCCGGCGGTATCGCGATGTTTGCTGCCGGTCAGCGCATGAAGCGCCGCAGTGCACGCATCGCGCGCTATCTCGCCGTGATGGGCGAGCGCGGCTACATCAGCGTGGAGGAGCTCTGCACCGTAACGGGCAAGAGCCGCAAAAAGATCGAGAGTGACCTTGACTACATGGTCGAAAAGGGCCTGCTCGGCACGGGCGCGTACTTAGACAGCGGCCGCGGCATCTTCTTCCGCAGCGCCGACGCCTTTGCCGACTACGCGAATGCGACCGCGAAAAAGGAAAACGTCACGCCCAAGGAGGCCAACGAGGGCTATGCGGGCGCACTGCGCGCCATCCGCTCGGCGAACGACCGCATCGCCGACCCCGTGCTGAGCGAGAAGATCGACCATCTCGAGACCGTTGCGGGCAAAATTTTCCGCGAGGTCGAGGAGCATCCCGAAAAGCAGCAGCAGGCCGCGACGTTCCTCAATTACTACCTGCCCACGACGCTCAAGCTGCTTGACAGCTACGCCAAGTTTGAAGAGGCGGGCATCGAGGGCGAGAATCTCTCCCGCGCGCAGGAGCGCATCGAAGAGACGATGGATGCCCTCATCAAGGGCTTTGACAAGCAGCTCGACGATTTGTACCGCAACGAGGCGATGGACATCGACAGCGATATCCGCGTGATGGAAAATATGCTCCGCCGCGACACGGCGAGCGTGGAGGACGATTTCGGCCTCGGCGGCGCGGCAGTGCAGCGCGCACCGGATGAGGAATAAGGTGCTGCGCCGCTCTCATACGCTCTATGAGGAGAAAGGACAAGAGGCATGAAACAAACTGGCAGACGATTTGACGCCGCAGCCTTTTACGGCGGCACGAACAGCGAGGCATACCGCTATCTCGGCGCGCACCGCACGCGGCGGTCGGGGAAAGACGGCTACGTCTTCCGCACCTGGGCGCCGAACGCCGCGTATGTGTCCGTTGTGGGCGATTTCTGCGGCTGGAACGGCTACGCCCACCCGATGAAAAAGAACGCGGACGGCTTCTGGGAGTGTTTTGTGCCGTCCCTCAAGCGCTACGATACCTACAAGTTCGCCGTGACGGCACAATCGGGCGAAACGGTCCTCAAGGCCGACCCCTACGCCTTCCACGCCGAGACCCGCCCCGGTACGGCCAGCAAGCTCTATGACCTCGGCGGCTACCGCTGGGGGGATGACGAATGGCGCGCGAGCCGCGCAAAGGCACCCCTCGACCGCTCGCCGCTCAACATTTACGAGGTCCATCTCGGCTCATGGCGGCGGCACGAAAACGGCGATTTTTACGACTACCGCACGCTCGCGCGCGAGCTGGCGGATCACGTTCTGGACCTTGGCTACAACTGCGTCGAGCTCATGCCCGTCACCGAGTATCCGCTTGACGATTCCTGGGGCTATCAGTGCACCGGCTATTTTGCCGCAACGTCGCGCTACGGCACGCCCAGGGACTTTATGTACTTTGTCGACCATCTGCACCAAAAGGGCATTTCCGTCATTTTAGACTGGGTGCCGTCGCACTTCTGCAAGGACGCGCATGGCCTCATCGACTTTGACGGCACGCCCTGCTACGAATACGCCGACCCCAATAAGCGCGAGCACGAGGGCTGGGGAACGCGTGTGTTCGACTATGGCCGCGGCGAGGTGAAGAGCTTTCTCCTTTCCTCTGCTGCGTTCTGGCTGCGCGAGTTCCATGTGGACGGCCTGCGCGTGGACGCGGTCGCGTCGATGCTGTACCTCGACTATGGCCGCGAAAATGGCCGTTGGACGCCAAACATCAACGGCGGGCACGAGAATTTAGAGGCCATCGACTTCCTGCGCGCGCTCAACGAGACTGCGTTTTCCGTCGACCCGAACGCGCTGATGGTCGCCGAGGAGTCGACCGCGTGGCCGCTCGTCACACGGCCCGCCAAGGATGGCGGCCTCGGCTTCAACCTCAAGTGGAACATGGGCTGGATGAATGACATGTGCCACTATTTGAAGCTTGACCCCTGGTTCCGCCAGTTCCACCACAAGGACATCACGTTCTCGCTGATGTACGCCTTTTCGGAGAATTTCGTCCTGCCGATCTCGCATGACGAGGTCGTGCACATGAAGGGCTCGCTTCGCGGCAAGATGCCGGGCGACGACTGGCAGCAGCTGGCGGGGGTGCGCGCGTTTACGGCGTACCTGCTCGCCCATCCGGGCAAGAAGCTCACGTTCATGGGCGCGGAGCTGGGCCAGTGGCACGAGTGGGATTTTGCCTCTCAGCTCGACTGGTATTTGCTCGAAAATAAAGAAAATCAGCAGACCCAGCGTTTTTTCAAGGACATCAACCGCTTTTACCTGTCGCAGAGCCCGCTTTGGGACATTGACTTTTCGTGGGAGGGCTTTGAGTGGCTCGTCGCCGACGACAACCACAACAACGTCGTCGTCTTCGTCCGGCGCGACCGGAAAGGGCGCGAGCTCATCGCGGCGGTCAACTTCTCGCCCGTCGGACGCGCGGACTACCGCTTCGGCGTCCCGCCGAAAAAGACGTACCGCGAGGTGTTTACCACCGACCTTCCCGCATACGGCGGCACGGGCGACTGGCGCAACGAAGGAGAGCTTTTGACCGAGTCCATCCCCTCGCACGGCAAGCCCTGCTCGCTGTGCGTGACCATCCCGCCGCTCGGCGCGGTGTTCTTCGCGGGCGAGGGCGAATGGCAGGAAGAGGAGAAAACCAACGAGCCGCCCGAGGTGTGACCGGACGGCAACGAAACAAGGAGGAGAGAACAAGCGTGAAGAAAGAATGTATCGCCATGCTGCTTGCCGGCGGCCAGGGCAGCCGTCTCTACGTGCTCACGGAGAATATGGCGAAGCCCGCCGTGCCGTTTGGCGGCAAGTTCCGCATCATTGACTTTCCGCTCTCAAACTGCGCCAACGCTGGCATCGACACCGTCGGCGTTCTGACGCAGTACCGCCCGCTGGAGCTCAACCGCTACATCGGCTCGGGCCAGCCGTGGGATCTCGACCGCGCGGACGGCGGCGTGCACATCCTGCCGCCGTATCAGAGCGCGGGCGGTGCGTCGTGGTATAAGGGCACGGCCAACGCCATCTTCCAGAACATCGGCTTTGTCGACATGTACGACCCCGAGTATGTGCTCATCCTCTCGGGCGACCACATCTACAAGATGAATTACGCCAAGATGCTCGCCCACCACAAAAAAGCGGGCGCGGATTGCACCATCTCCGTTATGGAGGTGCCCTGGGAGGATGCGCCGCGCTTTGGCATCATGAACGTGGACGAAAACGACACGATCACGGAATTCGAGGAAAAGCCCGCGCATCCCAAGAGCAACCTCGCGTCGATGGGCATTTACGTCTTCACGTGGAAAAAGCTGCGTGAGTACCTCATCGAGGACGAGAGCGACGAGGCGAGCAGCAACGACTTCGGTAAAAACATCATCCCCAAGATGCTCAAAAATGGGGAAAAGATGGCGGCGTACCGCTTCTCCGGCTACTGGAAGGATGTCGGCACGCTAGACTCTCTTTGGGATGCGAACATGGATATGCTCGCGACCGGCAGCGGGCTCGATCTTCTCGAAAAGGACTGGCCGATCTATGGCCGCTCCGTCTCCGCGCCGCCGGCGTACTTAGGCGTCAACGCGCACGTGGAGCACAGCGTCGTCGCGCGCGGCTGCACGGTCGAGGGGGAGACGGAGAACTCCGTCCTCTCTGAGCGCTGCACGGTGGAGGAGGGCGCAAGCGTCCAGTACTCCATCCTGATGCCCGGCGCGGTCGTCAAAAAGGACGCGCGCGTCTCCTACGCCATCATCGGCGAGAACGGCGTCGTCGGCGAGCACGCCTTTGTCGGCGCGCCGCCCGAGGCGGTGCCGCCGGAGCAGTGGGGCATCACGGTGCTCGGCCCCGGCGCGGCGGTCGCGGATGACTATGTGCTGCCTGCCAACCGCATGCGCAGCGTGGACGGAAAGGAGACGGTACGATGAACGGACTGCACGGCATCATCTTTGCCTATGAAAAGGCTCCCGGCCTTCGCGAGCTGACCGAAGCGCGCATGCCCGGCTCTGTGCCGTTCGGCGGGCGCTACCGCGTGGTCGACTTCATGCTCTCCAACATGGCGGGCGCAGGCATCACAGACGTCGGCGTTGTGCTGCACGGCAACTATCAAAGCCTGCTCGACCACATCGGCAGCGGCAAGACGTGGGACATGGCGCGCAAGAACGGCGGTCTCAAGCTGCTGCCGCCCTTTGCCGACGCGCGCAAGTTCGGCGTGGAGGAATTCCGCGGCAAGATGGAGGCGCTCTCGGGCGTGCGGTCGTACCTGCACGAGATCCGGCAGAAGTACGTCGTCCTGTCCGACAGCGACCTTATCATCAATCTGCCGCTGCAGAAGGTGCTGGACGCGCACATCGAAAGCGGCGCGGACATCACCTGCGTCTGCACCGAGAGCGGCCAGTTTGTGGAAAACGCCACGTATTTCACCGTCAACGAAGCGGGCCGCATCACCGAGACGCGCTGCGCGCCGCACAAGGCGAGCGGCTGCCGCAGCCTGGAGATCTACCTTCTGAGCCGCGACCTTCTTATCTCCCTTGTGGACGAGTGCGCCGCGCAGGACAAATACAGCTTCCGCAGCGATGTGCTCTGCGCCATGGGCGACAAGCTCGACCTGCGCGCTTTCCTGTGGGACGGCTTTGCCGCGCAGCTGCGCACGGTGCAGGAATACTATGAGCGCAGCATGCAGCTCTTAGACCCCGCCATCCGCTCCGAGCTCCTGTGTGCCGAGCGGCCCATCCTCGCTAAAGAGGATGACGAGGCGGCGTCGTACATCGCGCCAGACTCGCACTGTGTCAATTCGCTGATCGCCGACGGCTGCCAGATCGAGGGCAGCGTAGAGGGGAGCATCCTCTTCCCGGGCGTCAAGGTCGGCAAGGGGAGCCAAGTCAAAAACTGCATCCTCTTTAAGAATACCGTGGTGGAGGACGGCGTGACGCTCGGCTGCGTCATCGCTGACAAGGACGTCCACATCCGCCGCGGCGGCACGCTGATCGGACACGAGAGCTACCCGCTCGCCGTGAGCAAGGGCAGCATTGTATAAAAGCAGCAAACAGAAGAAAGGAGCTTGCAGATGAACATTTTGTATGTGACGAGCGAGGCGGTCCCCTTTTGCAAGACGGGCGGCCTTGCCGACGTGGCCGGCAGCCTTCCGCAGGCGCTCGCGGCAAACGGAGACCGCGTGAGCGTCATCCTGCCGCTTTACGAGCGCGTGAAGGACAAGTGGGGCGAGCAGCTCCACTTTGAAAAGTGGACGTTCGTGCGCCTTGCGTGGCGCAGCATCTACTGCGGGCTCTTTTCGCTCGAGCGCGACGGCGTCACGTGGTACTTTGTCGACAATGAGACGTATTTCCGCCGCAGCGAGCTCTACGGCTACTATGACGACGGCGAGCGCTTTGGCTTTTTCTCCCGCGCGGTGACGGAACTGCTCAAGTCCCTGCCGCAAAAGCCCGACGTTGTCCACTGCAACGACTGGCAGAGCGCGCTTGTGCCCATCTACATCAGGGATGAAGCCGTGCGCGACGACTTTTATAAGGGAATCCGAACCGTCATTACGGTGCATAATATCGAATATCAGGGCCGCTACGGCAGCCGCACGGTCGAAGACCTGTTCGGCCTGGACCATGGCTGGTTCGACGGCGGCACGATCGAATTCGGCGGCGATGTGAACCTTTTAAAGGGCGCGATCGTCACGGCGGACGCCGTGACCGCCGTGAGCCCGACCTACGCGCAGGAGCTCAAGTACGCGTACTTTGCCCACGGGCTGGAAAACGTGATGAGCATGAACGCGCGCAAGCTCCACGGCGTGCTCAACGGCATCGACATGCAGCGCTATGACCCGTCGCGCGACAAGAGCCTCGCAGCGGCGTATTCGTCCGATGACCTTGCCGGAAAGAAGAAGGACAAGGCAGCGCTCCAGCGTGTGCTGGGGCTGCAGGAACGGCCCGATACGCCGATCCTTGCGATGGTCTCGCGCCTTGTCTCCCACAAGGGACTCGACCTTGTGTGCGAAACGCTCGACGCATTTATGGGCAAGGACGTACAGTTCGTCGTGCTCGGCAAGGGCGACGCGAAGTACGAGACGTTTTTTGAGTACGCCAAGCAGCGCTACGGCGGACGCATGGCCGTCTACCTCGGCTATTCCGAGCAGCTCGCCATGCAGATCTACGCGGGCGCAGACCTCTTCCTGATGCCGTCGAAGAGCGAGCCGTGCGGGCTCTCGCAGATGATCGCGATGCGCTACGGCGCGGTGCCCATCGTGCGCGAGACCGGCGGATTAAAGGACACTGTCCATGCGTATGAAGCCTGGAACGGACAGGGCAACGGCTTCACCTTTGCCAACTACAACGCTGGCGACATGTGCCACGTGATCTGCGAGGCCATTGACCTTTACCATGACAACAAGGGCGCCTACGCGATGCTCCAGCAGCGCGGCATGACCGCAGATTTCAGCTGGACGCGCTCGGCGCAGGAATACCGCCACATTTACGAATCCATCTGCCGATAAAGAAAAGGAAAACGATCTATGACCATTGACTCTGTGAAGAAAATGAAAGACGCGCTGTGCGAAAAGCTGAAGGTCAGCTTCGGCAGCACCGTGGAGGAGGCGAGCGACGCGCAGATGATGCGCGCGAGCGCCCTTGTCCTGCGCGACGTGATGGCCGAGCGCAGCGTGGACACCATGCGCGAGACCCGCGAGGAACACCGCCGTCAGGTGCACTACCTGTCGATGGAATTTCTGATGGGCCGCAGCCTGATGAAAAACGCGTTCAATTTAGGCGTCGGTGAAATTCTGACCGAAGCGCTCGACGAGCTGGGCTTCCGCGCAGCGGACATCTTTGAAAGCGAGCCCGACGCGGGTCTCGGCAACGGCGGCCTCGGCCGCTTGGCCGCGTGCTATCTCGACTCGATGACGACGCTCGACATCCCCGCCGCGGGCTATTCCATCTGCTATGAGCTCGGCATTTTCCGTCAGCGCATCGTCGACGGCCAGCAGGTCGAGCTGCCGGACAACTGGAAGGACCTCGGCGGCGCGTGGCTGCTGCCCAAGCCGCAGGAGACCGAGACCGTCTGCTTCGGCGGCACGGTCCGCCAGTTCTGGGACGACGGGCGGCTGCATGTCGTGCCCGAGGGTGAGACCGAGGTGCTGGCTATCCCCTGCGACATGGAGATCGCGGGCTACGGCACGAAGCATGTCAACACGCTGCGCCTCTGGGACGCGAAGTCCCCCGTGCCGCTCGACATGTCGCTCTTTTCGCAGGGCGAGTATCTGCGCGCACAGGAGCAGCATGCGATGGCCGAGACCATCGCGAAGGTGCTCTATCCCGAGGACAACCATCCCGAGGGGAAGAGCCTGCGCTTAAAGCAGCAGTATTTCTTCGTCTCCGCGACCGTGCAGTCCATTGTGCGCAAGCACATCGAGGTCTACGGTACGGCGGCGAACTTCCACGAAAAGAATGTCATTCAGATCAACGACACGCACCCCGCGCTCGTCATCCCCGAGCTCATGCGCATCCTGATGGATGATGCGGGCCTCGACTGGGACACGGCGTGGAACATCACGACGCACTCCGTCGCTTACACGAACCACACGGTGCTTTCCGAGGCGCTCGAGCGCTGGCCGCAGGAGTTGATGCAGTCGCTTCTGCCGCGCGTGTGGACGATCATCACCGAGATCGCGCGCCGCTATCAGGAAAAAATCGAAAACTACTACCACGACGAGGCCAAAACGCGTGAATTGGCCATCATCTGGGACGGTCAGGTCCGCATGGCAAACCTGTGCATCGCGGGCGGCATGGCCGTGAACGGCGTGAGCGCTCTGCACTCGGACATCCTGCGAAACGACGTTTTTAAATACCAGTGCGCGATGGAGCCGGAGAAGTTCAAGAATGTCACCAACGGCATCGACCACCGCCGCTGGCTCGCGCAGATCAACCCGCGGCTCGACGAGCTCGTGCGCGCGCTCGCGGGCGGGGATGAATACCTCCTGCACCCCGAAGCGCTTAAAAAGCTCGAGGCCTATGCAGACGACACCGCGGTGCTGAACCGCCTCGGCGAGATCAAGCGCGCGAATAAGCTCGATTTTGCCGCCTACGTCAAAAAGACGCAGGGCATCGTGCTCAACACCGACGCGATCTTCGACGTGCAGGTCAAGCGCCTGCACGAGTATAAGCGTCAGCTTTTGAACGCGATGCATATCATCTACCTCTATCAACAGCTGCAAAACGACCCGAACCGCGCCATGCAGCCGCGCGTGTTCCTGTTCGGTGCGAAGGCCGCGCCGGGCTACGCGGTCGCCAAGCGCATCATCCGCCTCATCAACTCCCTTGCCGCTGAGATCAACGCCGACCCCATCTGCCGCGACAGGCTGCAGGTGGTGTTCCTTGAGAACTACCGCGTGTCGCTCGCCGAGCATCTGATGCCCGCGAGCGAGGTGAGCCAGCAGATCTCCACCGCTGGCAAGGAGGCCAGCGGCACGGGCAACATGAAGTTCATGATGAACGGCGCGCTGACCGTCGGCACGCTCGACGGCGCGAACGTCGAGATGCACGAGAGGCTCGGTGACGAGAACATGTTCCTCTTCGGCCTGCACGCCGACGAGGTCGTGCGCCTCAAGCGCGAGGGCTACGCCCCGCAGAAGCTCTACGCGCGCGACGAGAACCTGCGCGCGGTGATCGACAAGCTCAAGGCGGGCTTCTCAGACGGCGTTTCCTACGACGATCTCGCCTCGCGGCTGCTGATGAACGATGAATACATGCTCTTGCAGGACTTCGCGTCCTACTGCGCCGCCGAGCAGCGCATGGCAGACACCTACGCAAGAAGCGAGGAATGGAACCGCATGTCGCTCATCAACATCGCCCGCAGCGGCATCTTCGCCGCCGACCGCGCCGTCGCGCAGTATGCGGATACGATCTGGCATGTACCGCACAAATAAAGATTTCAAAAGAGGGACAGCTTTGCTGTCCCTCTTTTGATTTTTACAAAGAAGTGGCTGTGCCACTTCTTTGTAAAGATTCGCTTCGTTCTGCGCCTCGGTTGTCCGATTTAAGCGGACAATTCGACGCTCACTTCGCGCAAAGTGTTTTCTGCCACGCACATGTCGCGGCAGAAAACGGATTACATAGATTTCACGCCTGCGGGCGTGAAACTCTGCGAGGCTTTTGGAACTTTTTTGATGGTTCTTGCGTCTAAAGGAACAACTACTGATGAGGAGGACTCTGTCATGAAGAAGTTATTTTCCCTTATGCTTGCGTGTTTGCTGCTCTTTTCGCTCTCGGCCTGCAGGCGGGAGAAACAGATCGTTGGGGATGAAAAGCCGGTCATCTACCTTTATCCCGAGCAGGAGACGGATGTGCGTGTGACGCTTGATCTTGCGGGCGAGCTGACGTGCGCCTATCCCGCCTACGGTGACGGCTGGAGCGTCCGCGCCGCGCCGGATGGCACGCTGACGGACGAGAGCGGCCAAACCTACCGCTACCTCTACTGGGAGGGCACGTCGGGGACGGATTACGACTTTTCGACCGGCTTCTGCGTCGCGGGAGAGGATACCGCGGCGTTCCTCGAGGATGCGCTCACACAGCTCGGCCTTAATCGCGAGGAGGCGAACGAGTTTATCATCTACTGGCTGCCGCAGATGCAGGACAACGCCTACAATCTCATTTCGTTCCAGCAGGAGATTTACACGGATTCGGCAAGGCTGACGATTGACCCTGCGCCCGATACGCTGCTGCGCGTCTTTATGGCGTGGCAGCCGTCGGAGAAATTTGTTGACCTTCCCGCGCAGGGGCTTTCCGCGCCCGAGCGCACGGGCTTCACGGTCGTCGAATGGGGCGGCTGCGCGGTGCAGTGATAAGAAAGGAGCGTGGGAGATGAAAAAGAGACGCTGGGCGATCATAGCGTTTGCCGTGATCTTTGCCGCGGCGTATGTTGCGATGGGCTATTGCATTCCGGCCTTTCGCATCAAGCTGGAAGCCGACGGCTGGACGTATTTTCTCGCCAGCCTGCAAGCGCTCGCGCCGGTGAAGCTGATCTTTTCCACTGTTCTGTCGCTCATTGCGGCGTTGGCCGTGTACAACAGCAGAATGTTTCGACAATAAAAAAGAGGGCTTGCAAAGCAAGTCCTCTTTTTTTATACGATCAACTGTTTACAGATTCTTGCCGAGCTCGTAAGCGGCGGTCAGGTCTTCTTCGTGAAGATCGTCCGCCGTGGAGCAGCCGCCGACATTCAGCCTGCCCACGATCTCCCAGCCGAGATAGTCGGCCATGAGGTCAAACGAAGCGTTCGCGCCGGAGGCAGTCTTTTGATCCTCATCGGCCATCGCGGTGAGGAAAACGGCCTTCTTTTTGCCCATCAGCGCTTCATTGTTGGCGTAAAAGCGGTCGATGACCGCCTTGAGCTGGGCGTTGAAGTCAAAATAATAGATCGGCGAGACGAAGATGACCGCATCGGCCTCGGGAAGGTGCGATTGAGCTCCTTCATGTCGTCAGCCTCGAATGTGCACTCACTGGTGCGGACGCACTTGTCGCAGCCGATGCAGGGGTGCACGTCCTTGAACGCCGCGTCGAAGCGGAAGACCTCGTGTCCCGCGCTTTCCGCGCCGCGCTGGAACTAATCGGTCAGCGTAGCGGCCGTGCCATGCCTGTGCGCACTGCCGGTGACGATGACGATTTTCATATTGCTATCCTCCATCCATGGAATTAGTACGATGATTGTACCATAGCTTACCCCAACTGACAAGCAACCGGCGGTCAAAAATTACGGCAGAAAACGAAGTGTCCCACAAGGGAGCGAATCTGTGCAGCTTGGCATATGCTGTGGGCCCCTTGAGCCTTATAAGGATCAGAAAATGATCGTACAATGCAAAAAGATGAAACTTTTTGCCGATGCTGTCGTCTATATAGATATCATATAAACTGAAATTTAATTTGTTAAGGGGGTAACTGTTATGAAACGAATTGCGATCCTGCTCCTTTGTGCCGTGCTTCTCCTTTTCTTATTTATCAATAGCTGGAAGAGTGTGCGGGGAACGATTTGTGATTTTGATGAAAAAACAGGAAGTATGACCGTTGTGGCGGAGGACGGGCAAAAATACATTGTCAATGACTATTTGAAGCATATTCCAACGGGAGAGGAATGGAACATAGGCGATGTTGTAAAAATCGTTTATCGGGGGAGCATTCAGGAGACCTCGCCCGCAGTTATCGAAAAAGAAAGCGCTATTGCTGTGGTCGACAGGGCACAAGACGATCAATGAACGCGATCCCAGTCTGGCAAACAGAAAGCCGTATACTGGTCAAAAGGGGCAAGGTTGAAATGCTGTGCTTCCTTTGCCTTGTCCTCAGCCCGTCCCGTGAAGCGAGCGCACGTGAATTCAAGTGCCCCTGAACCTTACCGTATTGACAGCCGTGATATAATCATACACGTCTGAAAATATGAGAAAACAGAGGAAAACGCTATGGAATTCACACAGGGCGTGCGCTTTGACGCTCTCGGACTGACCGAAGAGGTCCAGCGCGCACTGAAAAAGAAAAATATTGAAGAGAGTACCCCCGTGCAGGCGGGCTGCATCCCGCCGATGCGCGAGTGGAAGGACGTGATCGCCAAGGCCCCCACTGGTACGGGCAAGACCTTTGCCTTTGGCATTCCCATCATCGAGCACATCGAGCCCGGCAGCGAGGAGACCGAGGCCGTCATCTTAGCGCCGACGCGCGAGCTTGCCATGCAGATCACGGCGGAACTGCGCGACCTTTGCGTCTATCTTCCGGGCGTGCGCATCGTGTGCCTGTACGGCGGCGCGCCCATCGGCAAGCAGATCGACGCGCTCAAAAAGCACCCGCAGATCGTCGTGGCGACGCCGGGCCGCCTGAGCGACCACATGAAGCGCCGCACCGTCAAACTCGACAACGTCAAGACCGTCGTGCTCGACGAGGCCGACCGCATGCTCGACATGGGCTTTATCCACGATGTGACGCGCATTCTGGACAAGCTGGCTTCCCGCCGCAACCTCGGTATGTTTTCCGCGACGATCTCGCGCGAGGTCATGGACATCAGCTGGATGTACCAGCGCGACCCCGAGGAGATCACCGTGCAGGCCAAGGAGGAGAATAAGCCCGATATCGCGCAGTACCGCATCGACGTGGGCCAGAACGACAAGGCGCATGTCATGGCGCAGATCATCCGCGCCGAGGGCCACGAGCGCGTGATGGCGTTCTGCAACACGAAGGGCATGACCGAGCGGCTCAAGGCGTTTTTGATGATGGAAGGCCTCGAGGCCGACTGCATCCACGGCGATATCCCGCAGAAAAAGCGCGAGGCCGTCATGGCGCGCTTCCGCCGCGGCGAGCTGCCGATTTTTGTCGCGACCGACGTGGCCGCCCGCGGCATCGACGTCGACGACGTCGATGCGGTGTTCAACTACGACGTGCCGCTTGAAAACGAGTATTACGTCCACCGCATCGGCCGCACGGGCCGCGCCAAGCGCCGCGGCGTGGCGTACACACTGGTGTCGGATTATCCCTCCGGCATGCGGCTGGATGAAATCGCCAAGTTCACCGGCAATGAGGTCAAGAAGGCACATCTGGATGCGGAGGGGAAGTTAGTCGAAGACTAACAGAGCTTTATGCCCCTGCACCGTGCAGGGGAGCGAATAAAAGGGGGATATTCTCTTTCACGAAAGAGAATATCCCCCTTTTGAACCCCCAAGAGAAAGGTTTGCATTGCAAGCGAGCAGCTTGAAGAGCTGCGGCGCTTGCCGAATCGAGTGCCTGCTATTTTTGTTGCTATACGATTTGACTTTCTTCTATCTTCGCTGTCGCTTTGCCTGCGATTCGTTACCCTTACGCAATTTCCGTCTACTACAGATTTTCACTGTTTTGTCTGCCGAGGCGGCCTTGCTGGCACTCGCTGCAATATGGAGGCTGACGGTGGACGGAAATTAGTCCGCACTTCTACAAGCTGGGCAGAGCGGCAGCGGATAATAGAAGTAGGCCAAATCGTCTAGCAACGCTAACGCGGCGACGCCGCGCGCAGGTATTTTCATTCCGGAGGCATAAAAGTCATTCAAGCCTGAGACTGCCAATCTAAGCCTTTCTCTTGGGGTTCCAAAGGGGGCATTCTCTTTTGCGAAAGAGAATGGCCCCTTTGACGCTGCCGCACGCGGGCGGCATATCCCTCCGCACCTGTGCGGAAAAGCAGATGCAATTTGGTAACAAATTGTAACTTCTTCCTCCCTCACCTTTACAAGGCGAACGATTTTCGCTATAATATCTCCGTATTACAAAAAACCAAGCAGCCTTCGCTGCGTTTTGCCAATGGGAGGCATGATGAAAGCAATAAAGAGGATCACAGCTCTGGCGCTCTGTGCGCTGATGCTGTTGGGCCTTCTCTCCGGCTGCGGGGAGAAGAAGCAAGGGGACGAGAAATTCGTCCTGAACGTGAGCGTCTGCAACGTGATCGACTCACTCGACCCCGCGATGAACACCGACACGGACGCTGACAGCGTTTTCTACGCGCTCTATGAAAACCTGATGCGCGAGAGCGACGACGGCAGCGGCGAGGTGACGCTGACGAACGGCATGGCCAAGGAGTACACCGAAGAGACAAACTACGACGGCAGCGTGACCTACCGCTTCACGCTGCGCTCCACCGCGCGCTGGTCGGACGGGGAAAAGGTGACGGCGGATGACTTCGTCTATGCCTGGCAGAGACTTGCCGACCCCGCGACGGATTCGCCGAATCACGCGCTGATGAGCGTGGTGGCGGGCTATGATGACGTGCGCGAGACGGGCGACAAGACGAAGCTCCAGGTCTCGGCGAAGGACGAATCCACGTTTGTCGTCACGCTGAGTGCGCCGTGTGCCTATTTTATCGAGGGCATCTGCACGGCGGTCGCCACGATGCCGCTGCGCCGCGATCTGACAGAGAACGGCGGAGGTTTTGACACGCCGGACCTTGTGAGCAACGGCGCGTACCATGTGAGCGCGTGGACGAAGAGCAGTGAGCTGACGGCGGCGCGCAGCGACGAGTATTATGAAGCACGTCTCGTCGGTCCCGACGAGCTGCACTTCATCTTCACAGCGGGCGCGGACGAGGCGTGGCAGCTTTACGAGGCGGGCGACATCGACTACATCGCCCACCTGCCCAACAGCGTGATCGCCGAGCTCTCGCAGGACGAGAGCTGGAAGCCGACGGCGGTGTACGCGACGACGAGCGTCCTTTACAACAACGAGAGCGACACGTTCTCGAACGAGCACATCCGCAAGGCCTTTGACCTTGCCATCGACCGCGCGGCCGCCACGGCGGCGGGCGGCGCGGAGAACAGCCCCGCGACGGGCCTTGTTCCCTACGGCATTCCGGATTCCGGCGAGACGGAGGACGATTTCCGCACGACGGGCGGCGAGGTCTGCGCCATCGATGAAGAGGGCATGAGCGCGCGGGCAACGCAAGCGCAGGAGGAGCTGACCTACGCGGGCTATTACAGCACGAGCATGTTCCCACCGGTCGAGCTTCTGTATGTGACCGGCACGGAAAACGACGCTGTGGCGAGCGCGCTGCAAAACATGTGGAGCACGACGCTCGGCGTGAACGTGATGCTGCGCGGCGTGACGCAGGCAGAGTACAACACGCGCATGGAAGCGGGGAACTACGAGCTCGCGCTGCAAAAGGTCACCGCGCTCTACGACGACGCGATGGGCTTCCTCGACCGCTGGTGCAGCGAGGATGAGCAGAACCTGATCAGCTATGAAAACGGCACCTACGACGTGCTGATGGGCGTCGCCAGAGCGTCGGAAGATCCTGTGGCGCGCACAGCGTTCCTGCACGATGCGGAGACGATGCTGCTCGGTGAGACGGCGCTCTCGCCCGTGTATTTTGACGGCACGGCGCACATGCTGCGCGACACGCTGCGCGGCGTCTACACCGACGGCTTTGGCAACAGCTACTTCGCCGGTGTGCGCGCGAACACAGACTGAATTGTGTGAAACGAAACAAAATGGCAGCTTTTGCCCAAAAAGCTGCCATTTTTTCTTACTTTGACAGGAAACTTGCAAAATAGTGCTTGCTTTTTGCGTACAAACAGACTACAATATGAGCCTTGGGCGGCTCTGTTCGCCCGTACTTTTTCTGTTGTGAAGGTGTAACCATGACTGCGATTTTGAATCTGGCCGTTGCGCTGCTTGCAGGGCTTTTGATGACCCGTATTTTTAGCCGCTGGCATCTGCCTGATGTCACGGCGTTTCTTGTGACGGGCGTTCTGATCGGGCCGTTCGTGCTGGGCCGGCTCGGCATTCCGGGCCTCGGCTTTGCAAGCTACGACCAGGTCGAGGCGCTGAGCATGATCTCCGATGTGGCGATGGGCTTTATCGCCTTTTCCATCGGCAATGAATTCCGCCTGAGCCAGCTCAAAAAGACTGGCAGGCAGGCGATGATTATCGGCGTCTTGCAGGCGCTGGCCGCGCTGGCCTTTGTCGACGTTGCGCTCGTGATCTTCCACTTCCTGCGCCCCGACGTGCTGTCCGTCCCTGCGGCCATCACACTCGGCGCGATCGCCACGGCCACCGCACCTGCGACGACGCTGATGGTCGTGCGCCAGTACAAGGCCAAGGGCGAGCTGACGGATCTGCTGCTGCCGATCGTCGCGCTCGACGACGCGGTGGGTCTCATCGCATTTGCCGTATCCTTCGGTATTGCCCGCGCGATGGACAGCGCACAGTTCAGCCTCGCAAGCATTTTGCTCTCTCCACTCATTGAGATCGTCGGCTCGCTGCTGCTCGGCGCGCTTGCGGGTTTCGTGCTCACGAAGCTTGAGACTATGTTCCGCTCGAACTCGAACCGCCTGTCGCTGAGCATCGCGTTCATCTTTCTGATGGTCGGCCTGTCCGCAGTGGACTTCACCGTCGTGGGCGTGGACTGCGGCTTTTCGCCGCTGCTCGTGTGCATGATGCTCGGCACGGTGTTCTGCAACATCTGCCCGCTGTCGGACGATTTGATGAACCGCGCGGACAAGTGGAGCACGCCGATGTTGGCGGTGTTCTTTGTCGTGAGCGGCGCAAACCTGCGTTTGAGCGTCTTTTCTCAGGGTGTGCTCGTGCTCATCGGCGTTGTGTACATCATCGCGCGCTCGGCCGGTAAGTATTGCGGCGCGCGCTGGTCGGCCAAGGCGGTGGGCTGTGACCACACGGTGCAGAAGTACCTCGGCATCATGCTGCTGCCGCAGGAGGGTGTGGCGCTCGGTATGTGCGTGAGCGCACAGGTGCTCGGCGCGGATGGCGAGCTGATCCGCAACATCATCCTCTTCTCCGTGCTGATCTACGAGCTGGTCGGCCCGCTGGCGACAAAGGAATCTCTCAAGGCCGCCGGCGCGATCACCGAAAAGCCCAGGGAAGTCCTCGAGCGCCGCGAGCGCAAGCTCGCCGAGGCCGAGCCCAAGGAATTCCTCGAGCGCCGCAAGGAGCGCGCAAACAAAAAGTAAATCCGCTGAAAGGAGATGGCCTTGGTCATCTCCTTTTTTTGCACCGGGCGGGAACTTTTTGTGAATTTGCGCGTCTAAAGAGGAAAGGCACTTGACATAACTTGTGAAAATTATGTACAATAAAGGCGAACAAACCGATAAGGGGGAATCATTATGGAAGGACGTCGGGTCAGCCGCCGCAAACCGCGGCGCAATCCGCTTTATGTGCTTTTTATGGGACTGCTGGCGCTTTCGCTGGTGCTCCTGATCACGGTGGTCGTGCTGGGCTTCAAGCTCAAGAGCGCGCGCAGCGATCTTGCTGCGGCGCAGACGAAAATCGAGCAGCTGCGCGGCGGCCAGCAGACCGGCGAGGACGGCCAGACTGTGACCGGCGAAGATGGCTCGATCACCGGAGAGAACGATGTGAGCGAACCCACGCAGGGCGATAATATGAGCGGCGATAATCAGACGGGCAGCGACACGATCGACTGGCTCGACCTCACGGGCCATGACGAGGTCTCCGTCAAGCCGAGCACTGTGTATGACAAGTATTACATCTACTACACCACCGGCGGCGTGAATCTGCGCAGCGGCCCGGGCACGAGCTATGACAAGGTCACGACCGTGTCGCTCGGCAGCGAGGTACAGGCTGCGGCCAAGCAGGATGGGTGGACGTTCGTCAGCGTGGACGGTAAGTTTGGCTGGATCAACTCGGACTTCCTCTCCACCACGCGCCCCGCATCGTAACAATATCAAGCAAAAAAGGAGCAAGCCGAAAGCTTGCTCCTTTTTGCTGTTCAGTTGCCGCCGCAGCCGCCTTTGTCCTTCAGGGAGCACGCTCCTTTGAAGCCGCAGGCGTTGCAGTGGTTGTTCGGGTCGGACACGACGCTGCCGCTCAGAAAGCGCAGCGCGGCGTCGTCTGCCTTGCCGGAATAGCCGGGGAAGAGCATGATGCCCGCCATGCCGACAGCGGTGCGCTCGGTGTCGTCGATCGTGCCGCAGAGCAGCGCGTCGATGCCGTAACGCTCCAAAAGGCCGACGGCAGCGTCGGTGCCGCTTTCTTCCATCGGCTCGAGGAACTCGCGCACGATCTTTCCGTGGTCGTCCTCATAAAAATGGAAGGCTTCGGCATTGGCGAGCGGGGAGAAAACCTCCCCACTCACAACAGGGATCGCAATACGCATTGCTTTCCTCCTTTTACACTTCAACGCCCTTGCCGTCGTTCCACTTCCACGCGCGGACCTCGGGCAGATCCACGCCGTTGTCCTTGATATACTGGCGGTGCTCAACGAGCTTGTCGTTCATCTTCTGGATGAGGTAAGCACCGCGGTTGCCGAGCTGCGGCAGGCGCTGCACCGTGTCGATGACGAGATCGAAGCGGTCGATATCGTTGAGCACGCGCATGTCGAACGGGGTCGTGATCGTGCCTTCCTCCTTATAGCCGCGCACGTGCAGGTTGCGGTTGTGGCGGCGGTAGGTCAGCTCGTGGATCAGCGTGGGATAGCCGTGGTAGGCAAAGATGATGGGCTTGTCCTTGGTAAAGAGCGTGTCGTACTCTGCGTCGGTCAGGCCGTGGGGATGCTCGGTGTGCGGCTGGAGCTTCATCAGGTCGACGACGTTCACGACGCGGATCTTGAGCTCCGGCAGCTCGCGGCGCAGGATCGTCACAGCGGCGAGAGTCTCAAGCGTTGGCGTGTCGCCGCAGCAGGCCATGACGACGTCGGGCTCCTGGCCCTGATCGTTCGAGGCCCACTCCCAGATGCCGATGCCCTGCGTGCAGTGCTTGACGGCCTGCTCCATCGTCAGCCATTGCTGGCGCGGGTGTTTGCTCGCGACGATGACGTTCACATAGTTACGGCTCTTGATGCAGTGGTCAAAGCAGGAGAGCAGGCAGTTGGCATCGGGCGGCAGATACATGCGCACGACGTCGGCCTTCTTGTTGGCGACGTGGTCGAGGAAGCCGGGGTCCTGATGCGTGAAGCCGTTGTGGTCCTGCTGCCAGACGTTGGAGGCAAGGATATAGTTGAGGGAGGCGATATCGTGGCGCCAGGGGAGCTCATTGCACATCTTGAGCCACTTGGCGTGCTGGGAAAACATCGAGTCGACAATGCGGATGAAGGCCTCGTAGCTGTCAAAGAAGCCGTGGCGGCCCGTCAGCAGGTAACCTTCGAGGAAGCCCTCGCAGAAGTGCTCGGAGAGCATGGAGTCCATCACGCGGCCGTCGGGGTCAAGGTGCTCGTCGATGCCCTCGATCTGCTTGTCGAGGAAGCGGCGGCCCGTGACGTCAAACACGGCCTGCAAACGGTTGGACGCCGTCTCGTCGGGCGCGAAGATGCGGAAGTTGCGCGACTCCATGTTGAGCTTCATCACATCGCGGACATAGGTGCCAAGGACGTACATGTCCTGCGCCTCGACCTCGCCGGGGGCGGGGATATCGACCGCGTAGTCGCGGAAGTCGGGCGTGCGCAGGTCGCGCAGGAGAAGACCACCGTTGGCGTGCGGGTTTGCGCCCATGCGGTGCTCGCCCTTGGGCGGGAAGGACGCGATCAGCTCGACCGGCGTACCGTCCTCGTTGAAGAGCTCTTCGGGCTTGTAGGAGCGCAGCCATTGTTCGAGCAGCGGCAGGTGCTTGCTTTCATCCGCGCCCATGGAGATGGGCACCTGATGGGCGCGCCAGCTGCCTTCGATTGCGTTGCCGTCGACCTCCTTCGGACCGGTCCAGCCCTTCGGGGTGCGCAGCACGAGCATCGGCCAGCGGGGGCGGCTCGCCTTGCCGCTCTCTCGCGCGGTGCGCTGGATGCGCTTGATCTCGCGGATGGCCCAGTCGACCGCGGCGGCCATCTGCTGGTGCATCGTCTCGGGCTCGTCACCCTCGACAAAGCGCGGCTCCCAGCCGCAGCCGCGGAAGAAGCACTCGACCTCCTCGTGGCTCATGCGGGAGAAGATGGTCGGATTTGCGATCTTGAAGCCGTTTAAGTGCAGGATCGGCAGGACTGCGCCGTCGGTGATCGGGTTCATGAACTTGTTGCCGTGCCAGGACGTTGCGAGCGGGCCGGTCTCGGCCTCGCCGTCGCCGACGACGCAGGCCGCGATCAGGTCGGGGTTATCCGCCACCGCGCCGAAGGCGTGGGAGAGGGAATAGCCCAGCTCGCCGCCCTCGTGGATAGAGCCCGGCGTTTCGGGCGCGACATGGCTCGGGATGCCGCCGGGGAAGGAGAAGCGCTTGAAGAGCTTCTGCATGCCCTCCTTATCGCGCGTGATGTTGGGGTAGACCTCCGTATAGCTGCCGTCCAGCCAGTCCTGCGCGACCATGGCGTTGCCGCCGTGACCGGGGCCGGAAAGGTAGATCATATCGAGGTCATCGCGCTTGATGACGCGGTCTAAGTGCGTGTAGATGAAGTTCTGACCCGGGCAGGTGCCCCAATGGCCGACGATGGTCTGCTTTAAGTCGCTCTCGCACAGCGGGCGCTCGAGCAGAGGATTATCGAGAAGATAGAGCTGGCAGGCGGTCAGATAGTTTGCTGCGCGCCAGTAAGCGTCGATCTGTTTGAGCTCCTCGGGCGACAGCGGCGGCTTTTTCGACAGCCGTGCGGTGCTTTTTTGCGTAGGCATGGAAAGCTCCTCCTTTTTATTTTGATTGATAAGGTTAGTATATCATTTAATTTTAAAAAATCAATAGTCAGACATAGAAAATGAGTCAAAATCTTAAAATCTATCAAAATAAGCGGAGCGCTATTTTACAATTTGCATGAATTTAAACGATAACAAAACGAAAAAATAGGGAAAAGACGGTGCAAGCGCACCGCCTTTTCCCTATATGAGAGAGATGAGAGAATAGCAAAATTAGTCGATCGGGCAGACCCAGCCGAACGGGTCGGGCTTTGTGCCCCACTGGATGCCAGTCAGCTCGTCGTAGAGCTTCTGAGACAGCGCACCGATCTTGTTGTCGTTGACCTTGTAGTCTCTGTCGCCCCAGCTCAGCTCGCCGATCGGGGAGATGACGGCGGCGGTGCCGATGCACCACGCCTCCTCCAGCGCGCCGGACGCCGTGGCGTCAAAGAGCTCGTCCACGCTCAGCAGACGCTCCTCGACGGGCACGCCCCAGCTCTTTAAGAGCTCGATGGCGGACTTGCGCGTCACGCCGCGCAGGATGGAGCCAGTCAGCGCGGGGGTGACGACGGTGCCATTGATCTTGAACATGACGTTCATGCCGCCGCCTTCTTCGACGTACTTGCGCTCCACGCCGTCGAGCCACAGGACTTGAGAGAAGCCCTTTTCGATGGCGCGGTCGCCCGCGCGGTTGGCCGCGCCGTAGTTGCCGCCGCACTTGGCCTCGCCCGTGCCGCCGCGCACCGCGCGGACGTCCTCGGTCTCGACCATGATGGGAACGGGCTGTAAGCCGTTTTTGAAGTAGCTGCCGGAGGGGGAGAGGATGATAGCAAACGTGGCCTCATGCACGCCGTGCAGGGCAAGCGTCGGGTCAGTGCCGTACAGGAACGGACGGATGTAGAGGGACGTGCCGGGATCGCTCGGGACCCAGTTCTCGTCGACCTTGACGACGGTCTTGATGGCCTGCAGCGCATCGTCGGGATCAAGCTGGGGCAGGCCCAGACGCTCGCAGGAGCGGTTCAGACGGGCGACGTTCTCCCAGGGGCGGAAGAGCTGCACGCCGCCGTCGGGACGGCGGTAAGCCTTCATGCCCTCGAAGACCTCGGTGCCGTAGTGCAGGACGCTCGCGGCCGGGGACATCGTGATGGGGCCGTAGGGCACGACGCGCGCGTCATGCCAACCCTTGTCGGCGCTGTAGTCCATCAGGAACATATGATCGGTGAACACGGTGCCGAAGCCGAGCTGGTCGGACGGGGGCAGCGTGCCGGGATGGGTAGTCTTAGTGATCGTGATATTCATAAGGATGACCTCCTGTCGAAATTTGTTTGCTCTTTAGATTTCCTTGAGATGCTCCATGTTGTGGCGGATGCCCTCGCAGCAGGCGTGGAAGGTGGCCTTCTCGTCGGCGGTCAGCGGCAGCTCGACGACCTGCTCGACGCCGTTTTCACCGATGACGCAGGGAACACCCGCGAACAGGCCCTCTTCGCCGTACTCGCCGCACAGTTCCGTGCTGGCGGGCAGGATGACCTTCTCGTCGTGCAGCACGGCGTAGGCCATGCGCGCGGCGGTGGTGGCGATGCCATACTCGGTGCAGAACTTGCCGGAGAACGTGACCCAGCCGCCGCCAATGGACTCCTTCTGCAGCGCGTCGCGGTCGAAGCGGAAGCGCTCGTCGGTCTTGGCCCACTCATCCAGCGGCACGCCGCGGAAGCTGACGCAGGACCAGGGCGCGAACTGCTGGTTGCCGTGCTCGCCCATCATGTAGCAGGTGATGGACTTGTGGTCAAGGCCGGTCTGGCGCGCCAGCGCGCTCAGAAGACGGGAGGTGTCGAGGCCCGTGCCGGTGCCGAACACGCGGCCGCGGGGCAGGCCCAGATGCAGTGCCAGCTCGCGCGTGACGATGTCGCAGGGGTTGGTGATGTTGATGAGCACGCCGTCAAAGCCGCTGGCCTTGATCTTTTCCGCGTAGCCGCGCACAGCGGGGATGGTGAAGTCCATCTCGGTCACGCGGTCATGCGTGCCGCGCAGCAGGTCGATCTTGCCGACGCTGTTGACGATGACGTCGCACACGCCAAGGTCGGAGAAATCGCCGCCGCGCACCGTCACGCGGTGGGGCATGTACGCGACTGCGTCGCGCAGATCCTGCACTTCGCTTGCGAGCTTCTGCTCGTTCTGGTCGACGAGCACCAGCTCGTCCGCGATGCCCTGGATCGCCAGAGCGTAAGCCACATGTGCGCCGACATGACCCATGCCGACCACGCCGAGAACTCTTTTCTTTGCCATAAGAATACTTCCTTTCTCAAAAACGGTGTGCCCGTGTAGTTAACTGATCGTTTGTGCGGCCCTTACATGCCGAAGTTGGGGAAGAGCACGCAGGTATAAAGCATGGCGAGAACCATGTACAAAACAAGGATGATGGCGAAGGCCTTGAAGGTCTTCTTCATGACCTCGCTCTCGTTGCCCACCTGGTCGACCGTCGCGCAGGCGGCGACCGTGTTGTTCGGGCAGATCAGGTTGCCGAGCGAAGCGCCCGCGTTCTGACCGGCGAAGATCGTGATGGGGTTCATGCCGAGCGACGCCGCGGCGTCGATGTGCATCTGAGCAAACATGATGTTGGAGCCAAGGCCCGTGCCGGTGATGAACGCGCCGCTCGAACCGATGAGGACGGCTGCCGCGGGATAGAAGCGGCCGACGACGGCGGCGATGTCAGAGGCGAGGAGGTTCATCATGCCCGTGGAGGAGGACTGCATGATGTAGGCGACGATAAGGAGGCTGCCCATCGTGACGAGCACCGGCAGCACGCCGCTCGCGGTGCGCTTGCAGACGGCTTTATAGGTCTTGAAGTCCACGCCCAGCGTGAGCGCGCCGAGGATGCCGCACACAAGAATGACAAGGTCGACCCAGAAGATGTAGCCGAACGTGCACATGATGGCAAAGCCGTTTTCAACGACGGCAGGGAAGCCGTAGCGGATGAGCGGGAGCAGCACGAGCATGTAGACGTAAGGCGACATGGCCTTGAACGAGCTGTACTTGCGCTGATGGTCGGCGCTTTCATTGCGGAATTCGTCCGGAGTCTTCACGCCGATGAGCTTGACATACGCAACGGAGAGAAGAATGGAGATGAGGCCCGTGCCCATGGAGGTGACCTCTGCGCCGACGAAGTTGGAGAGGAGGAACATCGTGAGGCACGTGCTCACACCCGCGAAAGTGAGGTAGGGGAGAATGCCCTTGTAGCCCTTTTTGCCGAACGCCATGCCGACCATGATGAACGGGATGACGAGCACGCCGAACATGTGGAAGCGGCCGGCCATTGCGGCGTTCTGCGCGACGGTGGCAAGGCCCGCGTCAACGAGGGCCGCACCGCCGTTGATGGTCGTCAGGCCCGCACCGCCGAACGAGGCGGGCGTCGCGTCGCCGAGCAGCGCAATGGCGATGGAGGTGGTGGGGTTAAAGCCGAGGGCCACGAGAAACGGGGCGGCGATGGCGGCGGGAGCGCCCGCGCCCGCCGCGCCCTCAAGGAAGATCGGCAGCATCATGCCGATGATGACGACCTGCACGCGGCGGTCGTCGCTGATCTGCGCAATGGTGGCTTTCACATCCTCAATGGCGCCGGTCTCGCGCAGCAGGTTCAAAATGGTGAACGCGCCGAAGACCATCAGCACGATCTTGAGGCCTTCCTTGATGCCCTTCCAGACCAGAGGGTCAAGCACCTTGACGTTTTCAGCAAACGTGAGACCGTCGAGGTTAAAATAGGTAAAGGCAAGGATAAGCGTCCAGAGAAGGGCAACGGGCGAGACGGTTTTTGCGGATTTCTTGAAGCCCAGGATGCCGACAAGCACGACGACAATTGGACTGAGCGCCATGAGGAAGTTTAAAAAGTCCATTGGAGGGATCTCTCTTTCTGAAAAATGTGGAATGGGGGGATCTATTTCCGCTTTTTTCGCCGACCGAACGAGAAAAAGTGAAAAAGCTAAGAGAAAGAGGCTCCGTCGAATCGACGGAGCCTCTTTCGTGATATCAGTCTCTATCTCGTGCGGAGAATCGGGAGAGAAGTCGAAGTTGCGTCGTGATTCGGACGGGCTGTTCAGTTTTGTTTCTTACCAGTACTGCCAGAGGCAGAATAATAAAGGACGCCAGCAGAATAAGGCTGGCGTCCAGAATAATCATGCTGTTCATATCAGAACAGGAGAAAGCGGCACAGGCGGCCTGTGCGAAGTGAGATGCAGCTGCATTGGCAAAGAACTGAGTCATCAGACGTTTCTCCTTTCCTGAAGATGAACGCATCTTAACACACATTTTTTCACCCTGCAAGGGGGAAAGTGACTGATTATGCAAGATTGGACGAGTACACAAAAAACAGAAATACCCACTTTTCGACATTGTTAAAAAGACATAATGAATCCTAATGGTTCCTTCATGTCATGGAAAGAAGCACTGCATAGGGACTTCCCGTGCGGCCATAGGATGGAGAAAAAGAGGAGGCGTTTTTATGCTGTCGATTGCACTTTATCTGCTTACGCACGCCATGCTGCTCTCGCTCCACCTGTCGGGCGGCTCGTTCCCGCGTCCGCTCTCGGCACAGGAGGAAAAGAAATACGTAGAGCGCATGCTTGCGGGCGACATTGAGGCGCGCAATGTGCTCGTTGAGCACAATCTGCGCCTTGTCGCGCACATTGCCAAAAAATACTACACCCAGTCTGACGAGCAGGACGATCTCATCTCCATCGGCACCATCGGTCTCATCAAGGGCGTTTCGAGCTACCGCCCGGAAAAGGGTACGAGGCTCGCGACCTACGCTGCCAAATGCGTGGAGAATGAGATTCTGATGTACTTTCGCAGTCGGAAGAAATTACAGGGCGAGGTGTCGCTCAACGATTCGCTCGATTCCGACGCCGACGGCGAGTCGCTCTACCTCATGGATGTCGTCGGCGTCGAGGACACGATGTATTTGGACATTCAGGACCGCGACGACTGCCTGCGCGTGCGAAGGCTCGTGCACGAGTGCCTGACCGAGCGAGAGGAAGAGGTCATCATCTCGCGTTACGGCCTCGGCGGCCGGATGCCCCGCACACAGCGTGAGGTCGCCAAAAAGCTCGGCATCTCGAGGAGCTATGTATCCCGCCGGAACTAATGTAAGCGATGCCCGGAAAGCCTTGAAAATCAAGGGTTTTCCGGGCATCGAGCATGTTAGGGGTAGCGCCGCCATTACTGTAAGTGGCGAGAAATTTAGGGAAATAAGCGGCCATTCATCCAAAAGCAAAACAAGAAGTGAGATCGATATTAATCAAATCTTAAGCCATTCGTCTTTTATTGCAGAAATATCGAGTTCTTTCCACTCAGTTTTCCACAAGTCCAAATAGGGAATATCATTTGACGATGGCTTAGGGTCACATTCTTCTATATGAACTATTGATGGAATAGTAACTGCATCGCCAACAAGGATACATTCGCCAGCTTTAAGAGATGGCATTTTTTCTACTAAGCTTCCTGACGTATCAGGTAATAGTCGTTTAACATAGTTTTGATCATTGGGATTTGTTAATCGGAGAGCTAAAAAGTTGTTGCATTGAGCAAAGATAGTCTCGGAAATTTCTGATGGACGTTGGCTGGAAAGAAGCAATGTTACACCATACTTTCTGCCTTCTTTTGCAATCCGCTCAATGGATTGTTTTGATGCACGATATCGGGAAAGATCGCTATTTGGAACATATTTGTGTGCTTCTTCGTAGACCAATAATAATGGCACATCGTTGTTGAGTTTTTCGTCTGGGTTTTTGGCATAACGAAAACGCTTATAATAATAGCCATATTCAAAGAGAATTCTTGAAATTAGAGAAACAGTG